>Ga0316622_100002324_pt1 | contig 13077 bp, 10 predicted proteins | sample OWC_Aug_OW2_C1_D_FD_207646 | JGI IMG/M metagenome (GOLD analysis project Ga0316622, IMG submission 207646) | Wetland soil microbial communities from Old Woman Creek delta, Ohio, United States - OWC_Aug_OW2_C1_D5_C | ecosystem: Environmental > Terrestrial > Soil > Wetlands | place: USA: Ohio... | reverse complement strand
AGCCACCCGGAGTGGCGCGGGACCTTCTATCCCGCCGACCTGCCCGAGGAGCAGATGCTGCGCCAGTACGCCGCGCGCTTCCCCTCGGTGGAGCTGAACCACACCTTCTATCGGCTGCCGAGCGTGCGCACGCTGCACGCGTGGGCGAAGGAAACGCCAGCCCATTTCGCCTTCACCTTGAAGGCGCCGCGCCACATTACCCACGAGCTGCGCCTGCGCGATGCCGCCGAGTCGGTGACCGAGTTCTGCGACACCGTGCAGGTGCTCAAAGCCAAGCTGGGGGCGATTCTGTTCCAGGTGCCACCGTTCCAGAAGAAGGACCTGCCACGGCTGGAGGATTTCCTGCACCAGCTGCCGCCGGGTTTTCGGATGGCCATGGAATTCCGCAACCCGTCCTGGTTTGCCGACGAGGTCCTCGAATGCCTGCGCCGGTTCGGCATCGCGCTGTGCGTGACCGACCATGACGAGCACGCCACCCCGTTCGAGGTTACGGGCGGGTTTGTGTACCTGCGTCTGCGCCGTTCCGCGTACAGCGACGAGGACTTGGCCCACTGGGTGGAGCGCCTGGTGCGCGCGGGTCGCGACTGCACGACGGCGTACGTGTACTTCAAGCAGGACGAACCCGCGCGGGCCGCGCTGCTCGCCGCGAAATTGGCGGCACTGCTGCAGCCGGACGCAACCGGTGCGGTGCCGCTTCAACCCTGACGTGTGACCACCGTGCACCGTCGGCAGCGGGAGGGCCGCAGGCGCGAGCGGATGCGGCCGGCGGCGATGGGGGCGCTGGCACTGGTCGCCGCGGCGTGCACGGCGCCGGTCAAGCAGTACGATATCATGAGCACGACCCTCACGTGCGAGCAGGCGAACGAACACGCCTATCGCACACTGGTGGTCATGGGGTTTACGGTCACGGCGTTCGAGCCCGCCGCCGTAGGGCGGCGGGGCCTGCTGCGGGGCAGCCGGGAAACCTCCGCGGGCGGCGAGGCCGCGACCGTGCGCGTCACCTGTGACGGACAAGCGGTGGCAGTCGAGGCATCGCAGGACGGACGGGTGCTCGGCCAGATCGACTTCAAGCGCGGCTACTACATGTCGTTCGCCGGACTCGAGGAGCAAGCGGCCATGCGCTCCAGTGCCGCTGCCGCGGAAGAGGCGCGGTCGTTCGCCACCAAGCGTGAGAAGGGCGTACAGGTGGTGCTCGAACCGGTGCGGGGGCTGGGGGCAAAGCTCGACTTCGATCTCGATCTTGCAGCCGGCGGCGTTCTCCCGGTGAAGCTCCAGATCAAGAACGTCACCGAACGCGCGTATCGTGTGGACCCGCGGGAGGTTGTGCTGGTGCGCGCCGACGGGCAGCGGGTGCCGCCGCTGACGACGGCGCAGGCGGCTGCGCAGGTGGCCACCGCCCTGCGTGCACAGGGCGTGGCGGTTGGGGACGACGAAGTGCGCCGGCGCCTCGACGCACGCCAGGTGACGGGCACCGAAGTCCCCGCCACGCAATCGCTGACCGGGTACCTCTATTATCCGCTCGCCGCCTACGTGAAGGGGCGGGTCGTGCTGGAAGACCCTGCCGCCGAGGAGAGCGAGGGGTTCGTCGTCGAATTCTGAGCGCGGCCACGGCCCGCGCGCGGGCGCGGCGCGCCGCCGTCACTGCCGTGCCCGCACGCGCCTCGGCCGGGTGCGGCGGCCTGCCGATTCTCCGTCCGCAAGCCGGCGAGTGCGCGCGTCGACGACGCGGCGCAGCGCCGCCGCGACGCGCGCATCCGCGATGGGCGGCAGGTCCGTGATCGGGTGCGCGTCGGGCGGCAGCGAGCGGACGCGCACGCCCAGGGCAGCGGGCAGCTCCACACGGCCGACCGCGAACAATATCTCGCGCACCACCGGGGCCCCCAGGCGCGCGTTGAGTCGGTCGCGAATGTCGTCCGTCATGAAGCGCAGCTCTTGCATCCAGCTGTGCGTGGCGACGGCGACGAACAGGACGTGGTTGCGGAAGCCGCTGGGCTGCGCCCGGCGCGCAATGGCCGTGCCGACCACGTCGGGCCACAGGCCCCAGATGCGGTGCGCAGCCGCCTGGTCGGGCGCATCGAAACGGCGCCACAGCGTGGCGAGCACGTCCGCCACGCGCTGGGGCCGGTCGGTCGGATCGCGGCTCACGCGCCCCATTCTAGGCGGCTCGGGTGGAGGATGCGAGAAATTTGCGAATCGCATCAAAATTTCTTGACAGCACCATATATAGTGTTGTAGGAACTGCCCCACACCAAGATGCAGGGGGATCGGGGATGACGGAACCGGCGCGGCGGCGAAGGGAGGACGGTCAGGGGGGCGCAACGCAGGCGCTCGCGCCGACGGGGAGCGGATTGACGGTCCGTCGTGTGTTCACCGCCGTCGACGAGGATCCGTTCGATGCCGTGGCGTGGGAGCTGCGCACGGCGGTCATCACCGGCGAGCGCGGCGACGTCGTCTTCGAGCAGCACAACGTCGAGATCCCGCGCGCATGGTCGCAGTTGGCGACCAGCGTCGTGGTGTCGAAGTACTTCCGTGGCGCGCTCGGCAGCCCGGAGCGCGAGCACAGCGTGCGACAGCTCATCGGCCGCGTCGTGCGCACCATCCGCGCATGGGGCGAGGAGCAGGGCTACTTTGCGACCCCGGCGGACGCGGACACCTTCGCGGCGGAGTTGACCCACCTGCTGGTGGAGCAACGGGCGTCGTTCAACAGCCCCGTGTGGTTCAACGTGGGCATCGAACCGCACCCGCAGTGCTCGGCGTGCTTCATTCTGGCCGTCGACGACACGATGGAGTCGATTCTCGGCTGGTACCGGAACGAAGGGATCATTTTCAAAGGCGGGTCGGGGTCGGGCGTGAACCTGTCGCGGATCCGCTCGGCGCGGGAGAAACTCGCCGGCGGCGGCACGGCGTCCGGGCCGGTGTCGTTCATGAAGGCGGCCGACGCCTCGGCGGGCGTCATCAAGTCCGGCGGCAAGACGCGCCGGGCAGCGAAGATGGTGGTGCTCAACGTCGAGCATCCCGACATCGTCGAGTTCGTCCGCTGCAAGGAAGAGGAGGAAAAGAAGGCGTGGGCGCTGATCGACGCGGGCTACGACGGCTCGCTGGACGGTCCCGCCTACGGCTCGGTCTTCTTCCAGAACGCCAACAACTCGGTGCGCGTGACCGACGCCTTCATGCGCGCCGTCGAGAACGACGACGTTTGGCAGACCCGCTACGTGCTCAACGGCGAGCCGGCGGCCACGTACAAGGCGCGCGAGATCCTGCGCATGATCGCCGAGGCCACCTGGGTGTGCGGCGATCCGGGCATGCAGTTCGACACCACGATCAACGCCTGGCACACGTGTCCCAACAGCGGGCGCATCAACGCCTCGAACCCGTGCTCGGAGTACATGCACTTGGACAACTCCGCGTGCAATCTCGCCTCCCTCAACCTCATGAAGTTCGTGGACGACCAGGGGACGTTCGACATCGACGGCTTCCGCCATGCCGTCGACATCCTGATCACGGCCCAGGACATCCTCGTCGACAACTCGAGCTACCCCACGCCCGAGATTACGGCCAACGCGCGCGCGTTCCGCGAACTCGGGCTCGGCTATGCGAACCTGGGGGCGCTGCTGATGGCGCTCGGCTTGCCGTACGATTCCGAGGCCGGCCGGCAGTACGCCGCGGCGGTCACGTCGCTGATGTGCGGGGAAGCCTACGCGCAGTCGGCGCGCGTTGCCCAGCAGATGGGCCCGTTTGCCGGCCACGAAGCAAACCGGGAGCCGATGCTGGGAATTCTCGCCAAGCACCGCAGCCAGGCGCACAAGATCGACCCCGCCTACGTGCCGCTCGACCTGCTCAGCGCCGCCCGCTCGGTGTGGGACGAGGCCTACAATCTGAGCAAGGCTTTCGGCGTGCGTAACTCGCAGGCGACGGTGCTCGCCCCGACCGGCACCATCGCGTTCATGATGGACTGCGACACGACGGGCGTCGAGCCGGACATCGCGCTGGTGAAGTACAAGAAGCTGGTTGGCGGCGGGATGCTGAAAATCGTCAACACGACCGTCCCCCGCGCCCTGCGACGCGTCGGCTACGACGTCAAGGACATTCAGGCCATCATCGAATACGTCGACGAGCACGACACGATCGAGGGCGCGCCGGGCCTCAAACCGGAACATCTGCCCGTCTTCGACTGCGCCTTCAAGCCGGCCAAGGGAACGCGGGCCATCCATCATCTCGGCCACTTGCGCATGATGGGCGCCGTGCAGCCCTTCGTTTCCGGAGCCATTTCGAAAACGATCAACATGCCCAACGCGGCGACCATCGAGGACATCATGGACGCCTACGTGGAGGCGTGGCGCCAGGGCGTGAAAGCCGTGGCGATCTACCGTGACGGGTGCAAGCGGACGCAGCCACTCAACACCGCGAAGGAGAAGAAGGAGACGGCCACCGCCGTGGCCGAGTTCCAGCCGGTCCGCCGGCGGCTGCCGCAGGACTGCCGCTCCCTCCGCCACAAGTTCGATATCGCCGGGCACGAAGGCTACATCCACGTCGGCATGTACGAAGACGGCACCCCGGGCGAAATCTTCATCAAGATTGCGAAGGAGGGGAGCACGATCTCCGGGCTGATGGACACCATCGGCATCCTGGCCTCGATGGCCCTGCAGTACGGCGTGCCCCTGGAAGTGCTCGTGAACAAGTTCAGTCACGTCCGCTTCGAGCCGTCGGGCTTCACGAAGAACCCGGAGATCCCCATCGCCAAGTCGCTGATCGACTACATCTTCCGCTTTCTCGGAACCCGCTTCTTGCACCCGGAACAGCGGGCCGCGATGGGGCTGGGCGCCGTCGATGCGTCGGCGGTGGTGGAGGGCGGTGCCGCGCTGGTCGACGGTCAAGTCCCCGACGCGCGAGGGCAGGTCGTGGCAGCGCTGGGATTCAGCCCGCAAGCCGACGCACCGAGTTGTCCCGACTGCGGGGCGATCATGGTGCGCAACGGCAGTTGTTACAAGTGCCACAACTGTGGCGCGACGAGTGGTTGTTCGTAAGCGCCGCGCAACACCGGCACCGCCGGGGCTGCGCGCGCGGACAGGATGGGCAGGGGAGGACGCGGGGTTGTGGAGTGGAGCGGGTGTCCTCCCCGTGGGTCGGGGGTGGCGGCCGAGGATGACTCGGGCGGGGCGCCTAGTCGGGGCGCCCCGCGGCGGGGCCTGCATCAGGGGCCGATGTGAGCCGCTGCACGACGGAACGCTTGAGGTAATCGACCAGTTGCTTCGCCGACGGTGACGTGTCGTCCGTCATGAACTGCTGGATGAGGATGCCCCCCAGCGTCGACAGGATCAACGCGGCTTCGCGTGTGCTGTCGGCGTCAGCCCGGAACTCGCCGCGCTGACGACCGCTGTCGATGATGTCCGTCAGGTTGTTGCGGAAGGCGCGGTAGAGCTCGACGACGCGGGTCAGTCCCTCGTCCGGCCGTGTCTCACCCCGCAGCGCGAGGCCGAGAAAGAAACGCACCGAGTAGACGTTCTGATCGACGAACTCGTAGAACTGGTCGATGACGCACTCGACCTGTCCGCGTGCGCTCAGGCCTTCGAGCGCGTCCATGTTGATGAAGTAGGGCTCGAGTGTCTTGCGCAGCGCGCTCCGGTACAGCGCCTCTTTACTGTCGAAGTGCCAGAAAATCAGGGCCTTGCTGACGTTCGCCTCGCGCGCCACCTGCGAGAGCGAGGTGTTCTCGAAACCGTTCTGGGCAAAGAGCCGCGCCGCGGTGGCCAGGATCTTGTCCCGCGCATCCAAGGAGTCCGTGGCATGTGCCGACGCCGTCGCTCGCACCGGGACGTAGGTAGGGGAAAAGCAGGTGGCGTGTCAATCGCGCGGCCGGTTGCCTCCGGCGGCAGAGTACGGCACACTCCGCCCCATGTCCGGGACCGCGCCGACCTCGGGACCGCTGGTGCGGATGGCTGCCGGAGCCATCGGGCTGAGCGCGGTCGTCGCGTTCGCCGCGGCGCGACCCGTCACTCCCCCGCGCGTCCGCGCGGCGCCACCGGCCCCTCCCGCCGACGCCCCCTCCAGAGCGGAGATCCCCCAGCCGCGCACATGGGCCCTGCTCGCGGGGGGCTGGGTCGTTCGGGTCGACGCTGCCGAGGTCGAATTGCCCACCCTCACCCAGCAGACGACCGCACCCCACAGGCCCCGGCCCACATGGGTGTCGATCTCCCCCTTCGACCAGCTCATCGCCTATCACGCAACCGCGGAGGGGTTTGACTGGCGACTCGTCGCCGCGCTGATCGCCGAGGAGTCGGGGTTCGATCCGACCAGTCGCAGCGACAAGGGCGCCTACGGTCTGATGCAGGTGCGGCCCATCGCCGCCGACGCCGTGGGATCCGACGAGTTCGCCTCACCGTATGACAACGTGCAGACCGGCGTCCGCTACCTGCGCCAGCTGGACGAGATGTTCGCCGACGCGGACGCCGAGCAGCGGCTCGAAATCGTTCTGGCCGCGTACAACATCGGTCCCGGGCACATGCGGGACGCGCAAACACTTGCACGCCAGCTCGGCCTGCATCCGGGCCGCTGGTATGGGCACCTCGAACAGGTGCTGCCGTTGCTGGAGGACCCGTCAGTGCACCGGGCACTTCCCAACGGCTTCGCGCAGGGACGGACGACGGTCGCCTACGTCGAGCGCATTCTGGAGCGCTACCAGGACTATCGGCAGCGCACGGTGGGCTGGGTGCCCCCCGGCGACGCGCCGCCACCGGCGTCTGACACGGAGGCTGGCGGCTAGCGCGCTGCGTCTCACGGGATCACGCGAGGTATAAGTGGCATGTGCCGCCGAGGCCCCCTTCGCCGGGGGCCGGTTGTTCGGCCGGCCGGGCGATGGCATAAGACGGACCGCTGGGGAGACGGGAGACCATGGCAACGAAGAACACGTTGACGATCATCGACAACCGCACGGGCAAGCAGTACGAAATTCCGATTGAGGACGGGGCCATCCGCACCGCCGACCTCAAACAGATCAAGGCGTCCGCCGACGATCCGGGGTTGGTCGGATACGACCCGGCCCTCATCAACACCGCCGCGTGCAGGAGCAAAATCACCTATATCGACGGTGACAAGGGCATCCTGCGCTATCGCGGCTATCCGATCGAGGAACTGGCCGAACACAGCAACTACCTGGAAACCGCTTATCTCATCGTCAAGGGCGAGCTGCCGGACCGGGGGCACCTCGAGACGTGGACGCAGAACATCACCATGCACACCATGGTCCACGAGAACGTGAAGCAGTTCCTCGATGGCTTTCGGTACGACGCGCATCCGATGGGGATGCTCCTCGGCACCGTCGGGGCCCTGTCGACGTTCTACCCCGATGCCAAGAACATCCACGACCTCGAGTCCCGCCGGCTGCAGACGCGCCGCTTGCTCGGAAAGATGCCGACGATCGCGGCCTTCGCGTACCGCCACTCCCTGGGGCTGCCGTACGTGTATCCGGACAACGATCTCACGTACGCCGGCAACTTCCTCGCCATGCTCTTCAAGATGACGGAGCTGAAGTACAAGCCGAATCCGTCGCTGGAGCGCGCACTGGACGTGCTGTTCATCCTGCACGCGGATCACGAACAGAACTGCTCGACGAATGCCCTGCGGGCCGTGGCCAGCTCGCAGGTCGATCCGTATTCGGCCGTCGCCGCCGCGGTCGGCGCCCTGTACGGCCCGCTGCACGGCGGCGCCAACGAGGCCGTCATCCGCATGCTGATGGAGATCGGGTCGGTGAAGCGCGTGCCGGAGTACATCCAGAAGTTCAAGTCGGGCGAGGGCCGCCTGATGGGCTTCGGCCACCGCGTCTACAAGAACTACGACCCGCGGGCCAAAATCATCAAGCAGGTGGCCGACGAGGTCTTCGAAGTCACCGGCAAGAACCCCCTCATCGACATCGCGCTCGAACTCGAGCGCATCGCCCTCGAAGACGACTATTTCGTCTCCCGCAAGCTGTACCCCAACGTCGACTTCTATTCGGGCATCATCTACCAGGCGATGCGATTCCCGGTCGACATGTTCCCGGTCCTGTTTGCGATCGGCCGCACGGCGGGCTGGATGGCGCAGTGGGCCGAAATGGTGCGGGACACCGAGCAGAAGATCACGCGTCCGCGCCAGCTCTACCAGGGGGAGATCTTGCGGTCGTACGTCCCGATCGACGGGCGCGTGGAGCCCTCCACGCGCGAGGAAGCCGTCAGCGGGGAAATCTGAGCCGCGGCGCCGCCAGGCCCCGGGGCCCTTCAGGCGGCGTTCGCGCGGGGTGCCGGTCAGCGTCTGTGGCCCCGTGCGCGGAGGGGGGCCAGGCCCCAGGCCGCGAGGAGTTGCCCCGCGAGCAGGGCGGCAGCGAGCTGCCCGGGAGGCAGATCGTAGGCATTGGCCAGGACGAACGCGACGGTGCTCGTGCCGAGGGCCAGCAGCGGCGCGAGCACGAACACGGTGCGCACCTCTCGGCACAGGTTCTTCGCTACCAGGGCGGGCAACACCAGGCAGCCGAAAGCGTAGATCACGCCGCCCACGCGGATGGAGAAGCCGACGGTGAGGCCGAGCCACACGCTCATCGCAGCACCCCACCCCCGCACGGGCACCCCGACCGCCGCGGCCATCTCCGGGTCCATGACCGTCAGCAAGATGGCCGGGAAGCGCGCGGCCAGCACCGCAAGCGACACCACGACCAGCACCCCCAGCAGCGCCACCTCCCCGCGCGTGGCGCCGATCACCGTGCTCGCCATAAGCCGGTGCACTTCTTCCAGGCCGTGCGGGCTGCGCGAGAGCAACAAGACGGACACGCTGGCGCCGACGAGGAACACCCAGCCCGTGACGGCTTCGCGGCTTTCGCGGCCCGCGGCCGGCCGCCCGCCGCCGCTGACCAGCGCGCCCATGACCGCGCAGACGACCCCGGAGAGTGTGAGGAACGCGTCGCCCTCGCATACCCCGCAGCTGCTCTCGCTCAGGGCCGCCGTCGCCCACATCGCCACCGCGATGCCGAGCATGGAAGCCTGTGACACCGCGGCGCCGATGAAGATCTGATCCCGCGCGACCACCACGCACCCAACCATTGCCAGCAGCACGGCCAGGAGCATGCCGGCCAGGTACGTGTTGTGAAACAAGGCCCAGGAGGCGACGAACGCGCTGATCATCGGCCGCGCCTCGCCGGCTCACCGCCGTCCCGCGGCTCCTCTGCCCACGCCGCGGGCAGCGGGATCGCCGTGCCGAACGTGCGCGCGACGTTGGCGGCCGTCAACACGTCGGCGCGCGGCCCGCTGGTGACGATCCCATCCCGAAACAACGCGATGTGCGACGCGCACCGTGCCGCCATCGCCAGGTCGTGCGTGACGAAGACCACGGTGAGCCCGCCGGTGGTGTTCAGCGACGTCAGACACGTGAGCAGCGCAGCCTCGGCCGACGGATCCAATCCGCTCGTCGGTTCGTCGAGCACTAGCAACTCGGGCTGCCGCACCAAGGCCCGGGCGACCAGCGCCCGCTGCCGTTGCCCGCCCGACAGGGTCCAATAGTCGCGGCGGCTCAGGCGGGCGAGTCCGACCTGCTCCAGCGCCCACGCCAGACGGTGCCGCCGCTCGGTGCCGCCCAAACGGAGGCCGACCAGGCCGAGCAGGACGAACTCACTCACCGTCGTGCGCAGCGTCGGGTTCAGATCGCAGCGCTGCGGCACGAAGCCCACGCGCGTGCGAGCGGCCACCGCGGCGTGCATCCACAGCCTGCCGCTCGCCGGCGCCAGCAGCCCGAGCACCGCATGGAGGAGCGTCGTCTTGCCCTCGCCGTTGGCGCCGAGCAGACACCAGAACTCTCCGCGGTTGATCGTCAGCGTGACGTCACGGAGGACCGCCCGTGTCCCGTACCCGAGAGTCAGGTGCCGTGCGTCCAGTATCACCGTGCTCGTGGCCATTGTGAGGTGCCGCCCCCCGCACGCTCGCGGACCGCTTGCGTCAGCCCGCTCCGCCCAGTGCCGCGACGATCTGCCCGACATTGTAGTCGATCATGCGAACGTAGTCCTCAGTGCCGGGCCTGCCGCCCACCATGTGCGTCAGTGGCACGACACGCGCGCCGGTGGCGTCTGCGAGAAACCGGGCGTGACGCGTGTCGTAGTAGGGGGCGGCGAGGATCAGGCGCACCTGCGCCACCCGCATCTCTTCTACCAGCACCGCCAGATGGCTCGTGGTCGGCGGAATACCCGGCTTGGCTTCCATGTGCCCGACCACCCGCAGGCCGAAGCGGCGCGCGAAGTACGGCCACATGTTGTGGTCGTCCACGACGGCCGTGCCGACGTACGGGCTCAAGCGTCCGAGCCACCCGCTCAACTCCCGGCCCTCGCCCTGGGTGTCGAGGAAGCTCACCAACTTCCCGTGCTCGAAGAGCAGGCAGAGCTTCTCCACGTCGTACTTCGCGGCGAGGGTGCTGCCGACCAGCGCCGCCGCGACCTGCCGCGCGAAGGCGTCGAAGCGGGCGTTGAAGAGCGTCTTGTCGCCGGGGCGCAGGGCGCTCAGCGCGTCGCGTAGCAAGCGCCCGACGCGCACGCCGTTGAGTGGGTCGAGCCAGTAATGCGGGTTGCCGTACGCGTGGATGTCCCCCATCGACCGGTCGGTGGGCCCGGCCTGCACCTCGATCGGGACTACGGCGCGCGAGGCATCCACGTACCCGGCGCCCCCGGGGAGAATTCGCGGGTTGCGCGCGTTCTGCAGGAGGGGCCGCAGATAGCCGGCCTCGAGGTCCAATCCCACATGCACGAACAGGTCGGCCTCGTTCAATGCCTTCACAAAGCTCGGCTTGACCTCGAGGAAATGCGGGTCCTCGGTGCCCTTGGACAGCACCGTCACCGACAGCAGCGGTGCCCCGACCGCCTGCGCGATCGCGGCAAGATCCGGGATGGTCGCCACGAGCTGCAGCGGCTCTGCAGGCGCCTGCGCGCCCCCTGGAGCGGCGGCGAGCAGCGAGCCGCACACCACGAACAGGCGGAGCGCACGCCAGAGTCGTCGGGCGGTCGAACGAGGTGATCCGTCGGGCATGGTGCGCGTCCTCCATTCTAGTACGCGTGCGCCGGGTGGGCACCGTAGAGAATCTCGGCGCCCACCCACACCGAGTTCGCGTCCTTGTCCGGCAGGTGTGTCGCGTTGTCGTAGTTGTATTGCAGACGAAATCGCGAGTACTCGCTCGGATGCCACACGAGAAGCGGCGAGACGCGGTGGCGCGCATCGCGGTACGGGTCGGCGCTGCGCCCGCCCACGCTGTCACCGTTGCCGGTCGCGAACTCGTAGCGCACTCCAGCGGCCCATCCGTAGCGAAATCCGTACAGCGCCTGGGTGTAGAACCCGTAGTCGCGCAAGATCGCGCGCGGCAGCGCCACGGCGGGCGCCTGGTTCGGCCCCGCGACGACCGCGTCCGCCGTGTAGTCCCGTTTCATCACTTCGGATTGCCAGAGGAAGAACGGCCAGCCACGGAAGTTGTCGGCCGGCCGCCAGCGCAGCTTCAGGTCGCTGCCGTACACCCAGGTGTCGGCACTGCTCCCCGACGAGTTCGGGCCGTACAAGCCGGACACCCCGAGCTTGACGCCCACCGAGTCGGTGATGTCCGTGAAGTTGGACCAACGCGCGAGGTAGAGGAGATCTTCGAGGTTCGCCACGTCGCGAGGCACGGTGGGACGCCCGCCCACGGCGTCGGGACTGATGAAACTCGTCGTCGTCTCGCCGGACTCCGCGTTCTGGAGCCCGAAGACGACCTCGGAGAACCACGGCAGTGGCGTCAACCACGACAGCCGCGCGCCGGCCGAGCGGAGGCCCTCGCCGCCGAACATGCGTGTGTTGATGACGGGCTGATCGATCCAGTCCCACGTGTGCGGGTGCGACGGATTGATCTGTCCGAACTCGGTCAAGAAGTAGCCGCCCTTGGCCTGCAGGCCGTAGGGCAACGCGGAGGTCAGCATGAACGCTTCCTCCAATTCGACATGCTCCTCGCTGAAGAGCACGTAGGCCTGGCCGCTGAAGTAGGGGTCCACCGCTCCGGACAGCGCGAGTTCGGCGTTTTGCAGGGTGAACCCGCGGCGCTTGGGATCGTGGGCGCCGCCCTCGAGGTCCTCGAGCTCGCTGTCGGTCGCGGTGGACGAGCCGGCGGCGGTCAAGAGGTCGAACGACAGGTCCATCAAGCGCAGGCGAGCGCCGCCGATTTGTCGCGAAAAGAGGTCGGCGGGCGCGGCGGGTGGAGGTTGGTCGCCGAGCTGCTGCACCGCTTCGTCGAGGGCCCGCTGGGCATCCGCGCGCGGCGTTTGAGGCTGAGCCGCTGCGGGCGCGGCGATAGGTGCAGCCGTAGTGCCGGGGGTCGCCGGTACCGTGGCGTGCGCCGCGTCGAGTTCCTCCAGCCGGCGCTGCAATGCCTCCAGCTGGCGCTGGCGTTCGGCATCGCGCCGCCGCAGCTCCTCGACTTCTTTGCGCAGCGCGTTGATCTCCGCATTTGGCGTCTGCGCGTGCGTCACCGGTGGACCAGTGAGCAGGCTCGCCAACAGGGCGCTTGCCACCGCCCGCCGTCGCAGACCTGGGTCCGCCATAGGCGTCTCCTAACGACAAAGGTCAGGGTGGGCGCGCCCGGACCGTGCGGGGAGGTGAAGCGATCCGCCCCTGGTCGCGGGCGCGTGACTTCGAAGGCGTCACGCGAGGGAGGGTGGCGCGCGGGGCTCGCCGCAGCTGCGGCTGCTGGCGCGGTCGGGTTGCCACGCCTCCGCGCGCAGCCCTCGCGCGTCCGGGGGCGGCACGACCGCGGGCTGCGATGCCGGCGACAGACCGCCCAGGTGCAGCAACGCGCGGCAGACGGGGCATGCGTCCGCATCGTGATGCGTCGCCGATCCACGATGCTCCGCTCGCCACAGCGGAGCGCCTGCGGCGGGGGAACAGATGTCGCCGGGGCCGAGGGCGCGACGCGCGTCGGAGCCAATCTGCGCCTCGTGCACGACGGGCACGGCAAACTGCAGCAGCAGAGCACACACCGCCAATACGGACGTGACCGCCCAGCCAGCGGAGAGACGACCTGGGCGCTGCATTCGGCGCGAAACGGAACCCGCAGAGA
>Ga0316622_100002323_pt1 | contig 13081 bp, 9 predicted proteins | sample OWC_Aug_OW2_C1_D_FD_207646 | JGI IMG/M metagenome (GOLD analysis project Ga0316622, IMG submission 207646) | Wetland soil microbial communities from Old Woman Creek delta, Ohio, United States - OWC_Aug_OW2_C1_D5_C | ecosystem: Environmental > Terrestrial > Soil > Wetlands | place: USA: Ohio... | reverse complement strand
GTCGGGCGACTGACCCCAAGTATATCAGCTGCTTGGGACACATTCCCGTTAAACAGCGCCAGGGCCCGCTCAATGGCCCTGCGCTCGGCATCCTCCCGTACCTGACGCAGGTTGAGGGGCATGCCCTCCTCGGGCTGGTCGAGCTCCAGGTCCGCGGCGCCGATGCGGTTGCCGTCGGCCATGATCACGGCCCGCTTCACTCGGTTCTCGAGCTCCCGGGCGTTTCCCGGCCAGGGGTACGCTTCGATCGCCGCCAGCGCGTCCTCGGTGAACCCGCGGATCGAGCGGCCGTGCTCCCGGCTGAAGAGCTCGAGGAAATGTCGGGACAGGAGCAACGCGTCCCCGGACCGCTCCCGCAGCGGCGGTATGCGGAGCGCGATCTCGCTGATCCGGTAGAAGAGGTCCTCCCGGAAGCGGCCCTGCTCGATCAGGTGCGGCAGGTCCTGATGGGTGGCGCAGACCACGCGCACGTCCACCGGGATCTCCTCCCGCCCCCCGACCCGCTCGATCACCCGCTCCTGGAGGAAGCGCAAGAGCTTCGCCTGGAGTGACTGGGGCAGGTCCCCCACCTCGTCGAGGAACAGGCTGCCACGGTTCGCGTACTCGATCTTGCCCAGGGTCTGCTTCGCCGCACCGGTGAACGCCCCCTTCTCGTAGCCGAACAGCTCGCTCTCGAGGAGGGTCTCGGGGATGGCCGCGCAGTTGATGGCGACGAAGCGTCCCTCCGCGCGCGGGCTGAGGGCGTGCAGTGCCCTGGCGAGGAGCTCCTTGCCCGTCCCGCTCTCCCCGAGCAGGAGCACAGTCGCGTCGGTCGGGGCGACCTTCTCGACCATGCGGCAGACTCGGGTCATCTCACCGCTCGCGGCGACGATGCCCTGCAGCGGCGGCGACCGCTCACGCCGGACCAGGCGGCGGTTCTCCTCCTCGAGGTCGTAGAGGCGGTAGGCCCGGTCGATGATGAGACCGAGGACCTCTGCGTCGACGGGCTTCTGGTAGAAGTCGTAGGCCCCCCGCCCGACGGCCTGAACCGCATTCTCCCGGTCGTCGTTGCCAGTGACCACGATCACCTTGGTGTGGGGCGCGATGGCCAGGATCTGGCTCAGTGCCTCGAGGCCTTCGGTGGCATTGGCCGGATCAGGCGGCAGGCCAAGATCGAGGGTCACCACCGGCGGCTCATGCCGGCGCACCAGGTTCAAGGCCGACTCACGGTCCTCGGCGACCAGCACCTCATAGTCCTCGAAGGACCAGCGCAGCTGGCTCTGGAGTCCCGGGTCATCCTCCACGATCAGGAGGACACGGCGTTGTGCTGCGCTCTTGCTGGACACGGCGTCCGTTGGGCTCCTTGGGGTTTCGCCGCTGGCTTGCCCGGCGCCAGCGGGGGGCGGCTTTGCGGCGGCTCGCGGACTCACGCGGATGCCGCCACGGGCAGTTGCTCGGCTTCGTCCACGAGCGGGAACCGGATGCGAAAGGTCGTCCCCACGCCGGGGGCACTCTCTACCTCGATAGTACCGCCATGCGCGCGCACGAACTCGCGGGCCTCGTAGACGCCAACGCCCATCCCGGCATTGCCCTTGGTCGTGTCGAAGGGCCTGAACAGCCGCTCGCGCACGAACTGGGGGTCCATGCCCACGCCGTCGTCTCGCACCTCGATGAGGGCTGTGCTCCCCTCGCGGACAAGTCGCAAGGTCACATGCCCTGACCTACCTGTCGCCTCCTGGCCATTCTGGACGAGGTGGCCAAGGACAGCGGCCAACCGGTCGCGATCAGCGAGTATACACAGCCGCTGGGCGGCGTAGTCGAAGCGGGGCGCGGGCTCCTGGCCGGAGCGTGCGCGGGCCACCTCGGCCAGGACCTCGGTCAGATCCATCCGCTGGGCAGGCTTCCAGTGCATGCGGTCCTTGCGCAACTGCTCGAGCATCCGGCTCATCTTCCCGACGGCGTTCTCGACCGTGCGCATGGCGTCTTCGACGAACGCGGGATTCTGCATGTGACGCTTGGCGTTGGAGACGACGAGCGAGAGCTGGGCCATGACGTTCTTTAGGTCGTGGACGACAAAGGCCGAGACCCGGTTGAAGGCCTCGAACTGGCGAGCCTCGGAGAGCGCCTCGTTGGCCCGCATGAGCGCGAGGTAGCCCGCCACCTGTCGGCCCACGGTCTTGAGGAGGTCGGTGTCCTCCCAGTTGAAGGTGAAGTGGACCCGGGACTCGGCGAGCACGACGAAGCCGAGCATCGCGCTCCCCTGCATCAACGGCACCACGAGCCAGGCCCGCGGCAGGGCGCGCAACCACTCGGGAAGCGCGAGGGGATAGAGCTCGGGCTCGCGGGCATACTCGGTCAGGTCAACCACGTACTGCTCGCGCTCGAGGAAGCGAACCAACCCGCTGTCGGCCGGCTCGCGGGATTCCCCCGGGTCCGGCATGTCGACGCGGGCGACGGGGACGAAGGCCCCGTCATCGCCCCGCATCCACAACATGCCGCCGGTGGCCTCAACGATGGCGGCAACGGCGCGGATGGCATTCTGCTTGAGCTCACCGCTGTCGGTGGAGCCAATGAGGGTGCCGATGAGCCGCAGCCACTCCTCACGGTAGTCGTACTTATACTCGAAGAAGTGGCGGTTGAGGAACAGCTTGACCCGGGCGCGGGCGGCCCCTGAGAAGAGCAGGAGCGCAAGCAGAACGACGGCGCCAAACAGGAACACCGCCTGCAGCGCGGTACCCCAGGCACCACCGTAGGCACGAATGTAGTACCCGACCGCCGCCATGAGCAGCAGGTAGGCCCCGGCACCCACCAGGGTAACCGAGTGAAAGACGATCGTCTTGGAGGCGAAGATCTGGACCGCCCAGTCCGCGTTGCGCTTGGCGGACACGGCCAGCAGCGGCACGACCAGCGCGTTGATGGCCCCACGGGCCGCCCAGAGGCCCGCGTCCACCCGGCCGAAGAGGAGTGCGTCCGCATAGAGATAGAAGTCATAGGCGAAGAGACCGCCGAGCGCGAAGCAGAGGAGCTTGACCGTCCACCGCCGATCGACCGGCGTGTTGCGAAACAGCTGCTCGACCAGCAGGAGACCACCCACCGCAAGCAGGACCTGACCCGCGAGGACTGCCCGGCCCATCGAGGCCACAGGCCCGTCCCACCGGTCCACCAGCGGCCCCGCAGCCACGCCCGCAAGCACGAGGACGCCGAGGCCGAAGATGCCGTTGACTAGGGCAGACAGGCCCCCATCGGCGCCCTCCGCCCTGCGGTAGCCCAACACCCGGGTCAGGAAGACCAGCCAGGCGAGGGTGCGCAGCACCTCGAGCACAGCCCCGGGGAGACCGCCCTCCCCCCCGATCAGCGACGCGGCGGCGAGGAGTCCGAGCCAGGCCGTGCTGAGGGCGCTGGCGATGACCAGCAGGCCACCCGCTGCCCCCCCGCCGCGCCAGCCGAAGACGAGCAGCGCCGTCAGCGCAAGGAACAGTCCCGCGCCGGTGCCGTAGGAGATCGCGCCTACCGCATCCACGCCGGTGACAGCGCTACCCGCGGGGGCCAGACAAAGGCATCATGGGTGGCATTCCGCAAGGCTGACCCCACCGTAACCCTCTCCGGCGCCGTCAACGTGCGCCCTGCCCTGATAGGATAACCTGCACGGTCTGCAGCAGGATGGTCAGGTCCAGGAAGAGACTGTAGTTCTTGATGTAGTACAGATCGTACTGCAGCTTCTCCTTGGCATCGCGGTCCGACGCCCCGTAGGGGTAGCGCACCTGCGCCCAGCCGGTGATCCCCGGATTCACGCGATGACGGAGACTGTAGTAGGGGATCCTGCGGGCAAGCTCGGCGACGAACTGGGGCCGTTCCGGGCGCGGACCGACAAAGCTCATGTCGCCCCGCAGGACGTTCCACAGCTGTGGCAGCTCGTCGATGCGCACCTTACGAATGAAACGTCCGACCCGGGTGACCCGGGGATCGTCCTCCGTGGCCCACTGTGCACCCATGGCCTCGGCGTCCACACGCATGCTACGAAACTTCAATACCTCGAACACCCGCCCGTCACGCCCGACTCGCTCCTGGCGGTAGAAGATCGGCGCCCGCGGTCCGTCCTCCAGCCAGATCGCCAGCGCCGTGAGCAAGAGGATCGGCAACGTCCCAACGAGCATGAGGAGGCTTACAGCCACGTCGAAGAACCGCTTGCTCGCATTGCGCAGGACCGCGTGGCTGAAGCCGTCGAGAAAGACAATGTTGACGGGCTGCAACACGTCCAGCTGGATCTTCCCCGTCTGGCGCTCGAAGAAGCTGAGCAGGTCGGTGACGCGGATACCGCTCATCTTGCACTCGATCAGGTCGTCGATCGGGAAGTTGCCCCGGCGGTCGTCCACGGCGATCACGATCTCATCGACGTGAAGCCCGCTGGCCAGGTCAAGCAGCGTCGTCTCGACCCGCAAGATCTTGGAAGCCGGGATGACGTCCTGCTCGAGACGGGTGTGGACGTACCCGACGATCTGCAGCCCTCTGCGGTCAGCCTTGCGGCGAAGCCTCTGCTCGATGATGGCCGCCTGCGGCCCCGCCCCGAGGACCAGCATGCGGCGCCGCCAGGAGTCGTGATCCGCGAGAAAGTAAAAGGCCGTGCGGACGAGGGCGATCCCCAGGAAGGCGACAGCGAGCGAGGCCGCGAAGGCTTGCGCACCGATGAAGAGTCCGGGGAAGGCGAGGAAGACAAGCCCCATCAAGAGGGCACCGGTCAGGAAGCTCATGACGACCCGGACCGCGATGCCCTGCGGCCCGTCTCGGAGGCCGAACTGGTAGAGTCCAGCCGCGTTCATCGTCCCCAGGAGGATGAGGGGAAAAACCAGTGCCTTCGGCAACAGGGGGTCGGTCAGGGACGCGCCGAGCGGGATCCCGTTCCACAGGAGGAGGGTCACCCCGGCGTAGACCGCGAGGGTGAGCACCAGCCACTCTACCGTCCCCAGGACCAATAGGGGGGTCGGGATGTAGTGGCGAAAGATGCGTACCGTCATCGGGTTGGGTCCCGGGCCACTCGTATGCCGGCAAGGCTACCGCAGGACAGGCCCGGCCGGGCCTGTCTGGTCAAGGCTACGTCCCCAGGTGCAACTCTCCCCCCGGCTACCGTGTAAGCCGCCAGCGACGCGGCAGGCGGTCGCGACGCCATATCCGACACGGTTCGCTGCGGGCCGAGGGCAGGCCCCGAAAGCTAACCGAAGTTAGTCTAGTGCCCCAGGGGCCGCTGTGCGTACCCTCACAGAATCGGTGGCAAAGGCGATGGCTTTAGCCCCAGGCGTGTCGCCACCCCCCAGGATGGGTCTCACCACCCCGAGGCGGGGAGCCTGACCACCTCAACCCCGCCCGGCGGCCTGACCCCACGACATCCTGCGACTCGCGTGCTTGGCGCTCGCACCAGCCCCGCCGCGCACCGGTCGCTGGCAACCCGGCGGAGGCGGCGGGCGGCCGCTACCGCTAGGGAGGGGACCGAGCGAGCTACCGACGGCTCCGGCGACAACGGCAACGAACCGCTCGAAGGCAGATGGCGCGCCCGGAGAGATTCGAACTCCCGACCGCCTGGTTCGTAGCCAGGTACTCTATCCAGCTGAGCTACGGGCGCGTTGTGGACTTGGGAACCTAGCTGCCCCTCGGCTTCGCTGTCAAGGCGGCATCGCATGGCGGAGAGAGAGGGATTCGAACCCTCGATGGGCTTTTGACCCATACTCCCTTAGCAGGGGAGCGCCTTCGACCGACTCGGCCATCTCTCCGGAACCAACCGCAGCAAGGATAGCCGAATGCCCCGACTCAGGCAAAGCGTGCTCCCGTCACCCGGCCTGGCGCTGGACCTTCTCTTGCTGAATGCGCTCGTAGATCTCCTCCCGGTGGACCGAGACGTCCTTCGGCGCGTTGACGCCGATCCGAACCTGGTTGCCCTTCACCCCGAGGACAGTCACCGTCACTTCGTCCCCAATCATCAGGGTCTCCCCGACCCGGCGCGTCAAGATAAGCATGCTGCGCACTCCTTTCGCTCCGACCGGGGTGGGCACGCCCGAGCCCCCTGACCGGCCCCACTGAACCCCGTCCGGCGATATGCCCATGATCCGCATGGGTAATGCGGACTGGCCTCGCCGCACTCCTTGTTCTGAGACCACGACCGGCCGATCTGGTTCGCCGTCTCGGTCGGCGGGGGCGGGCCGGCTACCCGCGGGACGCGACGCCCCTGGCACCGCGCGGGCAACCCTCCGAGGGGGCGACGCCTGCCATGGTAAGACGCTCGCAGGTAATGCCACGCGACGTGGCGCTACCGACGACGGTATTAGTAAGCGACACGAGGTACATCGACGGCGCGACTACTCGGGCGCCTCCAGCCCGAACTCGGAGTGCAGGGCGCGCACCGCGAGCTCCAGATATTTTTCGTCCACGACCACCGAGATCTTGATCTCCGAGGTCGAAATCATCTCGATGTTGATGCCCTCGCGCGCCAGTGCCCGGAACATGCGGCTCGCGATGCCCGCGTGCGATCGCATGCCGACGCCGACGAGGGAGACCTTGACGATCCGCTTGTCCCCGATGACCTGCCGGGCCCCGAGCTCCTGTGCAGTCTGCTGCAGGATCCTGAGGGCCTTGTCGTGGTCGTTGCGGTGTACGGTGAAGGTGAAATCGGTCGTGCCGTCGCTGCCCACGTTCTGGACGATCATGTCCACCTCGACGTTGGCGTCCCCGATCGGCCCGAGGATCTCGTGGGCGACTCCCGGCCGGTCGGGGACGCCGCGCAGGGTGAGCTTCGCCTCGTCGCGGTTGAAGGCGATTCCGGAGATGAGGGCCTGTTCCATGACTTCGTCCTCGGAGGTGATGAGGGTGCCTTCGCCGGACTCAAAGGACGACAGGACCCGCAGGCGGACGTTGTACTTGCTCGCGAACTCGACCGAGCGGATCTGCAGCACCTTGGCGCCCAGGCTGGCCATCTCGAGCATCTCCTCATAGGTGATGCGGTCGAGGCGGCGGGCGCGCGGGACCACGCGCGGGTCCGTGGTGTAGACCCCGTCGACATCGGTGTAGATCTGGCACTCGTCGGCCTTGAGGGCGGCGGCCAGCGCAACCGCGGTCGTGTCCGACCCCCCCCGGCCGAGGGTCGTGATGTTGCCCGCGGCATCCACCCCCTGGAATCCGGCGACCACGACCACCCGCCCCTCCTCCAGGTCCTTGCACACCCGGCGGTGGTCGATCTCCAGGATCCGGGCCTTGTTGAAGGCGCTGTCCGTGAGGATGTGGACCTGTGCCCCGGTATACGAGCGCGCGGGGCAACCCCTGCTCTCCAGCAGGATCGCAAGGAGCGCGATGGTCACCTGCTCGCCGGTGGACAGGAGCACGTCGAGCTCCCGGGCATTCGGGCTGGGGTCGAGGGCCCGCGCCATGTCGAGGAGCCGATTGGTCTCGCCGCTCATCGCCGAGACCACGACGACGAGGTCGTCGCCCCGGGCGCGGGCGGCCATGACCTGGTCCGCAACCGCACCGATCCGCTCGAGGGTACCGACCGAGGTACCCCCATACTTCTGGACAATCAGCGCCATGTCAGATGTGTTCCCAACCGACAGCGTCTATCGTGAGGCCAAAGGGTCCGCAGTGAGCCTGCCATCGATGGCGTTCTCCGCACCCAGCCATGCTCGTGATGACGTCAGCCGCGGAGCTGCTGCCGGACCCAGTCGGGCACTGCCTGCAGGGCCGCATCGAGACGGGTGGGGTCGGTCCCCCCCGCCTGGGCCAAGTCCGGGCGGCCACCGCCCTTGCCGCCGACCTGCCGGGCCACGAAGTTGACCAGGGGCCCCGCCTGTACCCGGGCGGTGGCATCCGCGCTCACCCCGGCGACGAGGCGGACCTTGCCGTCCTCTACCGCGGCCAGGACGACCGCCGAGGTCCCGAGCCTGCCCTTGAGCTGGTCGACCACGTCACGCAGGACCTTGGCATCGGCCTCCTCGAGCCTGGCGGCCAGCACGCGCAGGCCGTCGACATCCACCGCCCGGCCCGCAAGGTCGCCCCCTTGGCTCGAGGCGAGCTTCTGCAGCAGTCGCTCCAGCTCCCGCTCGAGCTCGCGGCTCCGGGAGAGTAGCTGCCCGACGCGGCCCTCGAGCCCTTCGCTGTCCGACTTGATCAGGCTGGCCACCCGTGCGAGCCGCGCCTCGAGCCCCCCGACGTAGTCGAGCGCGCCCTCGCCGGTCACTGCCTCGATGCGCCGGATCCCGGCGGCGATCCCGGTCTCGGAAACGATCTTGAAGAGCCCGATGTCGCCGGCCCGCTGGACGTGGGTGCCCCCGCAGAGCTCGGTCGAGAACTCCCCGATCGAGAGCACCCGGACCTCGTCGCCGTACTTCTCCCCGAAGAGCGCCATCGCACCCGCCTCGAGCGCCGCGCGGATCGGCAGGTGGCGCGTCTGGACGGCGCTGTTGGCGAGGACCTGGGCGTTCACCAGCCGCTCGACGAGGCGCAACTGCTCCTCGCTGAGGGGCTCGAAGTGGGAGAAGTCAAAGCGCAGCCGCCCCGACTCCACCAGAGAGCCCTTCTGCGTCACGTGATCGCCCAGGACCCGGCGCAAGGCGGCGTGCAGCAGGTGGGTCGCCGAGTGATTGCGAGCGGTCGCGGCGCGGGCGAAGGCGTTGACCTCGGCGCGCACGCGCTCGCCGACCCGCAGGGACCCCTGCGCCAGGGTTCCCAGGTGGGCGTGGGCGGCGCCCTCCTTGCGCGTGTCGGTCACCGCGAACTGGCCGGCAGGGCCGCGCAACAGGCCCTGGTCACCCACCTGCCCACCCGACTCGGCGTAGAAGGGGGTCTGGTCGAGGATCACCGCACCCGACTGACCCGCCGCGAGCAACTCGACCCGCTGCCCGTCGACGAACAGGTCGACGACGGTGCCTTCGTCGCCGAGGCGCTCGTAGCCGGTGAAGTGGGTCTCCCCCTGGGTCGTGAGCACCGCAGCCCAGTGGCCCTCGAAGCGGCTCGCTGCCCGGGCCCGCTCGCGCTGGGCCTGCATCTCCCGCTCGAACCCCTCCATGTCGAGGCTGAGGCCCCGTTCCCGGGCCCAGTCCGCGGTGAGGTCCACCGGGAACCCGTAGGTGTCGTAGAGGCGGAAGACGGTCGCGCCCGGCACCTGGGCGCCGATCAGGACCGCTGCGTCCTGCTCCAGGACGCGCAGGCCCAGCTCCAGGGTCTCGGCGAAACGTTCCTCCTCCTGGCGCAGCACACGCTCCGCGACCTCGCAGCGGCGCTCGAGATCCGGGTAGGCACCCGCCATGACCTCGGCCAGGGGCCGCACCAGCCGGTGAAAGAAGGGCTCGCGCAGGCCGAGGCGGTGCCCGTGGCGCAGCGCCCGCCGGACGATCCTGCGCAGGACGTACCCCCGGCCCTCGTTTGACGGCACCACCCCGTCGGTCACGAGGAAGGCGCAGGAACGGATGTGGTCGGCGATCACCCTCAGGCTCTTGTCCGTGCGGTCAGACTGTCCCGCCAGGATGGCTGCAGCCTCGATGAGCGGCACGAACAGGTCGGTGTCATAGTTGTTGTGGACCCCCTGCAGGACCGCGGCGAGCCGCTCGAGGCCCATCCCGGTGTCGACCGAGGGCTTGGGCAGGGGCAGGAGGGTGCCGTCGGCCTTGCGGTCATACTGCATGAAGACGAGGTTCCAGACCTCGACGTACCGGTCGCCGTCGGCCTCAGGACTGCCCGGTGGCCCGCCCGCGACCTCCGGCCCGTGGTCGTAGAAGATCTCGGAGCACGGGCCGCAGGGCCCCGTCTCGCCCATCTGCCAGAAGTTGTCCTTGGCCCCGCAACGGGAGAAGCGCCCCGGGTCGACCCTCAGCTCGTCCAGCCAGATGCCGGCGGCCTCGTCGTCCTCCTCGTAGACCGTGACCCAAAGCCGCTCGGGCGGGATCGAGAGCTCGGCGGTGAGGAACTGCCAGGCGTAGCGGATGGCCTCGCGCTTGAAGTAATCGCCGAAGCTGAAGTTGCCGAGCATCTCGAAGAACGTGTGGTGGCGGGCGGTGTAGCCCACGTTCTCGAGGTCGTTGTGCTTGCCGCCGGCACGCACGCAACGCTGGCAGCTGACGGCACGCGGGTAGCCCCGCGTCTCCAGTCCGAGGAACACCTCCTTGAACTGGACCATCCCCGCGTTGGTGAAGAGCAGCGTCGGATCGTTCGCCGGGATGAGCCCGCTCGAGGGCACTACCTCATGGCCGTGCCGACGAAAGAATTCCAGAAAGGCGGCGCGTAGCGCAGAGCTGCTGTACATGGTCTTCGAGCTGTCCTTTACCCCGTGCCCGTCCCCTCCAGCCAGGCACCGATGAGCTCGCGCGGGAAGCCGCGATACTCGAGAAAGCGTGCCTGCCGCACGCGGCCTTCGCGACCGCCGGGGGCCGCACCGAATCGCTTAGACCGCGCGATCTCCATCCGTTCCGGCCATTGCCCGGCGTAATCCGCCAGGACCTCGCGGGCGAGCTCCTGGCCAATACCCCTCTGGCGCAGCTCCTGGGTTACGCGAAGCGGACCGTAGCCCCGCGCCACACGGCTACGCGCGTAGACCTCCGCGAAGCGCCGATCATCGGCAAGCCCGCTGGCGGCGAGCTCACCCGCGACCTGCGCCGCGAGCCCCGGCTCACAACCCTTCGCCACGAGCCGTCGGGCAAGCTCAGAAACGGCGTATTCGCGGCGGGCCAGCAGCGCCAGGGCGCGCCGGCGCGCCTCCGCGGTCGCGTCGCTCAGGCCCCGGCCTCCGCCGCCTCCGGGAGGGGGCTGGGGATGAGGCGGGCCCGCAGCGCCGCCTCGATCTCCGCGGCGACCTCCGGGTGCCCCTTCAGGTACTCGCGGGCGTTGTCCTTGCCCTGCCCTATGCGGTCCCCCTTGTAGCTGAACCAGGCCCCCGACTTCTCGACCACCCCTTCGCGCACCCCGAGCTCGATGAGCTCGCCCTGACGGGAGATCCCCTCGCCGTAGAGGATGTCGAACTCCGCCTGCTTGAACGGGGGGGCCACCTTGTTCTTGACCACCTTGACCCGGGTCTCGCTGCCGATGACCTCTTCGCCCTTCTTGATCGACCCGATGCGGCGGATGTCGAGCCGCACCGAGGCATAGAACTTGAGGGCGTTGCCGCCCGTGGTGGTCTCAGGGTTGCCGAACATCACCCCGATCTTCATGCGGATCTGGTTGATGAAGATGACAAGGGCGTTCGATCGCTTGATGTTCGCGGTGAGCTTGCGCAGGGCCTGGGACATGAGGCGCGCCTGCAGCCCGACGTGGGCATCCCCCATCTCCCCCTCGATCTCGGCCTTGGGGGTGAGGGCCGCGACCGAGTCAATGACGACCACGTCGATCGCCCCGGAGCGCACCAGCATGTCCGCGATCTCGAGGGCCTGCTCACCGGTGTCGGGCTGGGAGACCAGCATGTTGTCCACGTCCACCCCAACCTTTTCCGCGTAGAGGGGGTCGAGGGCATGCTCGGCGTCGATGAACGCGGCCGTCCCGCCCGCGCGCTGGGCCTCGGCGACGACCTGGAGCGTGAGCGTCGTCTTGCCCGAGGACTCCGGCCCGTAGACCTCGACGACCCGCCCCCGGGGCAGACCCCCTACCCCTAGGGCCACGTCCAGCCCGAGCGAGCCGGTCGAGACCACGTCCACGTCGCGCACGGCCTTGCTGTCGCCCATGCGCATGATGGCGCCCTTGCCGAACTGCTTCTCGATCTGACTGAGCGCCGCGGTGAGGGCGCGCTTTCTGTTCTCGTCCATCGGGATGGTTCCTTGGTGCTCGCACGTGACCTTGTGCCTCGGGGCGCCCGCGTCGGGCCCCCGCCGGCCTCCCTGCCTGCCGACATCCCCTGGAAGCCAGATGCCGCGGGTCGATTATCCCACACTCCCGCGGCAGGCCACACCGCCCGATCCGCGGTACGCCCCCGCTGGGTACCAGGCTAGCGACCGCCGCCGAGGTCACCGAGGGGCCAGGTGCGCAGGACCCGATACGCGCTCCCGCCCGGCGACAGACTCGACTCGACGAGGCTGAACCGGTCCACCGCCCAGCGGATGGGGTCGAGCGGGACCGCGGTTGGCTCTCGGAGCACCCGGCGCGCCACGGTGACGTGCACGGCGAAGGGCCTCTCCTCGGGGGAGAAGCCACACCCTTTGGAGCCCGCGCGCAGGTGCGCGACGAGCCCGCTCAGGGCCTCGGGGACCTCCGCGCACCCGACCCAGGCCACCTGCGGCCGCCGCCACCAGCCGCTCTGGTCGATCACCAGCGTGAACGGAGAGGCCCGCACCGTCTCTGCCAGCTGCTCCGCGCACGTCCGCTGACCGGGGGCGGTGTCCCCCAGGAACAGGAGCGTGACGTGCAGGTTCTCCGCTCTCACCCGACGACCCCGCGCCAGGCGCGGGTGCTCCGCCGCCCGCACCAGCGCGGCGCGCACGGCGTCGTCGGGCCAGAGGGCGAAGAACAGGCGTTGGGCGTCCCCGGCGGACAACGGCCTAGTCGACCGAGTCGATGATCCCTTGCAGCGCCGCCATGACGGCCTGCTGGCGCACCATATCCCGGTCGCCGGCATAGTGGGTCGAGCGGCAGCGCGTCTCCCGCCCCGCCACCGCCCAGGCCAGCCACACGGTCCCCACGGGCTTTCGCGGGGATCCCCCCCCGGGTCCCGCGATGCCGCTGATGGCGACGCTCACCCTCGCCGCGCTGTGACGGAGCGCGCCCTCCGCCATCTCCCGGACCACCTCCTCGCTGACTGCCCCGAACCGGTCCAGGGTCTCCCGGCGGACCCCGAGCATCTCGTGCTTGGCGAGGTCGGAGTAGGTTATGAAGCCCCGGTCGAACCACTCCGAGCTGCCGGGGACCGAGGTGATCATCTGGGCGACCCAGCCCCCGGTGCAGGACTCCGCCGTCGCCAGGAGGAGTCCCCGTTCCTTGAGCTGACGGCCAACCCGCGCCGCCAAGCGGTGTGCAACGTCCATAAGCGCCCTGAGGGTCCTACGGAAATGACCGACCCCTGCTCGCGTCGGAGGGCGCCCGCCCGCGCTCTGGCAGGTGGGTGGCCGGGTGCAGTCCGTGCCGGCCCGAGCACCGATAACGTAGGTTGATG
>Ga0316622_100002322_pt1 | contig 13082 bp, 10 predicted proteins | sample OWC_Aug_OW2_C1_D_FD_207646 | JGI IMG/M metagenome (GOLD analysis project Ga0316622, IMG submission 207646) | Wetland soil microbial communities from Old Woman Creek delta, Ohio, United States - OWC_Aug_OW2_C1_D5_C | ecosystem: Environmental > Terrestrial > Soil > Wetlands | place: USA: Ohio... | reverse complement strand
GGGGTGATCGTGGCCGAGGCGCCGGAGCGGAGCGGGGCGCTGATCACCGCGAGGTTTGCGCTCGAGCAGGGGCGCGACGTGATGGTCGTGCCCGGGAGCCCTTGGTTCGCCCATACGGCCGGAAGCAACCGCCTGTTGCGGGAGGGGGCGACCCCGGTCTGCTCGATCGCGGACGTTCACGGCGTCCTCGGGTGCCCGCCTCCGGTTGACGTCGGGGGGATCGCGGAGCGGGTGCTCGCCGCTCTCTCCCGGGAACTGCACGTGGGGGAGATCGCGGAGGCCGTCTCCGTGCCGGTCCAGGAGCTCCTTCCGTGCCTGATGGAAATGGAACTGGCGAATCTGGTGGAAAAAAAGCCGGGGAACTACTATAAGAAGTTGTCCGCACCCGGGAATTGATCCCGCGGTTCGGTCAGGAGGCGCAATGGCACGTTCGTTGGTCGTCGTCGAGTCGCCCGCGAAGGCGAAGACGATACAGAAGATCCTGGGGAAGGGATTCGAGGTCCTTTCCTCCATGGGACACGTGAAGGACCTCCCGAAAAGCCGCCTCGGGGTCGATGTCGAGAACGGGTTCACCCCCTCGTACATCGTCATCAAGGAGCGGAAGAAGGTCCTCGAGGACATTTTGAATTCCGCGCGGTCGGCGACGACCGTGTTCCTCGCGCCCGACCCGGACCGGGAGGGCGAGGCGATCGCCTGGCACATCGCCGACGCCATCCGGGCCGATGCGGGGAAGAAACGGAAAGGGGCGCCGAAGAAGGCGAAGGCCCCTTCCCGTGGAAAGAAGGCGAAGGACGCTTCCGCGGACAAGGAACCGGTCGCACCGCCGATCGAGCGTGTGCTTTTCCACGAGATCACGAAAAAGGGGATCACCGACGGGATGGCGCACCCCCGCCCCCTCGACCAGCACAAGTTCGACGCGCAGCAGGCGCGCCGCATCCTCGACCGGATCGTCGGGTACACTCTCTCCCCGCTGCTGTGGACGAAGGTCCGCCGGGGCCTCTCGGCGGGAAGGGTGCAGTCGGTGGCGGTCAAGATGGTCTGCGGGCGGGAAAAGGAGATCGCCGCGTTCGTTCCCGAGGAGTACTGGTCGCTGACGGCGCGGCTGGAGGGGAAGACCCCCCCCCCGTTCCCGTCGAAGCTGGTGGAGGTCGGCGGGAAGAAGGTGCGCCCGCGCGACGCGGCGGAGACCGCGGCCTTGCGCGCCGCGGTGGAGAACGGCCCCTTTGTCGTCCGCGAAGTTCGTAAGAAGCTGCGCCGCCGGCAGGCACCCGCGCCGTTCACCACCTCCAAACTCCAGCAGGAGGCGTCGAAGGCGCTGCGGATGCAGGCGTGGCGGACGATGATGGTCGCCCAGTCCCTCTATGAAGGAGTGGAGATCCCCGGGGCGGGACTCGTCGGCCTCATCACCTACATGCGGACCGACTCGGTCCGGGTCGCCGACGAGGCGATGGCCGCCGTCCGGGACCACATCGGCAAGGAGTATGGAGCCGCGTACCTGCCGGAGACGCCCAACCACTTCCGGAACCGGAAATCCGCCCAGGACGCCCACGAGGCGATCCGCCCCACCTCCCTGGAACATCCACCCGCGTCGCTCAAGGGGATCCTCACCCGCGACCAGTTGCGCCTCTACGAACTGATCTGGAAACGGTTCGTTGCCTCCCAGATGGCGGCGGCCGAGTTCGAGCAGACGGCGGTGGACATCCTGTGCGATCCCGCCGGGGCGCCAGCCGGAGGGTACCTGTTCCGGGCCAGCGGTTCCGTGCCGAAGTTCGCCGGGTTTCTCGAGGTGTACGAGGCCGCCGTCCCGGAGGGCCGGGGCGACGCCGGGAACGGAGAGACCGGCGAGGAGAACGGCGATGCCGGCACCAACGGGGAGAGGCCGGAAGAGAACGTCTTGCCGCCGCTTGCCGAGGGGGAGGTCCTCACCCTGCGCGAGCTCACGGGGAACCAGCACTTCACCCAGCCGCCGCCCCGCTTCTCGGAGAGCTCCCTCATCAAGGAGTTGGAGGAGCAGGGGATCGGGCGGCCCTCCACCTACGCGTCGATCGTCAAGACGATCCGGGAGCGCGGGTACGTGAAGGCGGACGAAGGGAAGTTCCTCCCCACCGAGCTCGGGACGATCGTCACCGACCTCCTCCAGGAGAGTTTCCCCAAGGTGATGGACGTGGCGTTCACGGCGCGGATGGAGGAGGAGCTCGACCAGATCGAGGACGGCGAGCGGGAGCTTGTCCAGGCGATGGGAAATTTCTACCAGCCGTTCTCCGAGGAACTGGAGCGTGCGAAGATCGCGATGCCCACGGTCAAGGAAGAGCTGATCGCCACGGGGATCCCGTGCTCCGCCTGCGGGGCCGAGATGGTGATCCGGTTCGGCCGCGCCGGGCGGTTCCTCGCCTGCCGGGCGTACCCCGCCTGCCGCAACACCGCCGATTTCCGCCAGGCGCCGGATGGCACGGTGGAGATCGTCCCGCCCGAGGAGACGGGGGAGGCGTGCGGGAAGTGCGGAAAGCCGATGATCGTACGGAACTGGAAAGGGGCCCGGTACATCGCCTGCTCCGGTTACCCCGACTGCCGCAACAGCAAGCCGTACCCCGTGGGGATCCCATGTCCGGAATGCAAGGAGGGGGAGGTTGTCGAGCGCTCCTCGCGGTTCGGCAAGATCTTCTACAGCTGTTCCCGGTACCCGGATTGCCGGTTCGCGTCTTGGGGGCGGCCGATCGCGCAGAGCTGCCCCGTCTGCGGCTACGGGGCGATGGCCGAGCGGGTGCGTAAAGACGGCTCGACGCACATCGCGTGTCTGCGGAAGGGGTGCAAGGGGCGGGCGGGTGAACCGGCTCCCGCCAACCCGTAGTCCCCTGCGCTATACTGTTGCCGCATTTATGATTCGCAGCTCGAAGGAGGCGGCTTGAAGGAGTACGTCCTCGTCGTCGACGACGAGCAGAGCCTCCGGCAGGTACTGGAGCTCTTCTTCAAGAAGGAGGGGTTCGAGGTCGATACGGCCTCCTCCCTCGCCGAGGCGGAAGCTGCGATCGCGGCCCACGCGTACGACCTCGTCCTCACCGACCTGCGGATGGCGCGGCCCGACGACGGGTTGAAGGTATTACGCGCGGCCGTGCAGAAAAATCCATGGACCCAGGTGATCGTGCTGACCGCCTACGCGACCGTCGAGACGGCCAAGGAGGCGATCCGGTACGGGGCGTACGACTACCTCACCAAGCCGTTCGACAACGCGAACCTCCGCAAGCTCGTGCGGGCCGCCCTCGCGCGGAAGGAAGACGACGCCGGCCGCCGGAAGGCGCTGCGCGAATCGGTCCAGGGGACCTCCGCGTACGAGGGGATCGTCGGACGCAGCGAGGCGATCCTTGGGGTCTTCGAGCTGATCGACCGGGTCGCCCCCACCGACGCCAACGTGATGATCCTTGGCGAGAGCGGAACGGGGAAGGAGCTGGTGGCCGCCGCCCTCCACGCCCACAGCCCCCGGAAATCGTTTCCCTTCGTCCCGATCAACTGCGCCGCCATACCGGAGACGCTGATCGAGAGCGAGCTGTTCGGGCACGTACGCGGCGCGTTCACCGGGGCCGTGCAGATGAAAAAAGGGCTCTTCGAGACGGCGCACCGCGGGACCCTCTTCCTCGACGAGGTGGGCGAGCTTCCCCATCCGATGCAGAGCAAGCTGCTGCGCTCTCTCCAGGAGCGGTCGTTCCGCAGGGTCGGCGGGAACGAGGACATCTCCATCGACATCCGGATCGTCTGCGCCTCGAAGCGGGACCTGCACCGGGAGATGCTCGAGGGGCGGTTCCGGGACGACCTCTACTTCCGCCTCAACGTCATCCAGGTGATCGTTCCCCCCTTGCGGGATCGCCGCGAGGACATCCCGGCGCTGGCAGCCCATTTCCTCGCGAAATTCTCGGAGAAGCACGGCAAGCCGATGGCGCGGATCGATGGCGAGGCGATGCGCGGGCTGCTCGCCTACGACTTCCCGGGCAACGTGCGGGAACTGGAAAACCTCCTTGAGCGGGCGACGATCATGGAGACAAAAAATGTCATCTCGATCGGCTCCCTTCCCCCGAATGTGACAAAAATTGTCACCCCGGATCGGTTGAGGGTAGAAGAATATCAGGAATTATTCCCGGAAGAGGGGGTGTTTCTCGACAGCGAGATGGACCGCCTGGAGAAGATCCACCTGCTGAACGCCCTCGAAAAGACGGGGGGAAACCGCACGGAAGCTGCGAAATTATTGAATATTTCTCTTCGGTCCATTCGGTACCGGTTGCAGAAGCACGGGATCGAGTGACCTTCTTCTCTTGTCGGCCTGAAGTTTTGGCCCGCCCCTTGCGATAATGGGGGCAACAAAGCCGATTCTCCAGACCCGAAAGGAGGAGACAAAGATGTTGAGCATGCTGAAGGGCAAGAAGGGGTTCACCCTGATCGAACTGATGATCGTCGTCGCGATCATCGGCATCCTGGCGGCCATCGCCATCCCGAACTTCCTGCGGTTCCAGGCGAAGTCGAAGCAGTCCGAGGCCAAGACCAACCTCGGCGGGATCTTCACGGCGGAAACGGCATATTTTGCCGAAAACAACGGGTTCGCGAACCTCGGCACCGTCAGCTGGGCCCCGACCGGGACCCCCCGGTACCGTTACACGACGGGCGCCGGGACCGACATGGGTCTGTTGACGATAACGTTCGACGCCTGGAATACCGTGACCCCGGCGGTTGCGGCCACCACTCCGCCCGCCTTCACGGCCGGCGCGCAGGGACAGGTCGATTCGGATGCGGTTCTCGACCAGTGGGTCATGGACGACGTCAGAAATCTCAGGAATAACTACGACGACGTCATCAACTAGTTGCTACCGGGGGACGGATCGAAGGGGAAAGGCGGCCTCCAGGCCGCCTTTCTCTTTTTTTTGTTCGCGCTCTCGGTACTGGCGTCCGGGAAATATTACCAGTTCGTCCTCGGGTTTCTCCGCGTGGCCGTATTTCTGTTCGCCGGCGCATGGTTGTGGAGGCGTGCCCGCGACCCGCTCGATGTCCCGGCCTACGCCCTCATCCTGTCCGGTTTCTCCCTTCTATCCATCGGGCATGCCTTCTCCTCGGTCTACGTCTGGGTCTCCTTCCAGCACTCCCTGAACATCTCCCTGGCGGCGATCCTCCTCGGGATCGCCGTCGTCCTGTTCCGCCAGGACTCGAGATCTTTCTCATGGTCGGGTTTCCTTCCCGTCCTTGCCGCCCTGGCCGTCCTTGAGATCGCCATGGCGGTGCATCAACGGCTGACGATCGGGACGAGCCGCCCCCATGGATCGTTCAGCAATCCCATGTTCCTCTCGGAGTTCCTGGCGGTCGGGGCCCTGTTCTTCGCGTCGGGCCTTCTCGGGGAGTGGGGCAAGGGGAGGCGGAAGCGGATCGCATGGGGGGGAGCCGCGGTGTTTTTTCTCGCGGGCGCCCTGTCCCTCACCGGTTCCCGGGGGGTGGTCGTCGCGCTGGTCCCCGCACTCATGGTCCTCGTCGTTTCCCACTTCGGGGTTTCCCGCGGCGCGAAGGCGTTCCTCCTGCTCCTTCCCGCCCTCGTCGTCCTGGGCTGGCACTCCATGTCCCGGTTCTTCGGCCCGGATGTCTACAATTACGGGAGATGGGTCTTCTGGCGGTCCGCCCTGCGTGTGTTCGAATCGCAACCGTTCGGCGTCGGGCTGGGGGGGTACAAGTATTATTGGTTCTCCACTCAGGAGCCGTTCCCGACGGCTTTCCGCCATTTCGCGAAGTCCGCGGTCACGCCCCACAACGAGTACCTCGAAGTGCTCACGGGGTTGGGATTTCCCGGGCTGATCCTGTTCCTCGCGGTACTGCTCCTGCCATTGTGGTACGCGGCGCGGGGGTGGAAGGGCGTGCCGGAGGACCGCCGCCGGATGGCCGCGGGGGCCCTGGCCGGGCTCGTCCTGACGGGAACGAACGCTCTCTTCAACTTCAATCTTCACGAATTCGGTGTGGTCTTCACCGACGTCCTGCTGCTCGGAATCTTGTGGGCATCCCTGCCGGAATCCGCGATGGGGAAACGGTTCGAAATACCGTCGTTCCTTTCGAAGGCCGCTGCGGTCCTCGTCGTCCTGTTGGGGCTGGCATCCGCGTCCCTTCTCGCGGGGGCGGTGACGTACATGCGGGGAGAGGCCCTGGTGAGGACGAAGGAGTACCCCTCCGCGGAAAAAGCGTTCCGGGCCGCGTCGCGGATGGACCCGTTCCGGGCGATCATTCCGGATGCGCTTTCCGCCCTGAAGTACAGGAGGTACATCGCCGCGAACCGGGCGAAGGATCCCCGGGCGGTCGAACTGCTGGTCTCTTCCATCCAGTGGCAGGAGAAAGCGAGGAGCCTCTGCCCGATGGAACAAGGCTTCCATTATCGCCTGGCCAACCTCTACTTCGAGAAGTACCTGCTGGGCGGCGAACGGCGGGATCTCGAAAGCGCCCTGGGCATGACGGGGGAAACCCTCAAGGTCAACCCGTACCTGGTCGAGGCGCTCTGGAACCGGGCGCAGGCGTTCCTGTATCTCGGACGCGCCGAGGATTCGGTCGGGACGCTCGAGAGGGCGGTTATCGTGGAGCCGAACTTCTGCCGGGGCTATGCTAAACTTGCCGAGTTGACGAAGGGGAAGGACGAACCGCAGTCCCGCACATGGGAAGCCCGAGCGGAAATATGCAGGGAAGCGGCCAGAGGACGAACGTTGGAGGAGAGCGAACGTTGGCTGGTGGAGGATCCCGGCCCCAGGTCGATTACGGAGGCGGAGAGGAACGGGGACGGGGAGCCCGATTTGCCGTCTGGCTTCTCCCCGTCGCGCTGATCCTCCTTTCCGCCGTGATCTCCCATCGGGTCACGAGCGGCCCCGCGCAGGCCGCCGCGCACGGGAATCCCCCCTCCGTTCTCGGCGCGATCAGCCGACGACCGGCTCTTTCTTTCGGATTTTCGAACCTCCTCGGGGATCTCGCCTGGCTTGAGGCGGTGCAGGTTTCCGGGAACCGGAAGATGACCCGGAACGATTACGACCTCCTCTCCGATCTTCTCTTCACGGTGGTTCGCTTCGACCCCCGTTTCGTGATCCCGTACCTCCTTGGCGGTATCTTGCTGGGAGACTCCCCCGATCACGCCGGCGCCGCGTTGGACCTTCTGGCACGGGGTGAGAGACAGTTTCCCTCGGATTGGCTGTTCCCTTTCTATACCGGGTACATCAAATACTTTTCGCTCGGGAACCCGGAGGAGGGCGGGATGGCCCTCCTCCGGGCGACCCGGATCCCGGGCAGCCCGGAATATTTTCCCCTGCTCGCGTCGCGGATGCTTTCGGAGGGTCATCGCCCGGAGACTGCCCTCGCGTTTCTGCAGGGGATGAAGGAACGGGAGACCGACCCCCGACGAAAAGCTTCCCTGGAGGAGCGGATACGACGCGTTATCGTCGAACGCGACCTCCAGGCTCTCGAAGGCGCGATCGCGGACTATACTTCGAGGGTCGGCGCCCCTCCCCGCAAACTCGCCGATCTGGTACAGGGGGGGATGCTCGCCCGGATCCCGGAGGATCCTTACGGGGGCAGATACCTGTTGACGCCGGATGGGGGGGTCCGGAGCGACCGGGCGCCGCAGGAAAGGCTGAAGGTGCTGAGGAAACGATGAGCGCCCTCCGGCCCGTCATCGAGGTGGAAGGGCTCGTGAAGTCGTACCCCACGGGTTTCTGGCGCCGCAAGGTGCGCGTCCTGGACGATATCTCCTTCACCGTGGGCGAGAACGAGGTGGTCGGGTTCCTCGGCGCGAACGGGGCGGGGAAGACGACCACGATCAAGATCCTCAACTGCCTCGCCTTCCCGGATGCGGGATCCGTCCGGATCTTCGGGGAGCGGGGGGGCGTCCGCTCCTCCTCCCGTCGCCGGATCGGCTTCATGCCGGAGCAACCGTACTTCTACGAGTACCTGACCGGTTTCGAGTTCCTCGACCTGTGCGGCCGACTGAACGGCATGGGCCGTGAGGAGACCCGTCGGCGGTCCGTGGAGATGCTCGCGCGCGTCCGGCTTTCGGAGGCGGGAAACCTCGCCATCCGGAAGTATTCGAAAGGGATGATGCAGCGTCTCGGCCTCGCCCAGGCACTCCTGCACGATCCGGAGCTTGTGATCCTCGACGAGCCGATGTCGGGACTGGACCCCATGGGGAGAATGGACGTCCGGGGGATCATCTCCGATTTGAAGGCTTCGGGCAGGACAGTGTTCTTCAGCAGTCACATCATTTCGGACGTGGAGGCGCTCTGCGACCGGGTCATCCTCCTCGACCACGGGAAGAAGATCGCCGAGGAGAAGGTGGCCGAGTTGATCGGGGGGGAGGTCCGTTTCGTCGAGCTCGTCTTCTCTCCGCCTCCGCCGCTCGAGGGGCTCGCCGCAGAGGGTATTCCGGCCGACCGTGTGATCCGATCGGGGGACGCGCTCGTGGTGCGGGCCCGGGACGTCGAAGAGGCGAACCGCTGGGTCTATGCTCTGGGGGCCCGGGGGGCCAGCCTTCGGTCGATGACGCAGGTAAGGCCGCTTCTGGAGGAGATCTACGTCGCGCATCTGGCACGGAACGACGGGTCGGGAGCCGGCGATGACGCGTAGGTTGCTCTCCGTCGCGGCGAACACGTTCCGGGAGACCGTTCGGAACAAGATCCTGTACGTGATTCTCGCCTTCGCCCTGGTCGTCATCGGGTTGACCTGGTTCCTCGCCGACCTTTCGATGGGGGAGCTCTCCCGCATCGTCGCGGACGTCGGACTCGCCAGCATCCACCTCTTCGGTGTCACCATCGCCGTCTTTCTCGGAATCACCCTGGTCAGCCAGGAAATGGAACGGAAGACGATCTACCTCGTTCTCTCCAAACCGGTTCCGCGATGGGAATTCGTCCTCGGCAAGGCGGCGGGTCTCTGTTCGACGATCCTGCTCACGACCTCGGTCATGTCCGTCACGCTCTTCGCGGTGTACGCGGCATACAGCGGCAAGGCGGAGCCCGGGATCCTCGTGGCGTCGGCCGGCGTGTACCTCGAACTCGTCCTGCTCGTCTGCCTGGCCACCCTCTTCTCCACGTTCACCACGCCGACGCTCAGCGCCATGTTCACGCTATCCCTGTTCCTGATCGGTCACCTGTCGCAGAACCTGTTCGTGCTTGGCGGGCGGGCGAAGTCGGCCGGGGCGCGGGCGGCGTCGTCGATCCTCTTCTACATCCTCCCGAACCTCGAGATCTTCAACTGGAAGAACAGTGTAGTGTACGGAGAAGCCAGATCGCCGGCGGTTCTGCTCCCTGCCGCCGGGTATCTTGTCTGCTACGGGGCGGCGGTTCTTCTCCTGGCGTGCCTTCTCTTCTCTAGGAAAGATTTCAAGTGATCCTCTCGGTACCGTCCATCCTCGCTCCCGCGTCGGCTTTCCTGCTCTCCCTTCTCCTTGCCCTGTACCTCACGCCGATCTTTCGGGACGCGGCCCGGCGGTTCGGGATCGTGGACGCCCCGGACGGGAGGCTCAAGACCCAGAAAGATCCGGTTCCCTACCTCGGGGGGGTAGCGGTTTTCGCCGCGGTCCTCTTCCCTCTCTCCCTGTTCCTGCAGTTCAGCGACAAGGTCTCCGGGCTGCTCCTTGCCTGCGCCATCATCGTTCTGCTCGGTCTGATCGATGACATCGGCCGGCTTTCTCCCCGCGTCAAGCTGCTGGTCCAGGTGGCCGCCGTGTTCCTCATGATGAAATCCGGAATCCGGATCCGCATCGAGGCGTTTCCGCCGCTCCTGTGCGTCGCCCTCACCTTCCTGTGGATGATCGTGATGACGAACGGCTTCAACCTGATCGACGTGATGGACGGCCTCGCCGCCGGAGTGGCGACGGTTTCCGCCCTGGCGCTGGCCGTTGTGTTTGCCCTCCAGGGGAACCGGATGGGACTCATCCTCTGCCTCTCCCTGGTCGGCGCTCTCATCGGCTTCCTCCGGTACAACCGGCCCCCGGCGCAGATCTATCTCGGGGACACCGGCTCGCTCCTGATCGGCTTCCTCCTCGGGGGGCTTGCCATCGAGGGGGATTACACGGCGAGGAACCCGTACGGCTGGTTCACCGCGCTGGCCGTCTTCTCCGTCCCATTGTTCGAGATCGTCTTCCTTTCCTGGCTCCGGTTCCGCCGGGGCGCCTCCATCTTTTCCGGCAGCCGGGATCACTTCAGCCTCCGGCTCCGGCGTTGGAAGCTGACCCGCGGGCAGACGGTTACCGCCAGTTGCGGGGCTGCCGCCATCGCTGCGGTCGCGGGGCTGCTGGGAATGGGATTGGCCCCTCTCCCGTCCCTGTTTGCCTACGGATCGATCGGACTCCTGTTCCTCGTCATTGCCCTGTGGCTCAAGACGATCGACATGGGATTGTAGGAGGGGCGGGATGATCCTCGTCATCGGAGGGGGGATCACGGGGCTTGCGGCGGCGAGAACGCTGGCGGCCGCCGGAGAGGATTTCCTGGTCCTGGAGGCGGAGGCCGAGCCCGGCGGATGGTGTCGTTCGATCCGGTCCGGCCCGTACGTGTTCGACCGGAGCGGTCACTTCCTTCACCTTTCCGATCCTCGCATGCGGGAGTGGATCCTCGACCTTCCGGGTGTTTTGCTGGAGACGATCGCGCGCGATGCCCGCGTTCTCCTCCGCGGAAAGATCACCCCGTACCCGTTTCAAGCCAACTTGCACGGGCATGCGCCGGACGTCGTCCGGAGGTGCCTGACCGATTTCGCCGCCGAGCGGATCCGGGAGACCGTGAGCGGGCCGGTGGAAGCGAAGAATTTCGAGGAGTGGCTTCTCCGGAGATTCGGGAGAGCGATGTGCCGGGAGTTCTTCTTCCCCTACAACCGGAAGATGTGGCGCACCTCCCTTCGCGGGATGGGGTACGGCTGGACCTCCTGGTCGGTCCCGGTGCCCGCTATCGCGGATCTGCTCGCAGGCGCCCGCGGCGAGACAAGGACGGGGATGGGGTACAACGCGTCCTTCCTCTATCCCCGTTCCGGCGGCATCGGCGCTCTTGTCTCCGCCCTTTCGACGGGCGTCCGCGGCCAGGTGCGCACCGCGACCCGGATTTCGCGGCTCGACCCGCGGAAGAAGGTGGCCTGGTCCACGGAAGGCGAGGCGTTCCACTTCGACGCGGTCATTTCGACGAATCCCTTGCCGGAGATGGCCCGCTCCTGCGTGGACCTCCCATCCGGCGTTCGGGCGGCCGCCTCGGCCCTGCGGTGGGTGAAGGTCCTGTGCGTCAACCTGGGTATTCGCGACCCCGCGGCGACGCACGGGCATTGGGTCTACGTCCCCGAGCGGGCGTACCCGTTCTTCCGGGCCGGTTTTCTATCGAACGTTTCCGCCGCCGCGGCGCCGAACGGGTCCGCGTCCGTATTCGTGGAGTCGAGCTTCCACTCGGGTGCCCGGGTAAATGTCCGGGAGGAGGTCCGGAAGGCGGCCGGGGGCCTGCGGCGGATGGGAGTCCTTCGAACCGGCCGAATACCCGAGATCGTGGAACCTGTCCTTCTCGACCCCGCGTACGTCGTGTTCGATCATGCCCGGGATGCGGCGGTGCGACGGGTGCGGGAGCATCTGCGCGAAAAGGGAGTCTTCACCGCGGGCCGGTACGGCGCCTGGGACTATTACGGGATGGAGGCGTCGATGGCCGACGGGATCCGCGCCGCCCGGGATGCCATCCGGAAGGTTCGGGGAAGGTTCGTTTGAAAGGGACGGTGCATCGCGGCGGAACGGGCCGCGCCCGCGTGGTCCACGTCATCACGATGCTCGAGTGGGGCGGCGCCCAGGAGAACACCTTGTACAGCGTGGAACACCTCGATCCCGTGCGGTACGACCGCGTTCTGGTCGCCGGGAAAGGCGGGATGCTCGACGCGCGGGCGCGGCGGATCCCCGATCTGCGGGTCATCCTGCCGGACGATCTTGTCCGCGAGGTCCGTCCCGCTCGCGACGCGACGGCGTTCCTTGCATTGCGGTCGATCCTCCGGGAGGAGAAGCGCGTCGCCGGCGGAGATCCCCTGGTCGTGCACACCCACAGTTCGAAGGCGGGGATCCTCGGACGGGCGGCGGCGCGCGCGGCGGGAGCGGACGCCGTCGTTCACTCCATTCACGGGTTCGGGTTCCACGACGGCCAATCGAAGCCGACGCATGCTCTCTACGTCGGGTTGGAGAGGATGGCGTCCCGCTGGACGGATGCGTTCGTCGCGGTGTCGGAGGAGAACATCCGGACGGGCGTGCGGGAGGGGATCTTCCTTCGGGAGCGGTGCCGCCTCATCCGCAGCGGATTCGACACGGCACGATTCCTCGCGGGGTCCCGCGCGGCGGGCCGGAAGATCCTCGGGATTCCGGAAGGGGTTCCGTTGGTGGGAACGGTCGCGGTGTTCAAGCCGCAGAAAGCCCCGCTGGATTTCGTGGAGACGGCCCGGCGCGTGGCGTCGGAGATCCCCGGTTCCCGTTTTGTGATGGTCGGCGACGGGGAATTGCGCGGAGAGGCGGAGCGGGCCGTCGCCGCGATCGGGATGTCGGACCGTTTTTCGTTCCTCGGCTGGCGGCCCGAGGTCCCGGACCTGATGGCGGCCTTCGACGTGTTCCTGCTCACTTCCCGGTGGGAAGGCCTTCCGAAGGTGGTGCCGCAGGCGCTGATCGCCGGGTGTCCGGTGGTGGCGACGGCGGTCGACGGGACCCGGGAGATCGTCGATCCCGGGGTGGACGGCGTGCTCGCCCCTCCGGGGGACGTCGATGCCCTCGCCCGCGGCGTCTCGGACATCCTTGCGGGGCGGCTTCCACTGGATGCGGCAAGGAAGCGGGAGCGCCTGGTACGGGAGTTCGACCAGGACGCGATGGTGCGGGCGCAGGAGCGGCTCTACGCGGAGATCCTCGCGGGAAAGGGGTTTCCGGGTTGGTCATGATGGCGATAGCGGCGTTCCTCGTCGGCGCGTGCATCGGATCTTTCCTGAACGTGGTGATTCACCGGTTGCCCCGGGGGGAGTCGATCGTGTCGCCCCGGTCGCGCTGTCCCGGCTGCGGCAGGGCGATCCGGCCGGCGGAGAATCTACCGATCGCGAGTTTCATCGCC
>Ga0316622_100002321_pt1 | contig 13083 bp, 11 predicted proteins | sample OWC_Aug_OW2_C1_D_FD_207646 | JGI IMG/M metagenome (GOLD analysis project Ga0316622, IMG submission 207646) | Wetland soil microbial communities from Old Woman Creek delta, Ohio, United States - OWC_Aug_OW2_C1_D5_C | ecosystem: Environmental > Terrestrial > Soil > Wetlands | place: USA: Ohio... | reverse complement strand
GCGCGGTCACGGGCTCTACAACGAGTATCTCGACGAGATGGAACGTGCCGAGACGCTCGGGTACGACGGCGTCGGAGTCAACGAACATCACCAGAGCGCGTACGGCACCATGCCGGCGCCGAATCTTATGGCGGCGGCACTGGTGCGTCGCACCGCACGCGCAAAGATCGCCATTCTCGGCAACGCGTTGCCGTTGCGGGACCACCCGCTCCGCGTGGCCGAGGAGATCGCCCTGCTCGACGTGCTGTCGGGCGGGCGCATCATCTCCGGCTTCGTCCGCGGCATCGGTTGCGAGTACATCTCCCTGGGAGTCAATCCCACCCATTCACGGGAGCGCTTCCACGAAGCCCACGATCTCATCGTCCGCGCATGGACCGAGGACGGGCCGTTCGCGTTCGAGGGGCGGCACTACCATGTGCGCTACGCCAACATCTGGCCGCGGCCGCTGCAGCGGCCACACCCGCCGATCTGGCTGCCCTCGCAGGGCAGCGTGGAGACCATCCGCTGGGGCGCCGAGCGACGCTATCCTTTCGTCAGCGTGTTCACGTCGCTCACGCACGCGCAGCGCCTGGTGGACGAGTACAAAGCGGCGGCTGCGGCCGCTGGGTACGAGGCGCCCGCATCCCAGATCGGTTTCGCCGTTCCCACGTATGTCGCGGAGACCGACGCGCGGGCTCGTGCTGAAGCCGAGCCGCACATGCTCTGGCTGTTTCGCCGCGGGCTGCGCATTCCGCCGCATTTTTTGTTGCCGCCCGGCTACGTCACCGAAGCGTCGCTGCGGAAGTTCCTCGCCGCCCGGCTCCCCACCCCCGCCGAATTGTCCTTCGACCAATTGGAGCGGGAAGGCTACGTGCTCGTGGGGAGTGCGCGCACAGTCACGCAGCGGTTGCAGGAGATCCAGAAGCGGCTGGGGTTCGGCGTGTTCATCGTCAGCGGGCGCACCGGGGACATGCCGCGCGAGAAGGCCCTCAAGACCCAGGAGCTGTTTGCGCGCGAGGTCATGCCGCACTTCCGCTCCCGCGGCCATGAGATGTCGTGATGGTGGCCGCGGCCGCCAGGCACGGTCACGGACGCGCAGACGGCGGCGGGGCGCTGCCGCTCGCCACATCGAAGCCAAATACCCGCGCGTAGAACGACAGCTCCTCCTCGAGCGCACGGGCAATGCTTTCGGCACGGCGGAAGCCGTGCTGCTCCCGGTCGAAGACGACGTATGCCACCGGCAGCCCCTTGGCCCGCAATGCAGCCACCATCGCCTCGGCCTGGTTCGGGGGCACGACACGATCGTCCGAGCCCTGGAAGAAGATCACGGGGCACGACAGCCGTTCCACGTGGTGAATCGGCGAGCGCTCCCGATACGTGTTCCGAGACGCGGGATACGACCCGATCAGGCGATCGAGGTAGTGCGCTTCGAACTTGTGTGTCTCGCGGGCCAGCCCCTCCAGATCGCCGATGCCGTAGTAGCTGGCGCCGGCCCGGAACACGTCGCGAAACGTGAGCGCGCACAGGGTCGTGTACCCGCCGGCGCTACTCCCACGGATGATCAGCCGCTCGGGATCAGCGAGCCCTCGGCGGACCAAGTAGCTGGCGGCGTTGACGCAATCGTCCACGTCCGCCACCCCCCACCGGCCATCCAGCGCCTCGCGGTACGCGCGCCCGTAACCCGTGCTGCCGCGGTAGTTCACGTCGACGACGGCCAGGCCGCGACTGGTCCAGTACTGGATCGCCAGACGCAGCGCGGTCGAGGTCGACGCGGTTGGTCCGCCGTGGCTCATGACGATCAAGGGCGGAAGTTCGCCGGCCGGGGCGTGGTAGTCGGCATTACACGGCGGGTAGAACAACGCGTGCGCCGTGGCGCCGCCCGAGGTCGGGAAGGCGATCGGTCGCCCAACCGACAGATGCGCCGGGTCGATCGTCGCGGCACCCGGCTCACTGAGCTCGCGGTACGACAATTCCGCCAGGTCGAGCGCGACGACGGCGGACAGCCGCGTCGGACCCCCGCCAACGAACACCGCCCATTCGCGCGTGCAACGCAGAAACCCGACATCGGTGTACGGGCCAGCGATCGGCCGCAGCTGCCGATCGGCCGAGCCGACAAACCCCAGCTGCCACTGCGCACCGCGGGCGTACGCGCAAACGATACGGTCGCTCCCGGCAAACGCGTAGGTCGCCTGCCCGAATACCCACTGGGGCACGCCGAACTCGGCCTCCGTCTGGCACAGCGCTTCCGCCGCGCCGTTCCACCGATAGAGGTTCCACCATCCGCTGCGGTCACTGACGAAGTGCAAAACACCCTCCGGCGACCACTCCGGCTGCTGGACTGACTCGCCGCGTCCGCCCGCGAGGCAGACGCCGGCACCGAGCGTTCCGTCATCGGCGACCGGCGCGACCCACAGCTCGCTCGCATCCCACGGCATCGCCGGATGATCCCACGCCAGCCACGCCAGGCGCGTGCCGTCCGGACTGAGACGCGGTGCGGCCACGAAGTCGCGGCCGGAGACCAGGGTCCGCGGCTCCCCGCCACCCAGCGCGATCGCGACCAGCGTGTTTACCGGTTCTGCCTCCAACAGCCCGTGCGCCTCTCGCACGCATATGACCTGGCCGCGGACGCGGTCGATCACCATGTCGGCAAAGCGATCCGACGCCTCCGGGGTCAGCGGGGTTGGCGCGCCACCCGGCGGCTGCCAGTAGAGCCGCCCGTCGGCATCGTTCGACACGCAGACACCGCCGTGTGCTGCTGCGAACGCCCCGCCACCGTACTCGTGCACACGGGTGCGCACGCTGAGCGGGGCCTGTGTCACGTCATGGACGGTCCCGTCAGACCCGCGCCGCACCACGACGGATCGGCCCGCCGCACTCGGGCGTTGCTCCAGCCAGTAGATGTCGCTCCCGTCCACCGCGACGTGCGAGCGCGTCACGCTCCCGTTGGCGACCAGCGCCGCCGTGAGCGGCGACCGCCAAGACCCGTAACGAGCCACATGCGGTATGCGCATGGCCGGTCACCCTCTCACGTCGTCGCCAAATCGATCCAGCGTTCGAGCACCGGTGGCCGATACGAGGCGAGCCGCTCGAGCAAGCGCTCCGGATCGTCGGCGTCAAGCACGAGGCCGCGGTGCTCGGCGCGAAAGAACCCTTCGGCGACCGCGTGATCGAGAAAGGTCATGAGGTGATCGAAATATCCCTCCACGTTCAGCAGCCCGCACGGCTTGCGGTGCATACCGAGCTGTGCCCACGTGAGAACCTCCAGGAACTCCTCGAAGGTACCGATGCCCCCGGGCAGAGCGAGGAACGCATCCGCAAGCTCCGCCATCAGGGCCTTGCGCTCGTGCATCGAGCCCACCACGCGCAGGTCCGGCAACCCCGTGTGGGTCAACTCCCGCGTCGCCAGGGCACGCGGAATGACACCGATCACGTGGCCCCCGGCCGCAAGCATCGTGTCGGCGATGACGCCCATCAGCCCAATGCTGCCGCCGCCGTACACGAGTTCCACACCCTTGCGCGCAAGCAGCGCGCCGGTCTCCGCCGCCATCTCCGCGTACTTCCGGTTCCTCCCCACGCTCGACCCGCAGAACACACAGATTCGCCGCATTGCGCCCTCCGAAACCCTGCCATCCTACCACCCGGGGCATTGCGGGCGGCAAGGCCAGGACCGCACCACCGCTGGTACTGGCAGGGCGGGATTTGCTATCTGGCGTTCGGATGCACCGCATCGACAGCAGGGTCAAGACGGCGGATCCGGACTTCCAGGAGAATGCCCGTCACAATTCCGCACTGGCGCGCGAGCTGCGCGAACGGGTGGCGGCCGCCCAGGCCGGCGGCCCGCCTGACCAGCGGCAGCGGCATCACGAGCGCGGGAAGCTGCTGGCACGCGAACGGATCGACGCGCTCATCGACCCGGACTCTCCATTCCTCGAACTCTCCCCTCTCGCCGCGAACGGCATGTACGACAACGAGGCGCCGGCCGGCGGGATCGTCACCGGTGTCGGCGTCATTCACAGCCGGGAAGCGATCATCGTCGCCAACGACGCGACGGTGAAGGGGGGCACGTACTACCCCATCACGGTCAAGAAGCACCTGCGAGCGCAGGAGGTGGCACTCGAGAACCGTCTGCCCTGCGTGTACCTGGTGGACTCGGGAGGCGCGTTCCTTCCCCTGCAGGCGGAGATTTTTCCGGACCGCGATCATTTCGGGCGCATCTTTTACAATCAGGCGCGGCTGTCGGCGGCGGGGATCCCGCAGATCGCCGTGGTCATGGGTTCCTGCACCGCCGGCGGTGCCTATGTCCCCGCCATGTGCGACGAGAACGTCATCGTGCGCGGCGTCGGCACCATCTTCCTCGGGGGGCCGCCGCTCGTGAAGGCGGCAACGGGCGAGGAGGTCACTGCCGAAGACCTGGGGGGTGGGGACGTCCACACACGCATCTCCGGCGTCTCCGACCACCTCGCGGTGAACGACCAGCACGCGCTCGACATCACGCGCTCGATTTTCGAGAACCTCGGTCCGGTGACGCGCACGCTCCTCGACTACCAACCGCCCGAGGATCCGGCGTACGACCCGACCGAGTTGTACGGCATCATCCCGCGCGACCCGCGCAAAGCGTTCGACGTGCGCGAGGTGATCGCGCGCATGGTCGACGGCAGCCGGTTCCACGAGTTCAAGCCGCTCTACGCCACGACCGTCGTCACCGGCTTCGGGCGCATCCACGGGTTTCTCGTCGGCATCGTCGCCAACAACGGGATCCTGTTTTCGGAGTCGTCGCTCAAGGCCACCCACTTCATCGAGCTTTGCGGGCAGCGCAAGGTGCCGCTGCTCTTCCTGCAGAACATCACGGGCTTCATCGTGGGCAAGCAGTACGAGCACGGCGGCATCGCGAAGGACGGCGCGAAGATGGTGCATGCCGTGAGTACCGTGGCCGTCCCGAAGTTCACGGTCATCATCGGCGCGTCCAACGGGGCGGGAAACTACGGGATGTGCGGACGTGCCTACCAGCCGCGTCTCCTGTTCATGTGGCCGAACGGCCGCATCTCGGTCATGGGGGGTGATCAGGCCGCGAGCACCTTACTGACCGTGAAGCTCCAGCAACTGGCCGGCAAGGGCCAGACGCTGACGCCTGCCGACCAGGAGGCCCTCACCGCTCCGGTGCGCGCGAAGTACGAGGAAGAGGGCAGCCCGTACTACTCTACGGCGCGCCTCTGGGACGATGGGATCCTCGATCCGGTTGACACCAGGGACGTGATCGGCCTGGGGATTGCTGTTGCCCGCAACGCGCCGGTCCCCGACACCAAGCCGGGCGTGTACCGGATGTAGGAACGTGGTCGTGTATCCCCCCTGGCCTGCCCACGCCCCTGCGCGGTGCCCCGAGAGCTGACGCCGGCGCCATGAAGCGCGTGCTCATCGCCAACCGCGGCGAAATCGCAGTCCGCATCATCCGCGCGTGTCGCGAGGCCGGGCTCTCGACCGTGGCCGTTTACTCCGAGGCCGACACGGACGCCCTCCACTCGTCCTTGGCCGACGATGCCGTCTGCATCGGACCGCCGCCGAGTCAGTCGAGCTACCTCGACAGGGAACGGATCCTTGCTGCAGCCCGTGCCACCGGCGCGGACGCCATACACCCCGGCTACGGTTTCCTGGCGGAGAACGCCGGCTTCGCGCGCGCGGTCGAGGAGGCCGGGTTGATCTTCATCGGCCCGACGTCGGACGCCATCGCCGCCATGGGCGACAAGACGGTCGCCCGGCGACTCGCCCAGTCCGCAGGGGTCCCCGTAGCCCCCGCGAACGAACACCCGCCGGCCGAGCCCGAGGCACTGGCCGCGGCCGCCGCCGCCATCGGATATCCGTTGCTGATCAAGGCGGCGGCCGGCGGCGGGGGGAAGGGCATGCGCGTGGTGCGCGCCGCGGCCGAGCTGGCCGAAGCGTTTGCCGCCGCGGCGCGCGAGGCGCACGGCGCGTTCGCGGACGATCGCCTCTTCTTGGAGCGCTACATCGAGCGCCCGCGCCATGTCGAGATCCAAGTTCTCGCCGATCATCACGGCACCATCCTGCATCTCGGCGAACGCGAGTGCTCGGTCCAGCGCCGGCACCAGAAGATCATCGAAGAGACGCCGTCGCCCGCAGTCGATGCCCCCCTGCGGCAACGGATGGCCGACGCCGCGGTCGCCGTGGCCCGCGCCGTTGCCTACCGGAACGCCGGCACTGTGGAGTTCCTCCTCGCACCGAGCGGCGAGTTCTACTTCCTCGAGGTGAACACCCGGTTGCAGGTCGAGCACCCGATCACCGAACTGGTCACCGGCATCGACCTCGTGCAGGCGCAACTTCGGATTGCCGCGGGCGAGCCGCTGTGGATCGGACAGACGGACATCCGCCCGCGCGGGCACGCATTCGAGTGCCGCGTGTGCGCCGAGGACCCGGAGCAGAATTTCTTGCCGAGCCCGGGAACCATCACGTACCTGCGGGAGCCACGCGGCCCCGGGATCCGGGTGGACTCGGGCATTGCAGCGGGCTGGGCGGTGCCGGTCTACTACGACCCACTCTTGAGCAAGGTTTCTGTCTGGGCGGAGACGCGAGACACGGCCCGCCGCCGAATGATCGCCGCCCTGCGGGACTACGTCGTCCTCGGGTGCACAACGACGATTCCGTTCCTGCTCGACGTCCTCGAACATCCAGCATTCAGCAACGGGGAAACGCACACGCACTTCATCGATGAGCACTTCCCGGCGTGGCACGGTCGCGACCGGTACCGCACGATCGCGGCCATCGCGGCCGCCCTCGATGTTATGCGGCCGCAGCCAGTCACTCCGGCTGGCGCGGACGCCGAGGTGCGACAGGGCCCCTGGCACACGCTCGGCCACTGGCGCCTTGGCAGCGCCTAGGCTGGGAGGGCCGGGTACCCATGCAAGTCGTTCTGCGCCACAAGCGCGATCATCTGCACCTCGATATCCAGCCCGAGGGCCGCTGCTATCGCGTGGTGGTCGACGGAACCGAGGCGTTGGTCGAGGTGCGTCGGCGCGACCAGACCGGCCTCGTGCTGGTGGTCGACGGCCACCAATATCGCGTCGACCTGCAGCGGGCCGGCCACACACGGGCCGTTGCAGTGAGCGGCGAGGTGCACACCTTCACGCCAGAAGCCGGGGGACAGGCGGGCCACGCCGTAGCCGCGGTCGCCACCCCGGACGTGACGGCACCGATGCCCGGCAAGGTGCTCCAGGTATACGTGAAACCGGGCGATTTGGTGACCGGCGGCGATCCGCTGCTGATCCTCGAGGCGATGAAGATGGAAACGCGTCTTGCGGCCGAGGCCGACGGTACCGTCGACCAGGTCCACGTCGCCGCGGGTGACATGGTCGACGGCGGACAGTTGCTGGTCGTGCTGCGCTACGGGGACGGCGAGGGGGCGTAAACCGGGGTAGCGCCCGGGGCAATCAGCCGAGTTGCGTCCCGGCGATCACGCCGTGCTCAGCAGCGAACTCCGCGGCAGCGACCTTCCGGGTCCCAAAACGCACTTTCTGGGCGCGGATCGCGCCGCCGACCGCTCCGATCACCATGCCGTCCGCCGACACCTCTTCGACGACACCGGGACGGGCCGTCCCACCGACGATCGCGCGGCATTCGTACAAGCGGAGTTTCTCCCCGTTCAGACGCAGGTAGGCACCCGGCTGCGGGTCGCAGCCGCGGATCAGGTTGTAGACCCTGTCGACCGGCAACGCCCAATCGATGATGGCGTGTTCGTCCCGACACAGCGGGTCGTAGGAGGCCTGGGACTCGTCTTGCGGCTGCCGGGGCGCCGTCCCTGCGGCAACCATGTCGACCGCCTCGAGGACGGCAGCGACCCCGATCGGAAACAGCGTCTTGTAGTACAGCGATCCGGCCGTATCATCTGGCCCGATCGCCGCAGGCTTCTGCAGCAGTACCGGGCCCGTGTCGATGCCGGGGTCGACCCAAAACACGGACACTCCGGTTTCGCGCTCGCCGTTGATGATCTGCCAGTTGATCGCGCTCCCGCCGCGGTAGCGCGGCAAGAGAGAGGGGTGGAAGCAAATGCTGCCGCACCGAGGTTTTTCGAACACCCGCGGCGGCACGATCTGGGTGACGTAGGCGAGCACACCGAGATCAGCGTGCAATTGCGCGAACTCTGCCTCGACCGCGGGCGTCTTGAGGGACGCGTGTTGTTGCACGGCCACGCCCAGCGCCAGTGCGCGCTCCTTGACCGCGTCCGGCTTCACCCCCGGAGGATCCGGAGGGCAATAGACGGCGGCCACCTCGTGACGCCGGTCGAGAAGACCGTCCAGCACGCGTGCCGCGAAAGCAGCTTGGCCGACGAGAACCACTTTCACGAGACACCCAGCGGCCGCCACAGTGCCCGCTCGATCGCGGCCGCGATGCGGCTCGTCTCGTTCGCCGAGCGCAGCAGCCCATTGTTGATCTCCAATTCCAGGTACCGCACACCGTGACGGCACCCGTGCGTCCGGGCGCTGAAGATCAGCCCGTCGACCGCCGAGTACGGTTCGTTGTACCGCACGGTCAGGCCCTGGTTCGCCAGGCACTCCCCCACGCGCCGTGCGTCGTCCGCGTGGGCGTCGAAGAGAACGCCGATGTCGAATCGGCGTTCCCGCCCCCGCAGACGCGGGGTGAAGCTGTGGACGCTCACCAGCCGTGCCCCGGGTCGCATCGCCAGGGCGGCATCGATCGCCGCATGGTACGGGTCGTAAAAGTCTTGGATCCGCCGTCGGCGGTCGGCTTCGTCGAGGTCGGCATTGCCGGGAACGTGCACGCCATGGCTCTCGGCGGCGATCAGGTCGGCGTCGCCCAGATCGCGGTTGCAATCGATCACCAGGCGGGACACGCCGGCGAGCACGGCCGGTGCATCGAACCGCGCCGCCAGTGCCGTCGTCACCTTCGCGGCGCCGATGTCCCAGCCGATGTGTTCCGTCAACTCCTCCGGCTCCAGGCCAAGATCATCGTACTCGACCGGTACCAGACAGGATGCGTGCTCGCAGGTCAGCACCAGGCCTTCACGGCCCGCCGGATTCAGAAGGTGAAACGGCCGCATGGCATCACGACCGGAGGTGGTGGTCGAAGAAAGTCAGCAAGCGTTGCCACGCATCCTGGGCCGCGTCGGCCCGGTACGACTCGCGGTCCTCGCAGAAGAAGCCGTGAGGCGCCCCGGGGTACACGATGGTGTCCGCGCGCTTACCCAGTGCCGCAAGTCTCGCCTTAATCCGCTCGATTTCCTCGCGCGGGATGAAAGGATCATCTCCGCCGAAGAACAGGAGGAGCGGGGCCTGGAGGCCTTCGGCATACTCCAACGGCGCTTTCGGCGTCCGCTCGCTCGGCACCATCACGCTGCCGATGCCGCCCCCATAGAACGGCGCGGCGGCCGCCACCGCCGGGGTGCGGCACGCCGTGAAGAACGTAATGCGGCCGCCCATGCAGAAGCCGGTAACACCCACGCCCCCGGGACGGACGTTCGGCTGTTGCTGGACGAACGCGATGGCCGCCGCCATATCCTGCAGGACCTTCTCGTCCCACAGTTCACTCATGAGCCGAATCGCCTCGGGCACGTCATGGTAGGACACGATCGGACCACGGTCGCGGTAGTAGAGGTCGGGGGCGAGGGTGACATAGCCTTCGCGAGCCAGCCGCTCGGCCACGTGCTTGATGTGCGCGGTGAGGCCGAAGGCTTCCATCACCACCACAATGGCTGGAAAGGGTCCGCGACCCGCCGGGGCCGCCAGCAGGGCGCCCATCTCCCCATCCGGTGTACGGACGGCGACCGGTTTCGATGAAATCTCCATTCCCGACCTCCGCATGGTGCTCGCTTCGTATACGGGCGCTGCCCCGGCTTTTCAACCCGGCGAACACGCGACCGCCCAGACGGGCCGCTCGGGGGCATTTGACAGGACTGTGAGGGTTTGGGTAATTAAAACACCTTTTCTCGGAGGACGAGTCGTGCGGCGCGAGAAGAGCAACTACGTGATCCAGTCCGTCTCCCACGCGCTGGATGTGCTGGAACAGTTTACGGGTGATCCTGACGAACTCGGGGTCACGGAACTGAGCAAGCGGCTCAAGCTCCACAAGAACAACGTCTTTCGTCTGCTGGCGACCCTCGAAGCGCGCGGGTACATCGACCAAAACAAGGTCACAGAAAATTACCGGCTCGGCATCCGCTGCCTGCGTCTCGGCCAACGCTACGTGGGCCAAACGGGACTCCTGCGGCAAGCGCGGCCGATCATGGCCGAGGTCGTCAAGGCCAGCAGCGAGACCGCATTCCTGGCGGTGATGAACGGCGGCAGCGTAGTCCCGCTCGAAACGGTGGAGGCCGAGCAGCCGGTGCGGCTCGTGTCGCGGCTGGGCGATTTGTTGCCGCTTCACTGCACGGCGGCCGGGAAGATGTTGCTCGCGCTGGCTGACGAGGAAGTTTTCAACGTCCTCCCCGAGCGTCTGCCCAAGTTCACCGAGACCACCATCACCGAGCGGCAGGCGTTGAGCACGCACTTGCGCGCGGTCGCGAAGCAGGGCTACGCGCTCGAAATGGGTGAGCACACCACCGATGTGCACGCGATCGCCGTGCCCGTGCGTGATTACACGGGAACCGTAGTCGGGAGCCTGACCCTGGCGGGGCCCGCCCATCGACTGCCAGCCGCTCGGATCGAGCGCGACCTGGTGGCGCTGATGCTCAAGGCCGGCATCGACCTGTCTGCTCGCCTTGGCTTCGACACCTCGCGCTGACGGCCGGCGGCGGATCGCAGGGCGGCTTGACCCGCAGCGCGGGCGTGTGGTACACAATTAGCTCCGTGAATTTTCCTCCCAAGGAGGCTTTCGTGAAAATTCTAGTAGCTGTGAAGCGGGTGCCGGACTACAACGCCACCATCAAGGTGAAACCGGACGGCACGGGGATCGTGACCGAGAACCTCAAGTACGTCGTCAACCCGTTCGACGAGATCGCCGTCGAAGAGGCCTTACGACTCAAGGACAAGGGCGGTGGCGCCGAGGTGGTCCTGATCAGTGTCGGGGTGAAGGCCACCTCCGAGCAACTCCGCACCGGCCTGGCGATGGGGGCGGATCGGGCGATCCTGGTCCTGGCCGAGCAGGAACTCGACTCGCTTGGCGTGGCGCGGATCTTTCAGAAGCTGGTACAGGACGAGCAGCCCGATCTGGTCGTAATGGGTAAGCAGGCCGTCGACGACGACGCCAACCAGACGGGGCAGATGCTGGCCGCGCTGCTCGACTGGCCGCAGGCGACCTTCGCCTCGAAGATGGAGAGTCTGGAATCCGAGGCGGAGAAGAAGGGGATGCCGGGGCTTGCGCTCGCCGACGGCCGCGCCAAGGTGGTCCGGGAAGTGGACGGCGGTCTCGAGACGGTCGACGTGCCGCTGCCGGCGGTCATCACGGTCGACCTGCGTCTCAACACCCCGCGATATGCGTCGTTGCCCGGGATCATGAAGGCGCGCAAGAAGGAGATGAAGGAGATCCCGGTCGCCAGCCTCGGGATCGATGTGACCCCGAAAGTGAAGGTGCTCAAGCTGGCGCCGCCGCCCAAGCGGGAGGCGGGACGCAAAGTGGGCTCGGTGCAGGAGCTGGTGCAGGTTCTTCACAACGAGGCCAAGGTCATCTGACCGGTAGTGGAGCCATCCATGGGAAACGTTCTGGTATTTGGAGAGCACAAGAACAACAAATTCGCCAAGAGCACCCTCGTCGGGATCACGGCCGGCAAGCACGCTGCGGCCAAGAGCGGCGGTGAGTGCTACGCCGCGGTGCTGGGGCTGAACGTCGGTGCGCTGGCTGGCGAACTGGCCGAGTACGGTCTCAAGAAGGTGTTCGCGGTTGAGGACGCGGCGCTGGAGCACTACACGGCCGACGCGCACGCCGCGGTGTTGGCGCAGCTGGTCAAGGACAAGGGGATCGAGATGCTCGTCGCCACCGCAACCGCGGCAGGCAAGGATCTGCTCCCGCGGGTGGCCGCGATCCTCGGCGCCGGCATGGCCAGCGAGGTCGTCGCCTTCAACGACGATGGCACGCTGGTCCGCCCGATCTTCGCCGGCAATGCCATCGCCACCGTTGCGATCGAAGGCTCGCCGAAGGTCGTGAGTGTCCGCGCGACGGCCTTCGACCCGGCCGGAAAGGCCGGCAAGGGTGAAGTCGAGACGCTCAGTGTCGGCATCGACGCCGCGAACAAGCGGATCCGATTTGCCGGCTTTCACGAGATGAAGTCGGATCGCCCGGTCCTCACGGAAGCCAGCGTTGTCGTGTCGGGCGGCCGCGCCCTGAAGTCGGCGGAGAACTTCCAGACGGTGCTGGAGCCGCTGGTGGACGCCATGGGTGCTGCGCTGGGGGCCAGTCGGGCCGCGGTGGATGCCGGATTCGTCCCCAACGACCTGCAGGTGGGCCAGACCGGCAAGGTCGTCGCTCCCCAGTTGTACGTCGCCGTGGGTATCTCCGGCGCCATTCAACACCTGGCGGGCATGAAGGATTCGAAGGTCATCGTGGCGATCAACAAGGACGAGGAAGCGCCGATCTTTCAGGTGGCCGACTACGGTCTGGTCGCCGATCTCTTCAAGGCCGTTCCGGAACTGACCGAAGAGGTCAAGAAGCTCAAGCACTCCTGAGCGGGCCGGCGGGCACGCCGAAACGCTTTCGAGCCCCAACGCGCAAAGGCAAACGGGGGCGGGCCGTGTGGCCCGCCCCCGTTTGCCTTTGCGGCGGCCCGCGAGCGGGGCGCTCAACGCATGTTCGCCGCGACCAGCTCCATGACGTCCAGTGCCTCGACCTTTTCTTCCATGTCCTTCGCCTTGATTCCGTCACCCACCATGGTCATGCAGAACGGGCAGGCAACGGCGACCACGTCGGGATTGGTTTCCAGCGCTTGGTCGACCCGCCTGATGTTGACCCGCTTGTCGGGTTCCTCCTCCATCCACATGCGTCCACCACCGGCGCCGCAGCACATGCCGAACTTGCGGCTGCGCTCCATCTCCTTCAGCGTCACCCCCGGTATCCGCTGCAGAATGTCACGCGGGGCATCGAACACGTCGTTGTAGCGCCCCAGGTAGCAGGAGTCGTGGAACGTGATGGTGCGGGTACCGTCGACCTTGA
>Ga0316622_100002320_pt1 | contig 13083 bp, 9 predicted proteins | sample OWC_Aug_OW2_C1_D_FD_207646 | JGI IMG/M metagenome (GOLD analysis project Ga0316622, IMG submission 207646) | Wetland soil microbial communities from Old Woman Creek delta, Ohio, United States - OWC_Aug_OW2_C1_D5_C | ecosystem: Environmental > Terrestrial > Soil > Wetlands | place: USA: Ohio... | reverse complement strand
TTCCTCGACATCAAGGAAGCCGAATGGATGCGCGTCATGGCGATCAACCTGAACGGCATCTTCTACCTGAGCCAGTCGGCGATGCCGCACCTGCTGAAGACCAGGGGCAACATCGTGAACGTCGCCTCGACCGCCGGGGTGGTCGGTGCCCCTTACGGCGCTGCCTACTCGGCGAGCAAGTTCGCCGTGGTCGGATTCACCAAGGCGCTTGCCGCGGAGTTCGCCAGCACGGGGGTGCGCGTGAATGCCGTGGCGCCGGGTAACGTCGCCACCCCGATGACCGCGACTTTCGAGATGCCGTCCGGCGTGGATCTGCCCCTGCTGATGCGCCTGTCGTCGCTGATGAAGGCGCCGGGCGGGCAGCGTCCGGCTTCGGCCAGGCCCGAAGAGATTGCCGGCGCGATCGCCTACCTCGCCTCGGCCGAGGCCGCCTTCGCCACGGGTTCGATCTTCGTCATCGACGGCGGGCAGACCGCCATCTGAACGGGCGGGTTGCCGCGTAAAGCGCGGCGACCCGTCACTTCAGGGTGCTGCCGAGGCGCTTGCCGGCCAAGCGGCCGAAATAGGTCGCATCGCCCAGCGAGGTCCCCGAGCTGTAGCCGGCGCCGAAGCGGGGCAGTCCGCACGCGGTGCGGCCCGCAGCGAACAGGCCGGGGATGATCGCGCCGTCCTCGTCCTTCACCTCGCCGGTCGGCAGGGTGTCGAGCCCGCCGAGCGTGAACGTCGTATAGAAACAGTGGTCGATACGGCAGTCGATCGCGACGAACGGTGGCTCGACGAGCGGCTTGAGCCACGCCGCCGCCTTGTTGAACAGGGGGTCGACTCCCTGGGCCGCGTAGCGGTTGTAGACCGCAACCGTATTGACGAGCGTGCCCTCCGGAAGGTTGATTTCGCGCTCCACTTCCTCCCAGGTGTCGCCCGCCGCGCCGATCTCCATGCGCACTGCCTTATGATACGGACTCTCCGCGTAAGTGGCGCCGTCCTGCAGCAGCCAGATGCGGTCGCCGTCCTGCTGCACGGCATAGTTGGCGACCCGGCCGTGGTAGCAGTCCTCGTTGATGAACCGCTGACCGCGGCCGTTGACGAAGATGCCCTTGACCATGGAGCCCGGCGGATACCAGGGAAGCGTGGTGAAACCCTCCGACATGTTGATCGTGCTCCCGCCGACGCTCATGCCGAGGCGAATGCCGGAGCCGTCGTCGACGGTCCCGATCGGGTTGCTGCACCGGAGCAGGCGCGGGGCGTGCCGCTTGAGCATGTCGCGGTTCATGATGAACCCGCCCGCGCACAGCACGACGCCGCGGCGTGCGCGCAGGAAGCGGATTTCGCCGTCGATGCGGCTGACGAGGCCGTGAACTTCCCGGTTGTGGTCCGCGACCAGGGCCAGTGCCCGCGCGTTGTACCGGACGTCGACGCCGGCTTCGACGACGCGTCTGGCCAGCACGTCCATGACGTAGCGGCCGGCTCCCATCCCGACGAACTTCGCGACGTGCCCGCGCGGCGCGGGCTTCGCCTTTTGCGCAAACGGCCAGGCTTCCTCGCTGCCGGACCAGATCAGGCAGTCGTCGGTGATCGGCTCGATGCAGCGCTCCGCGATGTACGAGGTCTTGTACTCGATGCCCTGGGTCGTCAGCCAATGGTAGTGCTCGAGGCTGTTTTCCGCGTAGAGGCGTACCTTCTCGGCGTCGGCGTTGGGGCCGGTGCTCATGAGCAGGTACCGGTACATGTCCTCGGTCGAGTCCTCGAACCCGAAGGCGCGCTGTATGGGCGTGCCACCACTGCCGCCCATGTAGATCTCGCCACCAGAAAGCGCCGAGGCGCCACCGTTGCCGGACGCGACTTCCAGCAGCGTCACCCGCGCGCCGCCGCGAGCCGCCTCGAGTGCCGAAGTGGCGCCGGCTGCGCCGAAGCCGACCACGGCCACGTCCGTCTCGATGTCCCACTGCCGGACCTTGTCCAGGGGAACGGGACAGCTCGGAGAGAAACTGGAGGGATTCGTCACGGTCAGGGCTCCGGTGTGGGCGTCGGACGGATCAATTCAATCTACGGGGCGATCGGACCATGCGGCAAGGTACGCGCGCGAGACATGGTCGGCGGAGTCGTCGTCGGCCGCAAGGCAGCACCGCATCAGAGCCCCGGCTCGGAGCTGGAGTGAAGCATGTACTCGCTGGTGGCAATGACATCGAGCTTGTCAAAATCGATGAACTTTGCCGAGCTCTGCACCATGAGCGCGGTGCGCCGCTGATACTCTTCCGTGTCGCCGACTGCGTCGAAGAACACCTGTGAGTCGCGCATCGCCTCCAATGGGAAACACTCCTCGACGATACCCGCGACCGGTGGGCAGTCGGCCGAGAGCGGCATCACGACTACGTTCTGCACGTAGCGGAAGTTCCCCTGCGTATCGACCGCGACCGGCGTGTGTTCCTCGAGCCAGGTCCTGCGCCACTCGGCGGCGCCGAGTCGCGGCGGCACCTGCAGGAACGTGACCTGGCTGAAGCCTGCAGTGCGATGGCCCTCCCGGCTGGGATGCTCGACGTTGGGCAGGATGGTGGACTCGGCGACCGCGTATCCGGCGATGCGCGGGAAGGTCTCCCGCAGCAGGCGCTCGACCGGCTCCCGCCGCCAGGCGCTCGTCAGCCAGAGACAGACGATGCCGTCCGGTCGAGGATTCATGCTGGTGATCGAGAAGTTGCGGAGCGTGCCGGTCATGTCCGTGAAATCGGCGACGCTGATCTGCAGGCGCTCGGCGCCGAGTTCCTTGATGCGTGGCGCGGTCTCCCCGATGAACCGGTCCCGCAGTGCCGCAGCGGGCTCCTCGTCACGCCAGAAAGCGTAGATGAGCTTTTCCATCGCTGGTGGCTCCAGTGGTCAAGGTCGTGAGCGATCGATGTGCGCAGTAATTCTCAGGTTCCACGCCGGTTCCGCACGCGCGTACCGCCATGGGGCGGTCCCTCAGGCGAAGTCGGCGAGCAGCGGAGTATCCGGCGAGGTCGTGTCCCGCGTCGCGTTCGCGAGGTAAACTCCGCGCTTAACGACTTCCGGCTGGTACCCGTAGCACTTGCCGACCATGTGGCTGTGACCCACGGCCTGCTCGCCGGCCCAGGCCTCGGTGTCGTAGCGCCGCGCGAAACTGACCAGGTAGGCGTTACCCACCACGAAAGCCGCCTCGAGCTCGTCGCCCTGGAAGCGCTCCGCGGCCCAGCGCGCAAAGCCCGCAAGCATGGGCAGTCCCGCGAACGCATCGGGCCCGACGATCTTGCCGCCGAACGTCTGCCATCGGTGGATTTCCTCGCCATCGCGACGAACGACTGACCAGACCGGGTCGGGATGCTCGTCGGGAACCTCGATGTCGTATTGCCGCGTTCCGGCGCGAAGCGCGTGCGCCATGGCGAGCAGCGCCAGGTGGTGCAGGTGCGTGCAGTTCGCGCGCGGACTGCCGACAGCGGACGGCCGCAGCGGGTAGGGCGCGAGCGGCATACCGATGAATGCACGCAACGGCACGGCTGCGCCGGCACAGGTCGAGACCGGCACCCGGGTCATGTGGGACTCGATGTCGGTGACCCGCGCGCCGTCGTGCCGGAGCACCAGCCGCATCGCATGGTTCGTGTCTTCGAGCCCGGCGCGCACCTGCCCGGCCTCGCCGACCAGGCACAGGCGACGGCGGAAGATGCCGCGCCCGAAGTGAGCATTGCGCCGGATGCTGGTGCGCAGGTCAGTCGTCATGCGGTCTCACCCGTCGCTGCGGGCCTGGTGCAGGCCGGTCTTGCCAGCCCGGCCGGTCGCTCATTTCTGGCCGGCCTTGAGTGCGAAGCGCTGCACCTTGCCGGACGCTGTCGTTGGCAACTCGGTCACGAAGTGAACACGCCGCGGCACCTTGTAGTTCGCCATGTTCTCTCTGCACCAGGCGACGAGCGACGGCTCGTCGATTGCGGCGCCCGGACGCAGCACGACGTACGCGTGCCCGACCTCGCCCATGCGCTCGTCGGGGGCGCCGACGACCGCGACCTGCGCGATGGCCGGGTGCGCGCTCAGCAGGTTCTCGATTTCCGCCGGATAGCAGTTGAAGCCGCCGACGATGAACATGTCCTTCTTGCGGTCGGTGATCCGCAGGTACCCGACCTCGTCCATGACGCCGATGTCGCCCGTGTGGAGCCAGCCGTCGGCGTCGATGGTGGCGCGCGTGGCGGCTTCGTCGTCGAAGTAGCCGAGCATGACGTTGTAGCCGCGCACGAGCAGTTCGCCCTCGGTTCCCCGCGGCACCTCGTTGCCGGCGTCGTCGACGACGCGGACTTCGATGCCCGGGAGCGGCGCACCGCAAGTGCGCGCGATGCGCTCGGGGCTGTCGCCCGGCCGGCACATGCTCACGCAGCCGGTCGACTCCGTCAGGCCGTAGCCGGTGATCACCGTCCGGAACCCGAGTTCCGAACGCATGCGCTCGATCAGCGCCACCGGCACGCTGGCGGCCCCGGTCACCGCGAGCCGCAGGGACGAGACGTCCACCGGCGTGCGTTCGCGGTTCGTCAGCAGCGACTGGAACAGCGTCGGCGCCCCTGGCAGGACCGAGATGCGATCCTCGACGATGCGCCGCAGGACGACGTCGGCATCGAACACCGCGATCGGCAGGATGGTGGCGCCGCGCAGCAGGCACGCGAGCCAGCCCGCCTTGTAGCCGAACGCATGGAAGAACGGGTTGACGATCAGGTAGCGGTCGCCGTGCTCGAGCCCGACCACGCTGGCCCAGGCGTCGAAGACGCGGATGTTCTGGGCGTGCGAGGACATGACGCCCTTGGGCTGGCCGGTGGTACCGGAGGTAAACAGGATGTCGGCCACGTCCTCGCCGCGCAGTCGCTCGAGACGCGCCGTCACGTCTGCGTCGGGGACGGACGCACCGGAGGCGAGAAACTCGTCCCATTCCGGCCCGTCGATCACGACGCGCCGCTCGAGCGAGGGCAGCGCCTCGCCCGCGAGCTGGTCGGCGAAGCGAGTGCCGAGGAATTCGCCGACGTGCACCAGGACGCGGGCGCCGCTGCGGTTCAGGATGAAGCCGGCCTCGCGCCCCTTCAATCGCGTGTTCAGCGGCACCACGATGCCGCCGACCGACTGGGCGCCGAGTGCGGCGACGATCCAGCGGCCCATGTTCGGGGCCCAGATCGCGACACGGTCACCGTGCCGCAGGCCGGCGGCCAGGAATGCCGCGGCTGCGCGCCGAACCTCGGCTTCCAGCTCAAGGTAGGTCCAGCGCAGGCCGGTTTCCTCGAGGGCGATCGTCGCGCCGTATCTGCGAGCGGCCCGCGCGAGAGCGGCCGGGCCCGTCGTGGGGAGTGGGGCTTGCATGCGCGTTGCCGGAACGTCTATAAGTCTCGCGATTACGTGGTCAATCGAATTTAAATTCAACTTGGCGTCGGAAACGTAGCAGATAATTACTCACGACGCGAGGGGCGCAAGTGGCGGACGCAGTGTTGGACTTCACTGGCAGCCGTGTGCTGGTCACCGGCGGCACGGCGGGCATCGGCCGCGGTATTGCCGAGGCCTTCCTGGAGCGCGGGGCCACGGTCATCGTCTGCGGCCGCAAGGACCCCGGCCAACTGCCGGCGTCGGGAACGCGCCGGGCCGAATTCCGCAAATGTGACGTCCGCAGCGCCGAGCAGTGCCGCGCGCTCGTCGAGGAAGTCCGGCGCGCCCACGGCCGTCTCGACGTCCTGGTCAACAACGCCGGGGGCAGTCCGGAGGTCGATTCGGCGACCTGTTCGCCGTCGCTGATCGAGAAGGTGATCCAGTTGAACCTGACCTCCGCTTTCTTCATGTCGCAGGCGGCGCATGCGGTCATGAAGGACCAGCCGGGAGGCGGCTCGATCATCAACATCTCGAGCGTGTCCGCGGTCCGCTCGTCGCCCCGCACCGCGGCCTATGGCGCGGCCAAGGCCGGGCTGCTCAACCTCACGGAGTCGCTGGCGATGGAATGGGGCCCGCAGCGTATCCGGGTCAACGCGTTGATCGTCGGCCTCGTGGCCACCGAGAACTCGCTCGAGCACTACGGTGGGGACGAGGGGGTGAAGCGCGTCGGTGCGATGATCCCGTTACAGCGCATGGGCACGCCGCTCGACGTGGCCGATGCCTGCCTCTACCTCGCCTCGCCGCTGGCCGCCTACGTGAGCGGCGCCAAGATCGAGGTGCACGGCGGCGGCGAGAAACCGGTCTTCCTGGACCTCGCGCAGACCGCCCGCGGCGGTGAAGGCAAGGATTGAGCGGCGCACCGGCCCGGCGGCCCGATTGCGGGCCAACCGGCGGTCGGCCTATCATCGTCCGCGGCCTGAATGGGCGCGCGCGGCAGGGCTTCGCCGGCCCTGCCGGAAGCTCCTTTGCTCGTTTGATCCACGACGGTGCCATGGTTTCGGTGCCTGCCCTGAGCGGCGGGTACCTGGGCGGCGAGGCCAGCCGGGCAAGGACGATCGACGGAACCCCCATGGTCAAAGACGAAACACTGCAGTGAGCCCACGGTCAGCGTCCCAGCGGCGACCGGCACCCGCGAGCCAGGAGGCGATGCCGCTCCGGTTCGAGCAGTTCAGTGCGCTGATTGGCGCGATTTACCAGGGGCCCCTGGAGTCCGTGCCTTGGGGCGGGGCGCTCGTCATGCTGCGGGAAATCATGCGCGCGAACTGGGCGACGCTGATCCTGAGGCCTGCCTCGGCGGACCAGCCGGCGCTGGTCATCCGGGCTGGCGAGCGGGGCCCCGAGGTCTACAACGCCGCCTACAGCCACTATCAGGTGTTCTCGATGGACCCGTTCGTGGGACTGCCCGTCGATCGCGTGGTCACCATTGACGAGATGATCGACACCTCGTGGATGACGGGCGAGTTCTACAAGGCGTTCCTCGAGCCGAACAACATCCGCTTCATCATGGGCGGCGACATCGTCACCGCGGGCGGCGCCGACTGCAGGCTGCGCATCACGCGGCCGCGCGGTGAGCGGAACTTCTCGGAGAAGGACAAGGCGCTGTGCCTGGCGCTGCTGCCGCACCTGAAGCGCGCCGTGACCCTGCATTCGCGGATCGACCTCATCGAGACGGAGCGCCAGCTGTACTCGACGACGATGGACCGCATGCTCGTCGGCACGGTCGTCTTCGACGAGAAAGGCGCGGTCATGCGGACCAACTGCGTCGCCGATGCGGTCCTCGCGGAGAAAGACGGCATTCGGATCAGCCAGAGCGGGCTGCATGCCGAGTTCCCCGCCGAGGATCGGGAACTGCAGCGCCTGATCAAGCTGGCCCTCTCCTCGGCGGGCGCGGCGCCCGCCGTGCCCGAGGCGATGTCCGTGACGCGGCGCTCCGGGCGGGCCAGTCTCGGCGTGCTGGTGCGGCATGTTCCATTGGGCGAATGGTCGGAAGACAGGCACCGCCCGACGGCCGTCGCGTTCATCCGGGACCCGGAGCGAAAATCGCAGCTTTCCCAGGAGATGATCCGGCACCTGTTCGGCCTGACGGGTGCGGAAGCCACGCTGGCCCTGCTGCTGGCGAACGGCTTGACGCTGGACGAGGCTGCGGCGGAACTCAAGATCCGCAAGAACACCATTCGCGCCCACCTGCGCTCGATCTTCGCCAAGACGGGGGTCCGTCGGCAAACGACCTTGGTCCACCTGCTGTTGAGCAGCGTCGCGTCGATCAGCTAGGCGCGGCGGCGTAGTCCTCGTGGACGAGGACGATCAACGACCCCTCGAATAGCCTTACACTCGGGCAGCGGTGCGGATGGCCGGGCCCTGGGAGCGGGTGTCACGGTGCGAGGTGGCTTGAGATGTTGGCGGCGCGACGGACAACACATGCTTGCTGAGCATTGGCGGCCGCGGCCCGCTCGCATCCGCGATCGAGGCAAGCTCGCATGAGCTGCTGGGCGCTCGTTGCAGTCAAGGCCCGGTCCGAGCGCAAGGCGCGGCTTGCCGGAAGCCTGTCACCGGCGGAGCGCGACCGTCTGGCGGAAACGATGCTTGAGGACGTGCTGGCAGCGCTGCGCGCCAGCCGATCGATCGACGCCGTCGCGATCGTGACGGCCGACGCGGACCGGGTCGACCGTCAGGTGCTCGTGCTGCCGGATCCCGGTACCGGGCTCAACGATGCGTTGTCGTCGGCCGCAAAGAGACTGCAGGAACGCGGCGCGACCGATCTGCTGGTCCTGCATGCCGACCTGCCGTTCGTCACCCCGGGGGAAATTGATCGATTCGTCGAGGCGGGTCGTGCGACGGCGGTCGCCATTGCCCCGGACCGGCGCGGGACCGGCACCAACGCACTGTTCCTCCGCTTGCCGACACCGTTCCGGTTCTGCTTCGGCGAAGAGAGTTGTTCGCGGCACCTCGCCGAGGCAGCGCGGTGCGGGATGCAGGCCCAGACGGTTCAATTGACCGGCCTGGAAATGGACGTCGACGAGCCCGGCGACCTCGCGGAACTAGTGCAGCGGGGTGGTTCGCGGTACGCGTTTCCTGGCCGTAGCGGGACGCGGCCGGAGTGGGTGGAGCCGGTGGCGCGCCTGCGCACCCGGGAGACCGGGCGGCTTGGTACCACCGAGGCCTTCGCGCTCGTTTCGGCACGTTCCGAGGAACTCGTCGGCGCCGCGGAGTCCCTGACGATCAGGGGCCACGGGCGCGTGGTCAGCTACTCCCGCAAGGTGTTCATCCCGGTCACGCAGCTCTGCCGCAACGTCTGCAGATACTGCACCTTTGCCCACGTTCCGTCGGACGAGTCCCCGGCGTACCTCTCGCCTGAGCAGGTCCTCGAGATCGCGCGTGCAGGTGCTGCCGCGGGCTGCAAGGAGGCGCTCTTCACGCTCGGCGACAAGCCTGAGCTCAGGTACCGCGCGGCCCGCCTTGCGCTCGAGACGCTCGGATGCAGCAGCACGCTGGAATACGTGGAGAAGATGGCGCGGCTGGTCCACGACGAGACGGGCCTGCTCGTGCACCTGAACCCCGGCGTCATGACTGCCGAAGAGATCGCCCGGCTGCGGCCGCTCGCGGTGTCGATGGGCATGATGCTCGAATCGGCCTCGGCGCGGCTCTGCGAGCGGGGCGGTCCGCACTGGGGCTGCCCCGACAAGGCGCCGGCCGTCCGGCTGGCGACGATACGTGCAGCCGGCGAGCAGCGGGTTGCCTTCACCAGCGGCCTGCTGATCGGCATCGGCGAGACCCGCGAGGAACGCATCGAGTCGCTGCTCGCCCTCCGCGACCTGCACGATGCCTACGGGCACCTGCAGGAGATCATCATCCAGAATTTCCGGGCGAAGCCCGGCACCGCCATGGCCAACGCGCCTGAGCCGCCGCTCGAGGAGCATCTCTGGACGATCGCCGCCGCACGACTGATCTTCGGCCCGTCGATGTCGATCCAGGCGCCGCCGAACCTGCGCGCCGAGGAGCTCGAGCCGCTGATCCGGGCAGGCATCAACGACTGGGGGGGCGTGTCGCCGGTGACGCCGGACCACGTGAACCCGGAGGCGCCCTGGCCGCAGATCGCAGCGCTCGCAACCGTGACCGAGTCGGCCGGCCGGCGCCTGGTCGAACGCCTGGCGCTCACCCCGGCCTACGTGCAGACGCTGGAGCGCTGGGTCGATCCCGCATTGCAGACGGCAGTGTTACGCAAGGCCGATGCCTTCGGGCGCGCGCGCGAATACGCCTGGCATGCGGGGCAGGGGCACGATCTGCCCATCACGACGGCCGCGTGGGTGCGACGTGGACGGCCGGCGGGTGCCGCCTCGGTGGAGATCCGCAGCGTGGTGCGCCGCGCAGTCGCGGGGCAAGGCCTGGCGGAGGAGGAAATCGTCCAGTTGTTCGACGCGCATGGCCCCGACCTGCACGCCGTGTTGAACGCTGCCGATCAGTTGCGCGCCGAGACCGTGGGGGAGGCCGTCTCCTACGTCGTCAACTGCAACATCAACTACACCAACATCTGCCAGCATCGTTGCGGTTTCTGCGCCTTCGCGAAGGGCCGCAGCGCCGCCAGCCTGCGCGGTCCGGCATACAACCTCGGTCCGGAGGAAGTGGCGAGTCGCGCCGTCGAAGCCTGGCAGCGTGGTGCCACCGAGGTTTGCCTGCAGGGTGGCATCCACCCCGAGTACACCGGCCGGACCTATCTGGACATCGTAACGGCCGTGAAGCGGGCGGTCCCGCAGATGCATGTGCACGCATTCTCGCCACTCGAGGTGCGCCACGGCGCGCAATCCCTCGGGCTGTCGTTGCGGGACTACCTGCGCGAACTGCAGGCGGCGGGCCTCTCCACGCTGCCCGGGACGGCCGCCGAGATTCTCGACGACGAGGTCCGGGCTGTCATTTGCCCGGACAAACTCGATACCGAGCAGTGGCTGGAAGTGATCCGCGAGGCTCACGCGCTAGGACTCAAGACCACGGCCACGATCATGTTCGGTCACGTGGACCGGCCGGTTCACTGGGCCCGTCACCTGACGCGGATACGCCAGCTGCAGGAGCAGACCGGTGGTTTCACCGAGTTCGTGCCGTTGCCCTTCGTGAATGCGGAATCCCCGCTCTGGCGGCGTGGCCGTGCCCGTTCGGGACCTGGTTTGCGCGAGGCGGTGCTGATGCATGCGGTCGCGAGGCTGGTGCTGCACCCGTTGATTCGCAGCGTCCAGACGTCCTGGGTCAAGATGGGACCGAAAGGTGCGGCGCTCTGCCTGCAGGCCGGCGCGAACGACCTCGGCGGCACGCTCATGTACGAATCGATCACCCGGGCGGCCGGAGGCGTCAACGGGCAGGAGTTCGGTGCCGCCGCGATGGCGGGGCTCGCAGCCGGAATCGACCGCCCAGTCTGGCAGCGCACGACGCTGTATGGCCGCGTGGCGGCCGACGTGGGCCGGCTGCAGGCCCCGCGATGCAAGAGCGCGGCAGGTTAACGGGCCCGGTACACGCCGGCCAGGAAAACGCGGGAGGCAGGAACATGACGTTGTCCATCGAAGAGCTGGCGCGGCAGGTGCAGGTTCTGCGCGACATCGAGGAAATCAAGCGCCTGAAGCACGCTTATTTCCGCTGCATCGACACGGCGAACCTCGAGGAACTGAGGCGGATTACGCATCCCGAGGTGACGACCTGCTACATCGGCGGCAGCTACCGCATCGAACTCACGAACCAGGACGAGTTCATCGAGATGATCGCCAGCTCGTTCAATTCCGAGAGCGTCGGCCGGCACAATGGCCATCACCCGGAGATCGAGATCCTGAGCGAGACGGAAGCGACGGGGAAATGGTATCTGCACGACGATTTCTCCAACTTCCGCGTCATGTTCCGGACCGAGGGCACGGCCATCTACGAGGACCGCTACGTGAAGGTCGACGGGCGCTGGCTGATCAAGCACCAGAGCTACTGGCGCATCTACGAGAAAGTCGAGCGGATCGAGAAGAAGCCGAAGCTGACGATCCACAAGCTGGCCGAGACGGGGCGCAAGCTGCCGCCGGAGATGCCGGACCCGAACGTGCCGAACACCGGTGTGGAGTAACGAATCGAGTTCGCCGCCACGGGCCTGACCCGTCGGCCCCAGAGCAGAGAAGGAGTCGGCATGCAATTCTGGCAATCGTCGTTTCTGTGTGAAGGCGACCAGCTGTACGACGTCGCGAAGGCGGCGGAGAGCGTCGGCTACCACGGGTTCCTGGTATCGGACCACCTGGTACACCCGGAGAAGCAGGACTCGAAGTACCTGTACTCGGCCGACCACAAGCCGCCTCAGTTCAGGGACGACACGCTGTGGCCCGACGCCTGGACGCTGATCGGCGCGCTGGCGGCGTTGACGGAGAAGCTGCACTTCTGCACCAACGTCTACATCCTGCCTTTGCGCCACCCGCTCGAGGTCGCGAAGGCGACGGGCAGCCTGGGGTACTTCTCCAGGGGACGCGTGCACCTGGGTGCGGGCGCCGGCTGGATGAAGGAAGAGTTCGACATGATGGGCGTCGACTTCCACACCCGCGGCAAGCGCTACGACGAGTGCATCGAGGTCATCCGCAAGGTGCAGACCGGTAAGTTCGTCGAGCACCACGGGCAGTTCTTCAACTTCCCGCGCATCATCATGACCCCGGCCCCGCCCGCCCCAGTGCCGATCCTGATTGGTGGCATCAGCGAGCCGGCGCTCAGGCGCGCCGCGCGTACGGGCGACGGCTGGGTCGCGCCCGGGCAGACGATCGATGAGGCGATTGCGTCGCTGAAGACCCTGGATAAGCTGCGTCGCGAGTACGGCACGCATGACAAGCCGTTCAATTCGATCGTGGCAATCATGGGCGAGAACAGGCCGATCACTCCGGCCGACGTGCGCCGTCTCGAAGACGCCGGTGCGACCGGCTACACGATCCTGCCGTTCGCGTTCACGATCGGCCCGAACACGACCCTGGCCCAGAAGCGCGCGGAACTCGAGCGAGTTGCCGAGGAGCTGATCTCCAGGGTTTGACCCGCAATGGCGCGGCGACCGGCCCGTCGTGGCCACAGGGGCCAGGGACGGTCGCATCGGGCCCGGATGGCGTAGTACCCCGTGAATACGGCATCGGCTACCACTGAAACGATCGGTTTACGCGAGCTGGGATCACTTGCGCACTCGCCGGTTGGCGATGCGTTTTCACCCTTTGCCGAGTTCCCGTACCTGCTCGTGTGCCTGGAGAAGTCCGCGCCCGGACTGAACGCGGAAGAGGAGGCGTCCGTCGCGCGATGGCTGCGCAGGCAGGCGTGCCCGGTGGTCGCGATTGCCGAAACAGGCGCATACGAGCAGCTGCAGCAGGCATGCGACGTGGTCGCGGCTGACGCACAGGCTCTGGGCGCCATTCTTGAGAACATACGGCACTCACCGCTGGCCGCCATGGTGCTCGTGCAGGTGCTGCGCGTCACTGAGCACATGCCCATCGAGCAGGCGCTCGTGGTCGAGTCGCTCGCCTATGCAGCGCTCCAGGGTGGACCCGAGTTCCGCCGCTGGCTGAATGGGCGGGCGGCGCGCAACAGCCCTGGGGCCAGCGATCCCGGGCCGGCAGTCGTTCTGGAGCGCAAGGGTGAAGACGTCGAGATCCGCCTGAATCGCCCGAGTCGTCGCAACTCGATGTCGATCGAGATGCGCGATGGCCTGTG
>Ga0316622_100002319_pt1 | contig 13088 bp, 7 predicted proteins | sample OWC_Aug_OW2_C1_D_FD_207646 | JGI IMG/M metagenome (GOLD analysis project Ga0316622, IMG submission 207646) | Wetland soil microbial communities from Old Woman Creek delta, Ohio, United States - OWC_Aug_OW2_C1_D5_C | ecosystem: Environmental > Terrestrial > Soil > Wetlands | place: USA: Ohio... | reverse complement strand
GCCATCGTTGCCGGATTGGCTGTGCTCGTACTATTGCCGGCCCTGGCCCGGCCCGGTCACCTTATCTATCCCAGTTGCTCCCCGTTCTCTGACCTGACCTTAATACACTGGCCAAAGGCCATGCTAATCCGTGAATCGCTGGCCCAGGGCAACGGCTGGCCTCTGTGGGCATCCTACAGCCTGAGCGGCCAACCCCTGGCAGCCAACCAATTGGCCATGCTCTTCTACCCACCAGCCTTCTTGCTGTTGGCTGCCCCTCTGGCCTGGGCCTTTTCGCTATTCTACGTTCTACACCTGGCCTGGGCCGCAATCGGCACCTATTGGCTGGTGCGCGGCCTGGGGCGGCGGCGAGAGTCTGCCCTGCTGGCCGCTGTCATCGTCGTCCTGGGCGGCAAGTTGGCCGCTCATGTGGCCATCGGCCATCTCAGCCTGGTGCCTGCCATCGCCTGGACAGCGTGGGCGTTCGCCTTCCTCCACCGTGCCCTGACGCGGCGTAGCCTGACCTTTGCCCTGCTCACCGGCGTAGCCATGGCTGCCCAGGCTGTAACTCACACCTACGCGCTGGTCTACACCGCCTATGGCCTGGTCGTTTATGCCTTGAGCTATCTGCTCCTGGCGCCTGCCGAGCCCCAGGGATCGGGCTCGGAGCGGAGCGGGAGGGGACGAGAGCTACTGCGCCACTTGCCCCGGCTGGGCGCCATTCCGCTAACAGCTGTTCTCCTCGGTGCTGCGCAGCTCATGCCCCTGTTGGAGATGACCTCCTACAGCAACCGTTCCTTTGGCTTCGCCGACGCGACCCTTTATTCCCTGTCGCCAGGGCAAGCCCTGGCCGGTATTCTGTTCCCAACCCCTTACGCTGGACCCGAGTTGACGATCTACCCCGGCTTGCTGACCTTGGGCCTGGCGGGAGCCTCGTGGCTGGGTCTGCTCGCCGCCGCCAGATCCAGAGCGATCCGCCACGAATGGCCGGTCATCGCCTTTTCCCTCCTGATCCTGGCCGGGGTGATCCTGGCCCTGGGAAACCATGCTCCATTCTACCGGTTGGCTTATGCCACCTTGCCCGGCCTGCGCTGGTTGCGGACTCCGGCCCGCCTGTGGTTCTTTGTCACGCTGGGCCTGGCCGTCCTGGCCGCTTACGGCCTGGAAGCATGGGGAGAGCTATGGCGACTCCTTCGCCAGCTGCGGCTTGCCTCGCTGCTGGTGGTCGCCGCGATCGGCTGCACGGTGACCCTCGGCCTGGGCGTGATGGTGGTGTCACACCAGTACGGGCGCAGCGCATGGGGACTGGCGCTCTTTGGTGCGCTGAGTAGTGCCCTCCTCTTGTGGGCGGCCCGTCGCCGTCCCAAGCCCTCATTCGCCTGGCTGGCTATGGTGGTGATCGTCGCCGACCTGCTCAGTTTCGACCTGACCCTGTTCCGCTTTCCATCCGTGGCGGAGGTATCGGCACAAGGCCGCCAGGCCTCCCAGTGGCTGGCAGCTCAGCCCGGCTTCTTCCGCACCTATTCACCAAGCTATAGCCTGCCCCTGCCGGCCGCCTTCCAGGCTGGCCTACAGCAGATAGACGGCGTCGAACCAGTGCACCTGGCCCGCTACGACCAGTTTATGGCCGAGGCCGGTGGGTACGATCAGGACACCTTTAGCGTAACGATCCCGCCCTTCCCTGACGGTCTACCCCAGGACGCGGGCGACCTGGCACTGTCTGACCTGCGGCTGCTGGGCCTGCTCAACGGCCAGTATGTTGCCTCTGCGTTCCCACTGGACATGCCTGAGCTGGCCCTGCGCTGGCAAGAAGCCGGCACGCTGGTCTATGAGAACACTCTGGCACTGCCTCGCGCCTTCGTCGTCTATCATGCAGAGCCGATTTGCGGCACCATGGAAAAGGAGATGGCTCGCCTGGAAGCCGTCAACCTGGATCGCGCTGCTCTGGTGTGCGACGGCCGGCCTCTCGTCGAATCGGAGGAACCAGCGCCGGCCCAGGTAACAGATCACTCGCCCAACCGGGTAGTCGTGCAAGCCACCCTGGAAGCGCCTGGCCTGCTGGTGTTGAGTGAGATCTGGTATCCAGGCTGGCAGGCTCGCGACAACGGCCGCCCAATCCCGATCGTTCGCACCGACGTCATTCTGCGTGGCGTCTACCTGGAAGCAGGCACCCACACAGTTGAGTTTGACTACAAACCCTGGACGGTACAGGTTGGACTGATCATCTCTGGCATGACGGCCCTGGCGCTGGCAGGTTACGCAACGGCTTGCCTGATTGCGAGGCGGAGGCGGCGATGAGAACCGCACAGAGGATGCATGGTCGTGCGCTCCAACTCGCGGCGCCTGCTGTGCTGATCATCCTGCCGCTTATCCTGTACGCTCGGTTCTTATGGCCGGGCGGCCGGGTGCTGTACTGGGGCGTCTATCAACTGCAGTTCTATCCCTGGCGCCAACTGGCCGTGGAGCAGATCCAGGGCGGGCACTGGCCTTTGTGGAACCCTTACCTGGGCGCCGGCACACCCCTGGCTGCCAACTTGCAGACAGCAGCTTTTTACCCGCTCAACCTCCTCTTTCTGCTCATGCCTGTCGAGCGGGCTTTTGGCTGGGCGCTGGCCCTACATGTGGCGTTGGCCGGCTTGTTCGCCTATTACCTGGGCCGGACGCTCGGCCTGGGCCGCTTTGGCGCCCTGGTGATAGGTCTGGCCTACGGGCTGGGTGGCTATCTGATCGCCCACTGGGTCTTTCCCAGCATGGTGTATGCCATTGCCTGGCTGCCGTTATTAGTAGCGCTGGCGGAAAAAATCGTGCGTCCGTCAGTGTCGAGCAGGCTCGCCCCGGTGGTTCTGCTGGCCGTGGCCATCGCCCTGCAGCTACTGGCCGGGCATGCCCAGACCAGCTTTTACAGCCTGCTCATCGTCGCCGCTTTCGCCCTGTGGCGATTGATACAGCATCGAGGCAATGGGATGGTCCGGCGCGCCTTGCTCACTGCCCTGGCCGTGCTGTTGGGCCTGGCCCTCGCCGCTGTCCAGCTCTTGCCAACTGCTGAGCTGACGGCCCATTCGCAGCGCGCCGGCCCGCTCGCAGACTTGCAGTTTGCTCACGAGCTGTCTTTCTGGCCGTGGCGGCTCATCACCCTGGTGGCCCCGGACTTCTTTGGCAACCCCGCCCGTGGTGAATACTGGGCCTATGGCACTTACTGGGAGGAGGCAGCCTTTGTTGGGATACTACCGCTGCTGCTGGCCATACTGGCCGTTTTCCGACGGGGATGGCGGCGACGGCCTTGCAGCGGTCAGTCACCAGGCGACAAACAGGATTCTGCCCCCAGCAGCCCTGCCCTGACATTGGTCCCATTTTTCGTGACGCTGTCGCTGCTCGCCATCCTGCTGGCGTTGGGAAACCACACGCCCATCTATCCCCTTTTGTTCCGCTACGTGCCAGGGTTCGGGCTGTTTCAGGCGCCGGCGCGGCTAATGATCGGCTATGCACTGGGGATGGCAGTCCTGGCGGGGGTCGGCGCGCAGGTAGCAAGCGACGTGCGAATCAGGCCGGGCCGCCGGATGGCGCTCAAGCTGGCCACCCTCGGCGGCCTGGGGATGGCCGTTGCCGGCGCCTTCGCCGCCTTGGCACTGCCTGGCATTCGTGTGAGCTTTAGCACCAGCATGATCCGGGCGGGAGTGACTGCGGCCCTGGCTGCGGGGCTGCTCTTGGCCCCTCCCCTTGTCGTGGGGCAGGGCATCTCCGACCGTTCGCGACTGAAGCGGGAACAGTGGCAAGCAGCTGTCGTCGCTGTCATCGCCGTTGACCTGCTGGCCTTCGGCTGGGGGCTAGCCCCCGGCACCAGCCCGGCCGTCTACCAGGCACCAGCCGCAACCGAGGAGTTTCTGCAATCGCAACCGCCCGGTCGCCTGGCGGTTCTCTACCCCTACGCCAGGAAGGTATACGAGCAGTACGTATCGCTGCGATCCTTCGGCCCCAGCGATCCAGCCTACCTGCAGGGGTTGCGTAAGAGCCTGATCCCCAACCTTAGCTCCACATCCCACTTACTTGGCGTGGGCAGCTACGATCCGCTGGCCATCGGCGTCTATCGCGAACTGTGGGATATCATCGCTACGGACCAGGGCACGTCGCTGACGGCAGTAACCGAAGGCAAGATCCGCTCGGCATTGAACCTCTTTGGCGCACGATACTTGATCACGGACGACGACCTGCCCCTGCCCGTTGCCTATAATGCCGGGCCGCGGATCTACCTCAACGACGCGGCGTTACCCGCTGCTTTTGTCGTGCACCGGGCGCGGATCATCGAAGACAAGGAAGCAAGGCTGGCCGCTCTACTCGATCCGGCGTTCGATCCGCGTGCTGAGGTACTGCTGAGCCGGCGCAGATCCTCCGCAGGGGACCTGCCTTCCACTTTGCCACTGCAGAACGGGCAGCCGCAGCCGGACCTCCCCCAGGCTGTCGCATCCGTCTTGCGTCCGGGGCCAGACCAGGTTATAATCGAGGTGCAGATGGCCCAACCGGGCTACTTGGTGTTGACCGATACCTACTATCCCGGCTGGCGGGCGCTGGTGGATGGCCGGCCTGCTGAGATCCTGCCTGCTGATGACGCCTTCAGGGCCGTCGGGTTGGAAACGGGCGAGCATACGGTCGTTTTTGAATACGCACCTCTGTCGTTCCGGCTCGGCGCCTGGATCACGGGGGGAACAGTCGTGCTGCTGACAGCGATCCTGGCAGTGCATTGGCTGGCCACACGATCAAGATCGGGTGCTGAGCCGGGATCTCAACGGGGCCGACTGCAAGCCCAGGAATGATGGGATAACATGGACAACGCCAGTCTTGCCCGGGGCGGGCTCTGGCTGACCGCAGGCAGAATTGTCGCCGTTGTCGCCAGATTTCTGGTCGGGCTCACTGTGGCCCGCCTGCTCGGCCCTGAAGGCCGAGGCCAGTATGCGCTGCTTGTGCTGGTGCCCACCATACTTGTCCAGTTCCTGAATCTGGGCCTGGGGCAGGCAAATACGTTCTTCCTGGGCCGCCGGCGTGCACCGGCTGGGCCAATTGCAGCCAACAGCCTGCTACTGGGCGGTATCGGTGGCACGGTAGCAGTGGCGGTTCTACTGGCAGTTTGGAAAGCGTGGCAGCCATCCTTCCTGCCCGACATTTCACTGCCTGCACTGGCGCTGAGCTGCATGGCCGTGCCGTTTGCCTTGGTTCATTTTTTCGCCTCCTTTGCCCTGCTGGGGCTAGGGCAGATCAGGAGGTTCGGCGCGCTCTTATTCATCGAGGGGGCCAGCCAGCTCGGTTACCTGGCTGTCTTCTTGATTCTGGCCGACTGGGGGTTGCTCGGGGCAATTCTGGCCTGGTCACTGACTACTATGACCTGTGCGTCTGTAGCCGTGGTCTGGTTCGTCAGACCGATACTGGCCAGCCTCCGACCTGACAAATCCGTGTTGAAGGACACACTTTCCTACGGCCTGCGCATCTATCCGGCCGCCATCATGCAATATCTAAACCTCCGTTTTGATCAGTTTCTGGTTGAATCTCTGGCCGGGGCCGTGCCACTGGGCCTGTATGCGGCTGCTGTTTCGATGACAGAGGCGGCATGGCAAATGCCCATCGCCCTCTCAATGGTTCTCTTTTCTCGGGTTTCCACCACAACCGACCGGCAGGCCGACGTCACCACGCCTCGAGTATTACGCGCAACGGTAGCCATAGCCATCCTGGAATGTGCGCTCCTCTGGTTGCTGGGGCGCTATCTGATCCGATCCCTGTTTGGCTCCCCATTCGAGGCAGCACTCCCGGCCCTGATTGGCTTGCTGCCGGGGACTGTGTTCTACGCAGCAGGTCGCATATTGGAGGGGGACCTGACTGGGCGGGGACACCCCTTGATCCCCAGCCTCGCTGCAGGTGCAGCTCTGGCAACCACCATCGGGCTGGATCTGTTCTGGATCCCACGCCGGGGTATTGAAGGAGCTGCCTGGGCTTCGAGCATTGCCTATGCTCTCAACGCGTTGGTGTTGCTGGTCGCCTTTGTGCGGATTACGGGGATGGGATGGCTGCACCTATGGCGGTCACACGACCAGGTCATACAGTGATGGCAGCCCGGGCAGCAGGGCCAACGCCGGAGAACGATTGGCGGGCGCGTCAATTACACGTCCTACCCCTGTTGGAAGGCGCAAGCTCTGTCCTGGAAGTCGGTTGCGGAGAGGGCAGGACCCTGTACCTTCTGGCCGCACCTGGGCGCTTGGTCGTTGGGGTGGACATCTCCGCCGCCTATTTGCACAAGGCCGGCGAGGCGGACCGCAGCCTGGACCTTGTCCAGGGAGATGCGAAACAACTGCCCCTGGCCGATGTTGCCTTTGAAACTGTACTGGCCGCCGAGGTGCTGGAGCATATTCCCAATTGGCAGGAGGCGTTGGGAGAGCTTCTCCGAGTCGCCCGCCTTCGCGCCGTTGTCACAGTCCCATATCGGGAGTGGCTAAAGATTTTCCGTTGCCCTCGCTGTCACACAAGAATGCCGCTCTACGGTCACCTTCACAGCTTTTCCCCAGACTCCTTCGTACCCTGGCAAGGGCGCGGACGCCTTCAAGTCACCACGATCGGTGCACCTGTAGGCTGGGGCGCCTATAGGCGGAAGGCGCTCACCTGGTTCTGCACAGGCGGGCAGACTGAAGAGTCAGGGCAACTATGCTCTGGGTGTGGTGCACTTGTGTCCCCTGGGTTGCGCTGGCAGCGTGCGGCCGATCGGCTTTGGCGGCTGATCAGGCACGAACCCGAGTGGATCCTGGCCGTCTGGGATCTGGATGCAGACCCTTCGCTGCCCGCAGGACGTGCAAGAGATGAACAACAGTGAGCTGCCCAAAGTGACTGTCATTATCCCCGTCCGCAACGAGGCAGCCTTCATAGAGCGGTCGTTGGGCGCTGTACTGTCCCAGGAGTACCCCGCCGACCGGCTGGAAGTACTGGTGATAGATGGTGCATCGGACGACGGGACGAGACCAATTGTGCAGCGCATGCTGGACGGATACCCCAGCGCCCGCCTTTTGGACAATCCTGCCCGTATCGTACCGTCAGCACTCAATATCGGCCTGGCCGAGGCACGAGGCGAGCTGATCGTCCGGATAGACGGCCACACCATCGTGGCGCCTGACTATGTAGCTCGCTGCGCTCAGGTTCAGGCAGAAACAGAGGCAGACTGTGTTGGCGGCCTGATGTGCGCGGTGGGCAAGACGCCAACCGGGGAGACCATAGCGCTGGCGACGGCACACCCTTTCGGTGTGGGAGATTCCGGCTTTCACTATGCCACGGAAGCACAGAACGCAGACACGGTGTATATGGGAGCCTGGACACGTCATGTATTTCAAGACATAGGGCTGTTCGACGAGGAACTCGTACGTAATCAAGACGATGAGTTCAACTATCGGCTGCGGAAGGCCGGAGGGCGCATTTGGCTCGATCCACGCATCCGCTCCACCTACTACACTCGCTCCACGTGGCGCTCCCTGTGGCGGCAGTATTTCGAGTACGGCTTCTGGAAAGTGCGTGTTTTCCAAAAGGTGCCTGGTTCCGCCCGCCTTCGGCATTGGATACCGCCGCTGTTTGTCCTGGCCGTGGTAGGCGGTCTGCCGGCGGCGCTCGTCGTCCCCGTCCTGCGACCACTCTACCTGGGCGAGTTAGTGAGCTATCTGCTGGTTAGCCTAGCCGCATCGTGCTCCATTGCAGCCCGGGCGGGCTGGCAGCACCTGCCACGATTGCCCCTGGCCTTTGCTGTGCTACACGTGGCTTACGGCTTGGGTTTTTGGGCCGGCCTGGCCCGGTTTGGGCTACCCTGGAAGAGGGTGAAACACCATGAGTGAGCTGGACCGTATTCGACTTGAGTATGCCCGCCGGGCGCTCGATCCCACCCTTCAGGATCGCTACAGCCTGTTCCGGCCCGATGTCCTGTTTGCGCTACAGACTCGGGAACGAGCCGCGATCCGTCTGCTCAAGCGAGCCGGTTTCGCGCTGTTGGAGCGCTTTGACATCCTCGAGCTGGGTTGCGGGGGTGGTGGGGTGTTGCTGGACCTGATCAAATGGAAAGCCGACCCTGACCGGTTGTGCGGGTGCGATCTCTTGCCCGAGCGGGTGGCCGAGGCGCGCCGTCGATTGCCCGTCGGCACCGTGTTGGCTGTTGCCGACGGCGGTGCGCTCCCCTACCCCTCCGCCTGTTTTGACCTGGTGCTTCAGTTCACCGTCTTCACCTCTGTGCTAGATCGTGCCTTGCAGCAACGCATCGCTGCCGAGATATGGCGCGTCCTGCGGCCCGGTGGCGCGGCCTTGTGGTACGACTTTCGCTTCCAGAACCGCGGCAATCCTGCTGTGCAGGCCATCCACCCCCGCCAGGTGCAAGCGCTCTTTCCGCATGGGACCTTCACAGCACGCCGCGTGACCCTGGCCCCGCCGATCGCCCGGCATTTGGCGCAGTGGAGCTGGCTAGCCTGCGAGCTGTTGGCCTTGCTGCCTTGGCTGCGCACCCACGACCTGATTCTTATCCGCAAGGGGAAGGCATGATGTCTATCACCATGAGCGAAGCGCACTACTTGCCATTTGACCGCCCGGACATCGGTGAAGAAGAGATCGCCGCCGTGGCCGACGTTCTGCGCTCAGGCTGGCTCACCACCGGTCCCCAGACGGCAGAATTCGAGCGGCGCTTTGCCGAATATGTCGGCGTTGGGCACGCTCTGGCCCTCAGCTCTTGCACGGCGGCGATGCAGGTGGCCCTGGCGGCGTGGGGCATTGGCCCCGGCGACGAGGTGATTACATCGCCCCTCACTTTCTGTTCTACAGCCCACATCGTCGTCCAGCTCGGCGCCACCCCGGTCCTGGCCGACGTCTCACCCGATGACTATAACCTGAACCCTGCCTGCGTAGAGACCAGGATCGCGCCCCACACGCGGGCCTTGTTGGCAGTGCACCTGGCTGGGCTCCCCTGCCGCATTGGCGCATTGCTCGACCTAGCCCACGCCCAGGGGCTGAAGGTGCTGGAGGACGCAGCCCACGCCGCCGGCGCGGAGGTGAATGGACAGAAGATAGGCAACATCGGCGACGCAACAGCTTTCAGCTTCTACGCCACCAAGAACCTGACCACCGCCGAAGGGGGGATGCTGACTTCGAGCGACGGCGACTTGATCGAGCGGGCGCGCAGCTGGCACCTCCACGGCATGAGCCGCGATGCCTGGAAACGCTACTCCGCCGAAGGATCCTGGCGCTACGACGTGCTCTTGCCGGGCTTCAAAGCCAACATGACCGACATCCAGGCCGCCCTTGGCTTAGTGCAGCTCGCCAAGCTGGAGCGCAACAACGCCCGCCGCGCCGAGATTGCCGGGCGCTACACCGCCGCCTTTTCCCAGATGCCTGAGCTTATACCGGCTCCTCAGGCCCACCCCGGCGACCGGCAGGCCTACCATCTGTATATCCTGCGCCTGAACCTGGAGCGGTTACGGATAGACCGGGGTCGCTTTTTCGAAGAGCTGGTCAGGCGGGGCATCGGTGCCTCAGTGCATTTCATCCCACTCTACCACTTGACCTACTATAAGGAGCGGTACAGCTGGCGCCCTGAGGACTTCCCTGTTGCAGAAGGGATCTTTCAGTCTGCCGTCTCCCTGCCCTGTTATCCTCGTCTGAGCCCGACCGACGTCGATCGCGTGATCGCCGCGGTAGGCGAGATCGTGGAGACGCATCGAGCATGAGGCCAGGTTCGAGGGTGTTGGACAGAGCGCTGCGCCGCCTGGTGGATGTGGTCGCAGGCCTGGCGGGACTGGTCGCATTGAGCCCTGTTCTGCTGGTGATCGCCCTCGCCATCCGCCTGACCTCGCTTGGGCCGGTATTGTACAAGGCCCGTCGGGTGGGCAGGGAAGGGCGTGAATTCCGCCTGGTGAAGTTCCGCACCATGGTGGTGGGCGCCGACCAGGTGGGACCGGGTGTCACGGTAGACCAGGACCCCCGCATCACCCGGCTGGGGCGCTTGTTGCGTTCCCATCGGCTGGACGAGCTTCCCCAACTGTGGAATGTCCTGGTCGGCGACATGAGCCTAGTAGGCCCGCGCCCCGAAGATCCGCGCTATGTCGCCCGCTACACGCCTGAACAGCAGCAGGTGTTGGCAGTCCGGCCTGGCATCACCGGTCCTGCTCAGATCACTTTTCGCAACGAAGCGGACCGGCTGCGCCGCGCGTCAGATCCAGAGACGACCTATGTCCAGGAGATCATGCCGGCTAAACTGGCCATAGACCTGGCCTACCTCCGGCGGCGCACGGTGTTGAGCGACCTGGCCTTACTGCTCAACACTCTGCGCATCTACCTGGGCAACCGCATCCTGATCCTGACAGATCTGGTCAGTCTGGCCTTGAGCTACATCCTCGCTTTCGCCATCCGTTTCGACAACGTCGGTTTTGTCGAGCAGCTTGCCCTCTATTGGCCTGTGTTTATCCCACTGTTGCTCATCAAGCTGGCCGTGTTCGAGCTTGCTGGTCTCTACCGCCGCCTGTGGCGCTACGCCAGCGTGCGCGAACTGGTGTCCCTGGCCGTCGCCGTGGCCTTGAGCTCTACCCTGGGCGGCATCTTTATCCTGGTGCTGTGGGTTCTGCCAATGCCAACCTTCGTGACCGGTTTTCCTCGCTCGGTCATCGTCATCGACTTTATGTTGACCCTGTTGCTGGTCGGTGGGGTACGCTTTGCGGCGCGTTGGCGCCATGAGGCGCAGTCTGCCACTGGCGTTGGCCGACAGGAGCCGGAGCCAACTCGCGAGCGGCGGGCGCTGATCGCCGGTGCGGGCGATAGCGGGGCGATGGTCGCACGCGAGATGCTTCGCAATGCACAATTGGGCTACCGCTTGGTGGGCTTCCTGGATGACGATCCAGACAAACAGGGTCTGCGCGTGCACGGCGTGCCCGTGATGGGCACCCTGGCCGACCTGCCGCGCTTCGTGGCAGAGCTGCAGGCCGACGAGCTGCTGATCGCCATGCCGTCCGCTCCCGGCTCGGTGGTCCGCCGAGTCCTCGAACTGGCCCGTGCTGCCTCGGTACAGGTGCGAACCCTGCCCGGCTACTACGAACTGATCGGCGGACGGGTGACAGTACAGCGCGCCCGCGAGGTAAGGCTCGAGGACCTGCTGAGGCGCGCCCCAACGCCGATGGACCTGGAGGGCGTGTCAGCCTACCTGACCGGTGCAGTAGTGCTGGTTACCGGGGCAGGTGGCTCCATCGGCTCCGAGATCTGCCGCCAAGTCGCCCGGTTTGGTCCCGAGCAGCTCCTTCTCTTGGGCCACGGCGAGGACAGCCTGTACCAGATCGAACGGGAGCTCCAGCGTGACTTGCCTGGTGTAAGGTGTCTGACGACCATCGGCAGCGTCCGTGACCGGGCCAAGCTCGATTGGATCATCTCCCACCATCACCCGCAGGTGATCTTTCATGCGGCAGCCTACAAGCACGTTCCGATGATGGAGTCCAACGAAGATGAAGCGGTGCTGAACAACGTGGTAGGGACGCGCCACCTGGTCGCCGCTGCCGAGGCCGGCCAGGTGGCGCGCCTGGCTTTTATCTCCACCGACAAAGCCGTCGAACCCGTTAGCGTCATGGGCGCCACAAAGCGGGTAGGAGAGTTGATCGTGCAGCATGCCGCCCGACGCACAGGCTGCGCTTACGTCGTGGTCCGTTTTGGCAACGTCCTTGGTAGCCGGGGCAGTGTCGTACCTCTCTTCCAGTCACAAATTGCCGCCGGCGGGCCGGTGACCATCACCCATCCCCAGATAACCCGCTACTTCATGACTATTCCCGAGGCGGTGCGGTTGGTGGTCCAGGCAGCCACGCTGGGCCAGGGAGGGGAGGTCTTTGTTCTGGACATGGGCGAACCGCTGCGCATCTACGACCTTGCTTGCGACCTGATCCGCCTCCACGGGCTGGAGCCGGAGCTGGACATCCCGATCCTCTTTACCGGCCTGCGGCCCGGTGAAAAGATCCACGAGGCGCTCTATACCGCTGCGGAACGGGTTCGACCCACGGCCCACCCCGGCATCCAGGTAGCGACGGAGGAACCCCCAATCCCGTCCCACGAGCTAGAAGTTGTCCTGGACGAGCTGGAACGACTGGCGTCTGAACGCCGCCTGCCCGAGCTGCATGACCTATTGAGCTGGGTAGTGATCCGGCAAACGATTGAGAGGAAGGACCAGCAGTGAAGCGGCTTACGGAGACCCCCTTCCGGGGGCTTACTGGAGAGCTGGCGCACCGTTGGCTCCGCCCGTGGTGGATTGTGGCCCTCGTCGCTGTCATTTACATGACGGCCATCACCATGTCGGCAGGCGGAGACCCCCTGGCGCTGGCCAGGTTGGGCACCCGATTCTCGCAAGGCGATCCCAACGGCACAGAGGGTTACGATGGTCAGTTCGTCTACTATATCGCCCGAGACCCGCTCAACGGCTGGCAGCAGTGCGACGTACCGGCCTACCGTTACCAGCGCATACTCTACCCGCTTGTAGGTCGCCTGCTGGCCTTTGGCCAGGAGAGCCTGCTGCCCTACAGCCTAGCCCTGATCAACATCGCCGCCCTGGCGCTTGGCACCTGGCTTACCGAGCGTATCCTGCTGCAATATCGGATGAGCCGTTGGTATGCCTTGACCTACGGCCTGTATGCCGGTCAGCTCATGGCTGCCGGGTCGCTGCTGACCGAGCCTTTAGCCTACGCTCTATGCCTGGCAGGAGTGCTCGCTGCTCAGCGTGATCGCTGGCGACCGGCGGTTCTCTCTTTCGCTCTGGGTGTGCTGACCAAGGAAACGATCCTCGTTTTTGTGGCCGGCTATCTGCTCTTTCTCCTGGCCCCCAGAGATCACGCAGATCCCCGCCAGGGGGCCCTTCAGGGGAAGCGCCAGTGGCACCGGGCAGCAGGGCTGATGCTGGGCGTCGGCATCCCCTTCCTGTGTTGCCAGGCAGTACTCTGGGCTTGGCTGGGCCAACCGGGGCTCGGCTCCGGTGGCGCCGGAGCCACCGCGTGGGAAATCCTACCCTTCCGAGGGCTCTGGTCAGTGGGAACCATCGACCTCCGAGCATTGGCCCTGCTATCTGTGGTGGCAGTGCCCCTGGCCGTGAT
>Ga0316622_100002318_pt1 | contig 13088 bp, 13 predicted proteins | sample OWC_Aug_OW2_C1_D_FD_207646 | JGI IMG/M metagenome (GOLD analysis project Ga0316622, IMG submission 207646) | Wetland soil microbial communities from Old Woman Creek delta, Ohio, United States - OWC_Aug_OW2_C1_D5_C | ecosystem: Environmental > Terrestrial > Soil > Wetlands | place: USA: Ohio... | reverse complement strand
AGGTGCGCGCCGCGTAGCGGAACGGCTTCGACGTCAGCGCGCCGACGGGACAGAGGTCGATCATGTTGCCCGACAACTCCGACTCCACGGTGCGGCCGACGAAGGACACGATCTCGGAGTGCTCGCCGCGCCCGATCATGCCGAGCTCCATCACCCCGGCGATCTCCTGGCCGAAGCGCACGCAGCGCGTGCACTGGATGCAGCGGGCCATCTCCTCGGCCGAGACCAGCGGGCCGATGTCCTTGTGGAACACGACGCGCTTGGGCTCGGTGTAGCGCGACGCCGACGGGCCGTAGCCGACGGCGAGGTCCTGCAGCTGGCACTCGCCGCCCTGGTCGCAGATCGGGCAGTCGAGCGGATGGTTGATCAGCAGGAATTCCATCACCGCCTTCTGCGCGGTGACGGCCAGCTCCGAGTGCGTCCACGCCTTCATGCCCTCGGCGACCGGGGTCGCGCAGGCCGGCAGCGGCTTCGGCGCCTTCTCCACCTGCACCAGGCACATCCGGCAGTTGGCCGCGATCGACAGCTTCTTGTGGTAGCAGAAGTGCGGCACGTAGATGCCGAGCGCGTGCGCGGCGTCCATCACCGTGCTGCCCGGCGCCACCTGCACCGCCTTGCCGTCGATTTCGAGGTTGACCATTCTAGAGGTAGGCCGGCACCAGGCACTGCTTGTGGTCGATGTGGTGCTGGAATTCGTCGCGGAAGTGCTTGATGAAGCTCTTCACCGGCAGCGCCGCCGCGTCGCCCAGCGCGCAGATGGTGCGCCCGGCGATGTTGTCCGACACCGACAGCAGCAGGTCGAGGTCCTCGTTGCGGCCCTTGCCGTGCTCGATGCGGTCGACGACGCGCCAGAGCCAGCCGGTGCCCTCGCGGCAGGGCGTGCACTGGCCGCAGGACTCCTCGTAGTAGAAATACGACAGCCGCAGCAGCGATTTCACCATGCAGCGGGTGTCGTTCATCAGGATCACTGCGCCGGAGCCCAGCATCGACCCGGCCTTGGCGATCGAGTCGTAGTCCATGTCCGTCTGCATCATCACGTCGCCCGGCAGCACCGGCATCGACGAGCCGCCCGGGATGCATGCCTTCAGCTTGCGCCCGTCGCGCATGCCGCCGGCCATCTCGAGCAGCGTGGCAAACGGCGTGCCCAGCCGGACCTCGTAATTGCCGGGCCGGGCGACGTCGCCCGACACCGAAAAGAGCTTGGTGCCGCCGTTGTTCGGCCGGCCCAGGTTCAGGAACGCCTCGCCGCCGTGGTTGATGATCCATGGCACCGCGGCGAAGGTCTCGGTGTTGTTGATCGTCGTCGGCTTGCCGTAGAGGCCGAAGCTCGCCGGGAACGGCGGCTTGAACCGCGGCTGGCCCTTCTTGCCTTCGAGCGACTCCAGCAGCGCGGTTTCCTCGCCGCAGATGTACGCGCCGTAGCCGTGGTGATTGTGCAGGTGGAAGCTCCACTCCGAGCCGAGGATGTTCTGGCCGAGGAAGCCGGCGGCATACGCCTCGGCGAGGGCCTCCTCCATCCGCTCGTAGGTCTCCCAGATCTCGCCGTGCACGTAGTTGTAGCCGCGGACGCAGCCCATCGCATAGGCGGCGATCGCCATGCCCTCGATCAGCACGTGCGGGTTGTACCGCATGATGTCGCGGTCCTTGAACGTGCCGGGCTCGCCTTCGTCCGAGTTGCAGACGAGGTACTTGTCGCCCTTGTACTGCTGCGGCATGAAGCTCCACTTCAACCCGGTCGGGAAGCCCGCGCCGCCGCGGCCGCGCAGCGCCGAGCGCTTGACCTCGCCGATCACCGTGGCCGGCGGGATTTTCTCGGCCAGGATCTTCCTCAGCGCCGAGTAACCGCCGCGGGCGACGTAATCGTCGAGCCGCCAGTTGCTGCCGGTCAGCCCCGTCATGATGATGGCGTCGGGGCCGTAGTTCAGGAATTCGCCGGGCGCGCTCATGTCAGTTCTTGCCGCCGCCGGCGCCTTTGAGCTCGGCGACCAGCGCGTCGAGCTTGTCCGCGTCCATCCAGCTGCACATGCGCTTGTTGTCGACGAGCAGCACCGGCGCGTCGCCGCAGGCGCCCATGCACTCGCCTTCCTGCAGCGTGACGGCGCCGTCCGGCGTGGTCTCGCCGAAGCCGATGCCGAGCCGCTCCTGCAGGTGGGCGGCGGCCTTCGTCGCGCCCTGCAGCGCGCAGGGGAGATTGGTGCAGAGCGTGACCTTGTGCCGGCCCTTCGGCGCGAGGTTGTACATCGCGTAGAAGGTGGCGACCTCGTAGACGGCCACCGGCGGCATGCCCAGATACTGGGCGACGAAGTCCATCGTCTCCGGGGCGAGCCAGCCCTTCTCGTCCTGCGCGATCGCGAGCGCCGACATCACCGCCGACTGCCGGTGCTCGGGCGGGTATTTCGCGATCTCGCGATCGATTCGCTGCAATGCGTCAGCACTCAACAACGCTTCGGTCCTCGGTTGCCCCGGGTTTCGCGTTCGCTCAACGCCGGGCTACGACAATTCGGTTGCGACAATCGCGTCGCTCCATCAGCGGTCGATCTCGCCGAACACGATGTCCTGGGTGCCGATGATGGCCACGACGTCGGCGATCATGTGCCCGCGCGACATTTCGTCGAGCGCCGCGAGGTGGGGAAAGCCCGGCGCGCGGAGCTTCAGGCGATACGGCTTGTTGGCGCCGTCGGACACGATGTAGACGCCGAACTCGCCTTTCGGATGCTCGACGGCGGCGTACGCCTCGCCCGGCGGGACGTGCATGCCCTCCGAGAAGAGCTTGAAGTGGTGGATCAGCTCTTCCATGTTCGACTTCATCTCTTCGCGCGACGGCGGCGCGACCTTGTGGTTGTCGGTGATCACGGGGCCCGGGTTGGCGCGCAGCCAGTCGATGCACTGGCGGACGATCCGGTTCGACTCGCGCATCTCCTGCACGCGCACCAGGTAGCGGTCGTAGCAGTCGCCGTTGGTGCCGACCGGGATGTCGAAGTCCATCCGGTCGTAGACCTCGTACGGCTGCCTCTTGCGCAGGTCCCACGGGATGCCCGAGCCCCGCAGCATGGGGCCGGTGAAACCCAGCGCCATCGCGCGCTCCGGCGTGACGACGCCGATGCCCACCGTCCGCTGCTTCCAGATGCGGTTCTCGGTGAGCAGCGTCTCGTATTCGTCGACGCAGGTCGGAAAGCGGTCGGTGAAGTCGGCGAGGAAGTCGAGCAGGCTGCCCCGGCGGTTCTCGTTCAGCCGCGCGGTCGCCCGCGCGTTGTGGACCGGCGAGGACTGGTACTGCGGCATCGCGTCCGGCAGGTCGCGGTAGACCCCGCCCGGCCGGTAGTAGGCGGCGTGCATCCGCGCGCCCGAGACCGCCTCGTAGCAGTCCATCAGGTCCTCGCGCTCGCGGAACGCGTACAGGAACGTCGTCATCGCGCCCACGTCGAGCGAGTGGGCGCCGAGCCAGAGCAGGTGGTTGAGGATCCGCGTGATCTCGTCGAACATCACGCGGATGTACTGGGCGCGCAGCGGCACCTCGATGCCGGCGAGCTTCTCGATCGCCATGCAGTACGCGTGCTCGTTGCACATCATCGACACGTAGTCGAGCCGGTCCATGTAGGGCAGCGACTGGATGTACGTGCGCGTCTCGGCCAGCTTTTCGGTGGCGCGGTGCAGCAGCCCGATGTGGGGGTCGGCGCGCTCGATGACCTCGCCGTCGAGCTCGAGCACCAGCCGCAGCACCCCGTGCGCCGCCGGGTGCTGCGGGCCAAAATTCATCGTGTAGTTGCGTATCTCGGCCATCGCCCGCGGCTCACTCGGTGTCCGCGTAGTGCCGCTCGCGGATGATCCGGGGCGTGATCTCGCGCGGCTCGATCGTCACCGGCTGGTAGATCACGCGCGCCTGCTCGGGGTCGTAGCGCATCTCGACGTGGCCGGAGACCGGGAAGTCCTTGCGGAACGGATGCCCGATGAAGCCGTAGTCGGTGAGCAGGCGCCGCAGGTCGGGGTGACCGGCGAACATCACGCCGTAGAGGTCGAACGCCTCGCGCTCGTACCAGTTGGCGCAGGGCCAGAGGTCGACCATCGTCGGCACGACGGGAAACTCGTCGGCGACGGCGAAGCTGCGCACCCGCAGCCGCCAGTTGTTGGCGAACGACAGCAGGTGGTAGACGACGGCGAAGCGCGGGCCGGAATGCGCCCCGTCGCCGTAGCTCGAGTAGTCGACGCCGCAGAGGTCGATCAGCGACTCGAACCGCAGCGCCGGGCGGTCGCGCAGGGCGCGCATCACGGCTTCGAGATCGGCGACCGGGACGACCATCGTCACTTCGCCCAGCGCTTCGGTGACGTTCCCGGTCTTGTCGCCCAGCACCGACGAGAGCGCCGCCCTGAGCGTTTCGATGCTGGTGGCCATCAGCGCGCGATCGTGTTCGTGCGCCAGATCTTGTTCTGGAGCTGGAGCAGCCCGTACAGCAGCGCCTCCGCCGTCGGCGGGCACCCGGGGACGTAGATGTCCACCGGAACGATCCGGTCGCAGCCGCGCACGACCGAATACGAGTAGTGATAGTAGCCGCCGCCGTTGGCGCAGGACCCCATCGAGATCACCCAGCGCGGCTCGGCCATCTGGTCGTAGACCTTGCGCAGCGCGGGGGCCATCTTGTTGCACAGCGTGCCGGCGACGATCATCACGTCCGACTGGCGCGGGCTCGGCCGGAACACGATGCCGAAGCGGTCGAGGTCGTAGCGGGCCGCGCCGGCGTGCATCATCTCCACCGCGCAGCAGGCGAGGCCGAAGGTCATCGGCCACATCGAGCCGTTGCGCGCCCAGTTGATGACGCTGTCGAGCGACGTGGTGACGAAGCCCTTGTCGAGGACGCCTTCGATGCTCACGCAGCTACTCCCATTCGAGGGCACCCTTCTTCCACTCGTAGACGAAGCCGACGACGAGCACGAGCAGGAAGACCATCATCGCCGCGAAGCCGGCGAAGCCGATCTCGGGCAGCACGATCGCCCAGGGAAAGAGGAACGCGATCTCGAGGTCGAACAGGATGAACAGGATGGCGACGAGGTAATAGCGGACGTCGAACTTCATCCGCGCATCCTCGAAGGCCTCGAAGCCGCATTCGTAGGGCGAGAGCTTCTCGGGATCGGGGCGATTCGGCGAGACGAGCGAGCCGACGGTCAGGAGGATGCCGCCAAGGAGGAGCCCGACCAGAACGAAGAGCAGGATCGGCAGGTACTGTTCCAGCATGTTGGTCGGTCCGCGCCGGGCGCGGACCCCTCTTCGTTGGTTCGCTGCGGCGCACCGCATCCGGGCCCTCCGGATGCGCTGCGCGATCGTCTGGTGCCGACGGGGAGACTCGAACTCCCACGACTTTCGTCACTGCCCCCTCAAGACAGCGTGTCTACCAATTTCACCACGTCGGCGCTTGCGCGTTGCTGCGGTATCGCCCACCGCCGCCGGACTCCCGGGCCGGCGCCCGTGTTGCCGATGTCGCTGCGGTGACGCCTACTTCGGCACGTCGCCGGACTTCGCGCCCGCCGCACCTTCCGGCGCTGCCCCCGCCGGCGCGCTCGGCGTCGCCGGAGCGGCGGCCTTCGCGGGCTCCGCCGCGCCGCCGGGAACCGCGCCCGCCGGCACCGGTGGCAGGTCGGTGGCCTTCGGCGCCGGCGCCTGCTGCATCACGCCGCCCTCGATCACGCTCCTCGGCCCGACTTTTGATGTCCCCAGCCAGGTGAGGCCGAGACTCGACAGAAAGAATACCGTGGCCAGGACCCCGGTCGTGCGCGACAGGAAATTGGCCGAACCCGCGGCGCCGAAGAGGCTGCCCGACGCTCCGCTGCCGAACGCCGCGCCCATGTCCGCGCCCTTCCCGTGCTGCAGCAGGACAAAACCGCAAACGGCCACCGCGACCAGCAGGTGAACCACCAACAAGACGCTCTCGAGCATGTTCATCCGTTACTCCTGCGCCGGCACCGTCTTCCCGGTCCGCCGCGGTTCGTTGTCGCCGCCACCCCGCGCCTGGGGTGGCAAGGGTTCAGACACGCGCGATGGCCAGAAATTCTCCGGCCTTCAGCGACGCGCCGCCGATCAGGCCGCCATCGATGTCCGGCTGCGCGAACAGCGCGCCGGCATTGTCGGCCTTGACGCTGCCGCCATAAAGCAGCGGGATGCCCGCCGCGCCTGCCTGCGCGAGCCGCGCCCGCAAGGTCGCGTGCACCGCCTGCGCCTGGTCTGTCGTCGCCGTCCGTCCGGTGCCGATCGCCCAGACCGGCTCGTATGCGACGACCAGCCGTGCCGCATCTCCAGCCACCACCGCCAGCACCGCGTCGAGCTGCCGCAGCACCACGGCTTCCGTCGTTCCGGCCTCGCGCTCGGCGAGCGTCTCGCCGACGCAGGCGATGGGCGTAACCCCTGCCGCGAGCAGGGCTGCCGCCTTCGCCGCGACGCCCGCATCGGTGTCGCCGTAGAGCTGCCGCCGCTCCGAATGCCCGACGATCCCGTACCGGCAGCCGAAATCGACGAGCATGGATGCCGCCACTTCCCCGGTATACGCGCCGGCCGCGTGCTCGCTGACGTTCTGCGCGCCCCACGCGATCGGCGTGCCGGTGAGCGCCGCCTGCGCCTGCCCCAGATACGGATAGGGCACGCAGACGGCGATCGACCGCCCGGCTGCCGGCTCCCAATCGGCCGTCAGCGCGGACAGCAGCGCCGCATTGGCGCGCAACCCGCCGTTCATCTTCCAGTTTCCGACGACGAGCTTGTTGGGCATTGCGCGAATCTGCGACGGCTCGGGCAGGTTGACGAAACCGCCCCGAAATCGAGGCGCGGCTGCAAAACCGGCGAATTATACCGCGTTGCAGCACTTCCCCGCAACGCGGGACGCGCGTGGCTCGCCGTCAGGCGCCCGCGATCCGCCGCACCCGCCGGATCACCGGCGGCAGGAACCACGCCCCCAGCGTCAGCACGCCCAGGGCGGCCGCGACGGGGCGGCCGAAGAAGGCGAGGAGGTCGCCCTCCGCCTTGATCATCGAGGTGACGAAGTTCTCCTCGAACATGGTGCCGAGGACCACGCCCAGAATCGCCGGCGCGACCGGAAAGCCGTTCTCCTCGAGCAGGTAGGCGATGACGCCGGCGACGAGCATCACGCCGATGTCGAACGGCGTGTTGTTGATCGCGAACGCCCCGACGATGCAGAACAGGAAGATGACCGGCATCAGGACCTTGCGCGGCACCCGCAGCAGCTGCTTCGCCGCCTTGATGCACAGGAACCCGAGCGGAATCATGATCAGGTTGGCGACGATGAACAGCAGGTACACGGCGTAGATGTTCTCCGGATGGTTGATGAACAACGTCGGCCCGGGGTTCATGTTCTTCATGTAGAGCACGCCGATCACGATCGCCGTGATCGAATCGCCCGGAATCCCGAACACCAGCGCCGGGATCCACGCGCCGGCCAGCGCGCTGTTGTTGGCGGCGCCGCTCTCGACGATGCCCTCGACGTGCCCGGTGCCGAACTTTTCCGGCTCCTTGGACATCTTCTTGCTGACCGCGTAGGACATCCAGGCGGCGATGTCCGCGCCCGCGCCGGGAAGCGCGCCGACCAGCGTGCCCAGGGCGCTGCCGCGCAGGAGCTGCACCGGGTATTTCATGAGCAGCGCCCACATGCCCTTGAAGACGTTGTGGATGGGCTGGTCGACGATCTTGAGCGGCGGTTCCATGTCCACCGCATAGCGAATGATCTCGGACACCGCGAACATGCCGATCATCATCGGAATGAAGCCGATCCCGCCCATCAGCTCGATGTTGCCGAAGGTGAAGCGGGGAAAGCCGGCCGGGTTGCCGAGCCCGATCGACGCGACCAGCAGGCCGAGCAGCAGCGAGACGACGCCCTTCAGCGGGCGCTCGGCCGTGATCACGATCGCGCAGGAAAGCCCGAGCAGCACCAGCCAGAAATATTCGAACGAGCTGAACTTCATCGCGACTTCGGCGAGCGCCGGCGCGGAGAAGATCAGCACGGCCGTGCCGAACAGCCCGCCGATGACGGAGAACACGAGGCCGGCGCCGAGCGCCAGCTCGGCCTGTCCCTTGTTCGTCATCGCGTACGCCTCGTCGGTGTAGGCGGCGGACGCCGGCGTTCCCGGCATGCGCAGGAGGCAGCCGGGAATGTCGCCCGAGAAGATCGCCATCGCCGTCGCGGTGACGATCGCGGCGATCGCTGGGATCGGCGGCATGAAGAACGTCACCGGAACCAGCAGCGCCGTGGCCATCGTGGCGGTGAGCCCCGGGACCGCGCCGACGAACAGCCCGAACAGCGAGGCGCCGATCATCACGGCAATCGTCTGCAGGTTGAAGACCATGCCGAAGGCGACGGTGAGCGCGTCCATGCCCTGCCTCTAGAAGGCCCACGCCTTGAGCAGGCCCCACGGCAAGGGGACCCGCAGCAGCTTGTAGAACGCGTACCAGATCGCCGCCGTCACGACGATCGCGGACAGCGCCGCCGGCCCCGGCCGCACGTGCAGCGAGGCGAACCAGGCAAACAGGATGAGCGGCGCGAGCAGCAGGAAGCCCACGTCATCCGCCCACAGGATGTAAGCGATCGCCCCGCCGATGATCGTCAGGAAGGCCAGCGCGTGCCGGGGCGAGCGCGTCCAGTCGGACGCCGTGAGCCAGGGATCCGTCCGCCGCGCGCGGATGCCGCTGACGATGAGCAGGAGGCCGCAGACGACGAGGCCGGTGGCCGCCACGCCGGGAAACAGCGCGGGCCCGTACTGCTGGCCGGGGATCCTCGGAAACGACTGCACGTGCACCAGGATGACGATGCCGAGCAGCAGAAGCACCACGCCGAAGATGGCGTCGTTCAACTTCATGCGGATCGCCCCGGCACGCCGGCCGGCGTCGCCAGGAAGGACGGCGCCGGCCGGTTGCACTCCATGAGGTTACTTAGCGAGGCCGACCGCCTTCATCGTGGCGCCGAGATCGGCGTCCGACTTGGCCATGTACTTGGCGAAGTCGTCCGGGCCCTGGTAGACCACGCCGAAGCCGCGCTGGGTCATGAAATCGTTGTATTCCTTGCCGGCGGCGATCTTCTTGATCGCGGCGGCGAGCTTGTCGCGCGCCTCGGCCGGGATGTTCTTCGGCGCCGCGATGCCGCGCCAGGCGCCCATCGTCCAGTCGCTGCCCGTCGCCGCCTTCAGCGTCGGCACGTTCGGGTAGAGCGACGCCGGCGCGTCGGCCATCACCGCCAGGCTCCTGGCCTTGCCGGCATCGATGAGCGAACGGGCTTCCGGCAGCGAGCAGGGCACGATCTGCACCCCGCCGGCGACCAGGTCCTGCATTCCCGGCGCGGCGCCGTTCGACGGCACCCAGGGCACCGTCGTCGGGTCGATCTTCATGTCCCGCAGCATGCCGGCGATCGCAAGATGCCAGATGCCGCCCTGCCCCGTGCCCGACGCCTTCAGCTTGCCCGGGCTCGCCTTGATCGCCGCCACCAGGTCGGCGACCGACTTGTACGGCGAATCGGCGGCGACCTGCAGGCCGGCCGGGTCGAAGTTCACCAGCCCGATCGGCGTGTACGACGCGCCGGTGAGGTCGGTCAGGCCCTGCCAGTGCATCATCCCGATCTCGACGGTGATGATGCCGATGGTGTAGCCGTCCGGCGCCGCCGAGGCGATCGCCGAATGGCCGACCACGCCGCTGCCGCCGGTGCGGTTGATCACGTTGACCGGCTGGCCGAGCTCCTTCTCGAGCAGGGTGCCGATGATCCGGGCGGTGGCATCGGTGCCGCCGCCCGCGGCCCAGGGCACGATGAGGGTGATCGGACGTTCCGGATAGGCAGCCTGGGCGGCGGCCGCGAACAACAGCGCGCCGAGCGCGAGGGCGCGAACGAGCGCGCGCGAAATTTGCAGCATGATCTCTCCTGGCAGCCGCGAGTGTTTGACCAGCCGCGCCGGGACGTGCGGCTTTCCGCCCGGCAATGCCAGCGGAGTTTGGCAGCGGCCATCCAGGCGGTCAAGTGGTCTGACCAATTGCCGCGACGCGCGATCGAGCCGCGCGCCCCGGTCGAGCGCTCCCGAAGCTCGGGTTGCGGGCTGCGGCCCGCGGAATGCGGGACACGCGAGGCGCAATGCACGAAGCGCGTCACGTGCCCGCACCGTCGAGGAAGCACGCCGACCGCCGGCCCGGCGCGATGTCCCGCAATGCCGGCGCCGCCTCGCGGCACTTCGGCATCGCGTGCGGGCAGCGCGGATGGAAGTGGCAACCTGATGGCGGATCGAGCGGCGACGGAATCTCGCCCTTGATCGGGATGAACGTGCGCTTCTTCGGCTCGACCGTGCCCGCCTCGGCCAGCAGCGCCCGCGTGTACGGGTGATTCGGCGCCGCGAAGATGTCGTCGGTGGGCCCGGTCTCGACGACGCGTCCGAGGTACATGATCACGACCCGGTCGCTGATGTGCCGGACCACGCCGAGGTCGTGGCTGATGAACAGGTAGGTGAGGTTCAGCGCCTCGCGCAGGTCGATGAACAGGTTCAGCACCTGGGCCTGGATCGACACGTCGAGCGCGGCGACCGATTCGTCGCAGACGAGGAACTCGGGCCTGACGGCGAGCGCCCGGGCAATGCCGATCCGCGCCCGCTGCCCGCCGGAGAACTGGTGCGGAAAGCGGCGCATGAGCTCGGGGTCGAGGCCGACGCGGTTCAACTGCTCGCGGACGTACTCCTGCTGCTGCGCGCGGGCGACGAGGCCGTGCGCAACCGGCGCCTCGCCGACGATGTCGACCACCCGCATCCGCGGATTGAGGGACGCGTACGGATCCTGGAAGATCATCTGCATCTTGAGCTGCTGCAGCCGGGCGCCGGCCGGCGTGAGGCCCGCGAGCGGCGCGCCGCGCCAGAACCGCTCGCCTTCGGTCAGCGGCAGCAGCCCCACGGCAAGCCGGCCGAGCGTGGACTTGCCGCACCCCGATTCGCCGACCAGGCCGACGACTTCGCCGGCCGCCACCGCGAGATCGACGCGATCGACGGCGTGGACGATCTCCTCCCTGACTCCGGCGCCGAACAGGTTGCCGATTTTCGCCGCGGTGTCGAGGCCCTTCACGAAGCGCCTGGCGACGCCGCGCAGCTCGACGAGTGGGACGCTCGCGGCCGACGCGGCCGTCATGCCGGCGCCCCCTCCGCCGGCGCCCCGCGCGGGCCGGCGCCCGCGCGCGGGGCGCGCCCGGCGAGCAGCGGGTGGAAGCAGCGCACCCCGCGCCCCTCGACACCGAGGTCGCGCATCGCCGGATTGACCGTGCACTCCTCGGTCGCGTACCGGCAACGCTCGCGAAATGCGCAGCCGGGCGGAAGCTCCAGCACCGACGGCGTCATCCCCGGGATCTGCGCCAGCCGCTGCCCCCGCGCGCCGCGCGCCGGCACCGAGTCGAGCAGCCCCTGCGTGTACGGGTGCCACGGGTGCGTGAGGACGTCGAAGGTCGTGCCCTGCTCGACGATCCGGCCGGCGTACATGACGCAGACGCGATCGGCGAGGCCCGCGATCACCGACAGGTCGTGCGTGATCCAGATCATCGCCGCGCCGGTTTCCCGGGTCAGCTTCTGCATCTCGAACAGGATCTGGCCCTGGATGGTCACGTCGAGCGCCGTGGTCGGCTCGTCGGCGATGACGAGGTCGGGATGATTGAGCAGCGCGATCGCGATCGCGACGCGCTGGCGCATGCCGCCGGAGAACTGGTGCGGATACGCCTGCAGCCGCTCGTCCGGCGACGGGATGCCGACCTTCACCAGCGCGGCGCGCGCACGCTCGAGCGCGGTGCGGCGCGTGACGTTCTCGTGCGCGAGGATCGTCTCGACCATCTGCACGTCGATGCGCAGGACCGGATTGAGCGTCATCATCGGGTCCTGGAAGATCATCGCGATCCGGTTGCCGCGGAGCTGCCGCATGTCCTCGGCGGAGAGCGCCGACAGGTCGCGGCCGTTCAGCTCGATCACCCCGGACACGACCCTGCCGGGGGGGTCGATGAGCCCCATGATCGAATACCCGGTCATCGACTTGCCGGAGCCCGACTCGCCGACGAGGCCCAGCACCTCGCCCCGGGCGACGGTGAACGACACGCCGTCGACCGCCTTCACCACGCCCGCCTTGGTGAAGAAGTGCGTGCAGAGGCCGTCGACGGCGAGCAGCGGCGCACTCATGATGCCCTCACCCCAACCCTCTCCCGCGATGCGGGAGAGGGGGCGGTGAACGCCGGGCAGCCGCGGAATGGGGGCCACCTCGCTCCGCAGGGGAGAGGGTTGGGGTGAGGGGGCGGCGGCGGTGCGCGGTCATCGCTGCAATCTGGGATTCAGCACGTCGCGCAGCTGGTCGGCGACCAGGTTGATGCTCACGATGGTGAGCAGCAGCGCGATGCCCGGAAAGAAGCTGATCCAGTACTTGCCGGAGAGCAGGTACTGGTAGCCGTTGGCGATCAGCAGCCCGAGCGAGGGCTCGGTGATCGGCAGGCCGAGCCCGAGGAACGACAGCGTCGCCTCCAGCGTGATCGCCGCGGCCACCTGCACGGTCGCGACGACGATCATCGGCGGCAGGCAGTTCGGCAGCAGGTGCCGGAAGACGATCCGCGCCGGGGACAGCGCGAGGCAGTGCGCCGCCTCGATGTACTCCTTGCGCCGCTCCACCAGCGCCGCGCCGCGCACGGTCCGCGCGTAGTAGGCCCACTGCACGGTCACCAGCGCGGCGATGACCTTGCCGGTGCCCTGCCCCAGCACGGCGATCAGGATCAGCGCGATCAGGATCGCCGGAAACGAGAGCTGGATGTCGACGATGCGCATCACCAGCGTCTCGGTCCGGCCGCCGAAATAGGCCGCCGGCAGGCCGGTGGCGAGGCCGATAAGCAGCGCCAGCACCGTCGCCGCCACGCCGACGCCGAGGCTGATGCGCAGCCCGTACAGGATCGCCGACAGCATGTCGCGGCCCTGGTCGTCGGTGCCCAGCCAGAACGTCCCGCCGGCCGGCGACGCCGATCCCGGCGGCAGCCGGCTGTCCATCACGTCGAGCTGCGCGAGGTCGTAGGGGTTCTGCGGCGACAGCAGCGGCGCGAACAGCGCGAGGAGCAGGATCA
>Ga0316622_100002317_pt1 | contig 13092 bp, 8 predicted proteins | sample OWC_Aug_OW2_C1_D_FD_207646 | JGI IMG/M metagenome (GOLD analysis project Ga0316622, IMG submission 207646) | Wetland soil microbial communities from Old Woman Creek delta, Ohio, United States - OWC_Aug_OW2_C1_D5_C | ecosystem: Environmental > Terrestrial > Soil > Wetlands | place: USA: Ohio... | reverse complement strand
ATCATCGTCTTTGCCTGGGCGAATTGCACCCTGGCCTTCTCCAGGTTCTCGGGCAGGCAGTAGAAGTCGAGCGTCTGCCCATCGACTTCGTCGGTGAAATGCGTGTAATGGCCGATGTTCAGCGACACGCTGTAGTTGTTGATCGGGTATTGGATGTGCCAGTCCCAGCGCGTGTAGCCGTCGCCCACGTCATGCGCGCCCAGGAACTTCCCGTTCGACACGTCCACGAGGTCGCTGGGGATCGCCACGCGGAGGTGCATCTCCTCGACTTCGTCCCGGTACTGGTCCTTGTTCGGCCACCAGACGCTGGCGCCGACGTGCTGGCAGGCGGTGTTGATCCAGGGGCGCCCGGCGGGGTCCGTGCGGAAGGCGATGCCGCCGAACCGGCCGCTCTGCGCCGGGCTCCCTGAGTAGCGAAACGCGATTTCGTAGACTTTGCCCTTCCTCAGGCGCTCGGGAAAGTCCACGAAGACAGCGTTGAACGCGCGCGCGAAAGTCAGCGGGCGCGTACCCAGGGTAATGCCGTCGACCTTCAGGTTCGCAAAGAGGTCGAGCTGGATCCGTGAGGCGTCGTTCACCATGCGGAAGCGGATCGTGTTCGTGCCGCTGATGAACTTCTTCGCCGGGTCGACCCGGATGTCGAGGTCGTACGACAGGAGGTCGTTGTTGGAACGGTGCGGGCCGTAGGCGCCGCTGAGCCGGTCGGCCTGCGTGGGCTCGGACGGTGCGGGCGCCAGCGGCGGGCCGACCTGGCCTGCCGGACATCCAGGCATGCGGAACGCGCCGATCTTCGTCGAGTACGCCGTCGCGTCCTTGCGCAGGTAGTCGCCGGCATACCAGATGGTGCAATCGTCGGCGGGGTCCATCGCGGTCTGCGTGTAGTCTTCCCAGCGCATCGCGGGCTGTGATGCTTCGCCCTCGACCAGCACGGCTTCGCGCATCGTCAGCCGGCCCGGCGGGTCGCTCGCCAGCCGCCCGGCGAACCGCTGGCCGGCGTAGTTCGGCGTTCCGCCGAATGAGTAGCCGATGCCGATGTTGCCGCGGCCATCCATGGCGGGGCTCGCCATCCAGCGGAAGAACCCGTCAGGCGCGTACGTGCCCTGTTGGAACAGGCTGACGCGACGCTGCGGATCAACCCGGAACTCGTACCAGCGCACGCCTCCTCCCCCCGCAGAGGTATTCACCGAGTGGACGGCCACGATGGACTCGCGGTCGCCGATCCGGCGATATACGAGGCGCGACATGATCTTGTCGCCCTGGGCGTCGAGCCGCCGGTCGGTGCCCGGTTGCGGCACGCAGTTCGTCAACTGTCCGTCACACAGATAGTGATACGGCGCCACGGGAACCTGCACAGGCCCGGTGATGGCCGTCTTTCCCGGGTCCGACCAGTCGACGTGGAACTGCCACACGTCGAGGTGGGCCGCCTCGAACTGCTTCCGCAGTTGCACGCCGCCTGCCGCCATCATTACGTTGGGCGCGCCCGCCGGCGGCTCGGCCTTGCCATCGACGTCCGCGTTGTTCAGGAACCCGACGTTGTTCAGCACGACGCACTGCTCAGTGGCCGGCTCGCCGCGCAGCATCCTCGCCCGATCGGCCACGCACGCGTGCTTCTGCGTCGTGATGGTTTCAGAGATCGGGTCGTCGCCCGTGCTGGTCGGGACGTAGTAGCCGTCGGGCCAGACGGCCGGCCGCGGATAATCAGGGAACAGCGGCCGGAGGAACTCGTACCGGTAGTACGGACCGAAGGGGTCGGAGCCGGCGCTGACGGCATAGCACATCGCGTACGGGCCCTGCGGCGCCGCCGGCTGGGCGGCCGGCCGGGGCCGCCCCGGCTGTTCTCCTCGCCCGCGCGACGCGTCGGCACCAGCCGCACCCGGCGCCGCAGCATCCGGCGGCACAAGCATAGCGGCCGGTCCGGGCTGCCCCGGGCGCCCTGGCGGGCTGAGATACACGCGGCGCTCTTCGGTCCAGGCCGCCGGCTGGTCCGGCCTCGCCTCCGCCCGCCTGAAGATGGGCATCAGAATCAGCCAGCGATCCGCGAGCTGGTCGTAGCGGACGACCGCATCGCCGTTGTTCATCGCCTCGCAGGTGCCGCCGAAGCCTCTGAACACGTGGTTGGTGTTAACCGGTCCGTAGAGCACACGGCCGGTCGCATCGAACCTCCGGCCCTTCTTCGTGAAAATCGCCATTCGCGAGTTCACGGTCTGGACGATGTGATCGGGGCCGACGGCGAGGCTGTTGTCGGAGGGATTCCGCACGGCGGCCGTTCCCTGCGGCCCCTCGAAGCCCACGCCGAGCCCGTCGAAGCTCTCTGCGAGAATGGCCGCCGGACGGTCGCCCTGGGCCGTTTGCTCGACGGCGACCGAGCCGGCCGGAACCGAGATGACGGGAGACAGGCCGGGCTCCTGCGGCCGCTGCGCGGCAACCGGCGACGGATTGTCAGGCCATGCCGCCGCGAGCAGGCACGTGAAAGCGACAGGTGCGACGTATCTGGCGAATGGCGTCATCGAAAGGCCCCGCTGAAGACAGGTGGCCTATTCTGGCACAGGCGCGCCGGCCCAACTACCGCCGGCGGGCGGTTGTGCACCGCCGGTCGCGCGGGTGGCGTATCATGGGGCTCCGCAGCCCGTGCCGCACGTGCGGTTCGAGCGCGACTGACCGCTCCCGCCCGGAGGACTCATGCGCATCGACTTGCGAAGTGATACGGTCACCGTCCCCACGCCGGCGATGCGCCAGGCTATGGCGGCCGCCGAGGTCGGCGATGACGTGTTTGGTGACGACCCGACGGTCAACCGGTTGGAGGCGCTCGCGGCGGAGATCACCGGCAAGGACGCCGCGGTCTTCGTCGCCAGCGGCACGATGGGCAACCTCGCGTCGCTGCTCGCCCATTGCGGGCGCGGCCGCGATGTCGTCCTCGGCGACGAGTCGCACATCTTCCACTACGAGAACGGCGGGGCGTCGGCGCTGGGCGGCCTCGTGTTTCATCCCGTGCGGACGAACGCCGACGGCACACTGCCGCTGGACGCGCTGCGTGCGGCCATCCACCTGCCGGCGCACAACTATCACTTCTACCACTACGCGCCGCCGGGCGTGATCTGCCTCGAGAACACGCACAACCGCTGCGGCGGCCGGATCCTCGCGCCGGAGTACTTCGCGGAGGTCGCCGCGCTCGCTGCCGAGCACGGCCTGCCCATTCACCTCGACGGCGCCAGGCTCTTCAACGCCGCCGTGGCCGCCGGGCGCCCGGTTACCGCCTGGACGCGGCACGTGTCGTCGGTCCAGTTATGCCTGTCGAAAGGCCTGTCCGCTCCGGTCGGATCGCTCATTTGCGGCTCGGCCGCCTTCATCCACGAGGCGAGGCGGATGCGGAAGGTCCTCGGCGGCGGGATGCGCCAGGCGGGCGTGATCGCGGCACCAGGCATTGTCGCGCTGACGGAGATGGTGAGCCGCCTCGCCGACGATCACGCCCACGCCCGCATCCTCGCGGATGGCATCGCTGCGCTCGCCGGCGTCGTCCTCGATCCGACCGAGGTCGACACGAACATTGTCGTGTTCCGCCTGCCGGGCGTGCCGGCAGCCGAACGGTACTTCGAGGCCCTCGAACGAGAGGGCGTGCTCATCTCGAACTTCGGCGGCGGCCGCCTGCGCGTGGTAACGCACGACGGCATCACGGAAGCCGATTGCCGCGCCGCCGTCGAGGCAATGAAGCGGGTCTGGGAGGGAATGTGCGGCACCTGATGCTGCCGGTCGTTGGCGCCTGTCTGCTGGCCGGATCGATCTCGGCCCAGGACTCCGGAAAGAAGGCGGGCATGGGACGCGAGACCGCGCTGGTCGTCATCGACATCCAGCAGTTCTACTTCGAGGGAGGCCTCGTGCCGCTCACCGGCAGCGTGGAAGCCGCGGCCCAGGCTCGGAAGGTGCTGGACGCGTTCAGGGCGCGCGCGCTTCCAATCATCCACGTGCGCCACGTGCCGAACAACGTTGCCATCGTCGGCGGGGAACCCGCGGACCCGCAGTATCGAATCCGGCCGGAGGTGGAGCCCGGGGCCGGCGAGACGATCATCTCCAAGCGCTTCGCCAACAGCTTCCGCGAGACGGATCTCCTGGAGACTCTCCGCCAGAGGGGCATCACGCGGATCGTGATCATCGGCATGCAGACGCACATGTGCGTCGAGGCGGCGAGCCGGGCGGCCACGGACCTCGGGTTCGACGTCGTCGTGGCCCACGATGCCTGCGCGACGCGGCCGCTCGAGTTCGGCGGGCGCACGGTGCCGGCGGACATGGTTCACGCCGGCGCGCTCGCCGCCATCAACGGGACGTACGGGCGAGTGGTCAGCGTGGCGGCGCTGCTGAAGGAGCTGCGGGGAGGCCTCCCCGGGGTCTGAAGACCCCGGGCTCCATTCAAGGGCTCCGTCTGCGCTCCCGCCGCTCTTCCGCCCAGCTGTAGAGGATCGGCAGCCCGAAAAGCGTGAGTGCCGTCGAGCTGAGCAGGCCCCCGATGACGACCACGGCGAGAGGGCGCTGGACTTCGGAGCCGGGCCCGGTCGCAAAGACCATCGGGACGAGGCTGAAGATCGCGATGCTCGCGGTCATCAGCACTGCCCTGAGCCTCGTCTCGCATCCCAGCAGCACCGCCCGCGACACGGTCTCGCCCTCGGCGCGAAGCTGCGAGATGTACGACACCAGCACCAGACCGTTCAGGACCGCCACGCCGAAGAGGACGATGAACCCGACCGAGGCCGGAACCGAGAGGTAGAGCCCCCAGGCGAGGAGGGCAAACACGCCGCCGACGGTCGCGAACGGCAGGTTGATGAGCACGAGCGTTGCCAGCCAGACCGATCGGAACGTGAGGAGCAGCAGCACGAAGATCACCGACACGACCACCGGCAGGAGAACGACCAGCCGCCGCATCGCCTGCTGCTGGTTCTCGAACTGGCCGCCCCAGGTCGTGTAGTACCCGGCCGGCAGCGCGACGCGCTCCCTGATCCGGACCTGGGCCTCACGCACGAAGCCGCCGATGTCGCGGCCCGCCACGTTCAGCTCGATCCCGATGCGCCGCTGGCCGTTCTCGCGGCTGATCTGCACCGGCCCCTCGACCATCTTGACCTCCGCGAGATCGCGGAGCGGGACGCGGAATCCGCCCGGCACATCCACCAGCAGCGCGCCAAGGTCTTCGGTCGAGCGCCGGCGCTGCTCCGGGTACCGGATCGCGATGTTGAACACGCGGTTGTCCCGGTAGACCTGGCCGATGGGCATGCCGGCGACGCCCAGTTCGATCAGGTGCAGCACGTCGCTGGCATTGACGCCGTAGCGGGCGAGCTGCACCCGGTCCACCTCCACCGTCAGGTAGGGCTGCCCGGCGACCCGCTCCACCACGAGGTCCGACACGCCCGGCACGCCGCCGAGCACCGCGGCGATTTCAGCGGCCTTCTGCTTCAGCGCGCCGGTGTCGTCGCCGAACAGCTTCAGGATCACCTGGGCCCGGGTGCCCGCGACCAGTTCGTCGATCCGGCACTGGATCGGCTGGCTGAAGCTCGCGACCACGCCCGGCATGTCGGCCAGTGACTCGCGCATCCGCTCGACGAGTTCGTCCCGTGAGCGCGCGCTGGTCCAGGAGCCCCGAGGGGCCAGCGTGCCCACGAAGCCCGTCCTGTCGACGCCCCGCGCCTCGAGCGACACGCCGGTCTGGCCCGTGCGCGACACCACCGTCTCGAGCTCGGGGAAGGCCTTCAGCCGGCGTTCGACTTTACGCGACACCTCGATCGCGTTGTCGAGCGACACGCCCGGCAGCATCTGTATGTCCATGTCGAACGCGCCCTCGTCCATCACGGGGATGAACTCGGTGCCGAGGCGTGGCAGGGCGACGAGCGCCGCGGTCAAAGGCACCAGCGCGACGATGAGCATCACGCCCCGGTGTCCGAGGGCCCAGCGCAGCGCCGGCATGTACAGGCGGCGATTCATTTCGAACACGGGGCTGACGGCCTGAACGGGCCGCAGCACCAGCAGGCACACCGTGGGAATCACGAAGATCGACAGCAGCAGCGACGACAGCAGCGCGATGGCCACGGTGAACGCCAGGGGCGAGAACATCTTGCCCTCCATCCCCGCCAGCGCCGCGATCGGCACGAACGTCAACGCGATGATCAGCTCGCCGAAGATGCTCGGCTTCCGCACTTCGACCGCCGCCCTGAGGACGCCGGCCATGGTCCCGCCGTCAGTCCCGGCACGCGAGAGATGCCGCTGCACGTTCTCCACCTGGATGATCGTGGCGTCGATGACCATGCCGACGGAGATCGCCAGGCCGCCCAGGGACATCAGGTTGGCGTCCAGCCCGACGGCCCGCATCACGATGAAGGTCACCAGCCCCGAGAGCGGCAGCGCGGCGATGACGACGAGCGCGCCGCGCACGCTCCAGAGAAACAGCGCCAGCACGATGAGGACCAGGATCGCGCCCTCGCCGAGCGCGAAGAGCACCGTGCGCGTGCTCGCCTCGATCACGGACGAGCGTTCGTAGAAGGGAAGCAGGACGAGGCCGTCGGGCAGGACGCCGCTCTCGTTGATCTCGCGCACCTTCAGGTCGACGCGCCCGACGACGTCGCGGCTGTTCTCGCCGCGCAGCATCATCACGATGCCGCCCACCACTTCGTGGGTGCCGTCCTTCACCGCGGCGCCCTGGCGCACGGCGTGGCCCATTCGGACCTCGCCCAGGTCCCCGACGTACACCGGCGTGCCGCCCTCCGACTTCAAAACGATCTTCCGGATGTCGTCTTCCGAGCGGATCAGACCGACGCCGCGGATGATGTACTGCTCGGACTGCTGCGCCACGATGCTGCCGCCGACATTCGAGTTGTTCGTGCGGATCCGTTCGTGCACCTCCTCGAGAGGCAGGTCGTACTTGAGCAGCCGGTCCGGGTCGACGACAACCTGGTACTCCTGAAGGTACCCGCCGAACGAGCTGACTTCGGCGACGCCGGGCACGCTCTTGAGCAGCGGCGTCACCACCCAGTCCTGCAGGGTGCGCAGGCGCGCGAGGTCGTCCACCGAGTCGCGGCGGGGCATCCCGGCCTTCGGCTCGAGCGTGTACTGGTAGATCTCGCCCATCGCCGTCGCCACCGGCCCGAGAGTCGTGTCCACGCCTTCCGGGACTTTCCGCCCGGCCTCGGCCAGCCGTTCGAACACCAGTTGCCGGGCGAAGTAGATGTCCACGTCGTCTTCGAAGACGAGCGTCACAACCGAAATGCCGTACTTGGTAACCGAGCGCATGAGCGCGAGGCCAGGCAGGCCGCGCATGGAGCTCTCGATGGGGTAGGTGACGAACTGCTCGATCTCGAGGGGCGACAGGCCCGGCGCCGTGCTCACGACCTCGACCTGGATATTGGTGACGTCCGGGAACGCGTCAATCGGAATGGTGCGGGCCGACCACGCGCCGACGGCGGCCGTCAGGACGACCAGGAACACGACGGCCAGGCGGTTGCGCAGCGACCACGCCATCAATCGTTCGATCATGTCTGCTTCCTCGGCGCGCCCTGTGACGCACGCGCGGCGAGTGCGTCGCCACGGAGGCGCGCTACCCGCCCGCCAGCGACGACTTCAGGAACTCCGCTTTGAGATTGAAGGCGCCGGTCACCACCACACTCTCGAACCCGTCGAGGCCCTTCGTGATGACGCGCCGTTCGCCCGTGCGCTCGCCGGTCTCGATCGGCCTGGCCGCGAATCGGTCCGGGGCGATTCGGACAAACACCACCGGTTCGCCGTTGATGCTCTGGACCGCATCTGCCGGCAGGGTCAGCACCTCGCGCGTGCCGGATGCGCCGACCAGTTCGCCATGTACGAACATGTTGGGCTTGAGCAGCAGGCCGCGGTTCGGGGTGTCGACGCGGACCTTGACGGTCCGCGACCTCTCGTCCACCACGTCGCCGACGTGCAGGATGCGGCCGTCCCAAGTCCGGCCGGCGTACAGCGAGGTCCGGATCCGCACCACCCGGCCCTCGGCGAGAAACGGCAGGTCCGGCTCGCGCGCGTCGAGGACCGCCCAGAGCGTCGACAGATCGGACACGGTGAACAGCGCGAGGTTCGGCAGAACGTGCTGGCCGGCGATCACGTCGCGGGCGATGACGCGGCCGTCGATGGGGGAGGTCAGCCGCAGGTACGGATCCGCGAGATCGTCGTGACGATCTCCCTCCGCGGGCTGGCGCGCCCGGTTCAGCAGCGCATCGACCTGGAGCTGATCGAGGCCGAAGGAATGCAGGTTCGATTCGGCGACGCCGTACTCGGTACGGGCCTGCTCGAAGTCCGCCGTGCGTCGCGCGGCCTCCTTCTGGTCGATCGCCTCTTGCTGGAGCAGGATGCGCGCGCGCTCGTATTCCCGGGCCGTGAGCTCCGCCCGGGCCGCAGCCTGGAGGAACACCGTCTTCGCCTGTGCGAGGGCCGGCGCGTGAATGATCGCCATCAGCTGGCCCTGTCGAACCGCCGCCCCCAGTTCCGCGCCGAGCGAGACCACCTGGCCCTCGAGCAGCGACGTGATCTGTGCCGTGTGCCGCTCGTTGAGGCGCAGCACGCCGGGCAGCGTAACGGCCGCAGACGAGGCGCCGCGCGCGGGCGTGGCCGTCGTGATGCCCCACTTCTGCTGGAGTGCAGGCGTCACCTGCAGGCTGCCGTCGCCGGCCCCCGTGCGCGGTGCGGCCGGCTCCTCGCGGCGTTCCGATGGCGGCTCGCCAGGCCCCGAGCGTGTGCACGCGGCCAGCGACAGCGCCAGCATCAGGACCAGCGCGGGCAGAATCACGGATGTCTTCAACATGTCGGCGGGTGCCTGGAACGCGTGCGCGGTGTGCATCACCCTCACCTACTGGCCGGCAGGACGGCTGGTCCCGACGGCGGCCTCGAGTTCGAAAACACTGACACGGTAGTCGAAGCGCGCGCGATGCTCGGCCCGCTGGGCGTCCCGAAACGCGCGCTGCGCGTCGAGGTAGTCGATGAGCGTGGCCGCGCCAGCCCGGTACGCGGCGAGCACGATGTCCCGGGCCTCGCGGGCGTTCTTCACGTACTCGCTCGCGATGATGGCCATGCGCGTGGCGTTGCTCTCGAGGGCGTTCCGGGCGAGCTGGACCTCGAGTTCGGCGGCGGCCGACGCCGCCGCCGTCCGGCTGACGGCGAGTCTGCGCTCGGCGGCGGCGCGTGACTGTCCGCCTTCGTTGCGATCCCACAAGGCCAGAGGAATCGTGGCGCGCACGACGATGGCGTTGGTGCCGAAGTCGCGCTGGTAGCCGGCCCCGAAGGAGAACGGTGGGATGCGCAGGGCGTGCTGGAGCCTGGCGTCGGCTTCCGCGCGCTGCTCCCCGAACCGCAGCGCCCGCATGTCCGCCCGCTCCGGCGCCGCCTCGGCCGCTGGGGCTGGAGGAAGGGGTGGCAGCGCGCCATCCTCCGGCAGCGTGTCCACCGCCTCGAAGGGCTGGTCGAGCGGCCGCACGTTCAGCAACGCGAGCAGCCGGCTCCGGGCGTTCCGGAGCGCGAGGTCGGCCACCATCCCATCGTCGGCGAACCGGTGGCGCTCAACCTGCAGGCGCCTGAGCTCGACACCCGACAGTTCGCCTTGTGCGTAGCGGGCGCGGTTGATCGCGACGACCCGGTCAACGTCTTCGAGTGTGGCCCGCGCTGCATCGGCGTCGGCCTGTGCGAGAACCACGAGGACGTACGCGCGCTGGACCTCGAGCCGCAGCCGGCGCAAGACGTCGAGGCTTTCTGCGGACAACGCCTGCACGCCCAGTTGCGCCACCTCGCGCCGCCAGCGGCGGCGGTCGCCCGGCTCGAATTCCTGGTCGACGGCGATGGTCAGTTCCTGGTTGTCCAGGAACGGCGGCAGATCCGGCTCGAGAAGCGGATAACCCCGGAACTCGACGTCCAGGGACGGGTTCGGGCGCTTGTGGGCGCCCAGGGCCTCGGCCTCTGCTACAGCAATCCGCGCGCGAGCCTCCAGGAGCGCAGGACTTCCAGACTCGGCGAGCCGGACCGCCTCGTCCAGCGTGAGGCGCGCAGGGACGCGGGCGGTGTTGGGCGGCGCTGGCATGTCCTGCGCGTCCGCAGGCCACGCCAGCACGACTGACAACAGAAATGCGGCAGCCAGACCTCTCATGGCAGTTCCTCGCAAGGATCGGTTTCACGACCTGTGGCGGCCTGTGCATGCCGCGAGCACGGGTCACGAAGCCGCCTCTACAGACTCGGGGGCGGTCGGATGCGCGGGGACGGCGAGCGCGAGGGGTTACGCGGAGAGCTGCGGAGGGTGGTAGAGCGCGGATGACACCCGGAGAAGATGTCCTGGCGGACTGTCGGGCAGGGCCCGCCCGATGAAGAGGGGATCAATCATCGCTGCCGCGGTGTCGGCGCCGGTCGAGAGCCCGTGACAGAAGCAGTGGTCAGGATGAAGCACCACGTGGTGGTGGGCCGGCCCGCCAGATGAGTCGAATGGCGCCAGCGATGTCTGCCGGGGGGCCGGGCCGCTGTCGACATTCAGCGCACACGTGTCGAGCGCCGCCAGGTCGAAGGCGACCCACACGAGAAGCAGCGTGGTGACGATGTGGAGAATGCGGCGTGTGGGCACGGCGGAACAGCGAGCGTACAGCCTTGAGTTTCAGGTTCAGAACCCGGGACCAGGGTTGGACGCCGTACGTCCGAGCCCCGAGTCCCGAGTCCCGAACGTGAGCTACTTCTTCGGTGCCGGCGCGACGGCCGCCCAAGTGCCTTCCATCCAGTCAACGGCTGCCTTCACGCTGTTGCCGTTCTCGAGTGCAGCCTTGATGTCGCCGGCGTTGAAAGCGTCGGTGGCCTTCGTCCACGTAGCATTCACCTCGGCCATCTTCGCCTTGAGCTCCTCGATCCTCTCGGGCGTCGCGGTCTTCGGCAGCTTCTTCGACGCCACGAGCTCATCGAACTTCTTCTGCCAGTCGGCGACCAGAATCGGCATGTCCTTGGACAAGACGGTCCACTCGCCCATCAACTGTTCCTTCTTGGCGGTGGCCGCCGTCATCACTTCCGTGGCCTTGGCCGGCAGATCCTTCGCTGCCGCGAGCGCCGCGGCGTAGTCGCCCTTGTCGAAGCTGGCTTTCGCCGCTGCGGCGGCGTCGGTCAACGTCTTCAACTGATCGGGCACGAACTTCTCGGCATCCGGCGCCACCTTGGCGATCGCCTCATCGGCGGCCTTCAGCGCGGCCTCGGCCGGTCCCTTGCTGCAGCCTGCCGCGAGCAACGGAAGCACCATCAATCCCAGTACCAACAGTTTGCGCATGTGACACCTCAGGAATAGAACCACAGGGGCAGCAGTACGACTGCACATCATAACACCAGGCGCTAGGGCCTAGGCGCTTGGCGCCAGTCGGACGCGGCTGTCGCCGCGTGAGTGGCATGCTTGACTGCCAAGCTAACTAGCCCCCAGCGCCCAGCCCTTAGCCCCTGGCCCCCAGCCCCTACTTGATGATGGTTGCCTTCACCTCGAGCGTGACCTTCCGGTCCGTGAGGGGGTCGGCCGACTGGCTGAGAATCGTGCTCACACCGTCGTTCAGGATGGCGGTGACGCTCTGGGTGATGGAGGTCTTGCCGGCGGGAAGCTCCGGCTCGGGCGCGTCCTTCAGCAACTGGTACTCCAGGGACGCCCGCAGCCGTATCCGGGCGCCCTCGATTTCAGGGGACGCGTCGACCGAGAGCGGCACAACGGTCGGGGGGGTGTTCTTCCGGAACACTTCCGCGTTGGTCCGGATGCGCCCGGACTCTCCATCGGCCACGTTCATCGTGATCGTCTTCTTGACTGGCGGCGCGGCGCCGATCTGGTCGGTCACCGTGAACTCCAGGCGGAGGTTGATCAGCTGCCCCCGGTACCGCCGCGCGGGTTCCGGCGCTGGTGCCGTCGCCTCGCCCGTCGAGGCGCGCGGGGACCGCGGAGCCTGGGGCGCGCGGGGAGCCGGCGGAGCCTGCGGCGCTGTGGCAGCCAGAGGCGGCACCGGCGGGGTGGGTGGCGGCGGAGCCTGGTCGAAGGTAGCGACGCCGGCAGACTGCGCGAGGGGCGCCACGGCCGCGGCCGGGCTGGCCGACGTCTGAGCAACGGCAGCCGGCGCTGCCGCACCGGCCGTGCGCGCCCCGGCGACAGGCGTCGTGGTTGTCTGCGCCGTCGCGACGCTCGCGGTCGAGATGACAAGAGCCGCCGTGGGGATCATCCAACGAACGTTCATGGTCACTGCTCCTTCTTCGGATCGGCCGATTGAATGTCGTACGGGCCCGGGCCGAGGCTCGGGATATCGATAGAGGGCACCGCCTTGAGAGCCGCTACCTCCACGGCAGCAATCTGCAGCGGCTCGGGTCCGACCGCGGAGAACTTCAGCGGTTCGATCTCGGCGAGTGCCGGGACCGGATGGCGGTCCTCAAGGACACTCTCCTCGGCCGTGTGTGCTCCCCGCGCGGCCGCCGCACCGCGCGTTCGTTGAACCGCCGAGGACTCGCCTGCCGGCGGGGCAGCAGCGGCTGAAGCGGCAGTCGGGGTCACCGGGCGCCCGGCACGAGGTGCTGCAAGGGCGGGCGCAGTGGACCGCTGCTCGGCGACGGTCGTTTGAGTATTGCCAGGAGCTCGCATCGGACCGGTCACCCAGACGGCGGTTGCGACGGCCAGCGTGACGGCCGCAGCCGCGCCTGCCCAGGCCCAGCGCGGAACCGCCCGCGAGGGGTGGCGCCGTCCCTGCTCGATGTGCCCGATCACCCGCGCCCGCAGGGCTCCCGACGGCTCGAATTCCGTCATCTCCCGCGCCACGGCGTCGATGGCCGCATCAAGATCGACAGGCTGCACATGTGCCGGCTGCGCTGTCCCCGTGGTGTTAGAGTCCATGTCTTTCGTCCTGACTAGCGCCAGGCGCCTAGCCCCTGGTTCCCAGCCCTAACCCCTGGCCCCCAGCCCCTGTCCGTATCCCACCTCAGCGAGCCGTGCCTTGAGCTGCCTTCTCGCCTCGTTCACCCGCCACTTGAGCGTGCCAACGGGGATGCCGAGCATCCCGGCGATATCGTTGTAGCTGTGCTCGCCGGCTGACGCCAGCAGCAGGGCGTCCCGGAACTTCGGCG
>Ga0316622_100002316_pt1 | contig 13094 bp, 12 predicted proteins | sample OWC_Aug_OW2_C1_D_FD_207646 | JGI IMG/M metagenome (GOLD analysis project Ga0316622, IMG submission 207646) | Wetland soil microbial communities from Old Woman Creek delta, Ohio, United States - OWC_Aug_OW2_C1_D5_C | ecosystem: Environmental > Terrestrial > Soil > Wetlands | place: USA: Ohio... | reverse complement strand
CCATGTTCCCGACCGCGTCGGACGAGGTGCTCGGGACCGGCAAGTTCGGCCTGGGGCCCTCCGGGGTGATCGGCTACCTGGGGAAGAAGTGGGAGCTCGGCCTCTTCGCCCAGCACTGGTGGTCCGTCGCCGGCGACGACGCGCGTGCCGACCTCAGCGTCACCAACCTGCAGTACTTCCTCTACTACGTGCTGCCGTGGAACGAGGAGGCGCAGTGGCGCATCGGCATGAGCCCCAACATCTCCTACAACTGGAACGCACCGGGTGACAAGCTCGTCCTGCCGGTAGGGCTGGGGATCGCCAGGATGATCGAGATCGGCGACCTGCCGGTGAACCTCTCGCTCGAGGTCGACTACTCGGCCATCCACCCCGACGACTCGGTGAGCAGCCGCTGGAACTTCCGCGTGTACGTCACCCCGGTGATCCCGACCTTCATCTTCTGAAGGGTTTCGGCCGTGGCGTGAATGGCGCCGGCTCTGCCGGCGGCGAGCCAGGAGCCGTCGACCGCGAAGCACCCGTGACGTACCGCAGAGTACGCCTCGGCGTCGCCTCCCGACGACTCACAGGCCGGTGCGCTTCTCCAGGGCCTCCGGGTAGCGCGAGCCCTGCAGATCGTCGTGACCCCCGCCTCGGAGCGACCGAGGTGTCTCACCCTGCCCTCCCGGATCGACACCTTCACCGTCCCCGCTGCGACATCCTCACCTCCCCTTCGAAGAGCGGAAGGCTCGGCTGATGGCAGGCCACGCACACCCGAGTGGGCACGACTCGTCCCCCTCGCTGGATTGCTATGGGAGACTCGCTGACGAAAGCGCACGCTGCTCGCCGTCACGATCGGCAGCGAGAATGAGTGGTCACGCTCTGACAGAGAGCGTGATGCCTGCGGCTCCATGTTCGTACATCCCGAGGTTGCGGGCCCCCGCAACCACGCAAGCAACAGGCCGCCCGACGGGCGGCCTTTCTTGTTGCTCGCGGGTTGGAACACCACAACCCCGGAAGCGCTGGTGGCTGTTGCCAAGGGGGTGGGAGGCTTGGCACAGCCAAGCCGGAAAGGGCGGCGGCTGGCTTACAGCCACCGCGCTTGCGGGGTTGGGGCGCGCAGGAGCTGCCGAAGGCAGCGACTGCGTCAACACGCCCACGGCTGCGATGGCGGGCGCGCCGTGGTCGCGAAGCGAGTACGGCAGCGGCAGCTCGCAGACGGGGGCGGAACCAGTCGCCCACTGCACCCTGGCGATGCGAGCGAGCCGCACCGGGCGCTGGTGGTCGTAGCCGTGGGGGTTTCCCCCTACCCGCCCTTCACAGACTCGCGGCCCCCTCCGCACCCTCCCTCGCGAGTTCGCAGGCAGTGACGGCACGTCCGCAGCGGCGGACGGACCGAGCCGCCCGAGGGCGATCGCGGTCGCGTCGCCCAGACCGGACAGTTCGCTTCCTTCTACCCCGGACCAGGCGTGACGAGCGCCTCGACCTCCTTGAGAATCGCCGCCGCAAACCCTGGGTATGCATCTTCGAGCGCCGGGGTCATCGTTTCGGAAAAGGTGATGGTGTCGTCGACCTCCACAGCAAAGACGTGGACGTTCGAGCAGTCCGGGAGCTGCATACCCAGGCTGTAACCGAGCGCAAGCGCTGTGGCGAAGTTCACGTCGTGGATGTTGGTCAGGTGGAGGGTCTGCTTCAAGCTTTCGAGCCCGAAGTGGTACCAGGCGCCTGGGACGCCGTCGGAGGTTCTCACGGAGTCGAGCACTATCACTCGATCATAGCCAGCAAGCACATCCAGGAGGTTGAGGCCGCCAACGTTGCAGTCCTCAAAGACATCCATGCTCGGCACGGGCGGAAGCCATCGCTTGAGGTCGGAGGCGAGCCGCACCCCGACCGCGTCGTCGGACAGGATCGGGTTGCCCATGCCAAGCAGCAACGTCCTCATCGCTTCAGCTCGCGCCAGAGCTCCCCGCCCTTGTAGAAGGCGATCGTGAGCGGCATCTGACCGGGAAGATAGTGCGTCGCGCAGCTATAGCATGGGTCGAAGGCACGGAAGGCCATCTCGACCATGTTGAGGATCCCGTTGTCGGGCTCCTTGCCGGGCTTGATCAGCGCCTGAGCCACCTTCTTGGTCACCATCTGGATAGCTGCGTTGTTGTTGGTGGTGCCAACAATCAAGTTGGCACTGGTGCAAATGCCGTTGGCGTCACAGGTGTAGTGGTGCGTCAGCGTGCCGCGCATCGCCTCGACGATCCCGACACCTTCGCCGGTGATGCGATCCGGGATCACACGATACTGCTCGCTGGTGATCTCCGGGTCGGCACAGTAGCGCTCGAGCATTTCCGCGTTCTGAACCATCTCCACGAGGCGGGCCCAGTGTGCCGCGAGCAGTGCCTTGCAGGGGTGCCCTCCCAGGGTCGAGAACATCTCCTCGAACGCAGCTTGGGCGCGCGGAGTCGCCATGCGGTCCGCGACGTTGAGCCTGGCAAGCGGGGTCGCGCAGTACAGGCTCGAGTCGATCCCCTCCTTGAACCCCTTCCAGCCGCGCTGCTTGAGGTACGGGAACTTGAGGTAGCTCCACGCCTCCACGTGCTCGGCCACGAACCGGTTGTACTCGTTGGGCTCGTACTTGCAGATCTCGTGGCCCTCGAAGTCCACCACGCGGACGTTGCCATGGTAGAAGTTGGGGGCGTTGTTCTCGTCGACCAACCCCATGTTGTGCACGTCGAGGGTGTACGGCCCGTGCAAGATGAGGTCCACGTAACCGGGGTTGGCGAGCACCACGTCGCGGAAGAGCTGCAAGGAGAACTCGGCAAAGCCAGCCAGCTCCTCCACCATCGGCTTGATTTCCTCGAGCTCCGCCGCAGTCAGACCCTTGGAGACGCCGCCGGGCATGCACCACACGAGGTGGGTGGCGCGGCCGCCCAGGATCTGCTGGATCTTCTGCGCGAGCGCCCTGGCTCTGATGACCTTGCCGCCGATCTCGAGGCCTACCTTGGCGACCACCCCCAGGATGTTGCGCACCATCGGATCGGCATCGGGACCCATCACGAAGTCGGGCGCCGCCAAGGCGTAGAAGTGCGCGATGTGGCTGTGGATGTAATGCGCGTGGTAGTACATGTCGCGCAGCTTGTGGGCCACGGGCGCCACCTGGCTGCCAAAACAGCCGTCCACGGCCTTTGCAGAAGCCATGTGGTGGCTCGCCGGGCAGACGCCGCAGATTCGGGTCACGATGCGCGGCAGCTCCTCGATGGGTCGGCCCACCACGAAGCGCTCGAACCCCCGCAGCTCCGGGATTTGAAAGAAGCAATCTTTGACCGACCCGTCGTCGTGGAGGAAGATCTGGATCTTGCCGTGGCCTTCGAGACGGGTGATCGGATCGATCGTGATCGTGCGCGGCATTACCTGTAGCTCCTTTGCAGGGTCGAAGCCGGCAGGCCGAACCGGTAGGCGAAGCTGGTGAAGTCCGGCAGACCGTCGAGAATCTGCTCGATCTCCTTGGGATCCTTGCTGTCTACGATGGACGCCAAGGCGGAAAGGAACTTGGCGCCCTGGTCGGAGACGCCAGCCAGGGGTCCGTAACAGCCACGACATCCCTGGTTCGAGTTCGGGCAGCGCACGCCGCAACCGGAGCGGGTCGCCGAGCCCATGCAGAGGATGCCCTGCTCGAGCAGGCACTTGCTCGAGTCCTGGATGACCTCAAACGGGCGGTGGAAGCTTCTGACTTTCTTCTCGCTCTTCGTCCGCTTGCAGTCGTCGCATACCGCCCGCTCGGAGGCGCCCACGACCGACCCCCGCTGCGGCAACTCCCCCTTGACCACGGCGAGCAGGACAGCCTTCACCTGGTCCGGCGCCGGCGGGCAGCCTGGGACGAAGTAGTCCACGTCGACGACGTCGGAGAGCCTGTAGACGCGCCGGTAGAAGGTTGGAATCTCGAGGGTCATGCCGTCGACGTTGGAGCGGGCGTGAGGAATGGTCTGGCTGCCCGGCTCGATGGAGGCGTTGGCGAGGTAGGCCGTGGCGAGGATCTCGTCCTTGGTGACGAGGTTGGCCAGCCCTGGGATGCCACCCATGTGCGCGCAGGAGCCAAACGCCACAAGCACCTTGCTCTTGGCGCGGAGCAGCTTGGCGACGTGCTCGTTCTCGCTGTTGCGCACGGCGCCGTCAAACAGCGCAAGATCGAGCTCGCCGTCCGCCATCGCCTCCACGTCCGCGTACTTGCCATCCACGGCGATGGGCCAGAAGCGCACGTCGGCGACCGCCGCCACGTCCAGAATGAACTCGTTGGTGTCGAGCACGGCGACGTCACAGCCCCCGCACGCCGCACCCCAATACAAAGCGATCTGGAGCTTCTTGGCGGCCACGGCTCACCTCTCCACCGCATCGGCTTGCAGGTCTGTCTTGATCCGCAGCGGTCCCAGCGCACGCACCCGCTCGGTCATGTCGATGACGATGTCTGCAAAGCGCTGACCTTCGCTCGCGCTGACCCATTCGAGCCGCACGCGGTCGTCGTCGACCCCATAGTCCTTGAGCAGAGTCTTCAAGAGCGGGTAGCGCCGCATCGCCTTGTAGTTGCCCTCGGAGTAGTGGCAGTCGCCAGGGTGGCAGCCGCAGATGAGTACACCGTCGGCCCCGGCGGCCAGGGCGCGCAGCACGAACTCGGGTTCGATTCTCGCGGAGCACATGACTCGGATGACCCTGATGTTGGGCGGGTACTGGATGCGGCTCGTGCCCGCGAGGTCGGCGCCGGTGTACGAGCACCAGTTGCAGAGGAAACCGACGATCTTCGGTTCGAAGCTCATGCCAGCACTCCGTCGATCTGGGCGTGGAGCTGCTCCATGGTGAAGTGACGCCCCTTGATGGCCCCGCTCGGGCAGGCGGCAACGCACGCCCCGCACGCCTTGCATGCAGCGGGGATGACTTGACTGCGCTTGGTATCGAGGTGGAACTCGATCGCGCTGTACGGGCACAACTCGTTGCACATGCGGCACCCCGAGCACCGGTCGTCCCGCACCTCGGCAAAGACGCCGTCGATCTCGATCTTTCCCTTGGCGATCTTCCCCAGAATCCGGGCCGCCGCCGCCCGCGCCTGCGCCACGGTGTCCGGGATGTCCTTGGGTGCCGCGCAGGTTCCCGCAATGTAGATGCCGTCCGTGGTGGTCGCCACCGGGTCCAGCTTGGGGTGGCTCTCCATGAACCAGCCGTCCTTGTCCTGGCTGATGTTGACGAGCCTGGCGACCTCGCCGGAGTCGGCCCGCGCCTCCATCCCCACCATCAGGATGACCAGGTCCGCCGGAATTTCGATGCGTTCCCTCGAAAGGGTCTCGTTGACCTCGATGAGCATCTCGCAGTCGTCGCTCGGGTCGGCCATGCGAATCACCGGGCGCTCGTTCTTGTCGAACATGAGGAAGAGGGTCTTCACCTCGGAGGTGTGCTTGTAGAAGTCCTCGTGTCCCTTCCCGAAGGCGTGCATGTCGACGTAGATGTCCGACACGTAGCAGGCAGGATTCGCACTCTTGAGCTCATGGGCATACTTGAGCGCCGTCATGCAGCACACTCGCGAGCAGTAACCGTGGAACTCCTTGTTCCGCGAGCCGACGCAGTGGATGATCGCCACGTACTGTGGCAGTCTCCCATCGCGCGTCTCGATGCGCCCCTTGCGCAGCATCTGTTCGAACTCGAAGGAGGTCACCACATTGGGGAGCTTGCCGTGACCGTAGTGGGTGATCCGATCGGCGTTGAATTCCTTGTACCCGGTCGCCACGACGACGTTGCCGACGTCGATCTTCCTCTCCTGTACCGTGTCGTCATCGCTCTTGGTGCGGACGACGGCGGCGAAGTTGCCCACGTAACCCGCCAGGCTCTGCAGCTCGGAATTCAGCATGAGGGTGATCCACGGGTTCTCGCCGACACGGGTGAATCGCTCGGTGAGCAGGTCGCGGGCCGAGTCAAGGTGCGGCGCCGTGAGGTCGACCCGGGCTAGGTTCCCACCGAGAGCAGCGGTCCGCTCGACAAGGTAGACCTGGTGAGCAGCATCTGCGAGTTCCAGCGCAGCGGTCAGCCCGGCGATGCCACCGCCGATCACCAGGGTGGCTGGGCACATCTCAGCGGTGAGGGACTCGAGCGGCTCGTGGTGCCAGACGCGCCGGATCGCTGCACTGGTCAGGGCCTTCGCCTTTTCGGTCGCGGCCAGGCGGTCCGAGTGAACCCAACTGCACTGCTCGCGGATATTGGCCATCTCACAGAGGTATGGGTTCAGGCCGCCGTTCCGACAAGCGCCCCGAAACGTCTTCTCGTGCATGCGCGGGCTGCACGCGGCGACGACCACACGGTTGAGTTGCTGCTCGCGGATGTCCCTGGCGATCATCTCCTGGCCGGGGTTGGAGCACATATACCGGTAGGAGCGGGCAACGGCAACGCCGGGCATGGCCGCTGCGGCCTCAAGCACTGCATCCAAATCCACATGGTGGGCGATGTTGGTTCCGCAGTTGCAGATGAACACGCCGATTTTGATCTCTTCCATGGCCGTCCTCATCAGGCAGCGAGCCTTACGGGCTCGGTTTCCGCCGCCCCCGCCTGCCGGCTGGTCAGGGCGTCCGCGTGGACGGCCGCGAGGTACATCGCCAGCGGCCGATACGCCAGGTGCGAGAGCTTGCTGAACGGGATCTGCACGGCCAGCAGTGGGATCACGAACATCATGTGGATCAGGTAGGCGATGTTGGCGACGCTGTCGAGGCCGAGCCAGCGGTAGGACGCATGCTGCACGATTCCGGTCAAGGCGGCGCCGGCGATCAGAATGAGGAACATCAAGTCGGTTGGGTGGGTGTGCTTGTAGTGGGTTTCGCTCTTGCGGGCCCGTCCGAGGAGAGCATAGGCCGTGCCGCCCAGAAGACCAATCGTGGCGAGGTAGCCGAACGCATGTACCGCCCAGTCCGTCTCGGCGCTGTGGAGTCGCTCGAGCAGCACGATGACCAGCACCTCCATGGTGACCCAGCTCAGGAAGATGGCAAGGTGGTTGAGCCAGGGCAGCTTCTTCTCGCACTGTCTATAGCGCGCCTGGGTCAGGAAGTGGTACGGCAGCAAGAACACGTTCTTCACGTACAACCACAGCGATATGTGGAGGTTGCGGTTGCTACCCGTGGTGAACCACCACATCCGGAAGGCGTTGGTGAGGAGCACGCTTGCCAGCAGCGCGGCCAGCCCCAGGTCCAGGAGGTGCACGAGGTGATCGGGGAACAGAGCGCCAGCTCCAGCGTACACGCCCAAGGAACCGTGCCCGATACCGAACCCCATGACCAGAAAGGCCGTCATCGTGGCGAGCGAGACCAGGATCAGCGCTACGAGCTCTGCCTTCCACGAGCGGTAGAACAGCCGCGCGACGCCTGTCAGGTCGTAACGCGAGGTCAGCCAGCGGCGCAGGCTCATCATGGTTTCGCCAGGTTCGGCGCCCCTGGGGCACTGCTGGGAGCACTCGCCACAGTAGTAGCAGAGCCATGGCTCGAGCGTGCCCTTGAGCTTCGCCTCGAGCCCCATCTGGAGATGGCGCATGCTCCTGCGGGGGATGACGAACGGCTCCTTGGAGAATGGGCAGGTGGCGCTGCAGTTGCCGCAGTGGTAGCAGTTCTGCACATCAGCGGCGCCGTAGGTCTCGAGCTCGTTGATCAGCTTGGGATTGACTCGGATCGCCATGCTCACCTCTCGCGGACCTGCATCGTCGCCGCACGCTCCTCAATCTCGGAAAGCGCCAAGCTGTCGAGATTTCCCATGCCTCCTGTCGAGATGCTGCGCAGCACTCCCGCGGCGACCGCCGAGGCCTGGGCCACGGTGTCGGGAATGTCCTTCGGCCCCTGGCACATCCCGGCAACGTAGATGCCGCCGCGCTCGGTGTAGGTGGGGTCACCGTTGTAGTTGAGCTCGGAGAAGAAGCCGTCTGGATCGCGTGGCACCCCGAGCATCCGCGCCAGCTCTGCGGTGCCGATGGCCGGCACGAGCCCCACTGCAAGGATGACGAGATCCGCCGGGTACTGGACCAGTCGGTCCTGGACGATGTCCTCCCCCTTGACGACCAGCTGCCCGTCGGCCTCAATGACCTGGGCCGTTCGACCGCGCACCACGTGTGCGCCCTCGGCTTTGATCCGCTCCATGAACTCCTCGTATCCCTTCCCGAAGGCACGCATGTCGATGTAGAACTCGTAGCACGCGGCGTCGGGCAGCTTCTCGCGCACCAGATGGGCGAACTTCAGGGAGTACATGCAGCAGACGCGCGAGCAATACGAGTTGTAGTTTGTGTCGCGGGAGCCGACGCAGTGGATGATCGCCACGCTCTTGGGGGGAGGTCCCTGGGGATCGGCGACCCACTCCTCAACCTTTCGGCGCCGGTGCCGTTTCTTGGTCTTGGTGACGATCTTGCCGCCAGTCGGCCCGGAAGCGTTGGTCATGCGCTCGAACTCGAGCGAGGTGAGTACGTTGGGATACTTGCCGTAGCCGTAGCGCTCCACCTTGGCGGCGTCGAGCATCTCGTAACCGGTGGCGAGCACCAGGTTGCCGACCTCGATCTCAATCGAGACATCCTGCTCATCGAGGTTGATGCACTCCTTGGGGCACTTCTTGACACAGGCGCCGCACTTGGTGCCCCCACTCTGGACCCAGGTGCAAGCCTCAGGGTCGACCAGGTAGGCGTTCGGCACGGCCTGCGGGAAAGGAATGTAGATCGCCTTGCGGTGGCTCAGTTTCGAGTCGAACTCGCTCCAGACCGAGACGGGGCAGATCTCCGTGCACGCGTTGCATGCTACGCACGAGGCAACGTCGACCCGACGTGCACGCTTGCGCACCTCCACCTTGAACGCCCCCGGGCTGCCGCTCACCCTGGCGACCTCGCTGTTGGTCAGGAGCTCGATCATCTTGTGGTCGTTCACCGCCACCATCTTGGGAGTAAGGATGCAGGCCGCACAGTCCAGGGTGGGGAACGTCTTGTCGAACATGGCCATGTGGCCGCCAATCGTGCCCGATCGTTCCACCAAGTAGACCTTCTTCCCGGCGTCGGCAATCTCCAGGGCGGTCTGGATCCCTGCCACACCGGCCCCGACGATCAGGGTGGCCGGGTGCACCACGGTCGGCTTCGGAATCGCGACCAGCGGGTAGGGAACGCCGTGAACGGCGCATGCCAGGACGGCCTTGGCACGGTCGGTCGCCTCGGCTACGCCAGCTCCGTGTTCCCTGAACGAGGCCAGCCGCACCTCGCCGGGATCTCCGCCAGCCAACTGGAGTGCCCGCGTGAAGGCGGGCTTGAAATACCCGGGCGAGTCGCCCGCGAGCACGATACGGTCGAGCCGCTCCCGCCGGATCTCCTCGGCAAGGGACTTGACGTCCACCTTGGGCCGACGGCCGAGTAGCCGCACCTTCTCCACGGCTCGCAGGTTCGCGGCGTAGCTTGCGAGAGAGTCGAAGGCTATCCTGGAGTCACTGTGGAATTGACCGATGAAGACCCCGACCCGCGCCATGGACCCTCCAAAGAACGCCATCAGGTTCGAGTCTACGTCTAATGTCTTAGGTATAGTACCCTATGAATACTACGGCGTCAAGCGCAGTCGTCGGAGGGCGCTATTCTGATAGCGAGGTAGCGACACGGTGACCCAACAACCGCGCGTGGCACAGGTGGCGACCAGGTTCCGAGGGCTTTCGTTGCTCAAGAAGACGCTCGTCGTCAACTCCGGCGTTGTCCTGCTCGGCGCGGTCGCTGGGACCTATCTGACCCGGCTGCTGGCTGCCCGCCACTCGGGTCTCGAGCTGGTGCTCGTCTTCTTCACATCTGGCGCCATCATCACCATCGTGGCCAACTACCTGGCGTTCTGGGACCACTTCCGGCCGCTCGTGGAGCTGTCGCGTGCGCTCGACGCCATCCGCGCGGGTCAGGAGGCGCGGGCAGCAATCCGAGGCGTGCGCGCGACGGATTTCGGCGAGGTCCTGCGCTCGGTCCGCACGCTGCTCGACCGGATCGAGGACGACTCTCTGCACTTCTCGGCGCGCCTACTCGGCTCGGTGGAACGGGAGCGCCAGCGTATCGGGCGGGAGCTGCATGACAACGCCAGCCAGATCATCGCCGCCTCCCTCCTCAGGCTCGGCCTCACTGAGCGCCTGTTGCCGCCTGAGGCAGCAACGGCGCGCGAGTCGCTCGCTGCCGCCCGCAACCTGGTGGAGGCTTCCCTCGACCAGCTCAGAGCCGTCATCTACGACCTGCGGCCCACGATGTTGGACGACCTCGGCCTGGCCGCCGCGCTGCGCTGGTACGTGAAGGCTCGTGTCGAGCCGTCGGGGGTTCACGTCGAGACAGAGTTCGACGAGACTCCTGGTCTGCTGCGGCCACCGCCGGAAGTCGAGATCGCCCTTTACCGGGTGGCCCAGGAGGCGCTCGCTAATGCCGTGCGGCATGCCGAGGCTCAGCGCGTAGAGCTGGGCCTCGTGCGACGAGCCAGCTATGCCGCGATGTACATCTTCGATGACGGCAAGGGGTTCGATCTCGAGGAAGCGCGCGGCCGCGGACTGGGCCTGATCTCGATGCGAGAGCGGTTGACGCAGCTTGGCGGCAGGCTGAACATTGTCACGGAACCGGGCTTGGGGACCCGTGTTTACGCCGTCATCCTGCTGGAACAGGGTTCGGGAGCAGAGGTAGCTGCGTCATGATCCGTGTCTTGATCGCGGACGACCACACGATGTTCAGGGCCGGCCTGCGCGCCCTGCTCGCCACTGAGGACGACATCGAGGTGGTCGGGGAAGCTGCCGACGGGGCGGAGGCGATCGCCAAGTGCGAGGAGCTCGCCCCCGATGTGGTGGTGATGGACATTCTGATGCCGGTGATGAACGGCATCGAGGCCACGAGCCGGCTGGCTGCAGAATGCCCGGCAACCAAGGTGCTGGTGCTCTCCATGTACGACGACGACGAGCACGTGCAGCGGCTCCTTGCCGCCGGGGCCGACGGGTTCGTGCTCAAGCAGGCCTCCAGTGACGAGCTCGTGCGCGCCATTCGGGAAGTGGTGGCTGGGGGGTTGCCGCTCTCTCCGAGCGTCTCGGCCAAGGTCGTGCGCGCTTACGCGCGCCGCGTGCGGGGCGAGCAGGAGGCTTCAGCGGCCGGGGCGCTGACGGCGCGTGAGCGCGAGGTCCTCATCATGGTCGCACAGGGGCAAACCAACCAGGCGATCGCCGAGCGACTGGGGCTGAGCCGCAAGACTGTGGACGTTCACAGAACCAACCTTATGCGCAAGCTCGGCCTCCATGATGTCACCGAGCTGGTCAAGTACGCGCTGCGCACCGGCCTCATCACTCTGGACGGGTGATCCCGTCAGCCCGCGCAGGCGCAGCCCTTGATCCCGGAGCCTTGGAAGTAGGCCTTGACCGCCGGGATCCTCAGGATGCGCTCGGTCTCTGACCCGCCGGTCATCGACTGGGCCAGAAGATCGAGCCAGAAGTCGACCCAGTTGTGGTGGCTCGACGAGTCGATCGAGGTGAGCATCCCCTCGACGGCGCTGAGGTCACAGCCCACCGCGCACACCGAGAAGCATCCGGTGGCAAGCTTGATGCGTGCGTTGTCCAGGTGGCGGTCCGCCTCGGGCGGGAGCGCCACGTGCCGGAGCCTGAGAGCGTCGCGCCAGGCGGCCAGCACAGCCCAGCGCAGCCCGAACCTGCGCAGGACTTCAGTCTCGTGCGCGATGATTTCGTCTTCGGTTCTCGCCGAGATCTCCTGACTCATCATTCTCCTCGCTTCCTGGTGCTCTCCGGGCCTGAGCGCACCCGTGGCGGACCTGCCGCCCAACGCCAACCTCGGTGACACCGGCTGGCCCATCGACCCGGTGCTGTCGACCGCACCCCCGAGTCACCCGCCCTCGCCGCCCGACCTGTGGTCCCTGGCGCGGCTGCGCCCTGGCGACGTCGAGCGCAAGCCCGAACAGCGAGGACATGACAGCACATCTTCTCGGTTGATCCGCTTAAGTAGTTTATCACCGGCCTCGGTTCGCTGATGACGGCGATGGTTCGCACGTTCGCGTCGCACCACGGATATACGAGCATTTCAGCCTCAGCGGCGCGGCGGATGAGCTGTGCTCAGCCCCGATTCCACCACCTCTGGCAGGTCTTCGCTAACTTCGAGTGCAAGCTCATCGGCCGCTCCACCTTCCCCTCTCACTCCGCGGTGCGGATCGCGTTCTTCCGCCTCATCAAGGGCTGGTACAACCCGCTCTGCGATCACTCCCCCCTCGGTCAACTTCCACCCGTCAACTTCGAAAGGAGGTCCTTCTTCCAACCGTCCGCCGAAAGCGCTAACCTGTCCACAAGAGCGGGCAACTCCAAATTACCGTAGATGGAGCAGTGTGGCCGGTGCGGGTTGGGGTGACACCGCGAGGTGCCTCATTGGTCTCTGACGGTGGATACCCCGGCCCTGACGCCTGCGGAAGTGGGGTGTGACCATGAGCAAGAGAGAGAAGCTCCTCCTCGTAGATGATGATCTCGATCTCGTAGAGACGCTCCGCATCGTCCTTGAGAAGGACGGATACACGGTCGTCGCGGCCCACGACGCCGAGTCGGGGCTTGCAAAGGCCGATGCCGAGAGGCCGGACCTGATCCTGCTCGACGTCATGATGCCCAGCGCCATGGAGGGGTTTTGGTTCATCTGGAAGCTGCGTGAGCGCGGCGAGCCCTACTTCGCGAGCGTGCCCGTCATCATGCTGACGGCCATGGGTGAGGGGACCGGCATGCGCTTCTACCCGCAGACCGCTGAGGGCCCCTTCAAGGCAGGGGAGCCAGTGCCGGTCCAGGACTTCCTCGACAAGCCCGTCGATCCCGCCAAGCTTCTCGCCCGAGTGCAGGCGGTTCTCAGCGCGGCCTGGCGGAAGGGATAGCGCCCGCCGGTTGTCCCCGCTTGGCCCCAAACCTGGAAGCTGATCTAGTCGGAAGCAGAGTCTGGGCGTGATCGCAGTCCCCTGGCGGAGCCAAATCGGACGGGGCCTGGGCTGGCTCATAGCGACGGTGGTGTGAGCGCTCGCTCAGCCACCAAGGCCTGGAAGCGCATCGCGGCCCGAGAGCTCACGCGCGCGCAGAGCCATACAGCTCGGCGGCGGTGGACGGCGCCGGCG
>Ga0316622_100002315_pt1 | contig 13101 bp, 12 predicted proteins | sample OWC_Aug_OW2_C1_D_FD_207646 | JGI IMG/M metagenome (GOLD analysis project Ga0316622, IMG submission 207646) | Wetland soil microbial communities from Old Woman Creek delta, Ohio, United States - OWC_Aug_OW2_C1_D5_C | ecosystem: Environmental > Terrestrial > Soil > Wetlands | place: USA: Ohio... | reverse complement strand
CGCGGCAAGGTGCACTACCCGGGTCGACGCCCGCCCGGCTTGTCCGAGGCCGAGGAACGTGATGGTTACGTGCTGCTCTGCCAGTCGCGGGCCGACGGGCCGGTCGCGGTCGCGACCCGGCAGATCCAGTCGGTGACGGACATCCGGATCCACAGCCTGCCGTGCCGGGTGCAGCGCATGCAGCGCCTCGCGCCCGACGTCATGGCGTTGTGGCTGCGCCTGCCGGCCGTCGAACCCTTCAGCTGGCAGCCGGGCCAGTACATCGACGTGATGCTCTCCGGCGGGCGCCGCCGCAGCTTCTCGCTGGCGAACCCGCCCCACGAAGGCTCGCTGCTCGAGCTGCACGTGAAGCGCAGCCGCAGCGGCGAGTTCACGTCGCTGGTGTTCGACTCGATGACCGAGGGCACGTTGCTGCGCGTCGAGGGCCCGCTCGGGCAGCTGGCCTATCGCGACGGTACGGGCCCGGTGCTGCTCGTCGGCGGCGGTACCGGCTACGCGCCGATGAAGGCGATCCTGCGGCACGTGCTCGAGACCGGGCTGCAGCGCCGCGTGGTGCTCTTCTGGGGCGGGCGTGTGGCGGGCGACCTGTACGAGGACGCGTGGCTGCGCGAGCTGGCCGCCCGCGAGCGGCGCTTCCGCTACGTGCCCTCGCTCTCCGAGGGCGACGGTCGGGAAGGCGTTCACCCGGGGCTCGTGCACGAGGCGGTGATCGCGAGCGGCGAGCCGCTCGGTGCCGCGGACATCTACGCCGCCGGCCCGCCCGACATGATCGCGGCCGTGCGCGAGATGCTGCCTCGGCACGGCGCCGATCCGGCCCGGATCATCTTCGATTCCTTCGAGCTCGCGCCGGACGCGCTGGCCCGGACAGGCACGGGGCAGCCTCAGGGCTGAGGCGGCCGATAGCGGTTCTCGTGCCAGGCGATGAGCGCGTCACGCAGCGCCTCGTCGTCAGGAGCGGCGGCGAGGATCACCGGCGAGCCGAGCCCGAGCCTTGCGGCGCACTCTGCGACGCGCGAAGCGCCGGTGAGCATCGCGGTGGAGTGCATCAGCTCGCGGCAGCGCGGCGTGACGATGCCGATGAGCGCCTCGAGCAGCTCGGCGCTGGTGGCGGTGTAGACGTTGACGCCACCCTGCCGCCAGAGTTCCTCGAGTGCGGCCTTGGCCTCGCGTGAGGGGTACGCCGCCTTCCGCTCGTAGACCTCCGCATAGACGACCTCGGCGCCGCGTTCTGCCAGCGTGTCGCCGAGCAGCTCGCGGCCGCCGCGGCCGCGCACGATGAGCACCCGCTGCCCGGCCATGTGCCGGAGCTCCGGCATGGCGAGCAGCGTCTCGCTGTCGGAGCCGGCCGCCGGCACGAGCGACACCCGGTGACCGGCTGCGTTGAGGGCCATGGCCGTCGCGCGACCGATCGCCGCGATGCGCAGGTCGCGGCGCTGCCCCAGCAGGTCCTGGCCGAAGCGCACGGCGTTGGCGCTCACGAAGACGATGAGGTTGTAGCGGTCAGTCGGGCCGATGGCGGCGCGGATCGCCGGGCGGTCCCCGGTGCCGATGATGTCGAGGGCGGGAAAGCGCAGCGCCGAGCCACCCTCTGACTCGATCAGGTGGCACAGGTGCTGCGCCTGGTGCTCGGGCCGCGTGACGAGGACGCCGACGCCGGCCAGGCGGTCCATGCTAGGGCACGGCCCGCAGCGCGGCCAGCAACGTGCCGGCGCCGGCCTCGAGCAGGCGCGAGGCCAGCCGGCTGCCGAGGGCCGCGGCCTCGCCGGTGCCGCCGGCGATCTCATCGGCGAATACCTGGCTGCCATCGGGCGCGCCGACCAGGCCGCGCACGTGCAGGCGATCGCCGTCGAACCGCGCGAAGCCCGCGACGGGCGACTGGCAGCTGCCTTGCAGGCGGGCGGCGAACGCGCGTTCCGCGTCGAGGCAGGTGCGGGTCGGGCCGTGCTCGAGCGCGCCGACCAGGCGGCGCGTCCGCGCGTCATCGGCGCGGCACTCGATGCCTATGACGCCCTGGCCGACAGCCGGAAGCGAGGCCTCGACCGGGACGAGCGAGGCGATGCGCGCGTCCAGGCCGAGGCGCTTCAGGCCCGCGGCCGCGAGGATGATGGCGTCGTACTGGCCCTCGTCGAGTTTCCGGAGGCGCGTGTCGACGTTTCCGCGCAGCTGGCGGATCTCGAGGTCCGGCCGGGCGTTCCGGAGCTGGCACTGGCGTCGCAGGCTCGAGGTGCCGACCCGGGCTCCGTGCGGCAGTTCGGACAACGAGTGGAAGCGGTTGGAAACGAACGCGTCGCGCGGGTCGGCCCGCTCGAGCACGGCGGCGAGCAACATGCCCTCGGGCAGCTCCGCCGGCACGTCCTTCATCGAATGCACGGCCAGCTCGGCGCGACCCTCGAACATGGCCACCTCAAGCTCCTTGATGAAGAGCCCCTTGCCGCCGACTTCGGCCAGCGCCCGGTCGAGGATCCGGTCACCCTCGGTGACCATGGGTACGAGCTCGACCTTGAGCCCGGGGTGGGTCCGGGTCAGGAGGGCGCCCACGTGCTCCGCCTGCCAGAGGGCAAGGCGGCTGCGGCGGGTCGCGATGCGCAAGGATTCCTGCATCGCGTCATTTTGCCATGATCCGCGGGCGCCATGGCCCGGCAGAGCCTTCAGCGCAGCCGGCGCTGCACCTCTGCGGCCAGCCGCCGGCTGACCTGGAGACGGCCGCCGCCCTGGCGGAGATTGACCGTGAAGTGGCCTTCGGCGTCCCGCTCGAGCGACTCCACGTGGGCCAGGGCGACCAGCGCACTGCGGTGGACGCGGACGACGAGGTCGCCGAACTCCTCCTCGAGGGCGCGCAGCGAGTCCTCGATCAGGTCCTCACCGCCGCGGTGGCGCACCGTCGTGTACTTCTGCTCGGCAATGAAGCAGAGGATGTCAGCCACGGGAATGAGCTTCAGCTGGTCGCGGACCCGCGCGGTCACGTGCGAGCGCCGCTGCGCCGGGGCTGCGTCCTGCAGGCGCGCAAGCTGCGCGCGGCTCGGCCGCCGCGCCCGCTCGAGCGCCGCGGCGAGCCGCTCGCGCCGGACCGGCTTCAACAGGTAGCCGCTGGCCTGTACGTCGAAGGCCTCCAGCGCGTGCTGCTCGTAGGCGGTCGTGAAGATCACGGCGGGCGGGTCGTCGAATGCTGCGAGCTGCTGCGCGACTTCGAGCCCGCCGATGCCGGGCATGCGGATGTCGAGCAGCACGACGTCCGGCTCGGATTCCTCTGCCTTCGCGAGGGCCTCCTCTCCGGTCGCGGCCTCGCCCACGCAGTCGGTACCGGGAATCTCCGCGAGCAGCTGCCGCAGGCGCGCGCGGGCCGGCGGCTCGTCGTCCACGATGAGCACGCGCGTGGTCATGCCGGGGTCCTCTCCACCGGGAAGCGCAGCGTCGCGGTGAACCGCCCGTCCGACTCCGACCAGCGCAGCGTGCCCTCGCCCGGGAACGTCAGATCGAGCCGCTGGCGCACGTTGTCGAGGCCGATGCGGCTGCCGCCCTCGCGTTGCGGCCGCGTCGCATCCACGGGGTTCTCTACCGTGAGCTCGACGTAGCGCCCGTCGCTCACCCCGCGGACGACGATTGTTCCGCCGCCGGCCAGCGGCTCGATGCCGTGGTACACGGCGTTCTCGACCAGCGGTTGCAGCACGAGTGCCGGGACCAGCGCCGCGCCGGGCAGGGCCTCGAGCCGCCAGTCGAGCCGCAGCCGGTCGCCGAGCCGCAGGCCCTCGATCCGCGCGTAGGTGCGGGTGATGTCGAGTTCCTCCTCGAGCGGGATGCGCTCGCGGGTCTCGCGCAGCGAGGCGCGGAAGAGCTCGGCCAGGTCGGTCACCGCCTCCTCGGCCTGCGCCGGATCGGAGCGCGCGAGCGAGGCGATGGTGTTCATGCTGTTGAAGAGGAAGTGCGGGCGGATCCGCGCCTGCAGCGCCAGGACCCGCGCGGCGGCCTCGGCCTCGACGTTGCGTCGCCACTGCTGGGACACGTAGAAGTAGCGTAGCGCCAGCCCGCCGGCGATGGCGCCCACGAAGAGGTTGCGGAGCAGGAACGCGGCGTGGTCCGCGCCGAGGTCGCCGGCGCCGAGGCCCAGCAGCCTGCCGGCCGTCGCGGCGAGCCACCAGGCCGCCTCGGTGACGATGGCGGTGACCGCGAGGATGATGCCGAGCGCGATTGCGCTGCCGCGGCGGACGTCCAGGCGCGTGAGCCGCGGCCGCACCACGCACAGCACGGCCGCCGTCCCGAGGGCGACCCACAGCAGGAACAGCGACGTGCGCGCGAGATCGGGCCAGAAGTTCGCGGAGAGGCCGAAGCGCGCGAGCGTCAGCAGCATGGCCACGAGCTCGGCGATCAGCACGACCGCGAGCACGCTGCCCGGCGCGCAGAAGTCCGGCAGGTAGAAAGGGGCGGGGCGCCCGGCCTCCTGCGTCTGCCTCACGGCCTCAGCGCCCCGCGGTTCCCGGCCCGCCGAACAGGGCGGCCTTGAGCCGGAAGATCGTCGAGATGTCCTCGTCGCCATACCCGGTCTCGATCAGCTTGCGGTAGTGCATCAGCGTGGTCTCGACCACGGGCAGGTACGCCCCGTGCCGCGCGGCCATCTGCTGGCAGATCTTCAGGTCCTTCTCGTGCAGGCGAACGCGAAAGCCGGCCGGAAACTCGCCGCGGGCCATGAAGGGCGCGCGTTGCACGAAGTACCAGCTCGAGCCCGCGCCCTTGCCGAGCGTCTCGATCACGCGGTCGAGCGGCAGCCCTTCGGCCCGGGCGAAAGCCATCGCCTCGCCGACCGCCTGGATGATGCCGGCGCACATGATCTGGTTGGTTGCCTTGGTGGCCTGGCCGGCGCCGCTCGGACCCATGTGGACGACCGTCTTGCCCATGCCCTCGAGCACGGGCCGGGCGCACTCGAAGACCCCGGCGTCGCCGCCGCACATGATGGCCAGAGTCGCGTGGCGCGCGCCTTCTACGCCGCCGCTCACCGGGCAGTCGAGGAAGCTGGCGCCGGTCGCCGCAAGCTGCGCGGCCGCGGTCCGGGCGGTGTCGGCCGACACCGTCGAGCAGTCGATCACGATTGCGCCGGGCTGCAGCCGGCCCTGGATGCGGGCGACCATGTCGAGGACGTCGTCGTCGGCGGGGAGGCACATCACGACGACGTCCATGTCGGCGGCGAGCGTTTCCGGGTCGGGGTAGGCGCGGGCGCCGGTCTCGGCGGCAAGCTCGGCGGCTGGCGCCGCGCTGCGGTTCCAGACGCCGGCCAGCAGCCCGGCGTGCGCGAGGTTGTTCGCCATGGGCTTGCCCATGGCACCGAGTCCGATGAATCCGACCTTCATTCAGGGATCTCCGCGTTGGCCGCGGTCCCCATTGTGCCCGAAAGCAGCGCGCAGCCACCCGGGCCCGGGCCCTGTGCGGGAGCGTGCCGTGGTCCGGCCGCGACCGCGGCGCTGCAGGCTACTTGCAGAGGTCGTCGACGGCCTTCTTGGCGTCGATGCGCGCCTGGGTGAGCTCCGCGTCGCTCAGGTACTCGCGCTTGCCGTCGGGTGTCTGGCGGAACAGCCGCTGCGACTCGACGTAGTTCTTGTAGCGCTCCTGCGCCTGCTTGCATTGCGCGCTGCGTGCCTGCTGCACGTCGCGCTGGACGGCCGCCGCCGTCGCGGCTGGCACGGGTTCGGCCGGCTCCTCGTCCACCGCAGGGGCGCCGTCGGCCGCGCCTTCCTCGCTGTCCCCGATCTCGTCGAGCACCAGCTCCCGGTCGTAGACGCCGATCAGCTTCGCGCCCGACTCGGTCGGCGGCAGGTCGGTGTAGTGCACCTGCCCGCGCGTGTCGACCCACTTGTAGACCGACTCGGCGGCCGCGACGGTCGCGAGGCCCGCGAGCATCAACGTGACGATCGCACTGCGCAGCATTTCAGTCACTCCCGCCGCCCGGCGTGGCGCCGTGTCGGCTCGTGTCGTCCTCAGGTCCGGGCCGCACGTGACCCGGTTGACCCTATCACCCGGCAAGTCTGCCGCCCCGGGGGCCGGAAACCCTTGACGCCGGTCACAGTTGGCCGCCAGCGCCGGGAGCACACCCCCGCTTCGGGCAGTCTAGCCAATCCGACCCGGCCAGCGCAGCGGGGTTCCGGGGTTATCGGGAAAAAAAGCGGGCGGGCGCCCGGAGGCGCCCGCCCTCGTCTTCATCCGGCGACGGCTGGTCAGGAGTTGTAGGCCCGCTCGTCGTGCAGGGCGAGGTCGAGGCCCTCGGTCTCCTGCTCGGGCGAGACCCGGAGCCCGACGATCGCGTCCACGAGCTTCAGGATCACGAAGGTCAGCACACCGCTGAACACCAGCGTGAACAGCACGCTCTTGGCCTGCGTCCAGACCTGCTGGCCGATGGTCACGCCCTCGGCGAGCCCGACGCCGCCAAGCGAACCGGCGCAGACGCCCGTCAGGATCGCGCCGACGATGCCGCCGACGGCATGCACGCCGAATACGTCGAGCGAGTCGTCGTAGCCGAGCGCGCGCTTCAGCCGGGCGGCGGCGAGGAAGCAGAGCACGCCGGCCGCGACGCCGATGAGCAGCGCGCCCGCGGGGCCCGCCGTGCCCGAGGCGGGCGTGATGGCCACGAGACCGGCGACCGCGCCCGAGACGATGCCCAGCGCGCTGGGCTTGCCGTGGGCCGACCACTCGATGAGCATCCACGCGAGCGCCGCGGCGGCCGTGGCGATCTGGGTGACCAGCATGGCCATGCCGGCCGTGCCGTTGGCTGCGACCGCGCTGCCGGCGTTGAAGCCGAACCAGCCGACCCACAGCATCGACGCGCCGATCACGGTGAGCACCAGGCTGTGCGGCGGCATGGCCGTTCCCGGGAAGCCCTTGCGCTTGCCGAGCACCAGCGCCGCGACCAGGCCCGCGATGCCGGCGTTGATGTGCACCACGGTACCACCGGCGAAGTCGAGCACGCCCCAGTCCCACATCAGCGCGCCGTCGCCGCTCCACACCATGTGGGTCATCGGCAGGTACACGAACGTGAACCACAGCGCAGTGAAGATCAGCAGCGCCGAGAACTTCATGCGCTCGGCGAAAGCGCCGACGATCAGCGCCGGCGTGATGATGGCGAAGGTCAGCTGGAACGTGGCGAAGACGGACTCGGGGACCGCCGCAACGAGCGAATCCACCGTGACGCCGGCCATCATCGCCTTGCCGAGCCCGCCGACGAACGAATGCAGGTTGATCGTGCCCGCCTCCATGCCGGTGGTGTCGAAGGCAACGCTGTAGCCGTACACCATCCACAGCACGGAGATGAGCGCGGTGATCGCGAAGCACTGCATCAGTATCGACAGCGCGTTCTTCTGCCGGACCATGCCCGCGTAGAAGAGCGCGAGCCCCGGGATCGTCATGAACAGCACCAGGGCCGTGGCAGTGATCATCCACGCCGTGTCGCCCGAGTTCACGCTGGGCGTCTCTGTCGCGGTAGCCGGCTCCGCCGGCGCGGAGTCTGGCTCAGCCACGTTCTCCGTGGCGAGCGAGGTGACTGTTCCTCCCGGCGCCCCGGTTGCCGTCTCCTGCGCTACGGAGAGCTCAGGGACGAGCAGTGCAAGCGCCAGCGCCAACAACACCAGCATCGCGAGCGCACGCTGCCATGCTGCCGCCGGGGCTGTCGCGCGGGATGCGCCCGGGTGGCGCGGGAGCCGCGGGTCCGCGGCCTGGGGAATCGGTGTCAGCGTTGTCACTTGTCTCCTCCAGCGGTCAGCCTGTCTCGAACCAGAGATCCAGTCGCGGCCGGACCGGGCGAGGTTGCAGATCGCCTCGTTCACCGTCATGCCGTCGAGCCTCACCTGAGCCACCGCGGTCCTGACGTCCTCCAGGCAGTAGGGACCAACGACCGCGGTGATGAGCTTCATGCCCTTTCTGCCTCCATCCGCTGCAAACGCAGCAGCCGGTGCTGCGCCAGCCGGTCTAGCCTCGCAGGGGAGGATTGCAGCTTCCGTGCCACGCGTGAAACATCGGGAATTCAAGGGGTTGGACACGGGGCGGCCTCGACCGCGGCCGGCGCACGCACTGTTTTGGCGCAGGCCGAGGGCCTGCCTGCCTGTTTGCAGGGCGAGCCTTGACCGTCCGCGGTGCGGGGCCGAAGCTTGCAGCAGAAAGGAACCGCGCCATGAACCTCGACCCGAAGTCCCTCGACGAACTCGCCCGCAGGCTGTCCGAGTCGCTGCCGCCGGGGATGGCCCTGCTGCGCGACGAGCTGGAGCGCAACTTCCGTGCCGTGCTGCAGTCGGGTCTTGCGCGCCTCGACCTGGTCAACCGCCAGGAATTCGACGTGCAGACGGGCGTGCTGCGCCGCACGCGCGAGCGCCTCGAGCAGCTCGAGCAGCGCCTCGCCGCCCTCGAGGGTGGCGGCAGGAACTGATCGTCCGCGGCGCGTGTGGCGCTGCAGGTCGCGCGCCGTGAGCGTCGCGACGGTGCTGACGCGCGCGCAGCTGGGGCTCGAGGCCCCGCCGGTCCGCGTCGAGGTCTTCTGTGGCGACGGCCTGCCGCTGGTGACCATCGTCGGCCTCGCCGAGGCCGCGGTGCGCGAGAGCCGCGACCGCGTACGTGCGGCCCTCGTCAACTCCGGCTATCGCTTTCCCGATGGCCGCATCACCGTCAACCTCGCGCCGGCCGACCTGCCGAAGGGCGGCGGCCGCTATGACCTCGCGATCGCGCTCGGCCTGCTCGTCGCCTCGGGGCAGCTACCCGACGCGCCGCTCGTGGCGACCGAGTTCTATGGCGAGCTGTCGCTGTCGGGCCAGCTACGGCCAGTGCGCGGGCTGCTGCCCGCCTCAGTGCGCGCGGCAGCCGACGGGCACAGGCTGGTCGTGCCGTCCGTCAACGCGCCGGAGGCGTGCATGGCGCCCGGCGCAACTGTCTGCGGCACAGGCAGCCTGCCCGGCCTCGTGGCAGGGCTCATGGGCAAGGCACCGCTCGAGTTCGAGGGTGCGCAGTCCCTGCCGTCGGGCCAGGCGGACGGCCCGGATCTCGCCGACGTGCGCGGCCAGGACGCCGGCAAGCGCGCACTGGAGGTGGCTGCAGCCGGCGGACACGGCCTGCTGCTGGTGGGGCCGCCCGGGGCCGGCAAGAGCATGCTGGCGCAGCGCCTGCCGGGCCTGCTGCCGCCGCTCGATGACACCGAGGCCATCGAGACAGCAATGATCCACTCGATCGCGCGCGACCTGCCGCCGCCCGAGCAGTGGCGCCTGCGCCCGTTCCGCGCCCCGCACCACTCGGCCTCGGCGCCGGCGGTGATCGGCGGCGGCTCGCGACCGCGCCCCGGCGAGATCTCGCTCGCCCACCATGGCGTGCTGTTCCTCGACGAGTTGCCCGAGTTCAACCGCGGCGTGCTCGAGGCGCTGCGCGAGCCGCTCGAGACCGGCATCGTCTGCATCGCCCGTTCCGCGCACCGGGTGACGTTCCCGGCACGCTTCCAGCTCGTGGCGGCGATGAACCCCTGTCCCTGCGGTCACGCGGGCGAGCGCAGCGGCCGTTGCCGCTGCGCACCCAGGCAGGTGCAGCGCTACCTGGAGAAACTCTCCGGGCCGCTGCTTGACCGCATCGACCTGCATGTCGTTGTGAAGGGCGTTGACTACGCGGACCTGCATGCTCCGGGGGCGGGCGTCCGTACCCGGGAGGTCGCGGCCCGGGTTGCCGGGGCGCGCGAGCGGCAGCTCGAGCGCGGCGGGCTGAATGCCGTCATCGACGTGAAGGCAGTGGAGACGGCCGCGCAACTCGACGCCGGAGGACATCGCCTTCTGGCCGCCGCCGTCGCACGTCTCGGATTGTCCGCCCGGGGATGCCACAAGGCGCTGCGGGTGGCACTGACGGTGGCAGACCTGGCGGGCGCCGGCCGCGTGGAGGAAGCGCACCTGTCCGAGGCCCTCGGCTACCGACGACTCGATCGCGGTGGTGCCGGGGCACCGACTGCCTGACGCCGGAAACTGAAGAGGGCGCCCGCAGGCGCCCCTTCGTCGCGAAGCCGGCCGCGGTCAGCGGTTCGCCGCGACCATGTGGTCCACGGCCTGGATGATGAGGTCGTCGGGAATGTCGGCACGGCCGCCCTTGGCCGGCATGAAGCCGGCCGAGCCCGTGAAGCCCTCGAGGGCGTGCTTGTGCAACGTGGCATTGCCCTGCGCGATGCGCGCCACCCATGCGGCCTTGTCGCCGACTTTCGGCGCGCCGCCGATGCCGGCGCCGTGACACACGGCGCAGACGGTGTTGTAGGTCTCTTCGCCGTTCGCCGGCATTGCGGCGGCGGCCGGCTGGGCTGCCGCGCCCGGTTGCGGTGCAATGGCGAGCGCGGCGTTGTCCTTCCCCGCCACGGCCACCTGGCCGAAGGGCTTGATGCGCTCGGCCACACCCTGCTGCAGCAGCGGGTCCGAGGCGGACTGTGATTCGGTGATGCCGCCGCCGAGGATGCGGGCGAACACGAACACACCGATGGTGATGGCGATCAGGATGCCCAGCACCGCACTGAAAACGTTGAAAAAGTGGTCGTCCTGCTTGCTCACGAGAATCCCCGCGGATCGAGCCCGGAAACGGTCGCGCAGTATAGCCGCTGGGCGGCCGGGCGCGGAAGGCTCGGAATGGACGCCCATCGAGGGCCGCCGCTACAATGCTGCGCTCGCCGCGCACCGGTCCCGGCCTCTCCGGGGCCCTGCCGGCGAAGGCGGCGGCGATGCCGCACAACGAGCGCCCGTAGCTCAGCTGGATAGAGTGACGGTCTCCGAAGCCGTAGGTCGTGGGTTCGACTCCCGCCGGGCGCGCCAACTCCAGAGGTACCAGGTACAGACCGGTCCCCCATCGGGGGACCGGTCTGTACCTGGTACCTCTTACAACCAGCCGCGCCGCTTGAAGTACATGAACGGCAGCACCGCCGAGACGATCATCAGCAGCAGCGCCAGCGGGTAGCCGATCCTCCAGTCGAGTTCGGGCATGAAGTGGAAGTTCATGCCGTAGATGCTGGCGATCAGGGTCGGCGGCAGGAAGGCGACCGCCGCCACCGAGAAGATCTTGATGATGTCGTTCTGCTCGATGTTGATCAGGCCGAGCGTGGCCTCGAGCATGAACGAAGTCTTGTTGCTGACGAACGAAGCGTGGTCGGAGAGCGCCAGCACGTCGCGCGAGAGGGTCTTGAACCTCGCGCGCACGTCAGGTGGCAAGGCTACCGAGCTCGACTGCTGCACGTAGCTCAAGAGCCGTCCGAGGCTGACGAGGCTCTCGCGCGACTTGGACACGAGGTCGCCGATGCGGGCGATGCGGTCCATGGCCGCCCGCATGTCACGTGACACGACGCGGCGGCGCTGCGCGGGCGCGAAGATGCCGGCCGACAACTCGTCGAGGTCCGCGCTCACCCGCTCGAGGATGTCGGCGCTGCGCTCGATGACCGCCTCGAGCAGACCGGCCAGCACAGCGAGCGCGGAACCGGCCGAGGTGGCATGGCGCTCGGCGTAGGCCGTGAACCGCCGGAAGGGCAGCGGGTCGTGATAGCGATTGGTGATCAGCTTGTTGCGCACCAGGATGAACGTGATCGCCGCGGCCTCGGGCCTGTCGGTGTCGATGCGCGTGACGATGGTCGCCGTCATGTAGAGGGCGCCGTCCTCCTCGTACAGCCGGTTCGACGTCTCGATCTCGCGCATTTCCTCCCGCGTCGGCACCTCGATCGCGAGGAACTGCTCGACGGCGCGCTCTTCCTCGAGGGTCGGCTCCAGCAGGTCGACCCACAGGCAATGCTCGGGAATGACCGCCGGCGGCGGGTCGAGGCGCGTCAGACCGTTCGGTTCGGGGACGAAGCAGTTGAGCATGGTCGGGCTCCGCGTCTGACGCCTTGTAGCACAGTCCGGAAACGAACGCGCCCGCGGTCTTCCGACGCGCGGGCGCGGTCTGCGGACTGCCCCCGGGGACGCGGTCAGCGGCTGGCGCGCTCCCTCGCGGCCAGGTCCCCGATCAGCTGGAAGAGCTGCTCGACGCCGCCGGCCATGCTGACGTCGGTCGTATACTTGCCCTGCACCACGACCATCGGCGTGTGGTCGGCCATGTAGCGGCGCGAGAGGTTTTCCGCCTGCCGGATCTTGCTCTCGACGGCGAAGGATCGGTACGCCTTGCCGAACTCCTCGGCACCGACGCCGTTTGCCGCCAGGAATTCGCGCACCCGCTTCTCGGTTGCGGCCGTGTCCACCCGGTTGCCGGCGATGACGGTCAGTGGCTTGCGGTTCACGTGCAACTCGCGGAAGACTGCCATGTTGATCGGGTCGATCTTGCCGAGGGCCTCGAGCGTGTAGTAGAGCCGCGCGTCCTCGCGGGTGGCCTCGTTCCAAACTACCGGCAGGCGCAACAGTTTCACGTAAGGCGGCCTGCCGCTCTTGTCCCAGGCGGCCAGGCGCGACTCGAGCGTGAAGCAGTGCCCGCAGCCATACCAGAAGATCTCGGTGACCTCGACGTCGCCCGGCGGCACCGAGACCGGCTGCGCAGCCGGCAGGGATGCATAGTGCTGGCCGGCCTTCCAGCGCGCGGGGAGCTGCGCGGTGGGGGCGGACGTGTTGGCGGCGACTGCTGCGGCGATCGGGCTGACCGAGGCGGTCACGTCGTCCACGGACTCGCCGTCACTGGGCTCGCCGGTGACGGCGGGCTCGGCGGCGACGGGCGGGGCGGCCGGGCCCGGCGCAGCCTCGGGCTGCCCCGCGACGGTCGCCGGTGCGGCGGTATCGCCGGGCGTCTTGTCCCCGGCATCGCGGCCGCCGCAGGCGGCCAGTCCCAGCGCCAGGGCGGCGCACAACAGCAGACGGTTCATGCGGGTCTCCCCATGGGTGCGGTGCAGGCTTGGAACGCTGGCGACGCGGTGAAGTTCCACCGGAAGGCGGCCCCCGGCCAGACGACAGGGGCCCGGCTCAGCGCAGCCCCTGCAGGTAGGAAGCCAGGGCGCGCATTTCCTCGTCGGTCAGCTTGGGCGCGATGACCTGCATCATGCCGTTGGCCGCCGGTTTGCGCTCGCCGCTGGCGTAGGCCTTGAGCTGCGCGTAGGTGTACATCGAGTGCTGGGCGCGCACCGCGGGGTACTGCGCTGGCCCGTTGCCCTTGCCC
>Ga0316622_100002314_pt1 | contig 13106 bp, 10 predicted proteins | sample OWC_Aug_OW2_C1_D_FD_207646 | JGI IMG/M metagenome (GOLD analysis project Ga0316622, IMG submission 207646) | Wetland soil microbial communities from Old Woman Creek delta, Ohio, United States - OWC_Aug_OW2_C1_D5_C | ecosystem: Environmental > Terrestrial > Soil > Wetlands | place: USA: Ohio... | reverse complement strand
GTAACAAGGAGATCGCACAGCGGTTCGGTCTCTCAGAGCACACGGTGAAGGCACACCTCAACAGAATCTACCGCAAGTTCGGTGTTACGAGCCGGTCCAAGCTGATGGCACAGGCCATGAAGGGCCGGCCGGCAGCCTCTGCGTGACCCGCCTCCCAAGTCTTCTTCCCAGTTGTTTTTCATCTTTGAAGACGACCTACGTCCGCTCATCTTTTCGCTGCTTGTCGCTCCCGTAATGGATGAATGGATGCGACACAGGATTGGAAAGGTAATTGTCACTTTTAATGGCTTAGGTCGTGTGAGCTCAAGGACATAGTGTCCGGCTCTTCCCCATAGGCCCGCTAAGCCGCTGGGAATGATTTCATGCTACGGTTTTACTACACTTGTTCGCTTCAAACCCCGAACAGACCTGAATAACGGGCCAGAATTAGATTCGCGGTGGAGATGGTCATACAGACACACTGGACTTCCTATTCAAAGAGGAACATTCTTTGGCTGCGGCTTGTCAGGCGAGTGCCTTATACAGCCGAGAATAGATTCCCACGAATTGAGCTGCCTCCTTCCGGGCCAACCAAAAGGTGTTACTCACCGCTCAGTGCGTAATAGGGGAATCCTGAGGAAAATACCAAAGCGAGCGGAGGCCCATTCTTACTACAGATCCGCGCACTCGTAACATGGCTCATGCCCATTTCTTCTTGCATTAATAGCCTGCTTGTGAAAAAGTTATAAGAGGGAAAGATTAGGAGGTAGAATGCGCTTTGTCCATACGGCAGATTGGCAGATAGGAATGAAGTGTCAACGCTTGGGAGATGCGTCGGCGCGTGTCCGGGAGGAAAGATTAGCCGCAGGACATCGGGTAATACGAGCTGCCAAGGACCGTGCGGCGGATTTCATTCTGGTCGCCGGTGATCTCTTCGAAGACAATGCCGTAGACCGGGTGCTGGTGCAGAAAGTCGTGGATATCCTCAACTCGTTTGGCGGTCCCGTATTTGTCCTGCCCGGCAACCACGACCCCTCAAACCTATATCCTCTAACGTAAGGCCGTATGGCCGGCGACTGCAGATAGTGGCAAACAAAAGTTGTTGACACCCTCATGGTCACAGGCTACCATCTCCTTGTTCCCATAAATATACAAAATCGTGTAGCTGATTCTCATCACTTGGTTTGCCACGCGTGTTGTCCATGGCTTCACTGACAATCATATGAGGGTATCAATCAAGTGCCTTTCGGGAAGGAGGTTCGCACGTGACCAATAAGGGAATCTCAAAACCGGTCCATACGGTCAAGGCAGTCAGGAACGTGCTTGTGCCCATGCGTGACGGTGTGCGCCTCGCCGCTGACATTTACCGGCCTGAAGCCGAGGGGAAATTCCCTGCTTTGCTTGCCATGTCTCCCTACGGCAAAGAGTTGCAGGGACCGCCGATTATTCCCCTGCAACCGGGGCACCCCAGCTTTTGCGGCGGTGCCGAGGCTGGTAATACGGACTACCTTGTTCCGAGGGGCTACGCACATGTCATTGCGGATGTGAGGGGAACGTGCAAGTCAGACGGCGTGTGGCGCGGCTGGACATCAAAACAGGAGGCCGAGGACGGGTATGACCTGATCGAGTGGATTGCCTCTCAGCCATGGTGCGATGGGAACATCGGCATGATAGGGATATCCTATTTCGCAACGATTCAACTCGTCGTGGCTGCTGAACAGCCACCCCACTTGAAGGCCATTTTCGCATATGATTGCCCCGCTGACTTTTATCGGGATACCACCTATCACGGCGGGGTCTTAAACTTCTTTGTCTATACAACGTACATGCGCCCGGGCGCGGGCAAAACAGTCATGACGGAGACGCTGCCACCCGATGAATTTCAGAGCCGTGTCCAAGCACTTCGGGAAAACCCGGAGATCATCATGTACCCCCTGATCCGCAGTAAGGCCGAAAATCCACGAGGCGCACCCTGTTTTCTCGACGTGCTTCTTAATCCGACCGATGGCCCCTTTTACTGGGAGCGATCAGGATACACGAAGTATGATCGGATCAAGGTACCTGCGTACGTGGGCTCCGGCTGGTACGCGTACGGGTACATGCATCTTGCCGGCGCATTCAAGAACTTCATGGGTATCACCTCCCCCAAGAAGATGCTCCTTACCCCTGCGGTCTTCCTCGAGCGTCCATGGCATCAGTACCATGATGTTGTCATCAGGTGGTTTGACCACTGGTTGAAAGGCGTGGATACGGGCATCATGGCCGAGCCCCCCATAAAGCTCTTCGTCATGGGGGCTAACGAGTGGCGCTACGAGCAGGAGTGGCCGCTCGCAAGGACCGAGTGGACAAAGTACTATTTGCGCAGCTGGGGACGACTTTCAACTGAGCCGGAGGGCTTTCATGCGGAGCCTGACTCGTACGTGCAGCCCCCGCTCTCCCTGACCACAAAGATTAACTCGCTCACGTACATGACGTCCCCGCTCACCGAGGATGTTGAGGTTACCGGCCCGATTGCACTATACCTGCACGCTGCAATCGATCAGGACGATACCAACTTCATCGTTGCCCTGAGGGACGTGGCTCCTGACGGCGATGAAATCGAACTCACCCGTGGGTGGCTCAAAGCCTCGCATCGAGAGGTGGATGAAGGCAAGTCCTATCCGTGGCGTCCATGGCACCCGCATACACATCCCCAGCCCGTCGTACCGGGGGAGGTTTGCGAATACGCGATAGAAATCATCTCGACGTCCAACCTCTTCAAGACAGGGCACCGGATCAAACTCGAGATCATGAGCCTGGACTATTCAGGGTCAACTCCTATTAAACCGGGTGTGTATTCCCGACTCTTTCCTCCGCATATGTGCAGCGCGAAGACCGTGCTGCACAAGATTTACCGGGATAGCAGCCACCCGTCGTATCTGCTCTTACCAATTATCCCACGGGGGTGATTGTTACAGAGAAACAACTGACATGCGTGCCATAGCTTAGCTGACGGTCGTATGTAAGATGCCATAACGCCAAAAAAGGGGAGGGGTTATGAGCTACTACGGTTGGACAACGTTTACGTTTGATGAGAGTGTCGACCTGGAGGTCACGAAGTGCTGGATGCTGGCCATACCCTATTCTGTGCCTGTGCGAAAACCGTTTCACCACTGGGCGATCCTCTTCTATGACGTGCGCTCATTCGCCTGGGCAGCTGAACAGCTCATGATACCATCCTCGAAGGGGGTGACCTGGCGATCGTATCAAGGTCACTACTACCTCGGCATACGTCCTACCACCAAAGAAGAAGAACAACAGCGGGAACCCGTATACAGGGAACGGATGAAGCCGTGGATCGAAGACTTCGGGGGGATGTGGCGTGGGAAACTTGTTCCCGAGATGGTCGAACACTTCGAGCGCCTGAAGGGAACGGATCTCGGGAAGCTGAGTGACATTGAGCTCATGGTGCACTTTGAATATTGGCTGTCCGTTAAGCAGCGGGTGTGGGAGATCCATTTTCTGCCCATGTACGCTTCGTACATGGCATACCGGGAGTTCCGCCAGATGTGCCAGGAGCTGCTTGGGTTCGATGAGGACCACCTGCAGTTCAAGAAACTGATGACGGGTTTTACCACCAAGATATACGAGGTGGACAGAGGACTCTGGCGTCTCGGTGACAGAGCTCGGGAACTCGGTCTGGGGCCGACCTTTGACGCCACGCCTAACGACGAGGAGCTGCTTGTGAAGCTGGGCGAAAGCGCCGCAGGGAAAACGTGGCTTGCTGAGTTTCAGGCGTTCCTTGATGAGCACGGCTGGCGCACCGAAACCTTGCTCGACTGCTGCGTGCCAAGCTGGCTCGAGAAGCCTTCCCTGGCAGTGCCGACCATTCGCGGCGACATGGCAAAGGGTGGCGGGTTTCTCATGGACGAAGAGCATGGTCGCCTCGTGAGGGAAAGAGAGGAAGCCGAGAAAGACGTCCTCTCGCGCGTCCCTTCGGCAAAGAAGGAATGGTTCGGTAAACTAATGAAGGCTGCCCAGTGGTCAGGTATATACAGCGAGGAGCATAACTACTATGTCGACTGCCTGATGCCCGCCCACGGACGGCGTATACTCCTGGAGATCGGTAATAGGGCGGTCAGGGCACGGCTCCTCGACGACCCTGACGATGTGAACTTCTTGCTGCCGGAGGAGATCATACGGCTGCTTGCCAATATGGAGACATCGGCAGCCCGTAAGGTCGCGGGCATACGAAGGCAGGAATGGCAGCGCTATATTGAAGGTACCCCGAAGATAATGGCTGAGCACCTCTTCATCGGGGATCAGGACTGGTTCTTCAAGACCCTGGGCTGCGAACCTATAATGTGGGTGTTCGCCGGCGCGCCCAAGGTCAAGCCGGAGCTGAAGGCAGATCTGTACGGCATGGGTTCAGCACCAGGTGTCACCGAGGGTATCGCACGGGTCCTCATGCATCCCGCACAGATGTCCGAGTTGAAGGTGGGGGAGATTCTCGTCGTCCCCTCCACCAACCCAGCCTGGCATCCAGCCTTCAATTTCGTCAAGGCGATCGTCACCGATGCGGGAGGTTCCTTGTCTCATGCGATTATCGTGGCAAGGGACTACGGCCTACCGGCCGTTGCGGGCACACGCGAAGCCACAACAAAGATCAAGACTGGAGACCATATCAGGGTTGACGGAAATAACTGCGCAGTTTACATCCTGGCGGCATAGGTGGGACTGGACGACCTCATCAACTGTTGACTGACACGGGTGGCCCCCGTTGGCAGATACGAGAAGAAAGCTTTATAAGTGCGCCCGGGTAGAGACCCTGGTTTCTATCGTACATCTTGACAAGGAGGTGCCATATGGCAGCATCACAAGGTTCGTTACTGGGAAAAACAATTATTTACTGTCTGATTTTCATGGCGCTGGTGGTGACAGGAACGCTCGTCCCAACACCTGTCGGGGCTGCATCCTGCGATCTTGCTTTTTTCAACGGGCTCGGACTGCCCAACACGACGTTCACCGCCCCGACTCCGGCGTATGCCATACGAAACCCTGGGGTGTATCCGCAGACCAGCCCCGTGAATCACTGTGAGGTTATCGGGTATATAAACCCGCGTACGGGCATTGATGGCAAGTCCTATGCGATCGGTTTTCACCTGCGCCTGCCCGCCGCGTGGAACGGACGGTTCTACTTCCAGGGAGGCGGTGGCACCGATGGCAACCTCGGTGACGCGCTCGGAGGCAACGCGCTGTCGTTGGGGTACGCCGTGGTCTCCACGGATGCGGGCCACGATAATACCATCAATAATGACGCCAGCGCCGGAGGCACCGCCTCATTCGGCCTCGACCCTCAGGCAAGAATCGATTATGGGTACAATGCGCTGGATCAGGTGACGCAAACGGCCAAGACGCTCATCAGCGCATACTATGGAGGCGATATCGCGTACTCGTACTTCGTCGGCTGCTCGAATGGAGGCCGGCAGGGGATGGTTGCTTCTCAGCGTTTCCCTGCATATTTCAACGGCATCATTGCGGGTGCCCCGGGCTTCAACCTGCCGCAAGCAGCTATGACCGGGGCCTGGATGGTACAGGCGCTCGCGCCCCTCGCAACAAAGCTAAGCGCCCAGGGCCAGCCGTACCTGCCCGACACGTTCTCCGGTGACGACCTCACCCTCGCACGAAACGCGATCCTCGCCGCGTGCGACTCACTTGACGGTGCGAGCGATGGCATAGTCGGGAATTACGGGCCATGCACGAATACGCTCGTCTATCCCCAGTTGGAAAAGATCCAGTGCACCGACGTGAAGACCCCGAGCTGCCTGTCACCGGGCCAGATTGCAGCCCTCAAGAAGGTCTATACAAGCCCCGTCAACTCTTCTGGTCAACCCCTGTATGCCGACTGGCAGTGGGATGGAGGCATCTCGGCGACGACTTCGCTGCGGCTGTGGACACTCGGTACTGGCCCGTACCCGAACAACAACTCACTCAAGATCACCTTAGGGGCCGGATCACTGGCGCATGTCTTCGTCACACCGCCGGAGATCACACCCGTCACTGCACTCGAAGCCTTCCATTTTGGCTTCAACTTCGACACCGATGCGCCGAAGATTTTCCAGACCTCCGGCATCTACACGCAGTCCTCCATGCAGTTCATGAGCGCCCATTCGACGGACCTTGCAGAGTTCAAGGATCGTGGCGGCAAGATGATCCTCTATCAGGGGAATTCGGATGGCGCGTTCTCGCCCCACGACACCATCAACTGGTATAAGGCAACGACCAGCACCATGGGCGAGACAACAAAGGACTTCGCCAAGCTGTTCCTCGTTCCGGGCATGGGCCACTGCGGCGGCGGGCCCGGTACGACCCAATTCGATGCTCTCACTTCGCTTGCTAACTGGGTGGAGAACGATACCGCTCCTGACACGATCGTAGCAACGGCGCCCACCACTGGCACGCCCTGGCCAGGCCGGACTCGTCCCCTGTGCCCCTATCCTGAAGTTGCCGCCTATGATGGCACCAGCAACATCGAACTCGCTGCGAGCTTCATGTGTGTACCCCCTATAAAGGTCCGCATCGAGCCGGAAACGCTCAACCTGAAGAGCAAGGGAGAATTTATCGCGTTCATCACCTTGCCTGAGGGTTACGATGTGAGAGATTGGAGCATCCACGACGTGTCGTGTGAGGGTGCATCTGCTGTGAAAGGCATGATTGCCGGTAATACCTATATTGCCAAGTTTAACAGACAGGATCTTCAGAACGTACCTACTGGAGATGCCGTTGTGTTAACCGTGAAGGGGGCCTTCCACCGTAACGAGAAAGAAGCGCTCATTCAGGGGACTGATACAGCAAGGGTTATGAAGTAGATCTTGTAAGAGCAGTCAGACAAAGCAGGGTCAAGAATGGCCCTGCCTTGTCTGTAGTTATAGCGAACAAGACGTCTATTCTCCGCTGCATTAAACGTCCAGCATCACGTTACACATTACAAGCTGTTAATCGCGTTTCTTATGTTCGGCCCAATCATGCCGCATTACAGGCGGGAAGCGATACCTCTTAACCCGGGCAAATCCGAGAATCAAACAAGCCTCTTACTGCCCGGCAACTTTACCCCCTGCTACTTCCCGATCTCCGCACCCTCACCAATTCTCACGCTGTCCAACCTTTCCCAAATCAGCGATTAGGTCAGCAAAAGGGCATGGTCTGTCGGCTATGCTCGTTCATATCAGACGCCATTCAAATGTAGCGTTAGACTTCACATCATAGATGGTCGCATTGCCGCTGCCTTTGACCGTTGTCGGGGCAAATGCACCGCCGGTAAGATAGATGCGCTTAAATCCATCTCTTCTTTACAATCTTCATCGTGACCCCTTAAGTCGAGTACATCTGGTCACTGCTATAGGCATATATGGCTCACATTGCTTATACCAAATACAGCTCTCACACAATTCCTTCGGAGCAAATTCTAACACTTGGTTGCTGGCGCGTTTTATTTCTTCCCACGTCTGAGTCTTCATTTGTCGCTCCCTTCCCTCTCTCGAATGAGTTCTACAGCCCAGAAGATCGGCACGCTCCAGATCCCGAAAGCGAAATTCCCCGAGCCGTCCCGCTGCACATACAATCTGCCCTACTCAAACTGGTCAATTACCTTTCTACGCCTTATATGCCTGGCTCGGCAACCTCGCCGTATACACATACATTGAGCAGGTAAGGGCCCAGATGAGCAAAGGTCAAAGGCTGCGGCACTAGACCGGCCATGCCGCACCACGGCGCTGCTTTGTGGCCTTGAGCTGACGGGGGTTGCAGATGACATCGGCTTAAGACGAACTTTATAAGGGGTTAAGGTCCGTCGAGAAGAGGCGATAATACCAAAAAACGGTCACAGCCCGGAAAGATTGGTGATGGCTGCACGACGTTCTCCGTGAGGCGAACCTTCAGATGGCAACAGGAGAGAAGCGCCCGGCGTGGCGGAAGTACGGTGAGAGGAGTGTTGAAATCAGGTTCCTGACTGAGGCGGAATCCCTCAAGGCTGACGCCCAAGCCTTCGACATTCCCGTTATCGATCTCGAATCCTTCGAAATAGCAGACCACGTTCTCAAGATCATACCGCCCGATGTTGCCTGGGAATACCGAATTGTCCCTGTGATGCGAAAACAATCCGCATTGTTCATTGCTATGGCCGACCCGACAAAGGTGGAGACGGTGAACGACATCAAATTCCTAGCCGGGACCTACGTGCTTCCCATCCTCGCGCCAGAGCGCGTCATTACCGAAGCCCTCAAAAAGCATTACGGGGAGGAACCTGTAAGACCTGACATAGCGACATTGGCCACCGATAACCACGCAAGGGTCGGCGGCCTGCACGGGCACGCACGCTCGTCGTGGATGACAATCATGAGGCGTGCTGCGGGCAATCTCTGTCTATTCTTCGGCGCACTCCTAGCGGCCGTACGGCTCTACGTCCCCGATGCGGAGGGGTGGCCCTCCGTCCTATTGGCGCAGCCAATTCTTCATGACTGGATAGAAGACGCCGTAAAAGCACTGATTCTGTGCCTCCCCATCAGCGTCTCTCAACGCTTGGCATCCGATCTGGTCTCGACTGTTCACGCAATCTCTGTCTGGAATGAAGCTGCTCTGACCATCCTCTTCTCCTACCTGCTCTCACGACTAATTAAAGGTTGATGCGCGGGGAGCGGACACCCCCCTTGATGCGATCCGTAAGGGCGTCTCTCGCATGAGCTGTAACGTCACCCTGCGCCCCTTCCTGCACTGCTCATGAAGATCAATGGCAACCTCACGGCTACCCTCTATGTTGTTGGAAGCATCGCACGTGACGGTCAGGCGAGTCAGACTCTTTGATGCAAAGAAATCCTCCGCGAACTGCTTGAGCGTCAGCCAGGTGGCGGGGTCACTCCGCCTGATGGCCTCTGCAGTCGCCTGCAGCAACGACTGGCCAAATTCGTCGACCAGTGCATCCGTCAGCTCGACAGGGTGAAAACCGGTAAAGTCGAAAAAGCCAATAACGGCAATCCCGGTTTCCTGGTCGGTCCAGACTTCCGCCACGTCTGGGCGGCGGATCAGTTTGTCTAGGTTACTTTGTATCTTTCCAAGGTTTACCATCTGCCGGACGATGTCGCTTCTCGCGGTCTCCTTCCCGTGTATCAGTTCCATGCCCATCAGTTTGCCGTCCTGCCACCCACTCATGCTCTACCCCCTCTGAGGTCCTGTTCAGTGTTCATGTTGACCTCCCGGGTGTATGGCGCGGCGCGCAACCCTTCTCGTCTATCCCATTCCAGTAACCAAGGATTTAAGACATCGGTACTACATCAATGCACCCCTTTGGTTGCAGTCCATTGCATATCCCAATGAGAAGGAAAACATGAACCACCCGAAGAACAGCGGACACAGCGGATTCTTCCCAGCCCTTCTTCTAATCGGCATGGCCGTTCTCTTCTTATGGCAGGCCGCAGCGGCGGAGTCGGGCTCGGATCAAGGGACAAATGCAGACCCGGTGGGCGCCTGGAAAACGCTGATCGGCAATCGGTACCAGACTGAACGGCCGGTCGAGTTCCGCTTGTCTCCCTCTTCCCGCGAAACCCGTGGAGCCGCCCCAGGACAAACGTTCACGGTCAAGGACCTGATCCTAGATCCAGCGGATGCGCATAACGCAGCATACGCAGTGAGGCTTGATTCGGGGGAAAGCGGCTACATAGGGGTACGGGACCTCCAGGGGCTGATCCAGTCAGGAGCGGTCGTCAACGTGGACAGCGTTTCCGAGGGAGGGAGCAAGAGAGGCATCGTTGCCCGGGAAAGCACCGCCGGAAGGCCGTTGTCCGCCACGGTGAAGGAGGAGCCTCAAGCAACCACACCAGGAGCCCGCGACCTGAGAAACGACTATCACTCGGTGACGCACCGTGCCTCCCGCCAGGTGGAGGACCTCCTGAGCGGTAACTTGCGCGGTGAAGACCTGCCGATGCTCATGGCGATAGCAGGAGCACTATCCGGTCTGGTATGGGCCCTGTGGCACATGATGGGCTGTGCGAAGACCCTGTCGTTCCTTGGAATCATCCCTCTCCTTCACTACTCCTTTGTAGAATCTCCGGGGAAGCCTTCACTGGTGCCATTCCTGGCCCTCCTCTTGGCCCTCGTCGTCCTGCTCGGCTTCTGGTCTTTTGCCAGGCTTGCCATCATCGTCGCTGCCTCGACGGTGATTGACCATGTCGCCTTCACCGTATACCACCAGACGGGCAACGTTACCCTCGTCGCACTGGTATCATTGGCGACTGCCGTCATTGTGGGCGTCCTATCTTTTGTCTTGCTGAAGAAAACGTATGGTATCGAACAACTACTGAATCAAGAATAGACAGCGGGAGGCAGCTATGCGACTGCGCCTCTGTCCGAAGAAAGCATACTGGAGGTCACTCCACTCATGAACGGGATGTTCGGCACACTCTTCAAGATTGTCGCCGCCGGCGGGATCACCTATGTAATCGTGATCAAGGTCTTGGGGTTGTTCCCCTCGGTGAGCATCGCCGCGTTGGTCGGATTCTAGTTCGCCGGGGCGCTTTCTTCTCTAGTGATACTGTCCGCGCAACTGAAGCCGGACCTCGTTCCGATACAAGAGTATAGAGCGCGCCAAAGGAGGAAGCGAGCATGCAACGTACGGCAATGCAGGAACAGATGGATCGAATCATACCGGAGTGGTGCGCTGCGAACGGGTTAGCCGATGACCCCGTGAAGGTGTCCAGATTCAAGGAGTTGGCCGTCAAGATGCTTGGCATCCTCCCCGGCGAACCATCACAGGATACGCGTGCACCCTCGCTCGGACCACATCTTCGCCTGGCGGACGAATGTCTCCTTGCAGACACAGTCACCGACGACTCCCTCACACAGAGCCCGCTCCGACCGTCTGCGAAGGCGGAAACACTCCTAACGCAAGACGAGGAGCTGCCCGGAACTGCCCGTGCTGAGCAGACTGCAAGGGCCACACCGCGCAGCACCGCCTGCAGCCAGTCCCCTTCTGTCGAGTGGATGCCCGATTGCTCGGGCGACTGGCGCCCGCTCCTCCACGGCGGCGACTGGTGGGTGGTGGGTCACTACCTGATGTACCCGGCCGGAAACAAGGCCGATGCAGAAAGACTTTGCCAGGAGTTAGCAAGCTAGGGTTAGCGGTTTTCGACGATGTTCCGTTTTATGTGCGATGATTCAACTGCATGACGCGCGCGATCGACAGTGATGGGGGCGCCCCGTGGCCTTACAAGAAAGTTGTTCACGTATTGACGATGCCGATGCAGGAGTAACAAGGTGTACTGCTCGCCATCACTTTCTCAACAACACCCCATAACATCCCGCAAAACACGACCCCCGGCATAACCCCCCGACCGTATCCCGCCCTCCAAGGCCGCTCCCGTCAGCCTCTCCGCTTCCCCCGTCAAGTAAAACGCACCTCCAATTCAGCGTAAATCTTACCCCTTATCCGCATTTTTGCCCGCAAACCACCCCTTACACTATCGCATGCCACGGGCGACCGCTGAACAGCTCGACGAAGTCCAGACCGCGATCAGCAAAATGCTCGCAAGCCAAGAGCGCGTGATCGACAACACCTGTTTTAGGCCGTGAACATCAGCTCTCACCTATCGCCGCACTTTCTTACTCTTGGACCTCTCAGCCCAGCACTGCAGTACACATTACAAGCTGGTAATCGCGATTCTTATGGTCGGCCTGATCGTGCTGCATTCAAGCGGAAAGCAATACCTCTTAACCTGGACAAATTTGAAGATTAATAAGCTCTCTCACTGTTCAGTAACTTTGCAGCTGCTGGAAGTGAGTTCTTAGAGTCCATCCCGACCTTCAACAGTATAATTGGCAATCAACGCTCGGCCTTGAGTCCCAGCTAGTACGATCTATTGGCCACGTCGTTTCGGCTTGCGCCGGGCAGGATAACTGGTTATGCTGCTTGCATAGCGAAAGCGCACTGCCAAAGTCGATATGCATAGACCGGCGGAACCGCTATGAGCAAGATCGAATGTCCCCATCGCGGCCACTGGCAGGAAGCTCGTCCTCACGTCATACTCTGCGACCAGTGCTACGCCAACATCAAAGACATGGTCGACGCACACGTCAGAGAAGAGGGTGAAGAGCCAACGGAAGCCCGGGACCAAACGGAAGGCCGCAGGCTTTCGGGCCCCGGTGCCATTTTCAGGAAGACTCTTGGAACCTTCGCCAGTAGGTTTTGGGCGCTCTTCCCGCTCATGTACCTCTCGATATCCTTTTTTATGCTCATCGGGATCTTCTTGTCCGTTATTGGGGTGCAGACTTTCTTTCCAGACGAGTATCCCGCTGATCGCTCCATGACGCCCGCCTTTGCCCTGGGCATCATTGCCTGCCTCTTTGTCTTCCTGTACGCGCAGGCAGGTTTTATCTTCGCGCTCTCCCATGCGGAACTCAGTCTTGGTGATGCCTTGGCCAGGGCGTTGCAACGCTTCGTGTCGTACGTGGCCCTTGTCGCGTTGATAGCGGCGGGTATTGGGCTAGGGACGAGTATGCTCCTCATTCCAGGCGTCATGGTCGGCATCCTGTTTTCATTTGCTCCATTCGTCTTTGCGAGAGAGAACGCAGGTCTCATCAGCGCCCTGTCAAAAAGCGTTCGGTATGTCGCAAAGTCGTGGCTTCACGTTGTCTTGAGGCTTGCTCCCGTTGCCCTCGTGGTGCTCTGTGCCTTGTACTTCTATGTCTACATCGGGGTATCGATACTCATGCTGGTGAGAAACGAGTTCATCTTCATCTTTGTCATCTCCGGGGTTATCAGCCTCCCCGTTATGCTTATCACCATCTTCGTCTTCACAGTTTACGAGGATCTGGCAGCGGCCGCACTCCCCGTGCCGTTACCGGAATCCATAGCCATGCCGTCAGAAGAGGGGGTTGTCCCGGGAGCCGTGCCGCGCTCAACCCGTTTATCACCGTTCACGGACCTGCTGCGAAGGTCCTGGGGTGTTTATAAGAAGCGCTTCGTGCCGCTCACTATACTCAATCTCGTTTCCTACCTGCCCCACGCGATCCACATAATGATCCTTCTCGTCGCGTACCTTGGCCTCAGGTGGCTCTTTGAAGCCTTTCAGGCCACGGGAGAGTTCGACCTGCTCATCTTC
>Ga0316622_100002313_pt1 | contig 13113 bp, 10 predicted proteins | sample OWC_Aug_OW2_C1_D_FD_207646 | JGI IMG/M metagenome (GOLD analysis project Ga0316622, IMG submission 207646) | Wetland soil microbial communities from Old Woman Creek delta, Ohio, United States - OWC_Aug_OW2_C1_D5_C | ecosystem: Environmental > Terrestrial > Soil > Wetlands | place: USA: Ohio... | reverse complement strand
GTTCAGCAGATCCCCAGAAGCGCATCCTCTTCCGCGATGTCCCGCCTGATCTCCCCGTCGATCAGGCGGATGCCGATCCTCACCTTGCAGCCCTGGCATTCATGGTCCGGCTCGAACATCCTGAACAGGCAGCAATTGCAGAGACTGTGGAGCATGTCGAGTTTTCCTGACGCGATCAAGCGGTCGATCTCTCGGAGCATATTTGCCCTGCTGGGAAAGAAATTGATGGTCATTTGCGCCCTCCTGACATTTAATGATGAACACGACCGGACGTTTCTGGTCTGCTGTGTTAACAGCAAGAGCCGTGCCAGGCATCGCGTCATGAGGCAAGCTGTTGATACAATGGCATTTCCGCTTGAGTAATGATCGGTCAGATGCAGACGAGAGTGTCTGGATTATCATGCACACTCGCAGCGGTCGGAGTAGGAAACAGAAGAAATGGCAGAAAAAAAGCGGGGTCGGGAGATGAAGGAAAATCCCTACAGGGGTCTCACCCCCAAGAGCGGTTTGGAACAGACTCGCTGGCTCTTTAGTGGGCAACAATCAAGGAATACCGTTACCCTTGCATTGCGAGCGATCAAAGGAGGCGGCACTCTCGTCGTACAATAAGAAACGGCATCATCACGGAGTCTCTCTGAGCGAAGCCGCGGGGCTCCTCGCAAAGGCACGTGAGCAAAGATATTCTTCCTGTCCTCCCTCCTATTTCTTGAACTCTGCGGGATTGAGGTCGTACTTCTTCATGAGATTGTAGAAATCCGCCCGGTACTTCCCGGCCATTTCAGCGGCTCCGCTCACATTCCCCTTGGTGGCCCTGAGGAGATTGACCAGGTACCCCTTTTCAAAGAGCTCCTTGGCCTCCTTCAGGGATTTCACGGATTCCCCGGCCGTTCCCTGCTTGGCCGGAAAGATGAGGTCCTCGGTGATCATGTCCTCCCGGGTCATGGCCATGGCATATTCGATGGTATTCTGCAGTTCCCGGACGTTCCCCGGCCAGTCATGCATCATGAGCCGCTGCAGGGCCCGCGGGGTGAAGCCCTTCACCTCCTTCTTCATCTGCTCGCCGGCCTTCCGGAGAAAATGCTCGACCAGAAGGGGAATATCCTCCTTCCGGTCCCGGAGCGGCGGAAGCGTGATGGGGATCACGTGGATGCGGTAGTAGAGGTCCTCCCGGAACGCCCCCTGTGCCACCTGCTTCTGCAGGTCCTTGTTCGTGGCCGCAATGACACGCACGTCCACCTCCCGCGGCTGCTCCCCGCCCACGGGATAGAACTGGCGCTCCTGGAGAACGCGGAGGAGCTTCGCCTGCAGGGACAGCGGCATGTCCCCGATCTCATCGAGCAGGAGCGTGCCGCCCTGCGCCTGCAGGAAGAGGCCCTTCGAGGTCTTCACCGCTCCGGTGAACGCGCCCCGCTCATGGCCGAAAAGCTCGCTCTCCAGCAGGCTCTCGGGAAGTGCTGCGCAATTGATCGCCACGAAGGGCTTTTCCTTCCGCCCGCTGGCAACGTGCACCGCCCGGGCGATCAGTTCCTTGCCCGTGCCGCTCTCGCCATGGAGATAGACCGTCGCATCGGTCATCGCGATCCGCGCGACGACCTCGAGCACGCGCTGCATGGGCTTGCTGCGGGCCACGATGTTCTCGAACTCGTAGCGCTCGGCGAGCAGGCCCCGCAGGCGGCTGACCTCGGTCGCGAGCCGCCGCGTCTCGAGCGCCCGCTCCACGTGCAGGATCAGCTCGCGGGCGTCAAAAGGCTTCGTGAGGTAGGTCGCGGCGCCGCGCTGCATGGCGTCGACGGCGCTCTCAATGCTTCCGTGCGCCGTCAGGATGATGACCGGCATCCCCGGGTTGAGGAGATGGAGCTCCTCCATGAGCGAGATGCCGTCCTGGAGTTCGAGCTGGAGGTCCACGATGGCGACATCGAAGGCCTGCGCGGCGGCCGCGTCCTTCGCATCCTGTTCGCGGTACGCCGTGGCTGCCTTGTAACCCGACGCTTCCAGGCGCATGGCGAGCAGTTCGAGCAGATTGCGGTCGTCATCGACGACGAGGACCGATCCCTTGGACATGGCTATTTGTTGATCCCTTTCTTCTTCTCTTCGATGTCGATGTCGATCTTCTTCGATTTTTCGATAGACTCCAGAACGCCGATCCAGACCTTCGCCTCGCCCACGAGAGGGCTTTTCGGGTATTCCCTGACCAGGCGGTCGAAATACTGCAGCGACCTCCGGTAGTCCTTCTTGGCGTTGCCGGGATGGGCATTCAGCAGGGCCAGGTCGAAGAGCGCGGCTTCGCCGGCGGGACCGCCGGGATCGCGGTCCAGGACCTCCTGGCTCGCGCGCAGCGCGCCCTCGAAGTCGCCGCTGTCCACGAAGCGCTGGACGCTCCCCAGGTGCGGACACCTACCGTTTCCGTCGCCTCCCCACTGCTGCAGCATCGGCGCGCAGGCCGCAAACAGCAGGAGCGCTACGCCGGCAGCAGGAAGGAGAACGTGCTTCCCCGCCCCTCTTCGCTTTCTACCCACACTTTCCCTCCATGGTCCTGCACGATCTGTTTGACGATGGCCAGCCCGAGGCCTGATCCCGGCATGACGGTTGCCCCCTTGACGGCCGCCTGCCGGAACTTGTCGAAGATCCCGGCCTGCTGCTCCTTCGGGATGCCCGGCCCCGTATCGGTCACGGACATGCTCACGCCGCCGTCCAGCCGTCGGACGGCAACGCTCACCCCGCCGCCCGCGGGAGTGAACTTCAGAGCGTTCCCGATGAGGTTGCGGATCACCAGAAGGATGCGTTCCGTGTCGGCCCTGATCACGGATGACGCCGGGACCTCTGTCCTGATCCTGATCTGCTTCGCCTCCGCCAGCGGGGCCACCTCCACCACGACCCGCGATACGAGCGCCGCAAGCTCGGCCTGGGTGAATTCATACGTCAGGAGCCCCGCCTCGAGCTTCGACAGGTCCAGGAGGGAGTTCACCAGGTCGATGAGCCGGTCGCTCTCCTCCGCGATGATGGTCAGGATCCGCTGCTGCCGCTCGGCGGCAAGCCCGCCCGCGCCGTCCCGGAGCAGGTTGGTGCCTTCCTTGATCGACGTCAGCGGCGTGCGCAGTTCGTGGGACATGCGGGCGTAGAAGTCCGCCTTCATCCGGTCCACTTCCCCGAGCCGGGCGCTCATGATGTTGATGGCCTGCGCCAGCGCCCCGATCTCCGGCGGGGACGAAAAACGCAGGTCCGCGTCGTAGACGCCGTCGCCGATCTCCTCCGTCCGCTTCCTGATGCGGGCGATCGGGACCGTGATGCTCCTGGTGATGAAGATGGAGATGAGGATGCCGACGACCAGCGACGCGCCCGTGATCACCATGGCCACGTCGCTCGCGCTCGCCCCCGCCGCGTTCAGCTTCGAGATCTTGAAAAAAATGTCCTGCTGGATCAGGGTGCGAACGCGCTGCAGCTCCTCGATCAGCGCATTGGCGCGCTCGTCCTTGTCCGACCGGTAGCGCGCTGCGTCATAGGGTGCGCCGCTCTGCCGGTGGACCAGCTCCTCGTCGATCAGTTCCTGATAGCGGCCGTGCAGCACGGAGACCTTCTGGAAGGCCTCCTGCAGCGCCGGAGATCCGGCACGCATCAGGGCCCGGCCGAGGTGCCCCTTGAATTCCTCTCGCGCCGCCAGGAACCCGTCGTAGAGCGACGGGTCGTTCATGACGATGTATTTCTGCTCATACCGCGTCTCCGACAGGACCGCATCGGTGAGGTCCTTGTGCGCGTCCATGAGCGCGTTGTCCTCAAGGATGATCGAATGGGTGACATCCCGGACGCGTCCGAGCTGGACGATGGTGTACAGGCTCATGCTCGTTGCCAGGACGAGGAGGAACAGATACCCCATCATCAACCGGGAAAAGATGCTCGTTCTCATGATGCCCCTGTCCGAGGAAGCAGACTGCAACACCAAAGGGAGCGGCCCATCACCAAAACTTCTGGTTGCAAAATTGGTACATGATACCCTGCAGGGGGGATTTTTTCTGCAAAAAAATGCTCTGGCCGCCCGGGAAGGGGCTCGGCGCGGCATAGCCCCTGGTTCCCGCCGTCGGTACAGAGACGCACGGACCCGTCCGATTGTCTGGGCGGGACGGCCGGTTCAGCGGGGACCGCCCGGCTTCTTCTCCGTATGGCCGGCAGACCGGTGCCGGTGCGCCGCCGGCGCCGGAGAAACGGCGTGACCGCGCCGGGCGGCACCGTGGGGAGCCTGCACAGATTGCCCCTTCGCGTGCGCTCCCGTACCGGATCCGCCGGAACGGGAGGCGGGATGCTTCCCCTGTGCCGAATGGCGCGGCTGAGCGGACCCTGCGGCATGCCCGACCCGCTTCTCTTCCGGACGGCGGCGCGGCTCCCGTGGCGGCCGCGCGAACTCGGTATCCCGCTTCGGGGCCGGCTGATGGTAGTCGAAGCCTTTCGCCGTGCGTCGCTCGATCCGGCTGCCGAGCACCCGCTCGATGCTCCGGACCGTGTCCTCATCCTCGGGCGTGACAAACGTGAAGGCATCGCCGGTCTTTGCCGCGCGGCCGGTCCTCCCGATGCGGTGCGTGTAGGCATCGGTGGTGTCGGGCATGTCGTAGTTGACCACATGGGAGATGCTCGAAATGTCGATGCCCCGCGCCGCGATATCGGTGGCGACCAGGATCCGGTAGGAACCGTCGCGGAAGCCGTCGAGCGCCGCCTGGCGCCGGTTCTGCGACAGATTGCCCTGCAGCGATGCGGCCTTGTGCCCGGCAAGCTCCAGCTTCCGTCCGACGGTCCGGGCGCGGTGCTTCGTGCGCGTGAACACCAGCACCGATCCCGGGCCGGTGTGCTTCAGCAGCTCGAGCAGGAGCGCGGTCTTGAGGTGCTGGGGTACGGGGTAGAGCGCATGTGCCACGGTGTCCACCGGCGCCGCGTGGCCGATCTGGACCGTCACCGGGGCATGCAGGACATCGTGCGCCAGCTTCCGGATGTCGTCCGGCATGGTGGCCGAGAACAGCAGGGTCTGGCGGTGCCGCGGCAGGTGGCTGATGATCCTGCGAATGTCCGGCAGGAATCCCATATCGAACATCCGGTCCGCCTCGTCGAGCACCAGCACCTCGACGCGCGACAGGTCCGCCGAACCCTGGCCGATGAGGTCCAGCAGTCGGCCGGGACAGGCGACGACGATCTCCGCGCCGGCCCGCAGCTTCTGCACCTGCGGGTTCACCCCCACGCCGCCGTAGACCGTGACGCTCCGGAAGCCCGTCTGGCGGCCGAGCCTGCCGATCTCCGTGTGGATCTGCTCCGCCAGTTCACGCGTCGGCGCAACGATCAGCGCGCGGACGAAGCCCCGCGGCCCCTTCAGCAATCGCTCCAGGATCGGCAGGACAAAGGCCGCGGTCTTGCCGGTCCCCGTCTGGGCGAGGCCCAGCACGTCCTCGCCGTGGAGCACATGCGGAATGGCCTTCTGCTGGATCGGGGTCGGCTGCTCGTATCCCTGCGCCTTGACCCCCGACATGATCTGCGGATGCAGCTTGAACGACGAAAAACCCATGGAAATATCCCTTCACTGCCTGGAATTCTGCCCGCACCTGCCGGCACAGAGGACCTCTGCGGTCGGCATGCATCCTTCTCGATTGTCCTACCGTGGATGGCTCGAAGAGAGGGCTGGTCCCGGGGAGAGCGTGCTTCAACACGTCACGGGCGGCGCTTGCAGTGGGACGATTATACACCATCAGCACCGGGAATGCTCCATTTCTTTTTCCCTGCCCGGACCGGACCGCGCAGACCGGGCACAGGAGGGACAGGAGACGGCATGGATCCCGTGCCGTGCATAGGTGAAAAAAGCGCCCGGAAATATGTTCCTTTCCGGGCGCTGCCTCTCTCAACTGCCATGATCACGTCTGATGATCGTCGCACCTCGAAGCGATCTTTCCCTCGATTCTGCCTACGGCGCAGCGGAGATAGCCGCGACCTGCGCCGAGGTGAGAGCCCTGAGCGCAGACGAGCCCATGCCGCCCAGGTTGCTGTTGATCGCACTCTGGATCGAGGCGGCGGAACTGCCTTTCTTGCCATTGCCGTGGCACCCGCTGCAATACTGGGTATAGAGAGCGGCGCCGTCAATGGTCGTCGGAGGTACGTAGGTGCAGGACTGGGTCAGCACCGGCGTTCCCGTGCAGCCTGCGGGCGTCGTCGTCAGGAGGTTTCTGCTCTGCGTGTTATTGGACTGACAGGTTCCCCAGGCCGAGTACGTATAGTTACAGGCAGTCGGCGTCGGCGGAACATAGGTGCAGGATTGGGTCAGGACCGGAGTTCCTGAGCAGCCTGCGGGGGTCGTCGTCTGGACCGTCCGGAGCTGGGTGCCGTTGGACTGGCAGGTGCCCCAAGCCGTGTAGGTGTACGCGGAGGAGGCGTCACGCCGCCTGCCAGGGCCGTGGCGATGGCCGTGATCTGGGCCGAGGTCAGGCTCGAAAGCGAGCCCATGCCGCCGGCGTTGTTCTTGATGGCCGTGGTGATCGCCGACGCCGTGCGGTCGTTGATGTTGCTCGATGCGATCGCTCCATGGCAGGAGCGGCAGTTGTTCGCGTAGAGCGTTGCGCCGTCGGTCGTCGTCGGAGGAGGCGGGGTCGTGCCTCCGGCCAGGGCTGCCGCGATAGCTTGGATCTGCAGGGCGGTAAGATTCTTCAGCGAGCCCATGCCGCCGGAATTTTCATCGATCGCCTCCCGGATCTTGGACGCCGACGCACCCTTCACGTCGCTGGATGCGAGCGCATGGTGGCAGGAGCTGCAGTTGCTCGCATACAGCGCTGCGCCGTCCACCAGTCCCGGCTGGCCCGGCATGTTCTCAGGATAGAAGGTGCCTGAGTCGATGTTGTTCACCGGGGCCTTGAAGATGATGCCGCCGGTCTTCTTGTTCTTCACGATGATCATCCCGTTCGAAACGGTGATCGTGACATCATCCAGAATCGCGTCGATGCCCGTGTGATTGGCGTCATAGTGGTCCTCACCCGGGTCATCATTCGTGCCATACAGCGCGAACAACGGCGCCAGTTTGTTCATGAGCTGCCGCATGATCGATCGCTGGCTCCTGGCGACCGAGCTGGACATGGCGGCATCCACGTCCGCGGGGACTGCCGACGAATCATACGCGCCTGCAGCCGCGACAAACACCACATCGGTAAAAGGATTGATGTTCGTTGTGCCAGGCCCCTCGGCGAATGCATGGAGCCGGTTCGTCGCCCCGGAGCTATCGGTCCACTGTGCCATGAGTATGTACGGCGGCGTGAGCCCGCCGACCGTAAAGGCGAATGATCCGTCCGCACCCGTCGCGGTCGTCCGGACCTTGGGCGATATCGAAGCGTCCGTCAAGGTAACCGTACCTTTTATCGGCGCTCCTGTCGCAGCAACGCCCTGCAGCGTTCCGGTCGCCGCCGGAGCGCTTTCCTGGCTGACGCCGCCGCCGCAGCCCGAAAGTGCGAAGCTCACGAATACCGATGCTGCCATGAACAGGGTGAAAAGATTTTTTCTCATCGCTTCTCTCTCCTTCATCGATTCTGGATCTCGGTGACGCATGGCCACGAGTTCTGCCGCTTCCTGGTTCACCTCTCGGTCCCGTCCCGTTATTGACCATGCGAGGCCGAGCGAGAATTCTTTCAAGGATCGACCTGGACAAAAGCAAGTAGCGTGCCATAGTTGCATTCATGGCGACAAACGCTGTATTCATAGGCACATGCATCGCCGGCGAAGCTCTACGTATCAGTTCGAACAACAGGATCTCTGTATGGTTTTCACTGCAGGATGGTCCGGTCAGGAGGTTCGTCAGCTGAAAAAGATCCATCTTTATCGATGATTGCTGTTCTGTAGGGAAAACAGGACAGCGTGACCAGGGCGCTCAGGCAGATGGCAGGTGTTCTCTGATGCGGGTGCCGTAGTGACCAGCGACGATGCACACCTCGCGAAAAAACCTCCATCGGCATTTGAAGGATTCCCGGACAGATCCTCCTGTGATCGTTTCCATCGTTCGGATCGCCGTTCCGCACTCGAATTTCCTGAGCGAATGTGGTACCATGGTCACCACATCAGACCGCGAGGGGAACCAGGGAGAGCCGATGGGCCTGTTGGATCGCATGAAGATCCTGCTCGGGAGCACTGAGCCGTCGCCGCCCGCCGTCAAGCCGGCCAGGAATGAACCCTGCTGGTGCGGCAGCGGCAGGAAATACAAGAAGTGTCACCTTCCGGGGGAAGAGGAGAAGGCCGCAGCAAAGAAAGCCTGCACCGTGAACTGCGGCCCCTCGTGAAGCCGTTGAGGGGCTGCGTGTCAGCCCCGAGGAAAGCGTCGCCCATCCGGGAAGCTCGTCAGGGGATCGGAGCCAGCGCTGCGGCTCTTGGTCCGGAGTGCCCTGGTGATGCGCCAGGAATACGCTGGGACCTTCGATGAAGAAGATCATTATTGCACGAGAGCTGAAGCGCCTCTGCCTCGAAAAAAGCCGCTTTCTCGAGCGGGCTGACATCCGGGTATTCACCGCAGACACGACGGACGACGTGCTGCAGATATCCCTTAAGGAGAAGATCGATCTGATCGTGACGCAGCTCGACATGCCCGGCATGAAGAGCGAAGAGCTCTTCGGCATCATCAGAAAGAGCAGGGAGCTCCGGGAGGTCTCGATCATCATCGTCTGCCAGGACACCCTCGCCCACCGGGAGCGCTGCAGGCAGTGCAAGGCCAACGCGGTCATGACGCTTCCGCTGGACGGCGAACTGCTGTCCCTGAAGGTGCAGCAGTTCCTCAGTGTGGCGCCGCGGATGATGTACCGGGCCGCGCTCGCCGTCGCCATCGAAGGGAAGTTCAAGAACCGGCCGCTCCCCTTCTGGACGGAGAATCTCAGCTCGAACGGCATGCTCATCAGAGCGCAGGAGCCCCTTTCGGCGGGGGACGGGATCTTTTTCTCGTTCTTTCTTCCCGACGGCACGCACGTGAGCGGCTACGGAGTGATCGTCCGCGCCGTTCGGCTGCAGGACCAGCCGGAGAACTTCCAGTTCGGGGTCACGTTCACGAGCATCGATTCCGAGACCAAGGCGGCGATCGAACAGGCCGTCAAGCTCACCCGCCGGCGGAACGGGTAACAGCCCCTCGCGGAGGTCCCGGGAACTCTGCCGGAACAAGAACAACCTTCGCCTGACCGTGCGGTTGCGGCCAACGATCCCTGCCGGACCGCTGCCGCGCGATCCCTGCTGATCATACCGACAAACCGTCTGCACGCCCCTGCTTACGATAAAAATCTTTACTCGCCGTCGGTTCGGGGAGTATAATTTCCATTCGCCTCCGATCGTATCCAGACGCTCATTGCCGCATCGCAAGAGCGCTCCCATGCCGGCACCATGGCCATTGCGAGCGATGGCAGGACTCTCATGGACAAGCTCATCATCAAAGGCTGCCGCCAGCACAATCTCAAGAACATCGACCTCGAGATCCCCCGGGACAGGCTCGTCGTGATCACCGGTCTTTCGGGGTCGGGCAAGTCCTCCCTTGCCTTCGATACCATCTATGCCGAAGGGCAGCGCCGCTACGTCGAGAGCCTTTCGGCCTACGCACGCCAGTTCCTCGGCCAGATGGACAAGCCCGACGTGGACTCCATCGACGGCCTCTCCCCCGCCATCGCCATCGAGCAGAAGACCACGAGCAAGAACCCCCGGTCCACCGTCGGCACCGTCACCGAGATCTACGACTACCTCCGCCTCCTCTTCGCCCGCATCGGCAAGCCCACGTGCTATATCTGCGGCAGGGAGATCTCGGCACAGACCGTCCAGCAGATCACCGACGCGGTGATGGGGCTGCCGGCGGACACGCGCATCCAGGTGCTGGCTCCCATCGTGCGCGGCAGGAAGGGCGAGTACCGCAAGGAGCTGATGGCGGCGGCCGCATCGGGCTACGTGCGCGCGCGGGTCGACGGCGAGGTCCGGGACCTGAACGAGCCTGTCCCCATGGACAAGAAGAAGAAGCACGACATCGAGATCATCATCGACCGGCTGGTGGTGAAGCCCGGGATCGAGCGCAGGCTCGCCGAGAGCATCGAGACGGCGCTCAAGCAGGCAGAGGGCCTCGTGATCGTGAACCTGGTGGACAGGAAAGAGGACCGTCTGTACAGCGAGAAGCTCGCCTGCATCGTCGACGGCGTCAGCTACCCCGAGATCGCGCCGAACACCTTCTCGTTCAACAGCCCCCAGGGCGCCTGCCCGACCTGCGACGGCCTGGGCGGCCTGCTCGAGTTCGACCCCGAGCTCGTGATCCCGAACAAGAACCTGTCCATCCGCGAGGGAGCGATCAAGCCCTGGGCCAAGCGCACTTCGGTCCACCACTACGAGCAGCTCCAGGATATCGCCAAGAACTGCGGCTTTGACGTGAACGCCCCGGTGAAGGAGCTGAAGCCCTCCCAGGTCAGTATGCTGCTCTTCGGCACCGGCGATGACGGCGGGAAGCCCGCCCTCCGGAACGCCCGGAACGCCTGTCGTCCCTTCGAGGGCGTCATTCCGAACCTCAAACGGCGCTATGATGATACCGACTCCTTCGCCACCCAGTGGGAGCTGGAGCAGTACATGAACTACCAGACCTGCCCGGACTGCGGCGGCAGCCGCCTCCGGAAGGAATCCACGGCGATCAAGGTCGCGGGGAAGAACATCCACGAGATCACCCAGATGAGCGTGGTCCGGTCCTTGGATTTCTTCGCGACCCTCGCACTGACGGACAAGGAAACAGCCATCGCCAAGAGGATCCTGAAGGAGATCCGCGAGCGGCTCGGTTTCATGAGGCACGTGGGCCTCGACTACCTGACGCTGGACCGGGGGTCCGCCACGCTCTCGGGCGGCGAGGGCCAGCGGATCCGGCTGGCGACCCAGATCGGCTCCTCCCTCGTCGGCGTGCTGTACATCCTTGACGAGCCGTCCATCGGGCTCCATCAGCGGGACAACAAGCGGCTCCTGGACACGCTCGTGAAGCTGCGCGACCTCGGGAACACCGTGCTGGTCGTAGAGCATGACGAAGAGACGATCCGGAGCGCCGACCGGGTGATCGACATGGGGCCGGGTGCGGGTGTGCACGGCGGCGAGGTCATTGCCGAGGGCACGCCCGACGAGATCATGCGGAACCCGGCATCGCTGACCGGCAGGTACCTTTCCGGCGAACTGACGATCGCCGTGCCGGAAAAGCGCAGGAAGCCGGAGAAATACGTCACCGTCGTCGGCGCAACGGAGAACAATCTGAAGGACCTGACCGTGCGGTTCCCGCTCGGGGTCCTCACCTGCGTGACCGGCGTGTCCGGCTCCGGCAAGAGCACCCTGGTCGTGGACATCCTGTACCGGGCGCTGGCCCAGCAGCTCTACCGCTCCACGGAGCGGGCGGGCAGGCACGCAGACATCCGGGGCCTGGAGCACATCGACAAGGTGATCGACATCGACCAGTCGCCCATCGGCAGGACGCCGCGGTCCAATCCCGCCACCTACACCGGGGCGTTCACGCCCATCCGCGACCTCTTTGCCGGCCTGCCGGAATCGCGCGTGCGCGGGTACAAGGTCGGCAGGTACAGCTTCAACGTGAAGGGCGGCAGGTGCGAGGCATGCGAGGGCGACGGCCTGATCAAGATCGAGATGCACTTCCTGCCCGACGTCTACGTGACCTGCGACGTGTGCAAGGGCTCCCGCTACAACCGCGAGACCCTCGACGTCCGCTATAAGGGGAAGAACATCGCCGAGGTGCTGGCCATGACCGTGGAGCAGGCCCACGACTTCTTCCAGAACGTCCCTGCCGTGCGGTCGAAGCTCGAGACGCTGATGGACGTGGGCCTGGGCTATATCACCCTCGGCCAGTCGGCGACGACCCTGTCGGGCGGCGAGTCCCAGCGGGTGAAGCTCTCGAAGGAGCTGTCCCGACGGGCCACGGGCAGGACGCTCTACATCCTCGACGAGCCGACCACGGGCCTCCATTTCGCCGACACCCAGCGTCTTCTGGACATGCTGGCCCGGCTCGTGGATTCGGGCAATACCGTGGTCGTGATCGAACACAACCTCGACGTGGTCAAGACGGCGGACTGGATCATCGACCTGGGCCCCGAAGGCGGGGACCGGGGCGGCGAGATCGTGGCCGAAGGGGTCCCCGAGCAGGTGGCGGCGATGAAGGGGTCCTCGACGGGGCAGTTCCTGAAAAAGGTGCTCTGAGCGCGGGCCTGCCGGACGATTTTCATCATCGTCCGACGGTCCTTCTGCTATAATGGGTGCCGGTGGAGCCCCTCCAGCGTCCCGACTTGCCGGGAACAAACAACGCGACATCCCGCAGCAGCCCCGACGAGGTCGGGATCGCAGCCGCGGGGTCAGCTCCTGCTGTATCGTGGAGGTCCCATGCGCCGCACGTCTCCGGTCCTCATCCTCCTCACCGCACTGCTCCTGTTCGCCTCCTGCGCCACAGAGCCGCTCAAGCAGGCGGGCATGCAGGGCGAGAGCACGCTGGGTCTGGTCCGCGACCTTGCCAGCGCCTACGAGCGGAAGGACATCGAAGCATTCATGGAAAAGGTATCGCCGGCCTATCCGGACCGGGACGGATTCCGGAGGTCCCTGGAAGGCGTCTTTTCCTCCTACCAGACCATCGGGATGAAGGTCCAGTACACCCGGCTGCTGATCTCGGTCCCGGCGAAAGGGGACATCAGGATGACCTACACCTGGGAAGGCGAGTGGCAGTCCTCCGGAGGAAAGATCATCAAGGACGGAGCGCGGAGCACCCTGCTCCTCGACAAAGGGACCTTCAAGCTGCTGGGCATTGAGGGAAAGAATCCCTACCTGCCCGCACAGAGCCCCGTGCCGGCGAGACAGTAATAAGAAACAGGGGTCAGGAGACAGGAGCCAGAATCCAGGAGGAAAGAACCTGCAATCCCGGGAACGGAAGTGACCATGGATCGCCACGGCTACGGATCGGACCTTGCAGCGTTGAGCAGGTACGGTCTGATGCTCTTCTCCTGGCTCCTGACTTCTGATGTCGGCCTCTGACTCCTGTCTCCTGAATTTCCCATGAACTACACCATCGAACATCTCAGCACCGACTTCCTCATCATCGGCGGCGGCGTCGCGGGCCTCCGTGCTGCGGTG
>Ga0316622_100002312_pt1 | contig 13113 bp, 10 predicted proteins | sample OWC_Aug_OW2_C1_D_FD_207646 | JGI IMG/M metagenome (GOLD analysis project Ga0316622, IMG submission 207646) | Wetland soil microbial communities from Old Woman Creek delta, Ohio, United States - OWC_Aug_OW2_C1_D5_C | ecosystem: Environmental > Terrestrial > Soil > Wetlands | place: USA: Ohio... | reverse complement strand
GAGGAAGACCGGATCGTCGAAACGCGTGCTGGGGAGATGCAGGCGTCCGTTGCCTCGCTCCTTCAGGCCCACGAAGCCGTACAGGGAGAAGTTCTCGTCCGCCACCGCCCGCGCGATTTCCGTCGTGCCCTGCTCGATCCCGCCGCCGTGAGGCGCGGCGACGAGCAGGGGGGACGGACGGGAGACGGCCAGGCGTTCCCAGCTTTCGCCTTCCGGCTCGTGGCCCGCCAGTTCGGCGAACGTGCGGTAGCTCGACTGAGCGGACATCGCCCATCTCTTAGCAAATCGAGGCGGTGGCGGGAAGCCCGATCTGGGCGGACCGCGAGGGGGACGGGCCGATCCACGGCGTCGCGAGAAAGGAGCGCGCGCCCGAGATGCCGACACCGGGCGCGCGCATTTCCCTCCGCGCGGAGGTCCGTGCATGGAGGGCGGGTCAGCGATAGAGAGACTTGAGCTCGCTCCAGCTGCGGAGGTCCGGAGGCGTCGTCTGACAGATGTCGGGCGAGCATTCGGCCCACTCGGGATACCAGATGCCGGCCGCCATCGCGCATGCCTCCTCGGTCGTGATCCGGCACTCGATTCCGATGCAGCAGACACGCCACCGCGGACAATCGAGATCCCCGCCTGCCCAGGTGCAGAGCGCATCCACGTACCACGCTCCGCCCGCCGCGTCGCAATCTTCAGCGGTCATCATGTAGCACGACTCGTCGTAAGGCAGGCAGCAAGCGAATTCGGGCGGGGGCTGCGGACACGGGTTGGGCTCGCAGTCGGGCTCCGTGGACACCTGGCCGCCCGCGAGAATGCACTGATCCGCGGGCAGGACTTCGCACATTCCGGAAGCGAAGCAGCAGGCGCGCGTGGGAATGGAGGTGGGATAGAAGAGGATCCCGTAGAGCGAGATGTGATCGGGATTGTCGATCTGCACCATGAACCAGGCCGTCTCCCCGGGCATGACCGGGTCGCCGTAGAAGTAGAGATCGATCACCGCGCCGACGACCTCGTTGTTGATCACCCAGGAGAGAGGGGTCTGGCTGCTCGTCGGATCCGTGCCGCCCAGAGAGGCGTCCAGGAAATGGATATTCGAGATGTCCTGGCCTCCCTGGGAATCGAAGATGCCGAAATGAAAATCGCCCCACGGCTGGCTGCCCGTGTTCGTGGCCGTGACGTAGACGTCTTCCTGAGTCTGGTCGCTGAGACCGATGTCGATCCGCACTGCGTGGTCGGGGCCGATCCCGTCGATCTCACCGGTCCATTCCACCGCCCATGCGACCCCGGTCACGGCGAGAAGCAAGACGATGACGACAGTCACGCTGCAAGGGAGAAAAGGGAGATAACAATGCCTGAGGCTGCGGTACATACCTGACCTCCACAGTTGCGAGCGCTGAGCGATGCTCACGGTACGGTCGATGGCAGGAAGTATAGCACCGGACATCCCGCTGGACAATTCTCCCGATCGCTTCGTATGCTTGAAACGTCCGCTGGAAGCGGGCGAGCGGCAGAGCGATTGGACAGAAAGGGACACTCAGGTCCGCTCCCGCCTCTTCCAGCCAACGAGACGACACCGGGAGTCCGCGAGGGCGCGTCCTCAGGAGCGCGCTCGCGCGGAAAGCGACCGTACGCGCGACAAGCGGGGTGAGTGCATGGCCGATCGATTGCTGAAGCCTGAAGAGGTCGCAGAACGTCTTGCTGTCTCCGCGAAGATGGTGCGTAGCTGGCTTCGCGAGGGAAAGCTGCCCGGCGTGCGCCTGGGCCGTCTCTGGCGTATCGATCCGCAAGCGCTCGAGCAGTTCCTGAAAACGGGGCGGGCCGAGAGCCGCCGCGAAGCGGCGGACGGGAGCGATGCGGACCGCCACGCGCTCGACGCGTGACCCTGCGGAGCGCGACCGGGGAGCGCTACACACCTTCGGAGCGCAACGACCCTGCAGAGCGCGACGACCCGATCCACGGCGCTCTCGTGCGCTTGCCGAGATTGTCGAGCGGCCTCTGACTCAGGACTCCGGTCACGGCAAGGGCGCTGTGCTTCGCACACTCGCTGCCGGCACGTCCACAAGGCCTTTGCGCGCCAGAAGCGAAGCCCCCGATTGTCCCCCCTCCTCGCCGAAATGAGGCTTGATCCCGTAACGGACTATACTGCAATGAAATAACCTGTTCGCCCCGCCCAATGTCCAGACCACGACCCCGGTGCTGGAGCCACCATCCCCTACTGATTTCTGCAAGTTCCTGGCATCTCGGCCGATGATTGGTTAGGATAGTATCGAGCGCCTTGGGAGACCCGCGCCGCCGAACGCGCGGCGCGCGCAACCGTGAAGCCAGCATCTTGATCGGCCTCCTAGTGCCGCGGACAGTTCTCCCTCCCGGGCGGACGGAGCTTGTCGACTGAGCTTTGTTCGGGCTTGCCGGCTAGACCCGGCGTCCCGGGAGGAGAGCCGTGAGACATCCCCTCTGGCTTGCTGCTGTCTTGCCCTGCGTTTTCCTGTTCGTTGCCGCTCCCTGTTCCGCCGTCGTGGAGGGCCGTTCCGAGGGTGACGTCGCCATCCTCTATTCGGACGGCTTCGCCTTCGGCTACAGCACCGCCACGCAAGCATGGAGCGTCACCCCGCTTGTGGGCGAACCGATCAAGCACACAGTCAGCCCAAACCTGGGTCTCATCCTCACCGCCGACCGCTTCTACGCATTCAATCCCAACGCCGGGCAGTGGTACAGCACTCCGTCCAGCGGCATCCTTCAAGGTCTGGACATCGACGGCCCGGTCGCAGTCGTCTGGACCGATCAGGCGTGCTATGCGATCTCGACCGTGTGGACGCTATGGGCGAGATGCGACCTGGGCGCGAATGAGAGCGTGGCGGGAGGTGGATCGTGCTGCGCCTTCGGCATGGTCTGGACTTCAGAGCGCGCGCTCGCCTATCGGGCGAACACGAATTCCTGGGTGCAGCACGAGTTGGCCTCTCCTCCGCTGGGCGGGGTGGCGGCCAATGGGTTGGGACTCGTCTATTCGCTCACGCAGGCGGTCGTCTTCAAGCCGAGCACCGGGACCTGGGTCGATCTCGGCCTCGATGAGAACATGCTGGGATTGAGCGCGGCCGGCTACGGGGATGCCGCGCTTCTGTGGACCGAGAGCCGGGCGCTGGCCTACAGCGGGCATTCGTGCACCTGGACTCCTCTCGAAGCCCTGGTGTTCGACGGCTCGGCCGGAGGCGATGTGGCCCTCGTCTACAACGAGCACTGGGCCTACGGCTTCGATGCGAACCTGGCCCAATGGAAGCCGATCTACATCAAATTGCGCGAGGGGCGAGCGGCAGAGGGGAACGACGGCCCGGCATTGGAGCCGCGTTGCCTGGTGTGGCCCAATCCCGCTCCAGCGTGCGCGGATATCGAGCTGCGCCTGCCGGCGGACGGCGGGGACGCCTGGGAGATCGACATCCTGGATACCGCCGGCCGCGTGGTCCGTCGCTTCTCGGCGCCTGCTTCAAAAGACGGCTCGGTCGCGACCTGGAACGCGACCGACGATTCGGGGCAGGCCCTCGCCGCGGGCGTCTATTGGCTGCGGGCCGCGTCGCAGACGCGCACCGAGGCGCGGCGCGTGGTGCTCCTGCCGTAGCCCTTCGAGCTCCCGGCCATCCATCGCCCATTCAAAAAGGCGCCGATGGCTTGACGAATCCCCCGGTCCGGCGGGTAATATCGCGAAGAGCGCCATTCGTGACCACGGAGGGGATTCGATGATCCAGCAGACCCGTCCCACGATACGGATCTTCCTGGCCGGCCTCGCGACGGCGCTGCTCTTGGGCGGCTTCTGCGCGGGCCCCCGGGCCGAGACGCCCCCGCTCATTCTTGCTACCTATGCCGATACCGAGGCGCAACGCGACTGGGCGATCTTCCTGGCGGAAAGCGTGCGCGAATTCGGCGGATCGATGAAGGATGCGCCCATGCGCATCTACATGCCGTCCGAACTGATCGCCATGAACCCGCAGACGGCGGCGAAGCTCGAGGCGCTCGCAGTCGAGGCGCGACCGGCGGAAACCGGGGCGGTCCCCAAGCGCTTCGTGGGAACCGGGAAATGCCTGACGGCGGGCATGGCGGAAGCCGAAGCGGAAGGGCGGTGCACGCTGCTCGCCTGGCTGGACCCCGACACCTTCGTGCTGGGAGATCCGAGCGCCCTGCTCCTGCCCGCCGGGGCCGATCTCGGCTGCACGCCGGTCTTCATGCAACGCATCGGCTCGACCTACGACCGGCCGGCCGACCGGTTGTGGGCGCGGCTCTATGAAGTGCTCGGCGTTTCCGAGGAGTCGGTGTGGCCGGTCGAGACCCTGATCGACAAGAAGAAGGTGCGCGCCTACCTCAACGCGGGGCTGCTCGTCGTGCGTCCCGAACGCGGGCTGCTGCGCGCCTGGGCGCAGGCGTTCCAGGACATCAGCGCCGACCGGACCTTCATCGCCGAGTCCCGCGGCAACCACGAGATCTCGTTCTTCCTCTACCAGGCGGTGCTGAGCGCCGTCGTGTGCAAGCACCTGAAGCGTGATGAGGTGCTGCTCTATCCTTTCGGGATCAACTACCCCCTCAATCTGAACGACGAGGTCCCGGTCGAGATGAGGCCCGAGCTGCTCGACAACCTCGTCACCTGCCGTCACGAGTTCATCTCTCGCCAAAAGGGATGGGCCGAGAAGATCCGGGCTTCCGACCGGCTGAAGACGTGGATCGTCTCCCGGTTGCAGAGCCAGGCGGGCGCGACGAAGTCGTGAGAGCGGCGGTCCCCGAGATGGACTCGAAACGCTGCCGCTGACCAGGTGAGGCGAAGCTGCGCGCGTGGCGGGCGCGAAAACGGCGCGCGCCGGGCGAGCGCATGGGCGGCCGGGGCCCGGTCACGGGGGAGGTGCGATGGCGGACGCTACGACCAGGCAGGTGGCGAGCCGGGAGGCGGTGGAGGCGCAAAGCGGGCGACATCCGCGCGGGCTGTTCGTCCTCTTCGCCGCCGAGATGTGGGAACGCTTCAGCTTCTACACGATGCTTGCGCTGTTCACCCTGTACCTGCAGGACACGCAGGCGGGATTCGGGTGGACGAAGGCGCAGGCAACCGGGCTGTACTCGAACTATCTGATGTTCGTCTACTTCAGTCCGCTGCTCGGAGGCTGGCTGGCGGATCGCAAGTTGGGCTACCGCCGGTCGGTGATGATCGGCGGGTTCTTCTTCTTCATCGGGAACCTGCTGCTCACGGTGAGGTCCCTGCCGGCCGTCTACGCGGCGCTCACCTGTCTCGTCATCGGCAACGGGTTCTTCAAGCCGAACGTCTCGGCGATGGTCGGCAACCTCTACCACGAGGGGAGCCACCTGAAGGACCGCGCCTACAACATCTTCTACATGGGCATCAACGTCGGGGCATTCCTCGCGCCGTTGATCGCCGAGGCGGTCAAGCAGCACTACGGCGTGCACACGGCCTTCGGCGTGGCGGCGGGCGGGATGGTAATCTCGGTCACGATCCTCTGGCGCTTCAAACGGCTGATCGCAGGGGCCGACCGGCGCGGCGCGAAGCAGGCGGGGCCGGACCCGGCCGGCGCCGTGGCTGCGCCGGCGAGGCCGATCGACGCCGTTCCGAACCGCAAGAGGATCGGCGCGCTCATCATCGTCTACCTCGTCGTCATCGTCTTCTGGATGGTCTTCCATCAGAACGGCTCGACGCTCACCTACTGGGCGAATGACAACACCGACTGGGCATCGTCCGGGTTGCTGTCGGCCATCGTCTGGCTCTTCAGCTTCGGGACGGTCAGCCTGGAGAGGGTCTCCGGGACGCTCTCCAATGCGATCAATCCCTTCTTCGTCGTCACGCTCACCTTCCCCTTGATCTGGTTCTGGCGGCGGCTCGACCGGCGCAATCGCGAGCCGGCCACGACGACCAAGATCATGATCGGCATGTTCCTGACCGCGATCTCCTTCTACCTGCTCTTCCTCGGCGCGCGCATGGGCGGCGACACCGGGCGCGTCTCGCCCTGGTGGCTGATCGGCGCGTACTTCATCATCACGACGGGCGAGCTGATGCTGTCGCCGATGGGTCTCGCGCTCGTCTCGAAAGTCGCGCCCGCGCATCTCCGCGGCCTGATGATGGGAGGCTGGTTCGCCGCGACCGCGATCGGCAACAAGCTGACGATGATCGGGGTCTACTGGGAAGAGTGGCTGCACTCGACGTTCTTCCTGGTCCTCGGCTCGGCCGCGCTCGTGATGGGCTTCGTGCTCTGCGGGCTGCTGCGGCCGCTGAAGAAGTGGATGCCGGGGGTCTGAGCGGTGGAGCGCGGCTCCCCGCGCCGGGCACCATGCAGACGAAGAGCCCCCTCCGAGATCGCTCTCGGAGGGGGCTCATGCTTGATTCGCGATTCGCTCTCGAGCGCGGCCTCGCCGTTCGGACGCCGCCGGGCGCGCGGTCACCGCGTCAGGATCAGCTTGCCGCACGGGGCAGCCGTCGGCGTCTCCAGGCGATAGAAGTAGACGCCGGCGGCCGCGGGTGCGCCGAGCTGGTCGCGGCCATCCCAGACGACCGAGTGCGGGCCGGCCTGCTCGCTGCGGTCCACCAGGGTCCGAAGCAGGCTGCCGTCGGGCCGGAAGACGGCAAGCGTGACCCGGCCGGGCGCGGGCAGCGCGTACGAGAGCGTCGCGGTGCCCAGCGCGGGATTCGGGAACGAGCTCAGCATCAGCCGCGCGGGCTGCGCGTCATCGGGCGCGGCCATCGGATCGAGGCCCAGCCACGTGAGCGAGCGGGCGAGCAGCAGGTTCCGGCTCGCCTCGCTGGTGATCGTCTCGTAGCCGAAGGCGAGGTAGACGACGCGGTAGACGCCGGTGTCGACGCGCAGCGCGCCGCGCGACGAAGTGCCCGTGTAGGTGAAGTTCGCCACGCCGAACGCGTCGCGCGCCGAGATGATGTCGGGGTAGGGATTGAGCGCCGAGGCCAGGCTGAGGACCATCCCGTCCGAGATCGGGTCTCCGGCGAGGCCGGTCACGCTGTCGCGGTTCGCGTCGTCGTTGACGAAGTTCGCATGCATGTAGCTGTGGTACCAGGCGAGCGCCGCTCCGCCCGTGTCGTTCATCTCCCAGCCCAGCTCCTGCCCGGTGATGAAGAGCCGTCCGCCGCCGTCCAGGTAGGCGCCGAGCGCAGCGCGGTCGGCCGGCTTGAGCGTCGGGTAGCTGAGCCCCAATTCCCATACGACCGCGTCGAACTGGGCGAGGTCGGCGCCGCTCACCTGCGCCGTCTCGGTCCGCCAGACGCCGTAGCTGTAGCCGCCCGCCGCGAGCGCGGTCGCGTAGTAGTCCTGATAGGGTTGATCGCCGTCGTCGTCGACGACCAGCACCTGGACGTCGTCGGTGACGAGCGTGTAGGGGATCTCCCGCTGCACGGCGGGCAGGTTCGCGGAGGTGAGCACGATCTTCGGCGCGACGTACCCGGGCGCGCCCGGCGTCACCTTCATGCGCAGGATCTGCGACGCGCCGGGAGCGAGGGACAGGTCGACGGAGGCCGTGAAGTCCTGGACGCCGTCGGTGAACGAGCAGTCCCAGCCTGCCGGCAGCGTGCCCGGATCCAAGGTCACGCGGATCACGTCGGCGTTCGTGCCCAGGTTGTAGACGGCGAACTCGGGGAACTCGTAGGGGGCCGAATAGGAGGGACGCACGGCCGCCCGGCTGTCCTTGGCCCAGAAGCGCATCGAGTAGGCCGGAGCGGGATAGGAATTGGCTGTCTGCAGGATGGAGCGGTCGTTGTCGTTCTGCACGAAGATGGCCGCCCACAGGTCCGCGGTCTTCCAGGTGGTAGGGATGGCGAAGGCCTGCACGACGTTCTGCACCTGCCCCAAGGTGGAGACGGACAGGGTGGCCTCCGGCAGCATGTCCCGGGTGACGTCCTGGTGCACGACTCCCGAGTAGGTCACGTTGTTCTCCAGGATCGCGACGCGGATCTTGATGAAGCTGATGCTGGGAAGGGTCTCCATCACCTCGATGTCGAAGTCGATCGAGCCTTGGGGCTGGACGAGATCGATGCTGTTGATCGTGATCTTGAGCGGTGCGGGCCGGCCGATGCCGGTCGAGACGATCGGATCGTAGGAAGAGCCGGTCGCGATCTCGGGCGATCCGCCTTCCACCGCAGTCGTGCCGTCGAAGATCACCGTCGGAAACCCGCCGACCGCGTAGTAGCTGATCCGCCCATCGGTCTCCGCGCTTCCAAGGCCGCCGGTCGTCGCGTAGTAGCGGATCGAGCGGAACTCGGTCACGTCGTAGCGCGACTTCATCACCTCGAGCCCGGCATACGCATAGGGGCAGTAGCCGCACCAGGTGGCGGTGCAGTCCTCGGCGAGAACCGTGCGCGGATACTGGGCGAGGACCGAAGGCGCGACCAGGGCCGTGGCGAGCAGAAGGCAAGTGAGCGAGAGACCGACGCGAATACGCATGACGATTTCCCCCTTGGCTGACCCACGGTGCATTTGACGTCTGCCTGTCCGAGGACGAAGCAGGATCGAAACGGAATACAAACACAACGATTATAGCGGATTCGAGCTTCTCCGGCAGCCGGTTATCGCAGCGGCCGCGGGCATCGGCGGCGGGCGCAGCGCCAAGACCGCCACAAGGGCGGGGCGGAGCGATGCAATCGAGTCGCAAGTGATCGCCGCGCGGGAGGGCCTTCGCGGCGCGGTCAGGCCGTCGAAGGATCGCGCGGCCGCTGAGCGACCCTCTCGCGCGGCCGCAGCGCGAGATAGAGGGCGAGGATCACGGCGAGGAGGATTCCGGTGACGAGGAGTTCCGCCGGCTTCGCGTGGACGACCATGACCGCGCAGACGACGATGCCGCCCGCCGGGATGATGGCGGGCACCTCGAAGCGCCCGCGCGGCTCGGCGCGGCGCCGCTGGAGCACGAGGAGCGCGAGGTTGATGATCGCAAAGACGCTGAGCAGCAGAACCGACGTCGCGCGCGCGAGCGTGCGGATGTTTCCGGTCAGCGCCAGGGTGAGAGCAATGCCGAGCAGCGCGAGAATCGCAACATGGGGTGTGCGCCGGCGCGGGTGCACGGCTCCGAGCGCGCGCGGCAGGAGCCCCTGGCGGGCCATGCCGTAGGCGAGCCGCGTGCCCATCACGAAGTTGAGGAGGGCCGTGTTCGCGACGGCGAAGAGGGTGATCGCGTTGAACGTCCAGGGGTTGAGCCACGGCGCCGCCCGGCGGGTGATCTGCACCAGGGGCGCTCCCTGCGTGGGATCCGCGAGCTGCCGGGGATCGACGACCGAGACGGCCGTCAAGCTGACCGCGATATAGAGCACGGTCGCGATCCCGACCGCGATCACGAGGCCCCAGGGCATGGTGCGTTCCGGATCGCGCACTTCCTCGGAGACGTTGATCATGTCTTCGAAGCCGACGAACGAATAGAAAGTGAGAACCGCGCCCGAGAGGAGCAGCGAGAGGCTGAGCGCGCCCGGCCCGGTGGCGGTTCGCGCCGGCTCAAGGTAATCCACTCCGCCCCAGTACTTGCTCCCGACCGCGATGACGAAGATGAGTCCGCCCACCTCGATCGCCGTGCAGAGGAGGTTCGCCCACATGGACTCCCGGATGCCCCAGAACGTGATCCCGCTCACGAGCAGCATGAAGGCGACGATCAGGACCTGGGGAGCGATGCCGCCCATGAGCGGCGAGAGGTTCTGGGCGAAGACGTTGCAGCCGGCGGCGATCGACGTCAGGCCGGAGGCCATGACCGCGAGGCCGACGCAATGGGAGAGCAGCGGCGCGCCGAAGGCGCGCTGCGCGACGTAGGCCGCGCCGGCGGCGCGCGGATAGCGGGAGGAGATCGAAGCGTAGGTGAGCCCCGTCAGCATCGCGGCCACCATCGAGGCGACGAAGGCCAGCCAGACGGAATTGCCCATCGCGCCGGCGGCGACGCCGATCGTGCCGTAGATCCCCGCCCCCACGATGTCGCCGACGCCGTAGACGACCAGGAAGAAGAGGCCGATCCGCCGCGCCAGAGTGGCCGGTTCGGCCGCTCCGCGGACGGGGGTGGAGCCGATGGTGGAAGGCATGGGAGCGATTGAAGCAGATGCGCGGAGGTCGTCGCAATCGGCGTGTTCGCTCAGGTCCCATGTCCATCCCGCGGCGGCCCGCCGCCCGCTCATTCCCGCGTCGTGAGATCGCTCCGCGGCCCCGGCACGGCGCGCGCTTGCCTTGGCGCGAAGGAGGTTTCAGAGTACGGGGCGGGTTCAGAGCATTCGCGCGTCCGGTGGCGGGGTGGCAAGGCGGTCGCCGGTGCCCTGCCGTCGCTGCCCGCGTCTGCACGGACGCCTCTCGCTCGCCGGCGGCAGGCGTCTGAGGAATCGAGCGCGTTGCACGTCGCCGGAAGGCGCTTCGGGAACTGAGAGCAGGAGCATGAGCCGTTCTTCCTCGCGAAAGGCCGCGCGCGTGATCGTGATCGGCGCGGGCGCCGCGGGCCTCATGGCGGCGGGGGAAGCCGCGGCCGCCGGGGCGCGAACGCTTCTCCTCGAGGCGATGGATCGCCCGGGACGCAAGCTGCTCATCACCGGCAAGGGCCGCTGCAATCTGACGAACATCGCCTCCCTGAGCGACTTCGTCGGCCACTTCGGCCCGCAGGGACGGTTTCTCCGCCAGGCCTTCGCGCGCTTCTTCAGCGACGATCTCATCACCTTCTTGAACGACCGGGGAGTTCCGACCGTCACCGAGCGTGGCGGGCGGGTGTTCCCGGCCAGCGAATCGGCCGCGGATGTCGTCCGCGCGCTCGTCGCCTCGGCGCGCGGCCGAGGCGTCGTGGTGCGCGCGCGGACGCGCGTGGAGGCGCTGGAGTTCGAGGCGGGTCGCGTGACGGGGGTCTGCGCTCGGGCGGACGAGATCATCCCGGGGGACGCGGTGATCGTCGCGACCGGCGGCGCTTCCTACCCGGGCACCGGATCGATGGGCGACGGCTATCGCCTCGCCGCGCAAGCGGGCCACACGATCGTTCCCATTCGTCCCGCCCTCGTCGGCCTGGACACCTCCGGCGCGACGGCCGCGCGGTTGCAGGGCCTCAGCTTGCGGAATGCCGCCGTGCGCCTCCTCGTCGACGGCCGCCGGCGGGCCGAGGAGTTCGGCGAGATGCTCTTCACGCACTTCGGCGTCTCCGGCCCCGCGGTGCTCACCCTGAGCGGCCGGGCGGTCGACGCTCTCCGCGAGAGGAAGGCCGTCGCCCTGTCGATCGACCTGAAACCTGCCCTCGATGAAGCGACGCTCGACGCCCGCCTGGTTCGCGAACTCGAAGAGCACAGCCGTCGCCGCTTCTCCGCGTGTCTCGCCGAGCTTCTGCCCCGCAAGTTGATCCCCGTCTGCTCGGATCTGGTCGCAATCCCACTCGACCGCGCCTGCCATCAGGTGACCGCGGCCGAACGGCGCACCCTGCGCGCGTGGCTGAAGGATTTCCGTCTCGACGTGACCGGCCATCGTCCGCTCGCCGAAGCGATCATCACGGCGGGAGGCGTCGAGCTGAGCGAGATCGATCCGCGCACGCTTTCCTCGCGCCTCGTTCGGGGTCTCTACTTCTGCGGCGAAGTCCTCGATCTCGACGCCGACACGGGCGGATACAACCTGCAGGCGGCCTTCTCGACAGGCTGGTTGGCGGGGCGCTCGGCGGCGGCCTGCGGGGAGTGAACTGTTCGGAAGACGGCGATGGCCCACTCGCGGCTGCGGCTCCCACTCGCCATGGGCTGCCCGACGGAATCGGCAAACGTCGGGCGCGGGTGATTACTCCGGCCGGTTCCCGGGGCTGACAATCACGAAGTAATCGCGTCCCAGGTCCTTCAGGGCACAGTCCCCGGCCGGGATGTGGCACTCCTCGAGCAACCGCACGACCTCTCCGCGACGGTAGAACCGCACGAACCCGCCGCCGAGCCAAATGCGCAGCATCCGCCCGGGGACGCGCCAGTCCCACCGCTTCGGGAACGACGCGAACAGGCGCCCGCGGCATTGGGAGAGCATCCGGGCGAGGTGCGGCCCGGGCGCATCGACGTAGTCGAAGTAGCCGAGGGCGAGCACGACGTCGAAGCGTTCGCCGGCCGCGCCTGCAAGATAGTCCCCGACGCGGAAGTCGCAACGCTCCCCGACCCCGGCCGCCTCCGCGCCGGCCCGCGCCAGCGCGACCATGCGGGGAGCGAGATCGATTCCGACCACGCGCGACGCGCCGCGGCCCGCGAGCGCCACCGAGAAGCGTCCCGATCCGCAGCCGACGTCGAGCACCGACCACGCCCCGCCATCGCGGCCATCCGCGCCCGCGGCCGGCGGGCCGAGCTCGCAGACGAGCGCGAGCCGCCGCCGCACGACGCCGCGCAGCCAGCGGTCGCCAAGGCGTTGGGCGAGCGGCTTTCCGTCCTCGTAGATCGCGTCGAAGCGGGCCGCCTCGCGGTCGAAGTAGCGGCGGACGATCTCGGCGGCGGGCCCGCCGCGAGCCGCGCGGTTCGAGCGGCGGCGTCCTAGCTTGCCGGCAGGCATTCCGCGAGCACCTCTTCGAGCGGACGGAAGGTGAAATCGGCGAGCAGGCGCGCGAGCTTCCGGTCCGTGCCCGCCAGCTTGGCGTAATGGGTGAGCCGCGCCTTCCAGGGAAAGCGCACTCGCGGATGATCGGGATCGATCTCCCAGGGGTGGATGTAGAAGACCGTCGGACGTCCCTCCGCGAGCCGCGCCCGCAGATTGCGGCGCGTGAGGGCGTAGGGATAGAGGCGGAAGTAGGCGCCGCCCGAGGAAGGCAGCATCCGCCCGAACATGCGCGTCACGGGGAGCGGGAATTCGGCGATCCGTCCCGAAGCCGTCTCGAGGATCCGCGGCGTCTCGTCGAATCCGGGGATGCCGTAGCGCCAGTTGCGCACCGGGAAGACGCTCGAGTCGCAGCGGAAGCCGAGCTCCGCGAGGATCTCGAGCGCCCACAGCGAGCGCTGGGTGATCGAGAAGTACGCGGCCCGGTACGCGGCCGGCGATCGTCCGGTCGCATCCTGGACGAGATCGCGGCAGCGGCGGGTCTCCTCTCGAAACCGGGCAGGCAGCATGGCGTAGACCGGCTCGTGGGACCATCCGTGGCAGCCGATCTCATGGCCGGCGGCCGCGATGCGGCGGACGAGAGCGGGATGCGCCG
>Ga0316622_100002311_pt1 | contig 13113 bp, 10 predicted proteins | sample OWC_Aug_OW2_C1_D_FD_207646 | JGI IMG/M metagenome (GOLD analysis project Ga0316622, IMG submission 207646) | Wetland soil microbial communities from Old Woman Creek delta, Ohio, United States - OWC_Aug_OW2_C1_D5_C | ecosystem: Environmental > Terrestrial > Soil > Wetlands | place: USA: Ohio... | reverse complement strand
CCTGCGCCGGGACGAAGTGGAGCAGATCAGGCGGGTCTACAACTTTCGCGAGGACAAAGGGCTACCCGTCCAATGGCTATCGGGCACGGAGGCGCGCGAGCTCGAACCCCTGCTCTCCCCGAAAGTGACCGCCGCGATGTGGATCCCGGATGATCACCAGATCGATAACCGGGCGCTCGTCGCTGCGGTGAAAGAAGCGTTCATTCGCGTGGGAGGCGAACTGCACGAACGCACCGAGGTGCTTTCACTGCGTGTGCGCGACGGGCGGTGCGCCGGCGCCGTGACCGCGGAAGGCGAACACACAGCCGAGACCACGGTGCTGGCAGCCGGATGCTGGTCGTCCTCCATACGCGGCATCCCGCCGGAGATCGCGCCCAACGTGCGGCCGGTCAAGGGGCAGATCGTCTCGCTCAAGACAGATCCCGCCTACCCCTTCGCGCACGTGATTCGCACTCCGGACGTGTACCTCCTGCCCAAAGGCACTTCGAGGGTGTTGATCGGGGCGACCGAGGAAGAGATGGGGTTCGACGTGACGCCGACAGCGGGTCCCGTCATGCGGCTCATAGAGCGCGCATGGGAGGCGGTGCCCTCGGTCTACGATCTTCCGATCGAGAGCATCGACGCCGGCCTTCGCCCTGGGACCCGTGACCACGAACCGCTGATCGGCGAGAGCGGCATGCCGGGATTGATTTACGCCACCGGCCATTACCGTCACGGCATTCTGCTCGCGCCGGTCACGGCATATGCGGTGAGCAAGCTCGTCGTGTCGGGGAAGGCGCCGGCATGGCTGGAACCGTTCGCCCCTTCGCGTATCCATAATAGAGAACGGCGGGCGGGACAGCCGTGAAAGCCATGAGGCTCAAGGTCAACGACACCGATCGGGAAACGGCAGCCGGCACCCGGCTTCGCGGCTTGCTGGACAATCTCGGTGTGGCACGGGACGCGAGAGGGATCGCCGTCGCTGTGAACGACGAGGTGGTCCCGCGCGCGAAGTGGGATACGTTCGAATTGGGTGACGGTGACAGGATCGAGATCATCCACGCCGTTCAGGGAGGATGAAAGCGAAGAGATGGACGAACTGATCATTGCAGGAAAGACTTTTCGATCGCGTCTGATTGCGGGCACGGCCCGGTATCCCAATCCGCAGACGATGCTGGACGCGCTCGAGGCCAGCGGCACCGAGATGGTCACGGTCGCCATCCGGCGCGTCAAGCTCGACGACCCGTCGGAGGAGAACCCCATCCGCCTCCTCGAGGGAAAGCGCTATTTCGTGTTGCCCAACACCGCCGGCTGCTACACGGCCAAAGAAGCCGTGTTCACCGCCCGGCTCGCCCGCGAGGCCCTCGGACAGCACTGGATCAAACTGGAAGTGATCGGCGATGATGAGACCCTCTTTCCGGACGTGCCGGAGCTTCTGAAAGCCGCTGAACAACTCTTGGCCGATGGTTTTGTGGTGCTCCCGTACTGCAACGACGACCCCGTCACCTGCAAGAAACTCGCTGACATGGGGTGCGCGGCGGTTATGCCGCTGGGCGCGCCCATCGGTTCCGGCATGGGGATCCGCAACCCCTACAACCTGATCATCATCCGGGAGCTGGTGGATATCCCCCTGATTGTCGACGCCGGCGTGGGAACGGCGTCGGATGCGGCGATCGCGATGGAGCTAGGTGCGGACGGCATTCTCCTCAACACTGCGATCGCGCAGGCGAAACATCCGGTAGAGATGGCCCGTGCCATGCGGCTGGCGGTGGAGGCCGGCCGGCTGGCGTACCGGGCGGGACGGATCCCGAGGAAGCTGTACGCCGACGCGTCCAGCCCTCTCGACGGCATGATCGGAGGCGACGTTGGTGGTTGATTTCCGGTTCTACCTCATTACCGATCGAAACCTTTGTGCGCCGCGTTCCTTGCAGTCCGTGGTTCGGGAGGCATGCGACGCCGGCGTCCGCGCCGTTCAGCTGCGGGAGAAGGACCTGCCGCGCAAGGAGCTGGAGGAGTACATGACGCGCCTGCTCGCGATCACCCGCGACCGTAGCGCAAAACTGCTCCTCAACCGCGACGAGCCCATCGAAGGTTCGGAGGACGCGTTTCTGGCCGCGAGCCTCGGCACCAGCGGATTCCATTTCCCCGAGGCCGTTCCGTTCCCGCACGAACTGAGGTCCCGGTTCCCGAAGCTCCTGGTCGGGGTGAGCGCGCACTCCCCCGCCCGCGCGGTGGCGGCTGCCGCCGAGGGCGCCGACTTCGTGACCTTCGGTCCCGTTTTCGAAACACCTTCGAAGACCGGCTTCGGCCCGCCGCAGGGACTGGACGCGCTGGCCAGGGTGGCGAGCACGGTGACCGTTCCCGTCTTCGCCGTAGGCGGAGTGACGACGGAGAACGCCGCCGAGTGTGTCGCCGCCGGGGCTCACGGCGTAGCGGTGATCCGGGCCGTGATGACCGCGACCAACATCACCGACGCGGTGCACAGATTCGAAGCGGCGATAGGTTCATTGTGACGACGCGGGCGGAGCGCATCGGAACACTCCACGTCATCACCGACACCGAGGTGCAGAGCAGGTACGGCCACGCCGCGCTTGCCGCCATGGCGATCGAGGGCGGCGCGGACAGCATACAGCTGCGCGACAAACGGCTCTCGTTCGCGGAACTCCTCGCCGTCGCGCGCGAGGTGCTGGCGGTATGCCGGTCGGCCGGCGTTCCCCTGATCGTGAATGACCGTGTGAAGGTCGCCCTCGAAGCGCGGGCCGACGGCGTGCATCTCGGGCGTACGGACGCAACCATCGAGGACGCGCGCGCGGCGCTCGGACCGCAGGCGATTATCGGCGGAACGGCCCATTCCGAGGAAGAGCTGATCGAGGTGGCGGGCGCGGGTGCGGACTACGTGGGATTCGGCCACATCTTCCCCACCACATCCAAGCGCAAGGAAAGCGCCCCGCTCGGGTTGGAGGCCCTCCGCCGGGCGTGCCGCCGCGTGACGACTCCCGTCGTCGCGATCGGCGGCATCGAGGCCGAGAACGCCGCTGGGGTGATCGAGGCGGGCGCGTGGGGCATCGCGGTGATCGCAGCGGTGTGCAGGGCGGAGGATCCCCGGGCGGCCACGCGCTCGCTGCGAGAAGCGATCACGGGCGCGGTCCGCAAACGTCAGGACTCGGGCAAGCCATGAAGCAGGCACTCACGATCGCGGGCTCCGACTCCGGCGGCGGCGCCGGGATCCAGGCCGACATCAAGACGATCGAAGCCAACGGTGTCTTCGCCATCTCGGTGATCACCGCCGTCACCGCGCAGAACACGGTTGAAGTGCGCGGCGCCGTCGATCTACCGCTGGACATCATCCGCTGCCAGATGGACGCTGTCTTCGACGACTTCGACATCGCGGCTGCCAAGACCGGCATGCTGTCCTCGACCGGCGTCGTCGAGACCGTGTGCGACGTGCTGGTCCGGCGCGCTTTCACGCAGCTGGTGGTGGACCCGGTGATGATCTCGAAGAGCGGGTATAGACTCCTCAAGGACGAGGCGATCGATTGCATCAAGAGCCGGCTGCTGCCGCTCGCGCTGGTGGTTACGCCGAACCTGCATGAAGCGTCGTTGCTGGCTGGGTTCCCGATCCGGTCGGACGAAGAAATGCGCGAGGCGGCGGAGGCGATCGGCGGCATGGGACCCCGGAACGTCGTCGTCAAAGGCGGGCACTCGGCATGGAGCCGCGGCGTGGATGTCTTCTTTGACGGGCGCGAGTGCCGCCAGTTGGACCCGCTCGCGGTCTACGACCGCACTGTCCACGGCACCGGCTGCACGTTTTCGGCCGCGATCACGGCCCGGCTCGCGCTGGGGGAGCCGCTGCTGGAAGCCGTCCGGAACGCCAAACGATACACAACTCAGGTGATCGCTCACCAGCTCGAGATCGGCCACGGGCACGGCCCCGGCCATCACTTCTACTTCATCACTCCGGAGGACGCCGCGAAGGATTGATTGCGGATGTTCCGCGCGTTTTCGACCGCCGCATCTACCCCACCAATGAAACGAGCCGGCGCATCACGTGCAGGGCACGTGCGCCGGCTCGCTCCGGTGACCCTAGTGAATCTCGATCAGATCGCGGCCCGCAGCGCCGCCCGCGCCAGCAGTCGGGTCGAGTCGAGCACGGGAAGCGGCGATACCTCGGGCGTGATCAGTAGCGGGATCTCGGTGCACGCCAGCGCCACCGCGTCGCACCCACCTTCCTGCATTTCTTCGATCAACCCGGTTATGTATGCGCGCGCCTCGCCGGTGAATCGCGCCGCCACCAGCTCGTCGAAAATGATTCTGTTGATCAGATCCCGGTCCTTCGGCGACGGGATACAATGCCCGATTCCGATTGCGTCCAGCTTGTCCTTGTAAACCCGACCCTCCATGGTGTGGATCGTGCCGATGATGCCCACGCGTCGGCACTTCTGCCGCTGCGCTTCCTTGGCCACTTCCTCCGCGATGTGAAGCCACGGACGTCTCGCCTTCTTGATCACGTCGTCGAACACGAGGTGTATGGTGTTATCGGGGCAGATGATGAGGTTGGCTCCAGCCCGCACCAGCTTCTCCTCCGATGAGAGCATCAATGCCGCCACCCCGTCCCACGCGCCCGCTTCCAACAAACGCACGTAGTCGCTGAAAGGGTGCGTGTGCACGCTCACTTCCGGGTGGGCGTGGCGGGTTCCCATCAACTCGGGCGCTTCGGTGCAGATCGTCGTGTAGCACAGCGCCGCGCCCTCAGCGCTGCAAGCAACGATTCCAATGTGCTTGGCCAATACTCACAGCCTCCTTCGCGCTGCATATGATGTCGCCCATATTCCGACTGTGCAGCAGCCCAACTGTACCCGCCGACCGGGGGTTTTGGAAGCTAAATCGTGGACAAGGCCGAAATCGATTGACACCCCGTGCGGCGGAAACGATACTTACCGCGTCCCGACTGGATATCCCGTCCAAGCCAACGATTCTTCTTTCAGATGACGATCGACACCATCCCGCAGCAATTTCTTGATGTCGTCGAGACGTTCGACAAGAAGGCCGCATTCCGGCACAAAAAGGGCGGTCGCTTCGTGGACGTCTCGCATCGGGAAACGCTGGAGCGCGTGCATCAAACGGCGCTCGGGCTGCGGGCACTCGGGTTGACCAAACAGGACCGCGTCGGCGTGCTGTCGGAAAACCGCCTGGAGTGGGCGATCGCCGATCTGGCCATCCTGACCGCGGGCGGCATCACTGTCCCCGTCTACCCCTCCCTCCCGGTCAACCAGGTGGAGTACATACTGCAGGATTCGGGAGCGAGGGCGATTTTCGTCTCCACGGCCGACCAGGCGCGCAGGGTTGCCGAGTGCCGTGCGCCCGCGCTCCAGCACGTATTCGCTTTCGATCCGCACTGCCGGGGAGAAGGCGTGATGACCCTGGAGGAAGTGGCCGCGCTCGGCGCCAAGGTCGAGAACAAGCCGACGTATCGCGAACTCATCTCCACCATCGGCCGCGAAGACTGTGCGAGCATCATCTATACGTCGGGGACCACGGGTGAACCGAAAGGAGCGGTCCTCACACACTGGAATATCCTCACCAACGTGAGAGACTGCCTGTCGGTGTTGAGGCTGGGACCGGAGGACACGTGCCTATCGTTTCTTCCGCTGAGCCACGCGCTGGAAAGGACGGCCGGTTACTACGTCATGCTCACCGCGGGCGTCACCATCGCGTACGCCGAGACCGTCGATACCGTGGCGGAAGACATGATCGAGGTGTCGCCGACGGTGATGATCGCGGTCCCGCGGTTTTATGAGAAGATATACGCCCGGGTGCTCGACACCGTGGAACGCAGCTCCGCCGTGACGCAAGGTCTTTTCCGCTGGGCGGTGAAGACGGGCCGCAAGTACGTGGCCGAGAAGACGAGCGGCGGCGCCAGCGGTCGCACCAGGAGTGCGCGCGTGCTGGCCGACGCGCTCGTGTTTCGAAAGCTCAAGGCCCGCACGGGAGGACGCATTCGATTCTTCGTGTCCGGAGGCGCGCCGATCGCGCGCGAAATCATCGAGTTCTTCCACGCGGCCGGCGTTCCCATCCTCGAAGGCTACGGACTCACAGAGACGTCTCCGGTGCTTTCCGTGAACACGTTCGATGACTTCAAGCTGGGCACGGTAGGAAAACCTCTCCCGCACGTGGAGATCCGGATCGCGGAAGACGGGGAGATACTGGCGCGCGGCGACAACGTCATGCAGGGTTATTACCGCAAGCCGCGGGAAACGAGCGAAGCGATCATCGACGGTTGGTTTCACACCGGGGACATCGGCCATCTCGACGAGCACGGGTTTCTGGTCATCACCGACCGCAAGAAGGACGTCATCGTCACCGCCGGCGGCAAGAACGTCGCGCCGCAGGCCATCGAAAACCAGCTCAAGAACAGCAAATACATCGACGAGGTGGTTCTGATCGGAAATCGTCGCAAGTTCATCTCCGCGGTCATCGTTCCCAACTTCGAGAACCTCCTGAAATCGACCGTCTCGCAAGGCCTCCCCACAGAGAACCCGGGCGAACTGCTGCGGCAGCCCCAAGTCCGCGAACTGTTCGCGGCTGAGGTCGACCGGCTTTGCGAGCCGTTCGCCCCCTTCGAACGCGTGAAACAGTTCGTCCTGCTCGACCGGCCCCTCTCGATCGCCTCCGGCGAACTCACCCCGAGCCTCAAGGTGAAGCGCCGCATCGTCGAAGAGAAGCTCATGGCGCAAATCGACGCCCTCTATCACAGCTAGCGCGCACAACACTCGGCCCGCTACGGGGGCACACACGAGCTTCGCCGTTCGGGTCCTTGTCAGCTCGAGGGGGGCACGCATGCCTCCCTGCTCGGTTCCTCGCGCGCGCGATGTCGTGGCGCGCTCCGGACTCGCGACTCGGCATGCGTGCCCCCCTCTACCACCTTAGCCGCCGGGCTCGCGACATCCGGGCCCCTCGCAAATGGGCGCGCGAGGAGGGTGACGGCGCCGGGCGCAGGGGGTATACTCGCGGCGTGAATCAGTGCTTCTTCGCAAGCGACCTCCACGGCCGCGTCGATCGCTACGACAAGCTGTTCGCCGCCATCGAGCGCGAGATCCCCTACGCCGTGTTCCTCGGCGGCGACCTGCTCCCGCATGGATTCGCGCCGCTCTCCTCCGGGGATCCTGGATACCGCAACTTCATCGAAGATTTCGTCGCCGCCGGCCTCGAACGACTCCAGAGCCGCTTGCGCGAACGCTACCCCTACGTGTTCGTCATCCTCGGAAACGACGACGCGAAGCCCGAAGAGTCGAGTGTCATCGAGATCGCGGCGCGGGGGTTGTGGATCTACGCTCACGGGCGACGATTCGATCTCGAAAGCGTGACCGTATACGGCTACGCGTGCGTTCCGCCCACGCCGTTCATGCGTAAGGACTGGGAGCGATACGACGTGTCCCGGTACGTGCCGCCGGGATGCGTCTCTCCAGAAGAGGGACGACTGTTGGCGGCCCCTTCGGCCGCACGGGCGCGGGAGGTCCGCTTCACCACCATACAGGATGACCTTGACCGGCTGGTAGGGGATGCCGACGTGCGCAACGCGGTGTTCCTGTTCCACGCTCCCCCCTACGACACCGCGTTGGACCGCGTTCCCCACGACGGGAAAATGGTGGATCACGTGCCCATGGACTTGCACGTGGGGAGCTTGGCGGTGCGTAGATTCATCGAGAAGCGCCAGCCTCTGCTCACATTACATGGACACATACACGAGTCCGCGAGGTTGACGGGCGCGTGGTGTGATCGCATCGGGCGGACGATGATGCTCAACGCCGCGCACGATGGGCCCGAGCTGGCCTTGGTCAGATTCGACCTCCACGACCCGTCACGGGCAGAGCGGGTCCTCATCTGAAATCGCGGTATCCGGCCCCTCACTCGCCCGTCTCCGGCGCGCCGCCTCCCAACGTCAGCGACCGGGCCGGATCCGTCACCGCGCCGATCTTCACCGCGTAGCTGGTCCGCTTGGCAAGGTCCTCGTCCGTCACGAAGTGCACGTCCAGGAGCCCGCGCGAGCGGTAGCCAGTCCGGAGGTAGTTCACTTCCGCCAGCGCCCGGCTCCATCCTTCCAGCCAGAGAGCGAGATCCTCGCGCTGCCGGGTATCCTCGCCCACGTGGACGATCAGATCGAGATCGCTCTTGGGGCCTGCGGTCGCGTTCTTGGTGCTCCCGAAGACATATGCGGCCTTGACGCCGAATCGCTTCGGATCCATTTCCCGCGCGATCTGCTCGGCCATGCGTAACCGCCATCTCCAGTGGTCCTCCGGCCGTTCCTCGACGTGGTATTCCTGCCAGTCGGTCTTGACGCCCGCGACCGTCGGCGCGGAGAGGATCCCCACGGCTTCGTCGAGATCGGCGTTCATCAGCACCTTCAGTATCTGGCCGTCGGCGACCGAGGGAACATCGATGACGCGAATCACGTCCTGCAGATGCTCGTACTCCGGCAATAGCTCGGAGAAGATGCTCTTGGCGCGATCGAGAAAATGCTCGTTGAACACAATCCCTTTGTCGTCGGGATAGAGGGGGATGTATCGGATGTCGGCCTCGACCAGATCCTGAAAGAAATGCGTGCCGAAGGACAGCTCCGGGACGTAGTTGCCCTTCTTGCGCGCCACCTCGAGCAACACCGAGGTGTTGTTGATATCCGAGTAAGTGACGCCCACTCCCAGCTTGATGTCGCCGCGGCTTCCCCAACGCCCCGGTCCGATCAAGATGAATTGGCGTTTGGGCAACAGCTTGTTGAGCCTGCCCACGGCGCGGCCGACATCCATCAAGTCTTTGAGCTCCGAAAGTTCGGAATAGCCTTCGGGATCGACATAGACGATGTGGGTGACGTCGGGAACCCGCCCGTTGGAAACGTAGCGGTTCGCGGTGAAGATCACCCTGTTCCTCGGCAGGTCGCGCGGAATGGGCGCGGGCGCGAATTGCGGCGTTGAGCTCTGCGTGCGGCACTGGAGCAAGTACAGATCGCTGCCGTCACAGGCGAACTCGATGTCCACGGGGTAATTTATGCTCGAACGCAGGAAGTCGATCACCATCCGGATCTTCTCCACGAAGTTGCCGTCCTCGATGAGGCCCTGGAAGGTGACCACCACGTCGTCTTTCCCCCAGTCGGGTTCGAGCAGGCCGCGCGGCCGGCGAATACCGTCGCCATCGACGATCGACACGATCTTCCGGGATTCCGGGTAGCTATCCCCCGCTTGGCGCATCAGTGCCTTGATGTTCACGGTCTCGAACCGGTTGCTCTCCAGGTTGATCACATCGGCCTTCTGCGGAGAGTAGCGCACGGTCTCGTCGGCGGTCACGTTCACGCGCAGCCCCGGCTGCCCCGGAGCGATCAAGACCGGGTAGTCGTCGCTCAACCGGTCTACCGCCCGCGTGCCCAGCCCGGGAACGAGCCGCACCAGCCCGTCGTCCCGCTTGATGCGCGCCGACCAACGGAATTCGTTGTTGCTGAACGCCACGCCCGCGAACGCCGGCATGAAATAATTCCCCACCCGCTTCCCAACCACCTCCTGGATCATCACTGCCATTTCCTCGTGCACGTCGAGAAGGCCGCGCTCGGCCCGGTACTCGATGGGGTCGGGCGAGAACACCGACGCGTACACTTCGGCGATCGCATCCTGGAGCGCGTCCAGGCGCACTTTCTTGCTGCCCTGGTTGGCCAGGAAGAGGCTTTTGTATTTGCCCGAGAAAGCGGCCCCCATCTGATCCTCGAGCAGGCTCGAGCTACGCACGATGAGGGGACGGCTCTCGAAGTCGTCCAGAGCCACTGCGAGTCCTTTCGAGATCTCCGGCGGAAAACGGGAGTTCTTGAACACCTGCACGATCTGGGGATAGTCCCGCCGTATACGTTCGATGTCCATGTACTTGTGGTCGTAGATGTCCTCGAGATTGTTGAAGCGCATGAAATCGAGCAGGCAATCGGAACTCACGTACCAGGTCTTGGGAGTCTTGACCTGATCGAACACCGACGCGTGATCGCGCGAGCCGCGCATGAGCTTGGTGGCCATGAACAGACCCGTGCTCTTGCCCCCGAGTTTTCCGTATCCTTGCGACGAGTAGACGGTGCATTTGAGCAACGCGTAGAAATCCGCAACCGTAACGTGGTTTTTCAGAATGTTCAGGAACGACAGGTCGTCGTTGAAGAACCGGCGGAGCAGGGAGACCTTCAAGCTTTTCTGGAGGGCGGCCGGGAGGTCGCGCTCCCGAATCTCCGACGTTTCGAATCGTTCGATGGCGGATCCGATGTCCGCGAGGCTGCTGTGCGGCATCTCCAGCGTGTCCGTGAGGTAGCTCGCCTTCTCCTCGTCGATCCAGCCCCGGATGTTCACAATCATTTCCTCGTCGCTGCAGTGTCTCGAGGCTATTTCGAACGCCCGACCCGCGAGGGTCGATATGTCGCGGATCGCCGTCCGCTGCAGCGGCCGGTTCTCATCCTGAGGTGCGAAGGGCTCTTCCCCATCGCCGGCCACGAACTCCTGCAGCAGCTGTTCGGCTTCACTCGCCCCACTCCAGCACAGGTAATTGATCAACTTCCTCGTGATCCGGGCGAGAAGCGCGTGGTCGGTACGGCGCAGGAAATCCATGATGACCCGCCATTCGCTCAGCGCCTCCGTGCTCGTACCCTCCACCGCCGTTTCCCAGTCTTCGTGGGCGGCACGCAGGCGCTTCTGAAGCAGGTACATTCCGATTCGATCCGCGATCGCGCCGATGAGCCGTTGTTCGTCCCTCAGAAACGGCCCGACTTCCGCCGTCGGACGCCTCTCTCCATAAAACACGACCACCTCGCCGACCTTCTCCCCCTCGACGGAGATGTTCGCGCGCAAAAACCAATCCGTGGCCGCAAACCCGGACGGCAGGAAGCTGCGACAGTCGACGCTGATGGTCGCGAGACACACGTCGGAGTGTTGCCAGCCCGTGGGGATGATCTCGATCAACTCGCGCATGATCTCGTCTTCCGGCTTTTCGAGCCGGTTGAGAGTCTCGTCTACGCGGTAGAGGCAATGCAGCTCCTTCGCCCGCTCCTTGAGCGAATTCAGCACGTTGTCGATCGGTCTTTCTAGCGCAGCCATGGCCGGATCACCCGCTTTCGCGATGAATATACCGCAAACCAGCCGTCCCCGCAGCTCCGACTTGATTCCGCGTCCTCGAGGGGACCCGTCTCACCGACGCGCACGCTCCTCGCCCCGCGGGCGCTCCCGGGGGGGTGGCTCTTCACGCGCGCCACACCGCACCCCTGCCCGTGCGCCCGTCCACCTTGACGGTCAGCGGCCGGTCGAGACGCACGTGCCGGACCAGATTGGTTTCGGCCTCCGCGGGCTGCGCCTCGAGCCATTTCCAGTCGATTCCCTGGCCAGGCTCGTGACCCACGGTGAAGTAGCTCACCCGGAAGCTGGAGATGTTGTGGAAGAAGTGCGCGCCCTGGCTCGGCTCCACGTTCATCCGTGGCAACGTGGCCTCCACGATCACTTTGGCTCCGCTCACTTGCCCCCACTTGACGGGAATACCAAGCCAGGAATCGGAACTGCCCCACCGGCCGAAGCCTATCAGCAGGTACTGGCGGCCCGTGTTCCGGAACGACTTGTTGATTTCTTCCAGCTGGGAGGCGATCGCGGGGGTGAGCCGGGCTTCGAAGAGGTCCGGCTTCACGTAGACGACGTCCCGGATCGTAGTCACCGTGCCGTTGCCCATCACGCGGTCCGAGTACAAGAGGACATTCGGGGCGCCGGCGGCGCCCTCGGGCACGTCGACGGTCTCATGCGAAACCATCATGGGCCGGACCTGAAGAAACCCGAATCTTGCCGCACCAACGGGTTCTCTCGGAAACGTCACTGCGAACTCGATCTCGACCGCCGCCCCCATCATCCGCTCGCAAATTTCGAGCAGCTTGCGGATCACCGAGTTCAATGGCCACTCTTCGAGCTCGAGGATGGGGCTGAAATTCAGCACGCGCGCGCCTTTGACCCCGGTGCCCGGCACCAAGCGGCCGCGGGCGGGATCGTAGCTGGAGGCGAGGAAACGCAGCGTGCCGTCGTAGTCCGCATCCGCGAGGTCGGCCTCCACCAGATACTCCGTTTCCGCCGTGGGATCGTATGCCGGCGGCGCCCCCATGTTGACGGCCCAGAACTTGAGCTGGGTGCTCTTCAAGAGGTCACCCACCGTCGAAAACGGCGGCGGCGCCTTGGGGTGCACGGGAGAGTACGTCCACGACACGCCGCCATCGACGATGGTCTTTCCCAGCCCCAGAGCCAGGTTCACCACACCCTCCTCCGGTCTTGCGCGACCCGATCGGTAGTAATTGTAGGAACGACACACGCCGGAGAGGTGCGGGTAGAAGCGGTCGTTGTGTCGCTCGCCGACGACCTCCTGGATCACGACCGACATCTTCTCGTCCGTCGGCGACTCGGCGATCGCCTCGATGTAGCTCCTCGCCGCCCGGAAGAATGTGGACGCGTAGACGAACTTGATCGCTTCCACCAGCCGCTGGAACCGGACGCTGGGGTCGGGCTGGTTATTGGGGATCATCTTGGTTTCGTACACCCCGGCGAAGGGGTGGGAGAGCGCGTCTTCGAGACGACTGGACGAGCGGACGGCAAGGGGCGTGTGGACCTCTTCGATCAGCGCACGGAGGTCTCCCACGTGCTCCACGGGCAGGTCGCCATTTTGAAAGGCGTGCGCGACTCGGTCGTCGGGGGCGCCGGAAAGCGCCACGTCATAAAGACCGTTTCGCAGCATGAAGGCGTCGAAAACATCGGTGGTGAGCACAGCCGTGGTGGGAACGGCCACGGTTACCCCACCGCAATCGCTGGCGGAGATCCCGCTTTCCACCAGGTCGCGCGCGACCGCCAATCCCTGCGCCTTTCCCCCGAGCTCCCCATCGCCAATTCTCATGAACGGCTCGCCCGAGGCGAAGAAGGCCCTTTCGAAGCGGGGAACGCTGCGATTGCGATCCATCTTTACTCCACGGTGGCCCCGCCGTGTGGCTTTTCGCGGCGCTCATGCGCGTGGGAGACGCAGAAAACCCGCGCCGGACCGGAGCATCTTCAAGATCAGCCCGGCTCCGAGGTGCCGGTCACACCCAACCGCGGTCGTGGCAGGCTT
>Ga0316622_100002310_pt1 | contig 13114 bp, 8 predicted proteins | sample OWC_Aug_OW2_C1_D_FD_207646 | JGI IMG/M metagenome (GOLD analysis project Ga0316622, IMG submission 207646) | Wetland soil microbial communities from Old Woman Creek delta, Ohio, United States - OWC_Aug_OW2_C1_D5_C | ecosystem: Environmental > Terrestrial > Soil > Wetlands | place: USA: Ohio... | reverse complement strand
GCCGAAGGGCTGGATGGTCCCCTACTGTGTCTCCAAGGCCGCTGTCCTCACCCTGACCGAGGGTCTCGCGGCGGAGCACCGTTCGGACGGGATCACCGTGAACTGCATCCTGCCCGGCACGATCGATACCCCCCAGAACCGCGCGGATATGCCCGATGCGGACTGGGGCAAGTGGGTGCCACCCGCGGCCCTCGCCGAGGTTGCCCTGTTCCTTGCCTCGGACGCCGCCCAGCACGTCAACGGCGCGGCCATACCCGTATACGGGGCCAGCTGAGGGCGCTTGCGGCGCGTCGTCGCCGTTTCGGTCCTGCTGCTCGGGTTCCTGGCGGCGCTCGCTGGTCAGGCTGGGCAGCCTGCCCCGGGCCTCGCCGAGGCGCTGGCGACGGCGCGGTTCGTCGCCTACACGCCGCGTGAGTTCGCGGTCGCGGACGGCGTTGTCCGGCCGGCGACGCCTGGGGGGATCCGGGATGACCTGACGCGGCTGCGGCCGTACTTCGACGGCCTCGTCACCTACTCGGTCACCGCGGGGCACGAGCACGTGCCGGCGGTGGCGGCCGACCTGGGATTCCGCGCGTTGATCATCGGGGTCTGGGACCCGACCGACGCGGGCGAGATCGAGGCCGCGGTGCGCCTCGCCCGCGCCTACCCCGGGCTGGTCGCTGCCGTTGCGGTCGGCAACGAGGGCCTCTTCTGGCGCCGCTACGACTGGCCGACCCTGGAGCGGGCCCTGGCCCGGGTCGAGGAGGCCCTGCCTGGGGTGCCGGTTACGACGTCCGAGCCCTTCGCGGTGTACCTCGACGATGCCTACCCGGGGTTCGTCGAGGCCCAGGACCTGCTCCTGCCCAACGTTCACCCGACCTTCGAGCCGTGGTTCCGCCCGGACGGGATCGCCCAGGCCGCAGACTTCGTTGGCCAGGTGGCCGAGCGCCTGGGCGAGCGCTTCGCCAAACCGGTGCTGGTCAAGGAGACGGGCTTGCCGGCGGGCCCAGCGGAGAAGGGCTTCAGCGAGGCCCGCCAGGCCGAGCTCTGGTCTGCACTGCGCGCCCGCCTGCCACCGGACGCCACCCGCTCCTTCGCCTACTTCGAGGCCTTTGACGCCCCCTGGAAGCCCGCCGCCCAGGCCCTCGACTCCAAGGTCCTCGCCCCCGAGGAGGCCTGGTGGGGCCTCTTCGACCGGGAGGGGCGGCCGCGGGAGGCCGCAGAGGACCTGCCTCCGCTGACCGGGTCGAGGTGAACATGCCGCGGGTCACGCTGGTCGACGAAACGGGCAGAGCTATAGGGGCGGCCGAAAAGCTCGAGGCCCACCAGGACGGGGGGCGGCTCCACCTCGCGTTCTCGATCCTGGTGTTCAATGCGGAGGGGGAGCTCCTGTTGCAGCGCCGCGCGGCGCACAAGTACCACTTCGGGGGGCTGTGGTCGAACACCTGCTGCGGGCACCCCGAGCCGGGCGAGGAGGTGGTGACGGCGGGCGAGCGCCGGCTCGGGGAGGAGCTCGGCTTCCACGTGCCGCTGCGCCCGGCCTACCGCTTTCGCTACCGGGCCGAGGATGCACGGAGTGGCCTGACGGAGGACGAGCTGGTGGAGGTCCTGGTCGGGCGTTACGATGGGGTTCCGGCAGCGAACCCAGAGGAGGTCGATGCCTGGCGCTGGCAGTCGGTCGCGGAGGTCCGGAGGGACGCGACCCACCAGCCCGAGGCCTACACGCCTTGGTTCCGGCTGATGCTCGCACGGATCACCGACAACCCCCCGGTGTCGCGTAGCTGAGGCGGGCGCCCGGCGTGGGCGAGGGCGCATGGGCCGCGCCCCGCTGAGCCATCGCCGGCCTGGCGCGAACCCTCAGCCCGCGGGCGGGCCGAGGCCGAAGGCCTGCCTGTAGAGCGCGAGCTCGGCCTCGAGCGCCCGGGCGAGCGTCTCGGCGCGCCGGAAGCCGTGGCCCTCGCCGGCGAAGCGGTGGTAGGCGACCGGCACCCCCCGCGCCTGCAGAGCCGCGGCCATGCGCTCGGTCTGATCGGGCGGCACGACCCGGTCCTCGAGTCCCTGAAACATCGCCACCGGGGCGCGGATCCGATCGGCGTGGTGCAGCGGCGAGCGGGCCTGGTAGAGCTCCCGGGCCTCGGGATAGGGGCCGACCAGCCGGTCGAGGTAGTGGGCCTCGAACTTGTGCGTGTCCCGGGCGAGCGCCTCGAGGTCGGTGACGCCGTAGTAGATCGCCCCCGCGCGGAAGGTGTCGTGGAGCACCAGGGTGCTGAGCGCGGTGAAGCCGCCTGCGCTCGATCCGCGGACGGCGATCCGAGCGGGGTCCACATCGCCCCGCGCCGCCAGGAACGCGGCGGCCGCGACGCAGTCGGCCACGTCGACCACGCCCCAGCCGCCGGCTAGGCGCTCCCGGTAGGCCCGGCCGTAGCCGGTGCTGCCCCCGTAGTTGACGTCGGCGAAGGCGAACCCGCGGGTCGTCCAGAACTGCACCGTCAGGTCGAGGGCGGGCGAGGCGGCCGCGGTCGGCCCCCCGTGACAGCGGACGATGAGCGGCGGGCGCTCGCCGGGGGGCGCCCGGTGGCCCGGGTTGCGGGGGGCGTAGTAGAAGCCGTGGGCCTGGAGGCTGCCGGCCGTGGGGAAGCTCAGGTGCTGGGGGCGAGAGAGCCACTCGCCCCCCAGCCCGAGCGGCGCGTCCTGGCGCAGGACCTCCGAGCTGCCCGTCGCCGGGTCGATGCGGACCACGGCGGCGGGCTCGCTTGGGCCGGCGGCGATCGCGAGCACTTGGGCGCCGTCCGCCGCCAGGTCCGAAATCACGCTGAAGGGCATCGGGACTTCGGTCAGGGTGCGGGCCTGCGGGTCGAACCGGCCAAGGTGCCAGGTGCCCTCGCGGGTGTAGGCGCAGGCGAGGGTGCCGTCGGCGAGGACCGCGTAGGTGCTCATGCCGAAAACCCACTGGGGGAGCCCGAGCTCGGCCTCCATCGGCGCGAGCGCCTGCACCGCGCCCTCGCGCCAGCGGTACAGGTTCCACCAGCCGCTGCGGTCGGAGACGAAATAGAGGGTGCCGTCCGGTCCCCACTCCGGCTGGAATACCGACTCGCCGGGGCCTCCGGCGACCCGGCGTACAGCGCCGGGCTGGCCAGCCGCATCCAGCTCCGCGACCCAGAGCGCCGAGGCGTCCCAGGGCATGTCCGGGTGATTCCAGGCGACCCAGGCAAGCCTGGCACCGTCGGGCGACGCCCTGGGGGAGGAGAGGAAGTCGGGCCCCTCGACCAGCACATCAATAGGGGGGGTCAGTCCTTTAGCTTGCAGCGTGCTGCAAGCTAAAGGACTGACCCGCTGGCCGGCTTCGGATCTGGCTAGAAGGTAAAGATCGGACCCCCGGGTGGACCGCCGGGCGGGGATCGCCACGATGGCGCTCCGTGGCTCGCCTCCGCTCGCAGGCAGTGTCTCCCGTACGCAGAGGACCCGTCGGCGTGTCGGGTCTGGGACGAGGTCGGCGTAACGCCAGGGGCCCTCCGGTGTGAGCGGCACGGGCGCCGCGGCCGGGTCGTCCTGACGGTAGACGCGCTGGTCGGCGTCCTCGGTGAAGTAGAGGACGCCCTCGCTGACCGCGTACGCCCCGCCGCCGTACTCGTGGGCCCGGGAGCGGGCGCTGAACCCGGGGGGCGTTCGATCCAGGCGCGCGCCATCTGCCCCCGCCTCAACCACCACCAGCCGGCCGCCCTCGGAAGGTCGGCCCTCGAGCCAGTAGGTCGCTCGTCCATCGGTCCGCGGGCTCGCGAGGCGCACGGACGCCGCCGCCACCCGCTCGGCGCTGAGCGGCGAGCGCCAGGCGCCGTAAGGCGTCACCGCGCGGCGAGCTGGGTCAGGACATAGGGCAGGATTCCGCCCTGCTCGTAGTAGTCCCACTCCTTGGGCGTGTCGATGCGCACGCGTGCCTTGAAGCGCGCCACCTTCCCGTCCGGCGAGGTGGCCAGGACCGCGACCTGGCGGGCCCCGACCTCGAGCCCCTCGATGTCATAGGTCTCGCGCCCGGTGAGCCCGAGGCCGCCGGCATCCTGGCCGTCACCGAACTGCAGCGGGAGCACCCCCATCCCGACCAGGTTGGAGCGGTGGATCCGCTCGTAGCTGCTGGCGATGACTGCGCGCACGCCGAGGAGCCGCGGCCCCTTCGCTGCCCAGTCGCGCGAGGACCCGCTGCCGTACTCCTTGCCGGCGATGATGACGAGCGGCACGGCCTCGGCCTGGTAGCGCGTCGCGGCGTCATAGATGGAGAGGGTCTCGCCAGAGGGCTGGTGCTGGGTCCAGCCCCCCTCGACGCCGGGGACCATCAGGTTGCGCAGGCGGATGTTGGCGAAGGTCCCGCGCATCATCACCTCGTGATTGCCGCGGCGGGCGCCGTAGGAGTTGAAGTCCTTCGGGGCGACGCCGTGCTCGATGAGGTAACGACCGGCGGGGCTGTCGGGCTTGATCGATCCGGCGGGTGAAATGTGGTCGGTGGTGATGCTGTCGCCGAGGAGGGCCAGCGCGCGGGCGCCGCGGACGTCGGTGAGCCCCGCCCGGGCGGCATCGGCATCGAAATAGGGGGGGTGGCGAACGTAGGTCGAGCTCGCGTCCCAGGGGAAGCGGTCGGAGGCGGGGACGTCAAGCTCGGCCCAGCGGGCGTCGCCGGCGAAGACGTCCGCGTAGGCGCGCCGGTACATCGGCGCGTCGACTGCGCCGGCGAGGGCTTCCTGGACCTCGCGCTGGGTGGGCCAGACGTCGCGCAGGAACACCGGCCGGCCGTCAGAGCCAGAGCCGAGCGGCTCCTCAGCGAGGTCGATGTCGAGGGTCCCGGCGAGGGCGTAGGCGACCACGAGCGGCGGCGAGGCGAGGTAGTTGAGCTTGACCTCGGCGTGCACCCGGCCCTCGAAGTTGCGGTTGCCGGAGAGCACGGCGCAGGCCTGCAGCTCCCCCTCGCGGATGGCGTGGCTTACCGGGTCCGGCAGCGGACCGGAGTTGCCGATGCAGGTGGTGCAGCCGTAGCCGACCAGGTGGAACCCTTGGTGCTCGAGGGCCGCGAGGAGCCCCGCCTTGCGCAGGTAATCGGTGACGACGCGCGAGCCCGGGGCGAGGCTGGTCTTGACCCAGGGCTTGACCTTGAGGCCGCGCTCGGTCGCCTTGCGGGCGACCAGGCCCGCGGCGAGCATGACCGCGGGATTGGACGTATTGGTGCAGCTCGTGATCGCGGCGATGACGACCGCGCCGTCCCGGAGCTCGACCTGGCCCTTGTCGAGCCAGACCCGGGCACTGCCCCCGGCGACCCGCTCGCGGGTCGCGGCGGCCAGGCTCTCCTGGAAGGCCGAGCGCGCCGAGGCGAGCGGGATCCGGTCCTGCGGGCGCTTCGGTCCGGCGAGGCTCGGCTGCACGCTCGCGAGGTCGAGCTCGAGCCGGTCGCTGTAATGTGCCTCGGGGGCGCCGGGCTGGCGCCAGAGCCCCTGGTGGCGGGCATACGCCTCGACCAGGGCGACCTGCTCTGGGGAGCGGCCGGTCAGCTCGAGGAAGCGCAAGGTCTCGGCGTCGATCGGGAAGATCCCGCACGTCGCCCCGTACTCGGGGGCCATGTTGGCGAGCGTCGCGCGGTCCGCGAGCGACAGGTGGTCGAGCCCGTCGCCGTGGAACTCGACGAACTTGCCGACCACGCCCTTGCGCCGCAGCATCTGGGTTACGGTGAGCACGAGGTCGGTGGCGGTCGCGCCCTCGGCGAGCTGGCCGGTCAGACGCATGCCGACGACGTGGGGGATGAGCATGGTGATCGGCTGGCCGAGCATCGCGGCCTCGGCCTCGATCCCGCCCACGCCCCAGCCGAGCACCCCGAGCCCGTTGATCATGGTGGTGTGGGAGTCGGTGCCGACCACCGTGTCCGGGTAGGCGTGCCAGCCCCCGTCGGCGGCCTCGGCGAAGACCACCCGGGCCAGGTGCTCGAGGTTCACCTGGTGGACGATGCCGGTATCCGGCGGCACCACCCGGAAGTTGGCGAAGGCCTTCTGGCCCCAGCGCAGAAAGGCGTAGCGCTCGCGGTTCCGATCGAGCTCGGTCCGGGCGTTCTTCTCGAAGGCGTCAGCGGTGCCGAAGTAATCGACCATCACCGAGTGGTCGATCACCAGCTCGGCGGGGGTGAGCGGATTGACCCGCTGCGGGTCGCCGCCGGCGGCGGCCATGGCGTCGCGCATGGCGGCCAGGTCCACAAGCGCGGGCACCCCGGTGAAGTCCTGGAGGACGACGCGGCTCGGGGTAAAGGCGATCTCGCGGTCCGGCTCCGCAAAAGGCTGCCACTCGGCCAGGACGCGGACGTCGTCCGCGGTCACGTTCACCCCGTCCTCGCAGCGCAGCAGGTTCTCCAGCAGGACCTTCAGGGAATAGGGCAGTCGTGTGAGATCGAAGCGCTCGCCGAGGCGGGCGAGGCTGAAGATCTGGTGGTCACGACCGCCGACCGCGAGCGTCGTGCGCGTCTCGAAGCTGTCGCTCATGGCGGGACCTGCGGGGGTGTCCAGGCGCGTGGGGCGCCATGATAACCCAGGCCCGGGGCGTAATCGCGGGCGTGGGTCGGGGCGCGGGCTCGCTGCCGCGCGCGGCGCCGGTGCCGGTGGTCTTTGTAAAGCGACGCAGGGGCAGGTGATCAGAGGCCGAGGAGCAGGCGTGCCGGGTCCTCGATCGCCTCCTTGATCGTCACCAGGAACTGGACGGCCTCGCGGCCGTCGATGATGCGGTGGTCGTAGGTGAGGGCCACGTACATCATGGGCCGAATGACCACCTGGCCGTTCTCGGCGACCGGGCGGTCGGCGATCTTGTGCATGCCGAGGATGGCGCTCTGGGGCGGGTTCACGATCGGCGTGGAGAGGAGCGAGCCGAAGACGCCACCGTTGGTGATCGTGAAGGTGCCGCCGAGGAGGTCATCGGGCTTGAGCTTGCCATCCCGGGCGCGATCGACGAACTGGGCGGTCTGGCGCTCGATGTCGGCGAAGGAGAGCTGGTCGATGTTGCGCAGCACTGGCACCACCAGACCGCGCGGGGACCCGACGGCGATGCCGAGGTCGTAGTAGTCGTGGTGCACGATCGCGTCGGCCTCGAGGTAGGCGTTCACCGCCGGAAAGCGGCGCAGGGCCTCGACCGCCGCCTTGGCGAAGAACGACATGAAGCCGAGGCGCACGCCGTGGGCCTGCTCGAAGCGCTCGCGGTGACGGGCGCGCAGGTCCACGACCGCCTGCATGTTGATCTCGTTGAAAGTCGTGAGCAGGGCGGCCCGATGCTGGGCTTCGACCAATCGCTCGGCGATGCGCGCCCGGATCCGGGAGAGCGGCTCGCGGCGCTCGCCGCGGGCGTGGGCCGCAGGGAGGTGGGGCGGGGCGGGCGCGGCCGCGGGCGCCGCGGCCCGGGGCGCGGGCCTCGAGGCGGCGGCCTCGGCCGGCGGGCGCTCGCGCGCCGCGAGGTAGGCCAGCACGTCCGGGCGTGTGACCCGACCCTCCTTGCCGGAGCCGGGGACGGCGTCCGGCTCGAGGCCGTGCTCGGCGAGCAGCCGGCGTGCGCCGGGGCCGGGCAGCGGCCCTCCGGCAGCAGGCGCGGGCTGCGCAGACTTCGCCGGCTCGCCGGGCGTGATGGGCAGCACCTGTGGCGGCTCGGCCTCGAAGCGCCGCTCGAGCGCGGCGTACTCGGTGTCGATGGTGGCCAGCACCTCCTCGCTCTGCACCACCTCGCCCTGGGTCCTGACGACCTTCTGCAGGATCCCGTCCTCGGGGGCCACGATCTCGAGCACTACCTTGTCCGTCTCCACGTCCACCAGGTGGTCGCCGCGCTTCACCGATTCCCCCGGCCGGCGCTGCCACGCGAGCACCGTCCCCTCTTGGACCGACTCCGCGAACACCGGCACCTTGACCTCTACGATCACGCTCTTTGTCCTCGCTTTCGCCCGCTCAAACGGGGGTCTCGCTGCGAACCCGGCGCCCCGGTCGCCGTGTGGAACTAGGCCCGCCGCCGGTCCAGCGCCGTGGCGTGGGGGCGCACCAGGGCGTCCTCGAGGAGCTCGCGCTGCTGCTCCAGGTGGCGGTGCAGATAGCCCACCGCGGGGGAGGCGGAGGGCGGCCGGCTCGCGCAGTCGAGGGCCTGCTGGGGCTGCAGGCATTCGGTGAGACGCGGACGGATGTAGTACCAGGCGCCCTGATTCAGCGGCTCCTCCTGCACCCAGAGCACGGTGCGCGCCTCGGCGTAGCGGCCGAGCGCCGCCCTCACCGCCCGGGCGTCAAACGGGTAGAGCTGCTCGACCCGCACGATCGCCGTGTCCGGGATGCCGCGCTCGCGCCGCGCCTCGAGGAGGTCGAAGCACACCTTGCCCGAGCAGAGCAGCACGCGGCTCACGGCCGTCGGCGCGACCGGGTCGACCTCGTCCAGGACCGTCTGGAAACGGCCGGTGGCGAGCTCGCCCAGGGTGGAGACCGAGAGCCGGTGGCGCAGCAGGCTCTTCGGTGTCATTACCACCAGCGGACGGCGCCAGGCCCGCAGCATCTGCCGCCGCAGCAGGTGAAACATCTGGCAGGGGGTGCTCGGGTAGACCACCTGCATGTTCCCCTCGGCGCAGAGCTGCAGGTAGCGCTCGAGCCGCGCCGAGGAGTGCTCCGGACCCTGGCCGTCGTAGGCGTGGGGCAGGAACAGGACGAGGCCGGAGAGCCGCTTCCACTTCACCTCGGACGAGCTGATGAACTGATCGATGACGACCTGGGCGTTGTTGGCGAAGTCCCCGAACTGGGCCTCCCAGATGACCAGGGCGTCGGGGTCCGCGGCGCTGTAGCCGAGCTCGAAGGCGAGCACCGCCGCCTCCGAGAGCAGGGAGTCGATCACCAGGAACTGGGGCTGGCCCGCGAGGAGGTGCTGGAGGGGCACGTACCGCGAGCCGTTGGCCTGGTTGTGTAGCACGGCGTGGCGGTGAAAAAACGTGCCGCGCCCGCTGTCCTGACCCGAGAGCCGGATCGGGTAGCCGTTCTCGAGCAGGGTCGCGTAGGCCAGCGTCTCCGCGGCCCCCCAGTCGAGCGGCTGCTGGTCCTGGGCCATCCGCCGGCGGGCGTCGAGCACCTTGCGCACCGCCGGGTGCAGCTTGAAGCCCTCTGGAACCATCGTCGTCTCGCCGAGCAGCCGGCCAAGGTCGGTGCGCGCGACCGCGGTGTCCACCGGGTCGTCCCAGTGCCCGCCCGTGTGCTTCGCCCAGTTCGCGGCGTAGGTGGACTTGAAGTCGCTCAGGATCGGCCGGACCACCACCTCACCGGCCTCCAGGCGCGCGAGGTAGGCCTGGAGCGCCTCCTCCGCCTGCTCGGCGGTGAGTGCCCGGTCCGCGATCAGCGCGTCCCGGTAGGTCAGGCGGACCGAGGGGTGGGCGCGGATCCGCTGGTACATGAGCGGCTGGGTGACCGCGGGCTCGTCGGCCTCGCTGTGCCCGTGCCGGCGGTAGCAAACCAGGTCGACGAAGACGTCCTTGTGGAAGGCCATGCGATAGTCAAGCGCGAGGCGCGTGACCATCAGCACCGCGTCGGGGTCGTCGGCGTTGACGTGGAATACGGGTGCGGCGATGGCGTTGGCGACGTCGGTGCAGTAGAGGGTCGAGCGGGCGTCGAGCGGGTCGCTGGTGGTGAAGCCGATCTGGTTGTTCACCACCAGGTGCACGGTGCCGCCGGTGGTGAAGCCGCGGGTCTGGGAGAGGTTGAGGGTCTCCATGACCACCCCCTGACCCGAGAGTGCCGCGTCGCCGTGGATCAGGACCGGAAGGACTTGGTCCCGGGTGCGGTCCCGGCGCTTCTCCTGACGCGCCCGCACCGACCCCTCGACGACGGGGGCGATAATCTCGAGGTGGGAGGGGTTGAAGGCAAGGGCGACGTGGACCGGGCCGCCCGGGGTGTCCAGATCGGTCGAGAAGCCCTGGTGGTACTTGACGTCGCCCGACCCGCCGTTGTCCTCGCCCTTGCCCTCGAACTCCAGGAACAGGTCCCCGGGGCGCTTGCCCATCACGTTCACCAGGACGTTGAGCCGTCCCCGATGGGCCATGCCGATGACGAGCTCCTTGACGCCGTGCGCCCCGGCGTTCTGGACCAGCTCGTCGAGGACCGGGATGAGGACCTCGCAGCCCTCGAGCGAGAAGCGCTTCTGCCCGACGTAACGGGTGTGCAGGTACTCCTCGAACCCGGCCGCCGCGGTGAGCCGCTCCAGGGTGCGCAGCCGTGTCGGGGTGGTCGGATGCGCCTCGCCATGACACCCCTCGAGCCGGCTCTGGATCCACCGTTTGTGGTCGGTGTCGGGGATGTGCATGTACTCGACGCCGATGCTCCGGCAGTACGTCTGCTCGAGGATCACGAGGATCTCGCGCAGGGTCGCGAACTCGGGGGCGACCAGCGACCCGGTGTTGAACTGGCGGTCGAGGTCCACGTCCTCGAGGCCGTAGTAGGCGAGGGTGAGGTCGGGTAGCTCGGGGCGCTCGTAGAGGGCGAGGGGGTCCAGGTGCGCGCGCTTGTGGCCGCGGAACCGGTAGCTGTTGATGAGCTGGAGCACACCGATCTGCTTGGAGCCCGCCGCGCGCGAGCGGTCGGGCTCGGCCGAAGGCACCACCCGCGCTGGGCCCGCGCTCGCGGGAGGTCCGGCCACCTCGAGCTCGCGGAACCACTCCCGCCACGCCTCGGGGACGGACGTAGGGTCGCGCTGGTAGTCCTGGTACAGGAGCTCCAGGACCTCCGCGTTACCCGCGAACAGTACGCCCTCGTCGGTCATGATGCGCCCTTCACCCCGATGCCACGTCCGCCTAGTTTAGACGATGGACCAGGGCCCCCCGTAGGCGTTCCGGGCCTGCCGCCGCCCTCGGCGGCAAGGACCCACCGGACGGGGTAAAAGGGCGCGGGGGCCTGAATTGCCTCCCCGGAGCCATCTGGTTTACGCTTCGCCCTCGCCGACCGTCCAGGACACCGCAGCCGGGGCGCACGCCCCGCATCCGGTCGCCCCGGGCAGCCCGCGGGAGAGGTGGCCGAGTGGCTGAAGGCGCACGCCTGGAGAGCGTGTATACGCTAATACCGTATCGAGGGTTCGAATCCCTCCCTCTCCGCCATCGAACTTTTTAACCCTCTGTTTTCAAAGCCTTTTTTGCATGCCCAGCTGGCGGTCCCGCCATTCGTCCCCTCATCACATCGATGCCTGGGGACCTGCTCGGTCCATGCTTGCCTCCTCGGCCAGGTCCTTGGCCTCCTCCACTTCCCCGGCCGGGGTGTCCGGTAGGCGAACAGGTTGCCGACGGCGAGTGCACCGTAACCCCAGGATCGGGCGAAGGCCGTGCAGCGGCGGATCGAGGGGTCATCCACGACGGCGTCCGCGATCGACGGGTTCAGCATGATGAACAGCACCTGCGGCCCCTCGCCCCACCGGCGCCAGAGGGCGTAGCGGTGGCGCCGGCAGGGGGAGAGGAGGGTGTGCGCGTCACGCCGTTCGGGGTCGCCGTGTCATCACGACCACCGGGTGGCCGTGGCAGCTCTCCGAGCCGAGCCGCTGCCAGCCGAGTCGTGCGTAGTAGTCCTCGCGGTCGAAGGTGAAGAGGTACAGGGTCGGCAGGCCGAGCTTGGCCGCCTCCTCGACCACGCGCTCGGCCAAGTCCGATCCAATCCCCTGGCGTCGGTAGTCGGGGGCGACGTACAGGCTTGCCAGCCACGGACCCAGATCGGGGCGCTCCGGGAGGTCGTCCTCGATCAGGCTCGCCGAGCCGACCACCTCGCCGTCCACGAGCGCGACGAAGGTCGTCGGGATGGGGGCCGAACCCAGATGCCCGCGCAGCTCCTCGGCGACCTCGACGACCGTGCCCCCCGGGTGCAGGAAACCCCACTCGGCCTGGTGCCAGGCCGCCAGCTGCGGGAGGGCCTCGGGATGGTCGGCGAGCGGGACGATGTGCAGGCTCACGCCCTGGTCCCCACTCTCCTCAGTCGGTCCCACCCGACACCGCCAGCTCGGCCCGGGCGCGGTCGCTCAGGCGGTCGAGGGTCCAGGGCGGATCGGTAACGATCCGGACCCGGCAGTCCGTCACCCCCTCCAGCTCTCGCACCACCACAGCCACCTGCCCGGGCAGCCCGAGATTGTCCGGGTGCGTCGGGCTGGAGAAGGCGAGGTCGATCCGGACCCGCCCGTCCTCTGCCACCTCCACGGCGTAGACCATGCCCATGGCGACGAGGTCGATGGCAGGGGTGGCGGGGTCACGGACGGTGGTGAGCGCCGTCCACACCCGCCGCTCCAGCGGGTTACGGCGAGCGGGTTTGGGGTGGGTCATGGTGAGACCTCCGGGGCTGCGGTGGGAGGCGGTAACGTACCGCCGCCGCGCAGAGCAGAACACCCCGCCAAGGGTCGCCCGGGGCGAGCTGCCGGGTTACGGCTGGCTGGCTGAGCAATCGGGCACCCGATGCCTCGTCACCGCGCCTCAGTCCCGCCGCCTCGCCCCTGCGGCCAACGGCCAAGCCGGGCCGCGAACGACCGCTCCCCCTCCCGTAGCTGCCGTCGGCACGAGGCGTGACGCCCCTGCACTCGGGCTGCACGCCGGCTCGCCACTGTAAAGCGCGCCGACAGGACCCGAGCAGCGGTCAGGATGCAAAGGACCGTCGGTTCTTGGGCGGCAGTCGGCCAGGACCTGCCGCCGCAGGTGCTGCCCGGAGTGGCCGCAGAGGAATCCTGTGCGGACCTCTTGGCCTTGCATTGCATTGACGTTAACCTGTCTTATAGGAGTTCCGCCGCGGCCGGCATCAACTTGTGGCACGCTGGGCGTCCGGCCCATCGATGGCAGAGGACCTCTACCATGTCGATACCCATCGAAGTCCTGGAAGCTGAACTGCTTCGACTACCGCGCATCGAGCGCGCCCGCCTGCTCGACCGAGTCGTCGCGAGCCTCGACGCTGACAATGCTCGCGATGAGGCGTGGGATCGGCTCGCTGCAATGCGTGACGCAGAACTCGAGAGTGGCGCCTCGTCTCCAGTCTCCGGGCCGGAGGCCATTGCGAGGTTGCGGGCCGAGCTGCTGTGAGCTTTACGCTGCACCGAGGCGCGGAGCGCGACCTCGGTGACGCGGCCCGCTTCTACAGGAGCGAGGCTGGTCGCGCCG
>Ga0316622_100002309_pt1 | contig 13114 bp, 12 predicted proteins | sample OWC_Aug_OW2_C1_D_FD_207646 | JGI IMG/M metagenome (GOLD analysis project Ga0316622, IMG submission 207646) | Wetland soil microbial communities from Old Woman Creek delta, Ohio, United States - OWC_Aug_OW2_C1_D5_C | ecosystem: Environmental > Terrestrial > Soil > Wetlands | place: USA: Ohio... | reverse complement strand
GGGCAGGCGAGCCCCACGCTCTCCGGCGGCGAGGCGCAGCGGATCAAGCTGGTGACCGAGCTGGCCAAGGCGGGGCCGGCGGAGGCCGAGGCGGGGGGCGGCCTGCCGGGGCGGGCGGTGCGGCGCACCCACACGCTCTACGTCCTGGACGAGCCCACCATCGGGCTGCACATGGCCGACGTGGAGAAGCTGGTGCGCGTGCTCCATCGCCTGGTGGACGCCGGGAACACGGTGGCCATCATCGAGCACAACCTGGACGTGATCGCCGAGGCGGACTGGGTGATCGACCTCGGCCCCGAGGGGGGCCAGGGCGGCGGCCGGATCGTGGCGCAGGGGACGCCCGAGGACCTGGCGCGCCGCCGGAACGGGTCCCACACCGCCCGCACCCTGGCGACCTTCCTGCGCCGGCACGGGCAGGAGCGCACGGGGCAGCAGGGCGTGTCGCCCCGGACCTGAGCGGGCGCGCAATGACGCACATCGGCGACCAAGATCCCTCGGCATTGACTCTGAGCAATCCGGATAGCATAATGCAAGCACAATGCAATCGCTCCGGCTGTGAACAGCCTCCATATGGGAGACGACATCGTGGCAACCTTGTATGTCCGAGATGTACCGAATGACCTCTACGAGCGGTTGAAGGACCGTGCAGCGCAGGAGGGGCGCAGCATCAGCCAGGAGGCGGTTCGCCTCCTCCGAGTTGCGCTCCTCACGGAGCGACCCCAACCCGATCCGGAATTCAAGGCATGGGTTGACCGCGTCACCGCGCAACGAGAGCGGTGGGCGAGGGAAGGCCGGAAATTCCCTGACAGCACGGCGCTCATCCGCGAGGACCGTGATCGGTGACACCCATCGTTCTGGATACCGGGGTCCTGGTGAAGTTGTTCGTTCAGGAGGAGGACTCCTGGAGGGCAACGAGGCTTCTTCAGGAGGCGGCCGATGGAGCGTACCGCCTTGTGGCTCCGGACTTCATGGCGGTCGAGTTCGGCAACGTCCTGTGGAAGCTGGTGGTTCGCGCGCAACTGCAGGAGGCAGAGGCCCGACAGGCGGTTGCCGAGTTCCCTTTTGATCGTATCGAATGGCTGCCTGCCCGCGTCCTGCTGGCAGAGGCGTACGGAATCGCGACCGAACACGGGGTCGCCGTGTACGATGCCAGCTTTCTGGCGGCGGCAGCCAGTCTCGGCGTGGACTTCGTGACGGCGGACGAGGGACTGCATCGGAAGGTCGGCGGCCGGCTGCCCTGGGTGAAGCTGCTCCGCGACTTCGAAGAGGCCTGACTTAGAGCAAACCGGTGTCCGCACAATGAGCCGGAGCCGCTCCATCATCCACCTCGACATGGACGCGTTCTTCGCGTCGGTGGAGCAGCTCGACCGCCCGCCCTACCGGGGCAAGCCGGTGGTCGTCGGCGCCGATCCCCAGGGGGGCAAGGGGCGCGGGGTCGTGGCGGCCTGCTCGTACGAGGCGCGGCCCTTCGGGATCCGCTCCGCCATGCCCATCACGCAGGCCTACCGCCGCTGTCCGCAGGCCATCTACGTCCGGCCGCGGATGGCGCGCTACGCCGAGATGTCGCAGCGGATCTTCGCCGTCCTGCGGGAGACCACCGATCTGGTGGAGCCGCTCTCCATCGACGAGGCCTTCCTGGACGTGACGGCCAGCCGCCGGCTGCTGGGCAGCGCCGAAGAGATCGGTCGCCGCCTGAAGGCCCGGATCCGGTCGGAGCTGGGACTGGTGGCCTCCATCGGGATCGCACCCAACAAGTTCCTGGCCAAGGTGGCCAGCGACCTCGGGAAGCCGGACGGGTTCGTCGTGGTCGAGGCGGGCCGCGAGCGCGAGTTCCTGGAGCCGCTGCCGCTGTCCCGCCTGTGGGGGGTCGGGCCGAAGACCGAGGCTCGTCTGAGCCGCCTGGGCCTGCGGACCATCGGGCAGCTGGCGCGGATGCCGGTCGAGACGCTGGAAGCGGCCTTCGGTGGCGGGGGGCGTGAGCTGTGGGAACTGGCCAACGGCATTGATGATCGCGAGGTCGTCCCGGAGGAGGAGGCCAAGTCCGTCGGGGCCGAGACCACCTTCGCCGAGGACACGGACGACCTGGAGGAGCTCCGCAGAACCTTGCTGGCGCTGGCGGACCGGGTCGGCCGGCGTCTCCGGCGCGAGGGCTATCTGGCCGAAGGGGTCACGCTGAAGTTCCGTGACCACGACTTTCAGACCCTCACCCGGGCGGTCATGCTGGCGCAGCCGACCGATCTCGGCGACGACTTCTTCCAGGCGGCGTGGGGGCTGCTCCGGGCACTGGACTGGCGTGGGAGGCGGGTGCGGCTGCTGGGGGTGACGGCGACGCGGCTCACGGGGGCCGGCGGCCAGCGGGGCGACCAGCTGCACCTCTTCCAGCGGGAGGCCGCATCGAAGGAGCGCCTCGCCCGGACGGTGGACGCCATCCGGGAGCGGTTCGGCTCGGACGCCATCGCACGGGCCTCGCTTCTGGCCGCGCGGCGGGCGCCGCGCGGCAGACGTCGGGATCCTGCGAGCGGGGGTCGCCAAAAATGAGGAGGGAGGGGAGATGCCGGCGGGAGTACCCAGGGGCCACCCCCTGATCCGGTTGTTTGCGTCGCTGACCGAGCAGACCTTCGCCCGACAGCTCGGCTGGCCGGACGCCGATGTCATCCGGTACGTCACCGATATCCTGGCGGAGTTCGTGCACGTGGATCGGCTGTACCGGATCCGCAACGCCCAGGGGCGGCGGGTCGAAGAGGTCGCGGAGATGCTGGCCGAGGGGGATCTGCTGCACCGGGCCGAGGGCGTGGACCGCGAACGAGAGGTGCACCGGCACATCGGCGATTACACGCTGTTCATGGCCGGGCTGTTCCCCGAGTACCTGCACCGGCTCAAGACCTCGAAGGCCGTGCTCTCGCCGGATGCCCTGCTGGACTTCATCCAGGTGGGGAAACGCTCGTACCGGATCGTCTCCGAGTTCCGGTATGGCGACTACGGGCCGCTGGCCCCGCTGTACCGGAAGCTCTCGGAGAATTTCGAGCTGTGCGTCTATGGCCTGGGATACGTGCGCGCCGACCTGGACCGGCTGCGCGATCCGCGGTTTCAGGCGGCGAAGGGGCGCCTGCTCGGCTGAGCGGCCCGGGGTCGCGGGCGGGCTCGCCAGAGGCTGAGAAGCGTGCGATTGGCTTGACACGTTCCGGCAAACCCTATAGGCTCTGCGCCGTTTTCCCTGCCGCTAGTCCGCATTCTTCGCGAATACGGCTCGCGAAGACTGCGGGCTTAGCCCGGATTATTCACGTGTCGTTCGTGAATGATCCGGGCTGGGCGCTGCGCGAGATTCCGCGAAACCGGCCGGCGGGTCCAAGGGATGCCCGAGAGATGGAGGAGGGTGATGGCGTCGAATTCGAGAGCGAGGGGTGTGGATCGGCGGACGCTCCTGAAGGGCATGGGCGCGGCGAGCGCCGCAGGACTCGTGGGGTTTCCGGCCATCGTCCGGGCACAGGCGCGCGAGATCAAGATCGGCTCGGTCCAGCCGATGACGGGCCTGCTGGCGGTCGTCGGCAAGACAACCCGCCAGGCCAACCAGCTCGCCGTGGACCACGTGAATGCCGAGGGCGGGATCAAGTCCATGGGCGGCGCCAAGCTGGTCCTGGTCCCGGGGGACCACCAGTACAAGCCCGAGGTGGCCCGGGCCGAGACCGAGCGGCTCATGCGCGAGGGCTGCCACGTCCTGACGGGGGCCTTCGACAGCGGAAGCATCAACGCCATGATCCAGGTGATCAAGCAGTCCAGCAACCCGATCCCCTTCGTGATCGACATCGGCTCCGCGGACCAGCTCACCCAGCAGGGGGTGAAGTACGTCTTCCGCGTCTTCACCACCAACGACACGATGGGCCGGCGCGGCATCGAGTACCTGATGGATCTGTTCAAGACCTCGGGTGACCCGTGCAAGCGCGCGGTCATGTTCCAGGTGAGCGACCTCTTCGGCCAGGTGGGGCGCGAGCGGACGATGGAGTGGCACAAGAAGCTCAACGCGCCCTTCGAGGTCGCCGAGATCATCACCTACCCGGCGGGCACCCAGGACCTGTCCACCGAGGTCGCCAAGGCCAAGGCCGCCAAGCCGGACCTGATCCTGGCCATCACACGCCCCAACGACGCCATCCTGCTGGTGCAGGAGCTGTACAAGCAACGCCTGGACGTGAAGGCCGTCGTCGGCCCGGGGAACCCCGGGTTCTACCAGCCGACCTTCGCCCGGGCACTCGGCAAGCTGGCCGAGCACACGATGGCCAACGCGCCGTGGTGGAACCCCAAGTCGGCGCTGGGGCAGAAGGTGGCGGCGGACTACGAGAAGCGGTACGGCGATCCCTTCACCACCGAGTCGGCCTGGTCCTACCAGGGCGTTCGCGTCATCGCCGATATCCTGGAGCGCGCCGGCACCACGGACCCCGACAAGTTCGTGGAGGCCGCCCGCAAGACCGACATCAAGGAGCACGTGGTGTCGGGCGGCCCCATCCAGTTCAACGAGCAGGGCGACAACATCGGGGCCTCTTCCTCCATGGTGCAGATTCGCGAGGGGCGGCCGCGGGTCATCTATCCCAAGGAGGTGGCCGAGATCCAGCCCGTGTATCCCATCCCAAAGCTGTGGGAGCGGGGCTGACCTCCGGCCGCTCACCGGCGCGGATCCGGGCCGAGGCGGAAAACGGGAGGCAGGAGAGGGAGCATCCTCCTGCCTCCTTCCCATTTCTGGGGGTGAGGTGGCGCTTTACCTGCAAGCCATCGTCAACGGGATCCTGATCGGCGGCGTCTACAGCCTCATGGCCGTGGGGCTGTCGCTGATCTTCGGGGTCATGCGGGTCATCAACTTCGCCCACGGGGACATGATGGTCTGGGGGATGTTCCTGTCCTTCTGGCTCTTCACGACCCTGGGGGTGGACCCGTATCTGTCCATCCTGGCCACGGGCACGGCCGTGTTCCTGCTGGGGGCCGCGGTGCAGCGTGGGCTGGTGAGCCGCATCCTCTCCGCCCCGCACGAGATGCAGATCCTGCTCATGATGGGGGTGGCCCTGGTCCTGGAGAACGTGGCGCTCATGACCTGGGGGCCCGACCCCCGCCGGGTCAACGTGTCGTACGGCCTGACGACCTTTTGGCTGGGCCCCATCGTCTTCGATCTGCCGCGGCTGGTCACCTTCGGCATGGCGCTGCTGCTGGGGCTGCTCCTGTACCTCTTCCTGAGCCGGACAGACCTCGGCCGGATGATCCGCGCCGCCTCCGACAACCAGACCGGGGCGCTGCTGGTCGGGACGGACATCCTCAAGGTCTTCACGCTGGCCTTCGGAATCGGCGCGGCCTGTGTGGGGGCCGCCGGGAGCCTGATGACCCCGCTGCTTCCCTTCACGCCCAGCTCCGGCATCCTGTTCACGCTGACCTCCTTCAACATCGTCATCATCGGCGGGATGGGCAACCTCCTGGGGGCATTTGTCGGAGGGCTCCTAGTCGGGGTGAGCGAGTCGCTGGGCGCCGTTCTCCTGGTCCCCTCGCTGAAGGAGATCGTGGGCTTCGTCCTCCTGGTGCTGATCCTGCTCTTCCGCCCGCAGGGCCTGCTGGGAGGGCGACGGTGATCCTTCGGGTCGCGCTGGGGATCGGGGCGGGCGTTGCGCTCATCATCCTGCCATTTGTCGTGTCCTCGGTCTGGCAGAACCTGCTCATCACCACCTTCTACTTCGCCTTCCTGGGGCAAGCCTGGAATGTCCTGGGCGGGTACGCCGGCCAGCTCTCGCTGGGCCATGCTGCCTTCTTTGCCATCGGCGCCTACACCTCCGTCGTGCTCCACACGCACCTCGGCATCTCCCCCTGGCTGGGGATGTTCGCCGGGGCGTTGCTGGCCGCGCTGGTCAGCCAGGCCATCGGGTACCTCGGGTTCCGCTTCGGGCTGCGCGGCTTCTACTTCATCCTGCTCACGCTGGCGGCGGCCGAGATCCTGCGGCTGATCGCCCTGCACCTGACCCTGCTGGGGGGCTACACCGGGCTGTTCATCAACTTCACGCCGAATCCGTGGCAGTTCCAGTTCAAGGGCAAGGTCTCCTATTACTTCGTGGCCCTGGGCCTCCTGGCCGTGGCCTCGGCCGTGGTGTGGCTGATCGAGCGGTCGAAGTTCGGGGCCTACCTGGTGGCCATCCGGGAGGACGAGGACGCCGCCGAGGCCCTGGGGGTGGACACGTTTCGCTACAAGATGCTGGCCTATGCCGTGAGCGCGGCCCTCACGGCGCTGGGCGGCACGTTCTACGCCTACTACCAGTTCTACCTGCAGCCCAACACGATCCTGAATATCCACCATTCGGTGGACATCATGATCCGGCCCATCGTCGGCGGCAGCGGCACCATCCTGGGCCCCATCCTGGGGTCGTTCCTGCTGGAGCTGCTGGGTGAGTTCTCCCGCACCGTCTTCGCGGCGGGGGCCGCCGGCCTGTACGTGGCGATCTATGGGGCCCTCCTGATCCTGGTCGTGCTGTTCTTGCCGCGCGGCGTGTACCCGACGCTGCTCGGCTGGCTCAGGCGCGCCGCCGGGAGCCGCCAATGAGCCTGCTGGCCGTGGCCGGGGTGTCCAAGGCCTTCGGGGGTCTCATGGCGGTCCGCGATGTCAGCTTCGCGCTGGCGGAGGGGGAGCTGCTGGCCCTCATCGGCCCCAACGGGGCGGGGAAGACGACCCTCTTTCACCTGCTCTCGGGGTTCCTGGCGCCCGATGCGGGGAACATCCGGTACGCCGGCGAATCGCTGGCCGGCCTCCGGCCCCACGCCATCTGCCAGCGCGGCATGGTCCGCACGTTCCAGATCGCGCGGCCATTCCACCGCCTGACGGTCCAGGAGAACGTCCTGGTAGGCGCCCTGGAGCGGGTGACGCACCGGCGCCAGGCGGTGGTTATCGCCGAGGAGGTCCTGGCCCTCACGGGGCTCGCAGACCGAGCCGATCACATGGGCCACAGCCTCACGCTGCCGGACCGCAAGCGCCTGGAGCTGGCTCGGGCACTGGCGACGGGACCCAAGGTCCTGCTCCTGGACGAGGTCATGGCGGGCCTGAATCCCACCGAGACGACGCGGCTGATCGAGCTCATCCGGACCATTCACCGGCGCGGGGTGACCATCCTGCTGATCGAGCATGTCATGAAGGCGGTCATGGCCCTGGCGCAGCGGATCCTGGTGCTGAACTACGGGGAGCTGATCGCCGAGGGGACGCCCGCGGCGGTGGTGCGGGATCCCAAGGTGATCGAGGCGTACCTCGGCGAAGGATACGCAGACCTCGAGGCGTGACGGGGCGCGATGCTGACGCTCAGGAACGTGCAGACATTCTACGGGGACCTGCAGGCGCTCCACGGCGTCAGCCTGAGCGTCCGCGAGGGGGAGATCGTCTCCGTCATCGGCAACAACGGGGCCGGCAAGACCACCACCCTGATGACGATCTCCGGCGTCTACCGGCCGCGCCGGGGTGCGCTCGAGTTCGAGGGGCGACGCATCGACGGCCTGAAGCCGTCCGAGATCGTCGAGCTGGGCCTGGGCCATGTTCCGGAAGGACGCCAGCTCTTCGCCACGATGACCGTCGAGGACAACCTGCTCATGGGGGCATGCTCCCGCCGGGCCAAGAGCCAGCGCGGGCAGAGCATGGCCCGCGTGTTCGACCTGTTCCCGCGGCTACGCGAGCGGCGCGGGCAGGTGGCCGGCACGCTGTCCGGCGGCGAGCAGCAGATGCTGGCCATCGGGCGCGGCCTGATGGGGCTGCCGCGCCTGCTGATGCTGGATGAGCCGTCCCTAGGGCTGTCCCCGGTGCTGGTCACCGCCATGTTCGAGGTGATCCGCGAGATCAACCGGGCAGGCACCACCATCCTGCTGGTGGAGCAGAACGTCTTCCGCGCCCTCAGGCTGTCCCAGCGGGGCTACATCCTGGAGGACGGGCGGATCGTGGCCGAAGGCGCGAGCGACATGCTCCTGCGCGATCCCCAGGTGCGCACGACGTATCTCGGGCTGTAGGGGGCGGGGGACAGGGGACGGGGACAGCGACAGCGACAGGGACAGGGATAGGGATAGGGATAGGGGACAGAGGGGGCGCGGAGAGGCCGGCGACCGGTGAGGCAATCATCAAAGGCCCAGGGTTCGACCTGGAGTGGTCCCCAACAGCAGCGGAGGCGATTCTGCTTGGGTAATAAAGGAATTGGCCACTGGCCAATTCCTGGGGGGCTGAGATGGCGGTGAAGCTGCCGATCTACATGGATCACAACGCCACGACGCCGGTGGCGCCCGAGGTCTTCGAAGCGATGCGGCCGTACTTCGGCGAGCGGTTCGGAAACCCCGCCTCGGGCAGTCACCGCTTCGGCTGGACGGCGGAGGCGGCCGTGGCGGTGGCGCGCGAGCAGGTCGCCCGCCTGATCGGCGCGCAGCCCGAGGAGATCGTCTTCACCTCCGGCGCGACGGAATCGGACAACCTCGCCATCAAGGGCGTCGCGCAGGCATACCGGGACCGGGGCATGCACCTGGTCACGGCCTGGTTCGAGCATCACGCCGTCCTGGACCCGTGCCAGCGGCTGGAGCGCGAGGGGTTCGAGGTCACGTATTTGCCGGTGGATCGAGAGGGGCTGGTGGATCCGGACGATGTCCAGAGGGCCATCACCCCCAGGACGGTCCTGGTCTCCATCATGCTCGCCAACAACGAGATCGGGACCATCCAGCCGCTCCAGGAGATCGGCCGGATCTGCAAGACGCGCGGCGTCCTGCTCCACAGCGACGCGGTGCAGGGGGTCGGGAAGATCCCGGTCGACGTGAACGCGCTGGGTGTGGATCTGCTGTCCCTCACGGCGCACAAGTTCTACGGGCCCAAGGGCGTGGGGGCGCTGTACGTCCGCTCCGAGAACCCCCGCGTGCGGCTGGTGGCGCAGATGGACGGGGGCGGCCACGAGCGGGGGCGGCGCAGCGGCACCCTCAACGTCCCCGGGATCGTGGGGCTGGGGAAAGCCTGCGAGCTGGCCGGGCAGCTCCTCGACGCGGAAGGCCCCCGGTTGACGGCGCTGCGAGAGCGGCTGTGGGCCGGCATTCGGGCACGCCTCACCGACGTGCACCTGAACGGACACCCCGCCCGGCGCCTGCCCGGGACGCTGCATGTCCGGTTCGAGGGCGCGGACGGGCAGGCCCTCCTGGCAGCCTTAAGTGACGTTGCCCTGTCGGCGACCTCGGCCTGTAGTTCGGGCTCCGGCGAACCCAGCCACGTGCTCCGCGCCCTCGGTCTCCCGGCGGCGCTCGCCCTGGCGAGCGTCCGTTTTGGGCTGGGGCGGGGCAACACCGAGGCGGAGGTGGACTACGTCTGCGACCGGCTGGCGCAGGAAGTGGCCCGGCTGCGGGCATCGGGCGTGCAGCCCGCCGCGCCAGCAGTCCGGGCAGGGGAGTGATTCCCGATCGAAAACGCCGGAAAGGAGTGCACACGTGTTTGCGTACAGCCACCATGTCTTCGTCTGTATCAACCAGCGCCCACAGGGGCACCCCAAGGGCGACTGCGCCTCGAAGGGATCGCGGGACGTCTTCCAGAAGTTCCAGGAGGAGATCGAGAAGCGACAGCTCTGGGAGAAGGTTGCGGTCAACGGGACGACCTGCCTCGGCCCGTGCAACTTCGGCGCCACGGTCGTCATCTATCCGGAGGGGACCTGGTACGGGCGCGTCACGGCCAAGGACGTCGAGGAGATCGTGGAGCAGCACTTGGTGGGCGGTAAGCCCGTGGGGCGGCTGCTCCTGTCCGCTCTCATGGCCGAGGGCACTCAATAGCCCGGGCCGCCCAGACCATTGCAGGACCCGGGTGGCAGGAGCGCAGGCCCCTGTGGGCCCGGGCCGTGCGGCCGAGCGCCAGCGGCGAATATGTTCGGTGCCCTGGTTGGTGGTGTGCTAGAGTACAGGAACTGGGGGATCGTCCAACGGCAGGACAGCAGACTTTGGATCTGCTTATCCAGGTTCGAATCCTGGTCCCCCAGCCATCGCTCTCCGCACCGTGCTTGCCGTCCGCAGTCTCCCGGCTTCGCCTTACCGCCCCGGCGCCGTGGCCGCGGCCCGGGGGCAAGGCGGTCGACCGACGACGGATCAGGAGGCCCTCCGATGCACACCGCAACGTCCCATCGCCCGGCGGTCATGGGCAGCCGCGGCATGATCTCGACCGCCCACCCGCTGGCCAGCGCTGCCGGACTGGAGATGTTCTGGCGGGGGGGCAACGCGGTTGACGCGCTCGTGGCGGCAGCGGCCACCCTGAACGTGGTCGAGCCGTTCATGTCGGGCATCGGCGGCGATGGGATGCTGCTCCTCACCCTGGGGGGCTCCGGCGAGCGGAAGGTCCTCAACTTCATGGGCCGCACCCCCAGGGCGGCCCGGATGGAGGGGACCGTGGCGGCGGACCTGGAGAGGGGACCGAAGTCCTGCCTCGTGCCCGGCAACTTCGGGGGCTGGTGGGAGGCGCTCCGCTCCCATGGGCGGCTGGGGCCGACTGCGGTGTTCGCCCCGGCCATCCGCCATGCGGAGGATGGCTTTCCCCTCACCCACCGGGGAGCCGGCTTCTTCGCCGACCACCGCGCGCGGCTGACGCCACAGGCAGCACAGCTCTTCTGCCCCGGCGGCGAGGTGCCGCGCCCGGGGACGCGCCTCAGCCATCCGGCCCTCGCCACGACGTTGCGGCGCCTGGCGACCGAGGGGCCAGATCTCCTCTACCGCGGGGAGATCGCGGAGCGCATCTGCCGCGCCGTGCAGGCGGCGGGGGGCTGGCTGACGATGGAAGATCTCAACGCGTTCCGGGCCACATGGCGGCCGCCGGTGGCCTCGACCTTCCGCGGGGACGAGGTGGTCAGCGTTCCCCCGCCGGCCGCCGGAACCCAGCTGCTGGAGACCCTGAACATCCTCGAGGGGTTCGACCTGCAGGCCCTGGGGCATAACAGTGCCGAGGCGCTGCATGCCATCATCGAGGCCGTGAAGCTCGCGATGGCGGACCGGATCGCGTACCAGTCCCTGCCTGAGCCGCCGGTGGCGGGCCTCGTGAGCAAGCAATACGCCGCCGCGCAGCGGCGACGGATCGACCCCTCGCGCGCCGCCGTGTGCGCGGGGGAGCGGTACCTGGCGGATCACCTGCCGGGCGAGGTGACGCCGGGCGATCCCTATGGCTACCAGCGCGAGCACACGACGCATCTCAGCGCCGTGGACGGCGAGGGCAATGCCGCCTCCATCACGCAGACCCTGGGCAGCCCGTTCGGGTCCGGCCTCATGGCGGGCGATACGGGGATCCTGCTGAACAACCTCCTCATGTGGAGCGACCTCGACCCCAAGAGCCCGAACGCCCTGCACCCCGACCGCGCCGTGGAGACCCGCATGGCCCCGGTGCAGGTCTTTCGAGGGGGCCGCATCCTGCTGGCCATCGGCACGCCCGGGAGTTACGGCATCCCCCAGACGACGACGCAGATGCTCCTGAACGTCCTGGAGTACGGGATGGACATCCAGGCGGCCATCGAGGCGCCGCGTCTGCGGGTGTACCGGGATCGGACGGTGGATGTCGAGGCCCGCATCCCGGCGGCGGTCCGCGACGTCCTCGCCGCCCGGGGTCACGCCCTCCGGGAGCTGCCGGACTGGTCCTGGGTGGTGGGCGGCGGGCAGGGGGTCTTCGCGGACCCGGCCAGCGGCACCCTCATGGGCGGGGCGGATCCCCGGCGCGACGGCTACGCCATGGGCTGGTGAGAAGCAAAGCACCCAAAGAAGCAACGTCCCCCAAGCGTTGGGGGACGTTGCGTGATTGGTATTATTCGGTGGCCGGGGCGTTCCGGCGGCTACATGGGCTCGTCGGCCGTGGGGCCATAGATGGAGGGCAGCGGGACATCCAGCAGGCGCAGGTAGACCGAGAGCTGCCCCCGGTGGTGGATCAGGTGGTTGAGCAGGAAGGTGCGGATGACGCCGACCCGGGGCATCTCCACGACCAGCTGCCCCTGCCTGGTGAGCCGCCAGGGGGCCAGCAGGCGCTCGGTCGTCTGCCGCTTCACGGCCTCGGCCGCGAGGCGGGTGGTGCGGTCGAACATCTCCAGGACCTCCGCGACGGTGGCCAGGGTCGGCGGGACGTAGCCGCTGGATCCCACGTCGAAGCCCTCGCGATCGACGATCTCGGACACCCAGCCTGGGATCTCGGCGATGTGGCCCGCGAGCCGTCCCAGCGTCATGGACTTCTGGTGGGGCTTCCAGCCGAACTGGCCCTGGGGGAGGCGCTCCAGGAGCTTCCGGGTGGTCGCCATCTCGTGGGTCATCTCGGCCAGTATCGGGTCCGTCATGCTCATGGCTCTCTCCTTGTTCTGGACGCGGTGCCCCCGCCGGAAAAGGCCAGCAGGCCGGCCCCGGCCGGATCGCGGATCATCTTCCCGGGAGAACGGCACTGTACTTCAGGTGCGTGCGGAACGGTATCGAAAAATCGAGGGCGAGACCGCGGGAGGTGTTGGCGGCGGAGTGGCAGAGGGGTGGGGGAGCAGGGGAGGAGCGAAGGCCGCGAGAAGGATGCGCTAGCGCTGTTCGGCGATCGTCTGGGGGGCGAACAGCCGCTGGCGGGCGGCGCTCTCCAGGGCCAGGTTGACGATAGTCAGGCGGCGGGTGCCGGGTTCTTGCCGGCGGCCGGCGTTGGCGCCGAGGCGAGGACCGGGGCCTCGGTGCCGTCCGGGAGGCCCTGAACGATCTGTTCCATGACCTCCAGGCGCCGGAGGAGACCGGTGACCTCTTGCCCCAGCAGGGCCACGTCTCCCCCCCGGGTGAGCGCGCGGCGGTGTGCTTCGAGATCGGTCCGCAGGCTGGCCAGCTCGCCGACCAGACTCTCGCGCCGGGTATGGAGCAGGGAGCCGAGCTGCATGAGCCCCGTGGCGAGGTCCTTGAGGCAGTCGTAGCGCCGGAGGGTGAGGTTCTGCTGGTACTTGCCCGCGGTGATCTCGCCGATGGCCCGGCGGAGGCGGAACATGGGGCCGGCGACCCGGTGCGAGAGCAGGATCGCCTGGAACGCCAGGAGCAGCCCGAAGATGAAGACGATGAGCCAGATGTAGGGCGGGACGGTAAGCACCCGCTGTTTGACCTCGGGGTTGATGGAGCCCTCGGGCGA
>Ga0316622_100002308_pt1 | contig 13116 bp, 10 predicted proteins | sample OWC_Aug_OW2_C1_D_FD_207646 | JGI IMG/M metagenome (GOLD analysis project Ga0316622, IMG submission 207646) | Wetland soil microbial communities from Old Woman Creek delta, Ohio, United States - OWC_Aug_OW2_C1_D5_C | ecosystem: Environmental > Terrestrial > Soil > Wetlands | place: USA: Ohio... | reverse complement strand
ATCCGGCGCATGCCGCCCAGAAAGAACATCATGAATAGGCTTAATAAACCAGTAGCCGCCGGCGCCATGCTGGTCAGTCCGGGCAAAAGCAGCCGTTTACAGGAAATGCGTAATAGAGCCCTGGCGGCAAACGCGCCGGCAGCGCCAGCCCAGCCACAGAAACAATCCCAGGAGAGTGACAAGGGTTTGAGTCCGGAACTGGCGCTGGCTCGGCGGTTGATCGACCAGCGCCTGGCCGAGATTCTTGCCTCTCTGCCCGCTGGCAAGCAGCTTAGCTTGTTCAAGATTCGGTTCGGCGTCGAGTTCGATCAGATTAAAAATCTGCCGATCAAGCGCGTCGCCGCAATGTTGCAAATTCGTCATCCTGAGCTGAATAATCCGCGCGGCGACATGAAGCAGACCATCGAACTGACTTATAATGGCCAGCGGATCTGATAAACCGCATTGCCAACACCTTGGCGGCAGTAGTTTTTTTTGCCGCCCTTAACCCGTATCTAGCCAACGATGTACACCGTAGAACCCAATCAGGATTACCGCGACCAAAGCTTGCGCCATGACGCCGAACTTTCCAGCGACGAGCTCAAGGCGGATGCCACCAAACACTATGACGAATGCTATCGCGACTATCTGTTCGCCTGGTGTAATCGCGAAAATCTGGCCCTGCATTATGGTTATTGGGACGAGGACCAGCCCTATGATCAGCATCAAGCCTTGCTGAACAAAAACCGGGTGCTCTATGAAAAAGCCGGTATCCAGCCCGGCGACAAGGTGCTGGACGCCGGTTGCGGCATCGGCGGCAGCAGCATCTGGATGGCAAAACAGCATGGAAATCCGGTCACAGGGATTACCATCAGCGCCAAGCAGGCCGACTATGCCCAAGAGCATACGCGCCACCACGGTGTTCAGGATTTGGTGAATTTCGAAGTGGCGGATTTTTGCGCGACGCCGTTCGCCGATGCGTCATTCGACGCGGTCTGGGCCTTGGAAAGCTCCTGTCACGCCTTGAACAAGGGCGATTTTCTGCGCGAAGCCTGGCGAGTGTTGAAGCCGGGCGGGCGGCTGGTGGTTTGCGATGGCTTTCTACTGCAACGCCGGTTCGACGAAAGGCAATGGCAAGCGGTGGTGACCTGTCTGAACGGCTGGGCGGTGCCCAATCTGTGTTCGCGTGACGAGTTTGGTCAACTGCTGCAACAGCAAGGATTTCAGTCCATACAATGTCACGACATCACCCCGCAAACTCAAGGCTCGGCCGATTACATGTACAAGGTTGCCAAACGCCTGCAACCGGTGCAAAAAATCAGCCAGTGGCTGGGGCTGCGAACCAAGGCGCAAACCGCCAACTATCTGGTCGGCCTAGCCCAACATGTCTTGTTCACCGAAAGATTGACCGAATACTGTATTTTTACGGCCCGGAAAGTATGAAGAGATTTGCCATGGTGTTATCGTACTTGAAATTTTTACCGCTTGTTATTCTGCTCGGTTATGGATTGACGGGATGCGCCACCTTGCCGCCACATAGCGTGCATAAGAGCTTTGCCAGCTATGCCGAATCGGTATTTCGCCATCAGAACGAAGTGAGCAGCCGCTTGATGATGTTGAACGATACCGATCAGTTGCCGGATAGCGAGGTATTCGGGGACGCCGAGGAGGCGATGTCCGACGCCTGTCATCTGCTCAATGAATACGCGGAACGCGAAAGCAACGGCGAGAGCATGAGCTGGCGATTCGAAGCCAAAGTCCAGGCTAGCATAGAGGGCTGCGATGCAAGCATTCAAAAGATGGAAGCGTTGCTGGCTGGCATGGGTAAGGAATACTAAGAACTTGGCCAAGCATCACACGCCGCGAGGTGTTCCGGCTTACTAGCCTATGGTCTCGGAAGTAAATATGTGAAAATCCACTTACCCTTTGCCACTTAGCAGCAGTTCCTTCAACTCCGGCAGGCAGGAGCCGCAACCGGTACCCGCGTTGACGCATTGGCCGATGGCCGCGACGCTGGTCAGATCATGAGTCTTGATGGCCTTGAGGATGGTCTTCTCGCCGACATTGAAACACGAGCAGATCGTGTGGCCGATGTCTTCCTCGCCTTGCGGCGGCATGCCGCCGAGCAAACACAGGCGCTCCTTGCGAGTCAGCTCGGTCTTGGCAAATAACGTGGAGAGCCAGCCGGGTTCTGGCAACTGTCCCGTGGTTGTGAAAAACAAGCAACTTTGCAAGCGTCCGTCTTCAAACCGGGCGGTCCGATAGTCTCCCTGGCCTTGGTCGCAGTATTCGATCGAATCCGAGACGTCATTCAAATCCTTAGCCAGAAGCTCGCGGCTCCAGCTTCGTGCGTCCATTATTGGGCTAAGCCCTGCCAGTTGGTGGCGCCAAAAATGGCCGCCCTTGCTGTTAACACTATACTCGCATTCCGGCAACGATAGCGGTATCCGGGACAATATCAACACCTGCCATTGGCTGGGCCAAAAGCTGATTTTGACGGGGGTTTGCTTGCTTTCCGGTTGGCCGGAAAGCGGATCGACCACCGGGTTGACGACCGCCCCCATGCGGCCGTGACTGCTGTATTGCGCCGTCCAGTGCATCGGTACGAACAGGCTGCCGAGTTGCTGGCTGCTGGTCATTTCCACTCTAGCCAGCATGCTGCCGCAACGGCTTTCGATGCGAGCAAGACAACCTTGAGTCAAGTCGAGCCGGCCGGCATCGCCGGGATGGATTTCCACGAAGGGTTCGGGCCTATGGGTATTGAGTTTGGCGACCAAGCCGGTGCGCGTCATGGTATGCCACTGGTCGCGCAGGCGCCCGGTATTGAGGGTGAAGGGATATTCGGCGTCGGGACTGTGGAACGGCGACCGAGGCTCGGTCGGCACAAATCGGGCTTTTCGATTAGGCGTGTAGAATTGTCCATCGCCGCATAGTCTGGCGGTGCCGGAATGTCCGGCTGTAACCGGCCATTGCACGGGTTGTAGCGAGTCGAATCGGCTTTGATCGATATTGGCGAAGGCCGATAGATTGAAGGCGCGAACCGGGAATTCGCCGCCGTTTTCGAATGCGGATAAAGCCGCGTGTTCGCGGAAGATTTCGGCGCTGGAGCGATAATCGAAAACATCGCCAAAGCCCATGCGTTTCGCCACCTGGCTAATGATCCACCAGTCGGGCTTGGCTTCGCCGGAAGCGGCAAACAGCGGGCGCTGCCTGGAAATTCGCCGCTCCAGATTGGTCACCGTGCCGTTTTTTTCGCTCCAGCCGGTGGCCGGCAACCTGACGTGTGCAAGGTCGACAGTATCGGTGTTTCTGATGCAATCCGAGACTACCACCAGTGGGCAGCGCCGCAAGGCATCGCGGACTTTATCCGCATCCGGCATCGATACGACCGGGTTGGTCGCCATGATCCACACCGCCTTGATTTTGCCGGTGGCGATCGCCTCGAACATCTCCACGGCTTTTAAGCCTTGTTTGTCGGCAACCTTAGGCGCCTGCCAGAAGCGGCCGACGCGAGCCACATGTTCGGGGTTTTCCAAATCCATGTGGGCAGCCAGCGTATTGGCCAGGCCGCCGACTTCGCGGCCACCCATCGCGTTGGGCTGGCCGGTAAACGAAAACGGCCCGGCACCGGGTTTGCCAATTTTGCCGCCGGCCAGATGACAATTGATGATGGCATTGCATTTGTCGGTGCCGGAGCTGGACTGGTTAATGCCTTGCGAATAGACGGTGACGGTTTTTTCGGTGTCGGCGAACCAGTCATACAATTGTTTGACAGTGTCCCGGCTTAATTGGCATTGTTCGGCGACTCGATCAAGGTCGCCAGCCGTTTCTTTGGCGACGCGCAAGGCGTCTTCAAAGCCTTCGGTGTGGCTAGCGATATATTGACGGTCCAGCTTGCCGGTCCGATGCAAATAAGCCAGCAAGCCGGTAAATAGAAAGCCGTCCATGCCGGGTTTGATCGGCAAATGCAGGTCGGCAATATCGCAGCTGGCCGTGGTGCGGGGGTCGATGACCACGACTTTCAGCGCCGGATTGTTTTCCTTGGCCTTGCGGATGCGCTGAAAAGCCACCGGATGACACCAGGCGGCGTTGGAGCCGACCAGCACGATCAGCTCGGCCACTTCCAGGTCTTCATAGTTACAAGGCACGACATCGGCACCGAGAGCCCGTTTGTAACCGGCTACCGCCGAAGACATGCACAGCCTGGAATTGGTATCGATGTTCGCTGAACCAATAAAGCCCTTCATTAATTTGTTGGCGACGTAATAATCCTCGGTCAGCAATTGCCCCGATACATAGAATGCCACCGCCTCGGGGCCGTGTTGTTCGATGATGGCGTTGAAGCGTTCGGCGACATGGTCTAGCGCGGCATCCCAGTCGCAGCGTTCGCCGTCGATTTCCGGGTACAACAGCCGGTTTTCCAGGGAAACGGTTTCGCTCAGCGTCGCGCCTTTCGAACACAGTCTGCCGAAATTGGCTGGATGCTCCGGGTCGCCCTTGATGCCGACAATGTGCTTTTCGGCATCTTCAACCGTGGCTTCGATGCCGCAGCCGACCCCGCAATAAGGGCAGGTGGTTTTGATGATGGTCTGTTTCATAGTCTAAGTCTTTAGGCCGCCTGGGCAGGCGGCACTTGGCCGAAGATCAACCGCGGCCTGATGTCCGCAATATCGGTTTTTTGCTTGATAAGATTCAGATACCAAGCATTATCGCTGGTGTCGCCGTACAGGATCGTGCCGGTCACCTGGTTGTTTTTTAGCACGATTTTCCTGTAAATGCCCTGCGCCTGATCGATGAGCACCAGCTTTTCGCAATCGTCGTCGCCCTCGAAATCGCCGGCGGAAAACAGGTCGATGCCGGTGACTTTCAATATGGTTGCCGCCAATAAGCTTTTATAGCTGGCGAAACCATGGCCGGACAGATGGTTGGCGCAGACCTTGGCCTGTTCGTAAACAGGCGCCACCAAGCCAAAGGTTAGGCCTCGATGTTGAACACATTCGCCGACCGCGAAAATCGCCGGATCGCTGGTTTGCATGCAATCGTTGACGATAATCCCATGTTGGCATTGCAATCCGGCATTTTGTGCCAGCGCCATATTAGCCTTGATGCCGGTAGCCATGACAGCCAAGTCGGCGTCTAGCCGCGTGCCGTCGCTGAGCATTATCCCGCTTATTCGGCCGTTGTCGTCCATAATTTCGGCTATGCTGACGCCGAGTTTGAACTCCATGCCTTTGGCTTGTAACTGCCGCTGTAAAAATCCGGCGGCGGTGGCGTCGAGCTGACGGTTTAACAGGTGGCCGGCTCGATTGACGACCGTCACCTTCATGCCCCGGTGCAACAAACCGTTGGCGGCTTCCAGTCCCAATAGGCCGCCACCCAACACCACGGCATGCCGTTTGCTCTCGGCGGTCTTAATCATCGTTTCGACATCGCCAATATCGCGAAATCCCATTACCCCTTGGCAATCGTTACCCGGAATGTCCGGCAGCAACGGCAAGGAACCCGTGGCAATCAATAGCCGGTCATAAGCGACGGTGCTGCCGTCCTGGGCGATGACTCGTTTGTGGTAACGGTCTATCTTGGCTACCGCTTTGCCGGGACCGCAGTGCAGAGTAATGTCATGTGCCTGATACCAGCCTAAGTCGTGAATCATGATGTCGGCGATACTTTTACTGCCGAACAGCACCGGGGTCAGCATGATCCGATTGTAATTTCCGTGCGGTTCAGCACCGAACACCGCGATTTGGTAACGATTCGGCTCGGCTTGCATCAACTCGTCGACGGTACGCATGCCGGCCATGCCGTTGCCTATGACCACCAGTTTTTGTTTCATGATATGCCACCTGTCAATTTGGATTGTAGGGGCGAATTAATTCGCCCTTACGGCATCGGCTTCCATCAGAAGCTGACATTGCCTTGCAGCCAGATTTTCTGGGTATCGGTGCCGAAACCGTCGGCGTTGTAGTTGGCATACTTGGCCAGCAGTGAATAATGCTTACCGAATTTTTTCAGCACCGAAAAATCCCATTCGCTACCGTATTTGATGCCGCCGGTGTCGTCGTAAAAGTCGTGATACATGCCGGTGACCACCATACTGTCGTTCATCAGTTTGGTGCTGGCGGTGGCGAAGACGTCGCGGATACCCTGGCCTAAGGTGGCGTTATTTAAAGGATTGATGAACAGGTCCGCCCAGCCTTGGAAAGCGTGATTGGTACCCAGTGGGGTATTGAAGGTCTTATTGGTGCCGGAACCGTTCAACTGTTCCATCGCTCCCTGCAAGGTGACATTGAAGGCGGTCAAACCAGCCATCAGATTGATGCGGTCCGCCTCATAATGATTGGGATTGTCGGCGTAATTGCTCTGCTTGCCCCATTCCGCGGTGTAGAGGAAATTCACGGTGTCGAAGAATTGCGGCGACTTGCCGTCGAAACGTACACCGTAAGTTTGCGAGGATTTGACGTAATTGGCGCGCTCGCGGTAGTCCAGCCAATAACCATAGCCGATTAGGTTGCCCCAGTCGGTGATTTTGTAGTTGAGGTTAAGTATCGGGGCATTCAGGGTATCGGTTTGGCCGGCGATATTTTGCACGTGATCGATATAGCCGGCATTGACGGTCAGCCCGAATAGCGTCTGATTATTGTGGGTGATCAGAATCGAATCGTAAGTCGATTCCATCTGCCGCCAGCCGACATTGCCGATGAAGCGGTCGTCGTCCAGTTTGATGCGTTGCCGGCCAACCTTGATCAAGGTGTCGGCGATGCCTTTGTAGCTCAACCAGAATTGGTTCAACTCGCTACGATCCGGGTCGACGATGGTCGAATATTGAGTACGGCGGTTGACGGTGCTGTTGTAATCTTCCTGTAAGGCATAGTTGCCCTCGTATTCCGCATAGGCCTGAAAGTCGTAAAAAGTCGGCGACAACAGGCCCAGTCGCAATCTGGCGGTATTGGCATTGGCGGTTTTTGGATCCAGCGCCGGCGTGGCGCCGCCATGATCTTGATCGACATTCTCCCAACGATAATTCAAATCCATTTTTATCGCGCCGTTGCTGCCGTAATGATAAAAATTCAGCGCGTCTTCGATGTCCTTGGTGATGTCGGCGGACACCGGTTGGCTGGCGATGGTCATCGATAACAGCATTGCCGACGACACGGCGGTTGAACGATAGATTTTTTGCTGCGGCATAAAGCCCCCTTGATGGGTTAAAAATACGATTAGTGAGTGTGGTCGCATGCCGATAGAAAGCTCAGCAGGCTTTCCCTGTATCGGTAATAGTCCGGGTGTTCCAGCAAGGCCTTGCGAGTGCGCGGACGCGGCAGGTCGATTTCCTGGATCTTGCCGATCTTGGCGTGTGGGCCGTTGGTCATCATCACCACCCGGTCGGCCAACAGAATGGCTTCGTCGACGTCGTGGGTGACGACGATGGCGGTGACGTGGGTGCGCTCCCAGACTTCCATCAATACCTCCTGCAGTTCCCAACGGGTCAACGAATCCAGCATGCCGAAGGGCTCATCCAGCAGCAACAGTTTGGGCGACAAGGCGAAGGCGCGGGCGATGCCGACCCGTTGCCGCATGCCGTTGGACAGGTCGGCGGCTTTCTTGAACATCGAATCGGCCAGGCCGACCCTGGTCAGGTAATATTCGACGATGTCGTCGCGTTCGTCCTGGCTGGCATGCGGATAGACTTTGTCGACACCGAGCATGACGTTTTGAAAAGCAGTTAGCCACGGAAACAGGCTGGGCGCCTGAAATACCACGCCGCGATCCGGGCCGGCGCCGTCGATTTCGCGGTTGTCGAGGATGATGCCGCCTTCGGAGATTTCATTAAGGCCGGCGGTCATCGACAGCACCGTGGATTTGCCGCAACCGGAATGGCCGATGATGGAGACGAATTCGCCTTTCTTCATTTTCATGTCGAAGCCGTCCACGACCTTGACGGTGCTGTTGCCGTCCGGCGTGGGGTAAATTTTCGACAGTTGCGCAAATTCCAGATAACGCGGCTTGCCTAGATCGCGTTGCCCCGGTTTCAAGGCCGAGGTATCCAGTTTCCAGTCGTTGCTGGTATTGGGCCTGACGTCGGGCAGCCTGATTTTGTCGGGGGTCTCCGATTGCGATTTTTCCATGCCGAGGTTCATCAGATAGCGGGTGATTTCGGCTCGGAGGCGTTTGAATTCCGGATTATGGTTGAGTGCGGTGCGGTCGCGAGGCCGTTCCAGATCGATATGAAAATGAGGGCCGAAGGTCGCATCGGGGCCTGGCTTGAGCGGAATCACCCGGTCAGCCATGTAAATGGCTTCGTCGACGTCGTTGGTGATTAGAATCACGGTTTTCTTGTCTTGCTCCCAGATTTGCAGGATTTCGTCCTGCAGGTTGCCTCGGGTCAGGGCGTCCAGCGCGCTAAGCGGTTCGTCCAGCAGCAGGATGTCGGGATTGGCTGCCAGGGCGCGAGCGACGTTGACCCGTTGGCGCATGCCGCCGGATAACTCGGGCGGCTTTTTATCCATAGCCCGGCCCAGGTTGACCATGTTGACGTACTTCTCGGTATGCACGTGGCGTTGCGCCGGCGTCCAGTCCTTGAAGATAGCGTCCACCGCCAGCGCCACGTTCTGGTAGACCGTCAGCCATGGCATCAGAGAATAGTTCTGAAACACCACTCCGCGATCCGGGCCAGGTTCCGTAATCGGTTTCCCTTGCTTCAACAACTCGCCGCTATCGGCCTGGATCAAGCCGGCGATCATCGAGACCAGCGTGGTTTTGCCGCTGCCTGAGAAGCCGACGATGGCGATGAATTCACCTTCCTTGATGTCGAGGTTGATGTCTTTCAGGATGGACGTTTTGTCTTTGCCTTCGCCATAGGATTTGCAGACGTTTTTCAGTTCCAGCAACGGCGTGCAGGCGTCGTTGGCCGGAAGCAAGGTCGATGATTTTTGCATGGATAATTCGATGATTTTGGCGGCTGCGTTCATGTCGGTATCCTTAGATTTTGCTGAACGAAAATACATTCTGTAACGATTGCATGATGCGATCGAGGATGAAGCCGATGATGCCGATGGTGAATACCGCTACCATGATCCGGCTCAGAGAGTTGGCGCTGCCGTTCTGGAATTCGTCCCAGACGAATTTGCCTAAGCCGGGGTTTTGCGCCAGCATTTCCGCGGCGATCAGCACCATCCAGCCCACGCCCAGCGATAGCCGCATGCCGGTGAAGATGTAGGGCAGGGCGGACGGTAAAATGATGCGTCTAATTTGGGTAGACCAGTCAAGCCGCAATACCTTGCCGACGTTGACCAGGTCGCGATCGATGGACGATACGCCGACCGCGGTATTGATCAGCGTCGGCCACAACGAGCACAAGGTGACGGTGATGGCCGAAGTAATGAAAGATTTGGCGAACCAGGAGTCGTCGGTGGTGACGTAAACCGCGCTGACCACCAGCGTGACGATAGGCAGCCAAGCCAATGGCGATACCGGTTTGAAAATTTGGATCAAGGGGTTGAAGGCGGTGTTGATGACGGGGCTCATGCCGCACAAAATCCCAAGTGGTACCGCCAGCAGCGAGGCAATGATGAAGCCGGCAAACACGGTGCGCAGGCTGGTGAAAATCTGGTCCAGATAAGTCGGTTTGCCGGTGTATGGCCGGAATTTGATTTCAGCATGCGGATCTGCGCTCAGTTTTTCCTTGTTGCGGACTTCCTGGCGTTGATAGAACTCGGCTCTTTTGCTTGTTTCGGCAAAATGTTCATCGATCAAGCCACAAACTTCGTTCCAGACGGCGACAGGGCCGGGAATCGCACCCAGGCTGGTATTGACTTTGGAAGCGGAAACGCTCCACAGCCCCAGAAACAGCACGAATGCCACAATAGGCACGCCCATGATCAACCAAAGTTGCCGTATCTGTTTGGCCGGGTTTTCACCCGCAGCGATTCTGACAAACGGTACGAACCAGGTCAGGCCGGTGATGTTGAAGAATTTGATTAGTTTGTTGGTCATATCTGCTGCTCTCCTATTACCGTGGTGAGTTCCGTAGGTTGGGTTAGGCGATAGCCGTAACCCAACACATCGGTATTTAATGTCCGGTTGGCTGACGCCTAACCCAACCCATAATTTTTGAAAAAAGATGCGTCCCTGCACCAAACCACGTTCCCTGTTCATAGCACCCACCAGAGTTTATTAGTCGACAATCTTGCCGCCGGAAACCGTCTGCTTGCCCTTCAGGCCGATCGGAAACTTGGCCAGATAATCGTTAGGTTTGTTGGCATCGAACGGAATCTTGTCGATGAAGAAATTTTGCGAAGGCTTGATGCCGGCGTCGGTCGGAAAGTCTTCGGCTTTGGCCTTACCTTCGGCAACCAGTTCTTTAGCGGCTGCCAGGTAGATGTCGGGGCGATAGACGTTTTTCGCGGTTTCCATATACCAGTTGTCCGGCTTGAATTCGTTTATCATGCCCCAGCGCCGTAACTGCGTCAGATACCAGACCGCGCTGCTATAGGATGGATAGCTGGCGCCGTGGCGGAAGAAGGTGTTGAAGTCCGGCAGCGAACGTTTGTCGCCTTTTTCGTATTCGAAGGTGCCGTTCATGCTAGCTGCCAATACTTCGACATCGGCGCCGACGTATTGCTTTTGCGATAACATTTCAATCGCTTCCTTACGGTTTTTGTTGTTGTCGGCGTCCAGCCAGATCGCGGCGCGAATTAGGGCCTTGGTCACGGCCAAGTGTGTATTGGGATACTTCTCGGCCCAGGCCTTGGTGACGCCGAATACTTTTTCCGGTGTATCTTTCCACAGTTCCTCGTCGGTGATCACCGGCACACCTATGCCTTTAAATACGGCTTGTTGGTTCCAAGGTTCGCCCACGCAGTAGCCGAAAATGGTGCCGGATTCCAGCGTTGCCGGCATTTGCGGCGGCGGAGTGACCGAGAGCATGGCTTCGGCGTTGATTTGTCCGGAAGTATCTTGTGGCGGTGCGTAAAAACCGGGGTTGATGCCTCCGGCCGCCAGCCAGTAGCGTAGTTTCAGGTTGTGAGTGCCGGCCGGAAAAGTCATCGCCATGTTGAACGGCTTGCCCTCGGCCTTGTATTTGTCCACTACCGGTTTCAGCGCGTCGGCCTTGATCGGATGCAGTGGTTTGCCGCCTTCCGTCGGCACATTAGGTTTCATTTGTTTCCAGATGTCGTTGGACACGGTGATGGCGCTGCCGTTGAAACCCATGCTGAACGGCACGACGATATCGGCCTTGGTGCCGAAACCGATACTGGATGCCAACGGCGCCGGTGCCAGCATGTGCGAACCGTCCAGTTCGCCGTTCACTACTCGGTCCATGACCACTTTCCAGTTGGCTTGCGCTTCCAACTGTACGAACAGACCTTCTTCCTCGAAAAACCCTTTCTCTGCGGCCACCGCCAGCGGCGCCATGTCGGTGAGTTTGATGAAGCCGAATTTCAGATCTTCTTTTTCCAGCTTGCCGGCAGCGGAAAGTTGTCCGGAAAATCCCAGGCCTACAAGGCCGATCGCGGCTATGGTTGCCAGTAGTTTTTTCGTTATAAATGGTCTGTGCTGTTTCATGTCGGTTCCTGTCAGTTGAAAAATTTGGGCCAAAAAAAAGGCGTCTACGTCCGATTTGCAATCAAATCGGGCGATAGACGCCTTTGTCCGGTTTGCTCAACACTGAGCGGTTTAGTGTGCGACTCCTACGTCGGAGTATTGCTTAGTGTTGAGCAATTGTGATGCCAGTTTTTTTGATATCTCGAGGTGTTCCGTTAAATTATCAAATAAAATAGAGGTTTAGGTGGTTTTTGTTTGGGGTCGTGGAATAACGAGTGCGAAAGGCCAATTTAGGCCGTGCACCGAAGATAGGCATTTTATTGAAATGGCGAAGCGATTTTGCACTTGGATGGTGCAAGACGGGCGGCCGGAACCAGCTAGCCGCGTAGAGTTAGTTCAACTTTTTGATGTCGACGAATTTGTTGGCCGCAGTCAGTTCCATTTCGAAATAGCCTTGAATGCCGGTTTTGGTTAGATAACGTTGGATATTGCCTGCAGGGAACACGATGCGCCGGCCGTCATCGGCAATCGTGGTGACGGTTTTGGCAAGGCCTTGGTAGACGGCCAAATATTGGTCGTAACTTAGGTCGAGGTGAAAGCGGATACGTTGGTTTGCGGCCATAGACATGAAAGTGCCGGCGATGAGCCGGCACTGCGTGGAGGAAAAATTAACGGCTGTTTTGCAAGGCTTCGATACGTTCTTCGAGTGGTGGATGGCTCATGAACAGCCGTTGCACGCCGCCACCGTTTATGCCGAATGCGGCTAGTTCGCCGGGCAGTTGCGCCGGTTCATGCGAACGTTGCAACGCACGCAATGCGCCTATCATTTTCTGGCGGCCGGCTAGATTGGCACCGCCAGCATCGGCGCGGAATTCGCGATAGCGCGAGAACCACATTACCAGCATAGAAGCCAGGATGGATAACGCGATTTGCGCCACCATCTGGGTAATGTAATAAGCCGGACCATAGCCACGTTCGGTCTTGAATACTACCCGGTCCACCACATGGCCGATGATGGTCGCAAAGAAATAGACGAAAGTATTGACCACGCCTTGCATTAGGGCCATGGTGACCATGTCGCCATTGGCGACGTGGCTGATCTCGTGGCCGACTACCGCTTCCACTTCATCCGCGCTCATGCTGCGCAGCAGGCCGGTGCTGACGGCGACCAGCGCGCTATTGCGATTGGCGCCGGTGGCGAAAGCATTGGCTTCTGGTGCATCGAAGATACCGACTTCCGGCATGCCGATACCGGCCTGTTTGGACAGTTGCGCAACGACGCCGACCAGCCATTGTTCGGTCTGGTTTTGCGGCTGGTCGATCACGTGCACACCCATCGCGTTCTTTGCCGACCATTTCGACATAAACAGCGAAATGATGGAGCCCGTCATGCCGATAATGGCTGACATCATCAATAGTGCATCAAGATTGAGATTGACGCCTTGGGCATCCAGTGCACCTTTCAAGCCTAATAGGTTAAATATTACGGTGATTGCAATCATGATGGCCAAGTTGGTGGCCAGAAACAGCAATATTCTCAGCATGGTAAAAATCCTGTGGTTGTAAAATCAGTGGTAGAGAGAGTGGGGGCGGAGT
>Ga0316622_100002307_pt1 | contig 13117 bp, 9 predicted proteins | sample OWC_Aug_OW2_C1_D_FD_207646 | JGI IMG/M metagenome (GOLD analysis project Ga0316622, IMG submission 207646) | Wetland soil microbial communities from Old Woman Creek delta, Ohio, United States - OWC_Aug_OW2_C1_D5_C | ecosystem: Environmental > Terrestrial > Soil > Wetlands | place: USA: Ohio... | reverse complement strand
ACACGCTGCGGATTTCGCCATTCGCATTGGCGACGGCCTTGCGCACGCCTTTGCCGAGGTAGCGTCCCTTGTCGCCGTCACGCAACTCCACGGCTTCGCGCGTGCCGGTCGAGGCACCGGAGGGCACCAGTGCGCGGCCCAGCACGCCGCCCTCGACCAGCACGTCCGCCTCGACGGTGGGATTGCCGCGGGAATCCATGATCTCGCGGGCCTTGATGTCGACGATCCGGGTCATAAGCTCGATTCCTCGTAGGGCCGCGATTTCACCGCGGCGTCAATTTCCTTCATCACCGTGAGCAACGCACCCATGCGCCGGAGCGGCCACGCGTTCGGGCCGTCGGAAAGCGCCTTGGAGGGATCCGGGTGCGTTTCCATGAACACGCCTGCGACGCCGGCCGCGATCGCCGCACGCGCCAGTACCGGGACGAACTCGCGCTGTCCTCCGGACGCATGGCCCTGCCCGCCCGGCAGCTGCACGGAGTGCGTGGCGTCGAAGACGACCGGACAGCCCGTTTCGCGCATCACCGCGAGCGAACGCATGTCGGCGACCAGGTTGTTGTAGCCGAAGCTAAAGCCCCGCTCGCAGACCAGGATCGCCTCGTTACCGGTGGAGCGTGCCTTGTCCACGACGTTGCGCATCTCCCAGGGCGACAGGAACTGGCCCTTCTTGATGTTCACCGGCAAGCCCTGCGATGCCACGGCCAGGATGAAATTGGTCTGGCGGCACAGGAACGCCGGCGTCTGCAGCACGTCCACGACCGCAGCGACCTCGGCCAACGGCGTGTCCTCGTGCACGTCGGTCAGCACCGGCACGCCGATCTGCCGGCGCACCTCGCCCAGGATCCGCAAGCCCTGCTCGATGCCCGGGCCGCGGAAGCTGCCCTTCGAGGAGCGGTTCGCCTTGTCGAAGGACGCCTTGAAAATGTAGGGAATGCCGAGGTCGCGCGTCAGGTCACGCAGGCGGCCGGCAATGTCGAGCACCAGCGCCTCGCTCTCGATGACGCAAGGCCCGGCGATCAGGAAGAACGGCTGGTCCGGCCCGACCTCGAAACCGCACAGCTTCATGCGCCCGCCGCCACCGGCATCTGTGCCGCGCGGTGCTCGCGGGCGGCGCGCACGAAGCCCGTGAAGAGCGGGTGGCCGTCGCGCGGCGTGGAGCGGAACTCGGGGTGGTACTGGCTCGCGACGAAGAACGGATGCTGGGGCAGCTCGACGAGCTCGACCAGCCCGTCGCGGGAGAAGCCGGGGAAACGCAGCCCGGCGTTCATCAGCTTCTGCAGGTAGTTGTTGTTGAACTCGTAGCGGTGGCGGTGGCGCTCACGGATCACGTCGGCGCCGTAGATCGCATGCGCCAGCGAACCGTGCGAGATGCGGATCTCCTGCGCGCCGAGCCGCATCGTGCCGCCGAGGTTCGACGCCTCGTCGCGCGACTCGACCGTGCCCTTCTGGTCCTGCCACTCGGTGATCAGCGCAATGACCGGGTGGGGCGTGGCACGGTTGAACTCCGTGCTGTGCGCGCCCTCGAGACCCGCGACGTGCCGCGCGTACTCGATGATCGCGAGCTGCATGCCGAGGCAGATGCCGAGGTAGGGCACGCGGTGCTCACGCGCGTAGCGCACGGCCTCGATCTTGCCCTCGATGCCGCGCTCGCCGAAGCCTCCCGGGACGAGGATCGCGTCCATGCCGTGCAGACAGTCGGTGCCGTGGCGCTCGATGTCGGTCGCCTCGATGAACTCGAGGTTGACCCGGGTTCGGGTGCGCAGCCCGGCATGCATCAGCGCCTCGCACAGTGAAATGTAGGCGTCGCGCAGGTTCACGTACTTGCCGACCATCGCGACGTTGACCGACAGGTCCGGGCTGCTCTTGGCCGCGACCACCTGCTGCCACTCCTTGAGGTCGGCCGGCGGCACGTCGAGGCCGAGCTTCTCGCAGACGATCGCGTCGAGCCCCTGCTCGTGCAGCAGCATCGGGATCTTGTAGATGTCGTCCGCGTCCACCGCGGAGAACACGGCGCGCTCCTCCACGTTCGTGAACAACGCGATCTTGCGTCGCTGCTCGGGCGGTAGCGGGTCGCGGCAACGGCACAGCAGCACATCCGGCTGGATGCCGATCGAGCGCAGCTCCTTCACCGAGTGCTGCGTCGGCTTGGTCTTGATTTCGCCGGAGGTCGCGATGTACGGGATCAGCGTCAGGTGCATGTACAGCACGTTGTTGCGCCCCATCTCGACCGCAAGCTGCCGGATCGCCTCGAGGAACGGCAGCGACTCGATGTCGCCCACCGTGCCGCCGATCTCGACCATGCAGACGTCGGCGTCGCCGGCGCCCATCCGGATGCAGTGCTTGATCTCATCCGTGATGTGCGGAATCACCTGCACCGTTGCGCCGAGGTAGTCGCCGCGACGTTCCTTGGCGATCACGCGCTCGTAGATCCGGCCCGTCGTGAAGTTGCTGCTACGGCCAGTCGTCGTGCGCACGAAGCGTTCGTAGTGACCGAGATCGAGGTCGGTCTCGGTGCCGTCGTCGGTGACGAACACTTCGCCGTGCTGGAACGGGCTCATGGTGCCCGGATCGACGTTGATGTACGGATCGAGCTTGACGAGCGTGACCTTGAGGCCCCGGGCCTCGAGGATGGCCCCGAGCGAGGCGGCTGCAATGCCTTTCCCCAGCGAGGAAACGACGCCGCCGGTCACGCAGATGAATTTGGTCATGGGAGCCACCGTCGCAGGAGAAGCACGACGGGAGAACAGTCTATCGGAACGGCCCGGTTCCAGCCACCTCGCAACGACCGCAAATGGCCCCGGCCGCGCCCCGCCTACCTGCGCGGCGCAATCGACTCCGCCTCGGTGAGCGGCGGCCGTCCGTGCCAGACGATGCGCCATGAATCCTCGCCCGGGGCCGCCGCAAGCGCGCCGCCGCAGGCCAGGTCGCCGATTGCGACGATTTCGCCCTCGAACGCGACGATCGGCAACTGCGACCGCAACCACGGCAGCACACCGCGCTCCTGCAACCACTTGCGCAACGGCCGGTGATGTGCCGACCCGGCGGGCCGGAACGATCCGCCCGACGGACGCGGCTCGACCGCGAGCGGACCCGTGAGCCGCGCGCGGCTTAAGCCTTCGCCGTGCTCCGGCTGCAGTTCGAGTTTCCCGAGCTGCCCGAGATCGAACGCCTGGCCCGGCTGCCACGCGCCCGGCGACCACGGGCGAGACTCGGTCGAGACTGCTGCCGCATAGAGCCGTTCACGGTAACGGTGCACCACGACGCCGGACCAGCACACTCGTGGCACCCGATCGCCGGCGGCCGCCAGCATGTCGCGGCGCAACGCTTCGAGAGTCGCAGCCGCGGGAATCGGCAGGCCCGCCCCGCGCAGCCACGCACGCAGCAACCGGCGCTGGCGCGATGGCGCCAGAGCGCGCATGGCCGGCAGCGACAGAGTTTCCGCCTCCCGGGCGGCGGCCAGGTCCGCCGCGGCGGCCTCCGCATCGAGTTCGAGCGCCTCCGCGGTCTGCCCCGCAACCCGGCCCACGGTCCGCGCCGCCGCGGGCCAGCGACGGAGCACCGCAGGCAGGACTTCGAGCCGCAGGTAGTTGCGATCGAAGCGCGTGTCGACGTTGGAGGGATCCTCGAGCCACTCGAGCCCGGCGGCGCGAGCCCAGTCGCGCAACTCGTCCCGCGTGAAAGCGAGCAACGGGCGAGCGTGCGCACCGCGGGCAAAAGGTGCAACCGGGGACATGCCCGCGATCGAGCGCAACCCGCCGCCACGCAGCCACTGCAACAGCACGGTCTCGAGCTGGTCATCGGCGTGATGCGCGGTCAGCAGCACCTCGCCGGCTCGCAATCGTTCCGCGAGCGCTCTGTAGCGGGCTGCCCGAGCGGCAGCCTCGGGGCTTTCGCCGGCACCCGGCCGCGCATCGACACGAACGATCTCGCAGTCGATGCCGAACGATCGCGCGACGGACGCGCTGTGCTCGGACCACCGCGCCGCATCCCGGTGCAGTCCGTGATCGACGTGGATGGCTCGTACGGGCTGCCAAGGGGCGACATCGCCGCGACCGGCCAGTTCAGCAATCCCCGCAAGCAGGACGGTCGAGTCGAGGCCACCGCTCAGCGCGATGCAAGACCCGGCGGTCGGCCCGGTAATTTCGGCGAAAGCGCTTTCGAGCGCAGCCCGCAATCGCTCCGGCGTGAAGCTCACCGCGGGATCACACGGCGCGATAGACGCCTTGCGCGCGCAATCGCGCGTAGCGGCGCTCGAGCAGCTGCTCCTCGGGCCACTGGTCGACCTCGTGCAGGTGACGGATCAGTGCGGCCGCAAGATCATCTGCCATCACCTGGGGATCGCGGTGCGCGCCGCCGAGCGGTTCCCTGAGGATCTCGTCGACGAGCCCGAGTTTGTCGAGACGCTCGGCCGTGATGCCCATCGCGTCGGCCGCGATTTCCTTCTTGTCGGCGCTCTTCCACAGGATCGACGCACAGCCCTCCGGCGAGATCACCGAGTAAACCGCATACTGCAGCATCAGCAGGCGGTCGCAGACGCCGATCGCGAGCGCGCCGCCCGACCCACCCTCGCCGATCACGGCCGTGATGACCGGCACCTTGAGCTGCGCCATCTCGAACAGGTTGCGGGCGATGGCCTCGCTCTGGTTGCGCTCCTCGGAGCCCACGCCCGGGTAAGCGCCGGGCGTGTCGATCAGCGTGATCAGCGGAATGCGGAATCGCTCGGCAAGCTTCATCAGTCTCAGCGCCTTGCGGTAACCCTCGGGCTTCGGCATCCCGTAGTTGCGCCGCACCCGCTCCTTGGTGTCGCGGCCCTTCTGGTGGCCGAGCAGCATCACGGGCCGGCCGTCGAGCCGCGCGAGCCCGCCTACGATCGCGTGATCGTCGGCATACATCCGGTCGCCGTGCAGCTCCTGGAAATCCTCGAAGATCGACGCCGCGTAGTCGAGCGTGTAGGGCCGCTGCGGATGGCGCGCGAGCTGCGCCACCTGCCAGGCCGTCAGGTTCGAGAAGATGCTGGTCGTGAGCGCCCGGCTCCTCGCACGCAGCCGCGCGATTTCCTCGCCGACGTTGACCTCGTCGTCGGACGCGACGAACTTGAGCTCGTCGATTTTCGCCTCGAGCTCCGCGATGGGCTGCTCGAAATCCAGGAAGCTCAGTGGCATGGGTCGGCAGGATGCCGCAGGCAGGGCTGCCGGCGCAAATCAGCCTGCGGCGCAGCGCGGCCCGCCGCTCAGCCCCCGAAATAGCTGGCGAACGCCGCGATGGTCTCGCGCACTGAGAAGAACAACACGATCGCGACAATCGGCGGCGCCACGAAGCGCAGCACGCCGAGGATCCGCGGTACCTGGCGGGCCCAGAACGGCGACGCGCCGGCGATCAGTTCCGCTTCGACCTCGCCGCGGACCCGCCAGCCGGCCAGGATGGCCGTGGCCAGCGCGCCGGCCACGAGCAGCAGTTCGCCTGCAATCTTGTCCATCAGGCCGAGCGTGTCGGTGCTGAGGGCCGGCAGGATGCCGAGCGCCGTGATGACCGCACCGGTGCCGATCGCAGCCTTGCGCCGCGCGAGGCCGAACTCGTCCATCACCGAGGCCGTCACGACTTCGAGCAGCGAGATCGCCGAAGTGAGCGCCCCGACCGCGAGCGTCACGAAGAAGAACAGGCCCACGACCCGGCCCGCGCCACCCATGGCCTCGAACGCGCTCGGCAGTGCGATGAAAAGGGCCCCGACCGTGCTGGCCCCGACCGCGCCTTGCAGCCCGAGCGAATAGATCACCGGGAATACGATCAGACCCGCGACGAACGCCACGCCGAAGTCCGTGAAGGCGACCATCGTGGCCGACTCCGGCAGGTTCTGGTCCCGACGCAGGTAGGACGCGAACGTCAGCATGGCGCCCATGCCCAGGCTCAGCGAGAAGAACGCCTGGGCCGCAGCGGCCCTCCAGACCGTCGGGTTCTTGAGCTCGTCGAGATCCGGTTTCAGGTAGACCGCATAGCCATCCCCGGCGCCATCGAGTGTCGTCGCCCAGATTGCGAGTCCGATGACGATCAGGAACAGCATCGGCATCAGGATCAGAGATGCGCGCTCGATGCCGCCCTTGACCCCACCGACCACGATCAGGATCGTGAGCAGCATGAAGCCGACGTGGAATGCGACGGCATCGCCCCCCGACGCAACGGCTCCGAAGTGCTCGCCCGCCGCGGCCGAGAACCCGTGCAGCATGGCCTCGATCGCATAACGGATCGTCCAGCCCGCGATCACCGAGTAATAGGCCAGGATCATCAGCCCTGCAGCGACGAACACGTAGCCCAGCTTCGCCCAGGCGGGTCCGCCGAGCCGGCGCAGGCTGCCGATCGGCGCGAGTTGCCCGCGACGGCCGAGGCCGAACTCCGCCAGCATCAGCGGAATGCCGAGCAGCAGCGTCATGCAGACGTACAACAGCACGAACGCCGCGCCGCCGCCCTCGGACGCCTGGTAGGAGAAGCGCCACATGTTGCCGAGGCCGACGGCGCTGCCCGCGGCCGCCAGGATGAAACCGGCGCGCGTGCCGAACGCTTCTCTCGATCCCGATGTGGCCGCCATTCTTCCCCCTGCCCTGTTGGATTTGTCCTGCCAGGCCGCGCGCCACGCTAGCCGTCGATCCGCGGCGCGTACAGCAACTCGACGCCCTCGCGACCGACCAGCCGCCCGAGGCGCTCGATCAGGTCCTGCGACGGCCGCACGCTCCACTCGTCGCCGAGCAGCACGTTGGCACTGGCCCCTTCGCCAGCATAACGGATCGCGACCGCGCAGCGCCCGCCTCGAGCCGGCGCGAGGGCCTGCTCCAGCGCCGCGATCAGGCGCTGGCCGTCGCCATTGGTCGCCGCAGGCCAGCGCAGCACCAGCCGGCGCGCGTACTGCTCACGCGCCTGCCCGATGTCGATGATGCGCTTCGCCGCGACCCGCCAGTCGTCGACGAAGTCGTCGAAGCGCAGGTTGCCTTCGACGATCAGGATTGCGTCGCGCGCGATCAGCGAGCGGTACTGCTGGTAGAGCTCGTCGAACATCGTCACTTCGATGCGGCCGCTGCGGTCGTCGAGCACGAAGCTGGTGCGGTTGCCCCGCTTGCGGATCTCGAGCACCAGGCCGGCGACGGTCACGGCCTTGCCCGGGCCGCGCCAGCCGCCGTCGCCGCCGCCGACGGGTCTAGCGCCACCCACGTCGGCGATCCGGCCGCTGACGATCGGCTTGAGTTCGCGCTCGTACTCTGTGATCGGATGTCCGGTCAGATAGAGACCGAGCGTTTCGCGCTCGCCCGCGAGCCGCACGGCCTCGCTCCAGTCGGGCAGGGTCTCGCGCAGTTCCGTCGCCACTTCGGCAGCGGCCGCCGGCGGCGGCTCGGCGAGACCGAACAGGTCGTCCTGGCCTGCTGCAAGCGCGCGGGACTGCTGCTCCGCAGCCTGCATCGCGCCCGGCAACTGGTGCATGTGCGTCGCGCGGTTCGCGCCGAGCGAATCCATCGCGCCCGCGCGGACCAGCGCCTCGAGCACGCGCCGGTTGACGCGGTTCAGGTCGAGCCGGCGGCACAGGTCGCGAATGTCGCGGAACGGCCCCTGTGTCTCGCGCTCAGCGAGCATGTTCTCGACGGCCGCCTGGCCGACACCCTTGATCGCGCCGAGCCCATAGCGGATCGATTTCGGACCCGACACGGTGAACATGAAGCGCGATGCGTTCACGTCGGGCGGCTCGACCGCGAGGCCCATCCGGTTGCACTCGTCGATCAGCGTGACGACCTTGTCGGTCTTGTCCATGTCCGACGACAGCACGGCCGCCATGAACGCGGCCGGGTAATGGGTCTTCAGCCACGCGGTCTGGTACGACAGCACCGCGTAGGCGGCCGAGTGCGACTTGTTGAAGCCGTACCCGGCGAACTTCTCCATCAGGTCGAAGATGTGCGCCGCCGTGGACTCGGCGACGCCGCGCGCCACCGCACCGTCGACGAAGATGGAGCGCTGCTTCGCCATTTCCTCGGGCTTCTTCTTGCCCATCGCGCGGCGCAGCAGGTCGGCACCGCCGAGCGTGTAGCCCGCGAGCACCTGCGCGATCTGCATGACCTGTTCCTGGTACAGGATCACGCCGTAGGTCGGAAACAGCACCGGCTTCAAGTCCGGGTGCAGGTAGTCGATCGGGCCCGTCGAGCGGCCGTGCTTGCGGGCGATGAAGTCCTCGACCATGCCAGATTGCAGCGGTCCCGGCCGGAACAACGCCACGAGCGCCACGACGTCCTCGAAGCAGTCGGGCTGCAGCCGGCGGATCAGGTCCTTCATGCCGCGCGACTCGAGCTGGAACACCGCCGTGGTCTCGCAGCGCTTCAACAGCGAGTAGGTTTCCGGGTCCTCCATCGGCAGCAGCGCCATGTCGAGCGGTGGCTCGCCGGCGGCCGCGCGCGCCACGTTGATGTTGCGCACCGCCCAGTCGATGATCGTCAGCGTGCGCAGGCCCAGGAAGTCGAACTTGACGAGGCCGGCGGCCTCGACGTCGTCCTTGTCGAACTGCGTCACGACGCTGCCGCCGCCCTCTTCGCAGTAAAGCGGCGCGAAGTCCGTGAGCACCGACGGCGCGATCACGACGCCGCCCGCGTGGGTGCCCGCGTTGCGCACCAGGCCCTCGAGCGACCGGGCGAGGTCGATCACCTCGCGCACGTCGTCCTCCGCCTTGTAGCGCTTGCGCAGCTCCTCTTCCTTCTCGAGCGCGTCGTCGAGCGTGATGCCGAGCTCGAACGGAATCAGCTTCGCGATGCTGTCGGCAAAACCGTAGCTGTGGCCGAGCACGCGAGCGACGTCGCGGACCACCGCTTTGGCCGCCATCGTGCCGTAGGTGATGATCTGCGAGACGCGGTCGCGGCCGTAGCGCTCGGCGACGTAGTCGATGACCCGGTCGCGGCCTTCCATGCAGAAGTCCACGTCGAAGTCCGGCATCGAGACGCGTTCGGGATTCAGGAAGCGCTCGAACAACAGGTCGTAGCGCAGCGGGTCGAGATCGGTGATGCCCAGCGAATACGCGACCAGTGAGCCGGCGCCGGAGCCGCGGCCCGGACCCACCGGCACGCCGTTCTCGCGCGCCCAGCGGATGAAATCCGCCACGATCAGGAAGTAGCCCGCGAAACCCATCTGGCAGATCACGTCGAGTTCGCTCGCCAGCCGGGCCTCGTAGAGAGCGCGCTCCGGCGGCGCGCCCGCGCCGATGACCGGCGCGCCCAGGCGGGCCTCGAACCCCGCGCGCGCCTCCTGACGCAGGTGTTCCTCGATGCTGCGGCCCGCGGGCACCGGATAGGCCGGCAGGGACGGCTGGCCGAGCCGCACCTCGAGGTTCAGCCGCCGCGCGATCTCAACGGAATTCTCGAGCGCCTCCGGCAGGTCGGCGAAGAGCTTCGCCATCTCCTCCGGGGACCGCAGGTACTGCTCCTCGCTGTAGCGGCGCGGACGCGCGGCGTCGGCCAGCAGCACGCCTTCCTGGATGCACACCCGCGCCTCGTGCGATTCGAAATCCTCGCGCGACACGAAGCGCACGTCGTTGGTCGCGACGACAGGCACGCCGCGCGCGACCGCGAGTCCGAGCTGTCCCGAGATGCACTCCTCGTCCCCGGGCCGCCCAGTGCGTTGCAGTTCGAGGTAATAGCGGTCGCCGAACAGCGCGAGCCATGCGTCAAGCGCGCGCCCGGCCTCATCCGCACGCCCGGCGAGCAGCGCCCGGCCGACGTCGCCGTCGCGAGCGCCCGACAGTGCGATGAGCCCGGCGGTCGTGTCGGCATCGAGCCACGCACGTTGCAACGTCGGGCCGTGACGGCCCTGCCCTTCGAGATACGATCGGGTCACGAGCCGGGTAAGGTTGAGGTAGCCACGCGCGTTCTGGCACAACAGCACGAGGCGGCTCGGCTCAGCCCGCTCGCCCTCCTCGCGCACCAGCGCATCGACGCCGACCAGCGGCTTCAAGCCGCGCGCCTGCGCCGCCCGGTAGAACTTGACGAGGGCGAACAGGTTGCCTTGGTCGGTCACGGCCACGGCCGGCATGCCCATCCGCGCCACGGCGTCCACCAACCCCTCGCGGACGATCGCGCCGTCGTCGCGCTCGCTGTCGATGCGGACGACGCCGTCGACCAGCGAGTACTCCGTGTGCACGTGGAGGTGGACGAATCGGGTCATTGTGGCCGGGCTCAGCGTGAATCGCAGGATTGTACCGGCGCGTAGCTGCGCCGGTGCACCGGCGACGGCCCGAGGCGTCGCAGGACCGCGACGTGGGCAGCCGTCGGATAACCCTTATGGTCCGCGAAGCCGTATCCCGGGTAGCGAAGGTCAAGTTCGCGCATGCAGGCGTCTCGCGCAGTCTTGGCCAGGATCGACGCGGCGCTGACGCTCGCCACGGTGGCATCGGCGCGGACCACCGCCTCGACGGTGCACTCGAACGTGAGCCCGTGCAGGCTGGGACAGCGGTTCCCGTCGACGATGACGTGGGCCGGCACCGGGCGCAGCGCAGCCAGCGCTCGGCGCATCGCCAGGAACGTGGCCTGCAGCACGTTGAACTCGTCGACCTCCGCAGCGTCCGCCCAGCCGAGGCCCCAGGCCAGGCTGCTGGCGCGGATCTCCAGGGCGAGGGCCTCGCGCCGTGCGGGCGAGAGCCGCTTGGAATCGGCCAGGCCGATGATTGGCCGTGCGTCGTCGAGAATCACTGCAGCGGCCGTCACAGGTCCCGCGAGCGGGCCCCGACCGGCCTCGTCCACGCCCGCCGTGAGTCCCGGGCGCCGCCAGTCGAGCACGGCCTGCCGCGGAGCGGATTGCCTCATTGGACGGACCGCTGGCCCGCCACGAGCTCGAGCACGGCGTCGGCCGCCCGCTGGCTCGCATCGCAACGCAGCATGCGGTGGATACGGCCGTACTCGTCGATCAACGCCGCGCGGTCGGGCCGGTCGAGCTGCTCGAGCACCGCCGGTCCGAGCACCTCGGACCGCACCTGCTCCTGGAAGAATTCGGGTACCAGGGGCCGACCTGCCAGCAGGTTCGGATGCGAGAAGTACTGCGTCTTGACGAGCTTCATCTCGCGCAGCAACCAGCCGGTCAGCGGCGCGACGCGATACGCCACGACCATCGGCCGCTTGAGCAGCGCGGTCTCGAGCGTTGCCGTGCCGGAGGCCACCAGCACCGCGTCGCTGGCGGCAATCGCCTCGTGTGCGCGACCATCGACCAGGTGGACCTCCGCTCGCGGCGCATGCTCGCGCAAGTCGCGCTCGAAGCGCTCGCGTGCACCCGCATTCGCCATCGGAGCGACGAAGCTCAGCGACGGCCGTCGCGACTGCAGCCAGGCGAGCGTCGCGGCGAACGGCGGGCCGAGCCTCGTGACTTCCCCGGCCCGGCTGCCGGGCAGCACGGCGACGACTTCGCCCGCCTGTGGCAGCCCGAGTGCCGCGCGCGCGGCGCAAGTGTCAACCTCAAAGGGGATACGATCGGCGAGCGGGTGGCCGACGAATACGGCGCGCACCGAGTGCGCGGCGTAGAAGGCTGGCTCGAACGGCAGCACGCACAGCACGAGGTCGACTGACTGGCCGATCGTCCGCACCCGCTCCTGCCGCCACGCCCAGACCTGCGGGCTGACGTATTGCACGGTGGGGATCCCGCGACGCTTCAGCGCGGCCGCCACGCGCAGGTTGAATTCCGGGGAATCGATGCCGACGTACGCATCGGGCACGGTGACGGCAAATCGCTGCAGCAGGTCCCGCCGCAGTCGCAGCAGCCGCGGCAGGTGCCGCACGATCTCGGCGAGCCCCATCACCGCCAGCTCGTCCGCCGAGAACCACGCTTCGCAGCCGACCTCGGCCATGCGCGGACCGGCGATGCCGAAGAATCGCGAGCCCGGCGCACGTTGCGCCAGCGCCTCGATCAGCGGTCCGCCGAGGTTGTCCCCGGAGGCCTCGCCGGCCACCAGGCCGAACGCGGGGCCGGTCGCGGCGCTCAACGCACGATGCTGCGCGTCGACCGCGGCAGGAACTCGACGATCGGCCGCAGCTCCGGCTGCTCCTCGGCCAGCGCGCCGACCTGTGCGGTCGCATCGGCCAGCTTGAGGCCGGAGCGATACAGCACGCGGAACGCATTGCGGATGTTGCGGATCTGCTCCGGCGTGTAGCCGCGTCGCTTGAGCCCCTCGGCGTTGACGCTGTGCGCCGCCGCCGGCTGGCCCACCGCCATCACGAATGGCGGCACGTCACGCGTTACGGCGGCATTGTTGGCGATGAACGCGTGCGCCCCCACCTTGCAGAACTGGTGGATCGCCGACAGGCCGCCCATGATCACCCAGTCGCCGAGGTGCACGTGGCCGCCGAGCGTGGCGTTGTTCGCGAGCACGCACAGGTTGCCGATCCGGCAGTCGTGCGCGACGTGCACGTAGGCCATGAACAGGTTGTCGTCGCCGATGGCCGTGACGCCTTCATCCTGGACCGTGCCCCGATTCAGGGTCACGCACTCGCGGATCACGTTGCGGTCGCCGATCTCGAGGCGCGTCGGCTCGCCCTGGTACTTCTTGTCCTGTGGCGCAGAACCGACCGAAGCGAACTGGAAGATACGGTTGCCGGCACCGATCCGGGTCGGTCCCTGCACGACGGCGTGCGGCCCGACGATCGTGCCGGCCCCAATCACGACGCCCGCCCCGATCACCGCGTAGGCGCCCACCTCGACGCCGTCCGCCAGCTCCGCGTCCGGTGCGACCGAGGCCGTGGGGTGAATGATCGTCGTCATCGCAGTCTCCCGTAGGGCGCCGCCAGCGGGCGTCAGCCCGGCATCACCATCATCTCTGCCGAGCAGACCTCGGCACCATCGACCTCGGCCACCGTCGCATACTTCCAGATCGTGCGGATGCGACGCTCGAGCGTCGCCTTGAGCACCAGCTGGTCGCCCGGCACGACCGGACGTCGGAAACGCGCCTTGTCGATGCCGGCGAAATAGAACCGGACGTTCTCGTCCGGGTAGACGCCCGCGGTGACGAAAGTCAGGATGCCCGCGGTCTGCGCCAGCGCCTCGAGCACCATGACGCCGGGCATCACCGGGCGGCCCGGAAAATGTCCCGAGAAGAACTCCTCGTTGGCGGTCACGTTCT
>Ga0316622_100002306_pt1 | contig 13120 bp, 10 predicted proteins | sample OWC_Aug_OW2_C1_D_FD_207646 | JGI IMG/M metagenome (GOLD analysis project Ga0316622, IMG submission 207646) | Wetland soil microbial communities from Old Woman Creek delta, Ohio, United States - OWC_Aug_OW2_C1_D5_C | ecosystem: Environmental > Terrestrial > Soil > Wetlands | place: USA: Ohio... | reverse complement strand
AGGGCGGTACCCTCACACCCCCAGGCTCAAACCGCCCTGTGCGAAGGGGAATTTCTACCCATCAGCCCGGCGCTCACCGACCTGGGCCCTAACGAATATATCCGCATCTCAGGCGGACCAGCGGGTGTGGTCAGCGGGCCAACCGGTTTTACGGGCGGCTTGTACCCTGGCAGCGTCAACGAGCGCCCAACAGAGCACACCGCGGCGGGTTTGTGGATGGCCGATCAGATCACGCCGCTCGACGCCACGGGCACTCCCGATCCTAACGGCATGATCGGCATGCTGGGAATTGGGATGTCCAACACAGCCAGTGAATTCCAGGATTTCTGGCGCCTGGCAGAAGCGGACCCCGCGGTCAACCCGCGATTGAGAATCGTCAACGCTGCCCAGGCTGGCAAAGTAGCCTCGTATTGGGCCGATCCACTGGACCCGGCCTGGGACTTCCTGGACGATATGATGGCTCATCGCGGGGTAACGGACCCACAGGTGCAGGTTGTATTCATTAAGTTGACCAATTTCTACCAGGACGATTTCCCCGCCGCGCAGCTCAAGCTCCAGGCAGATCTGGAGACTATCCTGAAGCTTCTGCAAGATAAATTCCCTAACCTCCGGCTGGCTTATTTCTCCAGCCGCACCCGCTCATACGCCTACTGGCAGGGCGGCGGGCCGGAGCCGTGGGCATTCGAGAGCGGTTTTGCGGTAAAGTGGCTGATTGAGAAGCAGATCAGCGGTGATGCGAGCCTGAATTTCGACCCGCGGCGCGGACAAGTGCACATCCCCTACCTGTCGTGGGGGCCGTACCTATGGGCCGATGGGCAAAACGCGCGCTCGGATGGCCTGGTATGGCTGCAATCCGATATGAAATACGACTGCATCCATCCCAGTTTCGCCGGGCGGGCGAAGGTAGCGAACATGCTGCTCGCTTTTTTCAAGAGCGATGTCACCACGACCAGCTGGTTCCTTGCCCCCCCATACACGATGTACATGCAAAATTTATATCACATTTACGCAGGTGGCACCGGTGCCAATCCAGTGCGCCTATTCGGAAGCCAAACCCCATAGCGCTGACACTTCCATCAATTACTCCAATCTAGTCTGTATCACAAACTGTTTGTGATGCAAACTAATTTGAGCTATTAACTTCGTTAGAATTTCCAGCTATGCGATCACGCCCCTTTCATGGCACCGGGCAGCCCGGCAACAAGAATAACCCGTTACCAGCTTCCCCCGGACGGCTGCCCACTGCTGCCAGCCAGCAGCTCTCTGGTGAGAAAGCCGCCGGGTAGGCAACGTAAGGACGTGTCAGCCAGCTACCCAGCCGCTCCAGCCCGGGGAAAGTGAGCCAATCCAGGCGTGCCCCGGCTGCGATGACGGCCTGGCTGCCAGACCCGTTCCACAGGATGCCCTCCACGTTTTCCGCCAGCAGACGCCACTCGCCATCCAATTGGTCCAATCCGCGAAAATTGATGGCGTGTGTCTCGTAACCATCCACGGTGGGGCGTGAGTCCATCAGCAACCACTCCTCGCCATCAGGGCTTTGCAGGCTGCCGCTGCCATAGGGGTAGCGGTATGGCAGCGTCTCGACCTGCCCGCTCTCCGCATGATACAGGCGTGCATCGGGGAAGCTGCCCTCCTGCCCAACTCCGTAAAGCAGCAGGTGATAAGTATCACCCTGCCCGGTGGGGATAGCTGCCGAGTGCAGGTTATATCCCTCCGTCCCAATGATGGACGGTATCTCCTCCTGGCCAAACAGCTCCTGCAGCACGGGAACGACCCGCCCCTCCAAGGGATCCAGGATCAGGGGGCCCTGATCCAAGGTCTCGTGGATTAGAAACTGGCCGGAGCTTAGCCACTCTCCTCCCAGGTAACCGCTGTAATCTCCCAACCGCTCGTCGATCTGCCAGGTTGTACTGACCACCACCCGGCTGTCAGCGGTGTTCACCAGGCTGGTAGCGTAGCCGAGCACTCCTTGCTGGCTGTTCAACAAGCTCGATATGGCGCGGATATCGCCTCCGGGAGAGACGGAAGGGTCAGGCGCAGGGGCAGAAATCAATTGGAAATCCTGCAGGGGTGAATAAGGAGGCTCGCTGCAAGGCTGCACAGCGTAGTATTCCCCCCCGATCCTCACTACCGCTTCACCCGCCTCCGTCCATTCATCCATGTAGAGGGCAAGGCGGCTGGAGAGGTCCGGGTGCGGGCAATCCTGGACGGCTAAGGGATTATAGAATGCCAGGGAAGCTGGAGGCCAGGGTTCGATCTGGCTGGTCACGTCTTCTGGGGAGGAAAGCCAGTAGGCCAGCCAGGCGCCGTCGGAAGACCAGCCACCCAGGCGCAGGAAGGGTGCAGTCACGACCGGGGCTTCACCCTTCGCATCAGGAATCGCGCCGTGCCCTGTAGGGGTCAGGCGGAGGGAAGTGAGGGTAGCCTGAGGTAAGCCAGGACTGCGGAATGTAAAATTAATGATCGATCCTATGAGGGAGATCAACAAAGCGGCCAGGGCAAATAAGCCAAGGACGACAAACCGGTTGGGGATACGACGACCAGACATGGTAAGAAGGCCAGACTCACATGTTGCTGCTGACAGCCAGGATAATCGCAACTACGGAGAAGAGGGCAATCGCCAGGCCGGCGGATATCATCAATAGGGCCAACCGCTTCATCCGGCTGATGAAATAGATCACCAGGCCGAGCAGGGCGATGATCAAACCAAGGGGCAGTCCGCAGGATATTGGCACAGGGCTTAACCATCCTCTCCGCACACACCATACCCGCTCTCCACCAGCTCGCGCAGGCGGGAGGCGAAGCGCGCCAGGGGCGCGCCGTCGACGATGTCGTGGTCGGACGCCAGGGTGACCGGCAGGTACTCACGGTTCACCAGCACCCCATCTTCCAAGGCCGGGCGCTCGACGATGCCCCCCAGGGTCAGGCCCAGGGTGTGCATGGGCAGGAAGGCCAATCCCCAGCCCCCGCCGCTGCCGAACATGCCCACCGAGGTGACCACCACCGTGCCGCTGATCCGTTTGATCCAATGCGGGTTCTTGCGCACCCCCCAATAGACCAGGCGGCGCAGCGGCCAGGGGATGTGCGGACCGAGCTTACCCAGGCCCTGGCTCTGCTCGCTGCTCGCCGGCCGGGCCTGCACCGCGCGAACCTCGTCGTGGATCTGGCGGAAGGTTTTGTGGTTAGCCGCCCGGATGATGTGTGGGATAGCCACCTGGTCCGCCTTGCCTTCGATGATGGTCACTACGTCCACGTCGTCGAAGAGCACCAGCCGGCCGCGCCCGATGAACAAGGGCGCTTTCCACTGGCGGTAGGCCTGCACCATGGGCTGCTCTGCCACCGCCCGCCCCAGGCAGGTGACGATGAAGGCGGTAAAGGAGAGCGCCTCGCCGGTCTCGGCTTTGTGCTGGCGGATTGCCTGGCGCGCCCCGGAGACGTCGAACTCGCCCATACCGTAGATGATGTGCCGCCGGCTCGCCAGCCGCCCAAAATCCACCACGATCTCGCGCTCTACAGGGTAAGGGACCCATTGAAAAGACATGCTCCGTATTGTAGCACGTGTAGCAGGGGGTTACGCATGCTTCAGCGCGTTCCACGCCTCGAAGTATCTCCTGGACTCTTCGCCAGGTTTATCCCGTGCAGCGGGGGCTCAGAGTGAGCATATCGAGAATTTGTTATTTTGTGGCTACCCAAAAGGACTCTTCTGTATTGACGCAGTATAATTGGGCGGAAATCTTCAACCTCGCCCAAGGAGAACCCGTGAAACGGAATTTGACCCGCATCACAATCCATGCCGTGCTGGCTGCATCCATCTTGTTGGGCGCAAGTTGGCTGGCGCAATCGACCTCCCAAGCAAGGGCGACTCGAGAGTCGCCCGGACTGGCCGCCCCGCTGGGGCCCTACGACATCTACGTGCCACTGGTAGCCAGGCAGGTCTTGCCTCCCATGGTTGAGCTGCAAGCCGCCTACCTGGCGAACGCCAGCGGCAACCCGCAAGCTGCTTTCCTACCTGGCGGCGCTTTGCTATACACTACCAAAGGCAGGAACGATTTCTACTATCCTGTCAACGTTACCCGCCGTTGGATGCAGGACGGCCCCCAATCCGGGCCAGGCGCCTGCGGCGATGGCACGCTGTTCTCAAACACCCTCAACCTGGCGCCAGGAGCCTGGCAGGATACTGTGCCGGGCGCGGCAGCGTCTTGCGAGGGCATCTACACAGCGGCGGTGGATGTGACCAACGGTGTGGAGACCCGGGCCTTGGCTATGCAGTACGTGGTCAATCCTCCCAGCCAGGTGGTACTGGAGACGCGCCAGGCTTTCGACCGCTGCACCCTGCCCAGCCTGGCGCAGATGCAAGCCTGGTGGGAGCTGGGGCCGTATTGGGTTTTCAACATCTACCTGGGCGGCAGCATGTTTTACTGCCAGAATGACATCCCCGGCGCGGCCTGGGTGCATGCGGCCTCCCGCCAGGGCTGGTCGTTTATCCTCACCTGGGTGGGTCCGCAAGCACCCTGCACCGAGTTTCGCGACCGGATGAGCAGCGACCTGACTGCCGCCTACAATCAGGGTCGCTCCGAGGCCGCCCTGGCAGTAGAAGCTGCCCGCCAGAGGGGTTTCCTGGGCAACATGGCCATCTACTATGACCTGGAGGGCTACGGTTCCACTGCCGGCCAGGCATGTCGCGACGCCGCCGACTCCTTCATGCGCGGCTGGGCGGGGCGGCTGCACGAGCTGGGCGTCGTCGCTGGCGGCTACGGCTCGCCTGCCAGCTCGCATATCGCCGATTGGGCGAACAACAATCCGCCGCCAGACGATGTGTGGATCGCTCACTGGCTCACACCGGCACAGTATCGCCCGGGTGCCACCACGGATTCCTCCTACCTGGACGACAGCCTGTGGGCCAACCACCAGCGCCTGCGCCAGTATGCCGGCGGCCACAGCGAAACCTGGGGCAACGTTACTATGATCATCGATAGCAGCGCCGTCGACGGCGCGGTCACCTGCATCCCGCTGCCCGGCGCGGTATGCGGTCAGAATCTTTTGCACTCCGATCCACAAGCTGAATTTAACAAATCCGCATCCCTGGACGGTGGAGTTACCATCCAGGCTGCCGAGCTGCTAACCCCCTCCTGGGGATGGACGCTGGCTGATAACCGCCTGCTCTCCACCGCTGACGGCGGTGCCAACTGGACGGAGATCACCCCTCAGACCAGCTCCCAAGGGGCCATCCTGGGGGTGAAATTTCTCAATGCGCAGCGCGGCTGGCTGGTCAGCGAAGCTGACGGCAGTCTAACCATGCTCTCCACGCAGGACGGGGGCCTCACGTGGAATTCACGCCCCCTGGAGATCGGCTCGACCAGCTCCCCCGTGGCGGGTGCATCCCTGGAGTTTCTCGACGAGTCTACGGGCTGGCTTGCTTTGCGATTGCAGAGCAGCAGCAGCTTCAGCCTGGGACTGCTCCTTGCCACGCAAGATGGCGGCATCACCTGGCAGGAACGCTCCCTGCCCCTGGGGGAGGCAGCCCGCTTCCGTGACCCGCTGCACGGCTGGACAGCCGGCGGACCGGATGGAAGCCAGCTCTTCTCTACCCAGGATGGCGGTTTTACCTGGCAGGCGCAGCAACTGGAGCTGCCCCCCGATTTGCCAGCCGGGCGGCTCACCGTGGGGCTTCCACAGGTCAATCCGGACGGCTCAGCCTACTTGCCGGTGACAGTCGTCGGATCAGACGGGAGCAACGCACTGCTCGTCTACCAGAGCAGTTCTGGAGTCGACTGGGAGCTGGCATCCACGGTGGACCACCCCTTGAGTATGGCAGATATGGCGGCCGCCAATTTGTGCACCGATCTGCCTTGCGAAGCCCGTATCCTGAGCGCAGCAAAGGATCTTGCCCTCCCGCAAAGCATGACGGTAACCTCGCTTGACCTGGTTACCCCTACCCAGGGATGGGCGCTGGCGCAGCAGGGCTTATGCAACGGCGGTAAGGCGACAGGTGCCCCCCAGAGCTGCCAACAATACACCCGGCTATACGCAACCAAGGACGGCGGCCAATCCTGGATCGATATCTCACCCCCATAATTTCGTGTGGGTCACTCGCTGAGTTGCCCCTCGTCAGGTCGCCCACTGAGGTGACTCAACGAAATACCATACACCATTGATACTACCCGTTGAACTACTGCAGTAAGATATACATCATCTGTGTTATGTAGATGTTTAACCCCTTAAAACACCACCGTCGGTCCATCCGCCTGCCGGGCTACGATTACACCCAACCCGGAGCGTATTTCATCACGATGGTTACCCAAAACCGTGAGCTATTGTTTGGCGATGTCTTGGATGGAGAAATGCGCTTGAATGAATATGGGGTAATCGCGGACAAAACCTGGCAATGGTTGGCAACCCAGTACCCGTACATGGTAGTGGATGCCTGGGTGACCATGCCCAACCACGTTCATTGTATCCTCATGATCCAACATGTTGAGGGTAGCGGCGGGTCGCGACCCGCCGCTACCAAACCGTTGGCCAATTGATTGGCGCACACAAAACCTTATCGGCGAAAAATATCAACCTCAACCGATGCATGCCCGGTACACCGGTCTGGCAGCGTAATTATTACGAGCACATCATTCGGGATGAAAAAGAGATGGATGCAATCAGGAGGTATATCCTAAACAATCCACTTCAATGGGAAATGGACCACGAAAATCCAAGATAAATTGAGGCTCCGAGCATGTCCATGTCCTGGGCGAGCCCAGCGCCATCCTCACCTATTCTCTATCCCCTATTTCCCCTTGCGCCACAGCTTAAAGCGCCGCCGTGACGATTCGGGCGGGAAGATGCCCTGCTCAACCGTGCGCACCTCTTCCACCGTGGTGAAGGCGTTGGGCGCGGCCCGGTGGATGATCTCCAGCACTTGCGGCAGGTCTTTACGCTTGACCACCGAGTAGATAAGCATCACCGGCCCGGTAGAGCCCTGCGCCTCGACTCCCGTAACGCCGTAACCGGCATCGTGCAGGGCGCTCATCAGCGCCTCCGCCCGGTTTTGAACAATCACCCGCACCACCAGCGTGCCGATGGCCAGCTTATCCTCGATGTACATTCCCACGTAATTCCCCAGGGCAAAACCGGCCGCGTATGCCAGGTAGGCTGGCAGGGTGTTGGCGCCGCGCACGATCTGCGTGACAACGGCGATCCAGATGAACACTTCCACGAAACCCAGCAGGGGCGCCAGGATCTTCTTGCCCCGCGAGATGAAGATGATGCGCAGGGTCATCAGGGTCACATCGACGAACCGCGCCGCGAAGACCAGCAGCGGTAAGTAGACATAAGAATACAGATCAGCCGAGCTCATCTTTCAGGCCCTCTCTCAGGGAAAATCCCCCTCGTTGACATAGCGGGTGAGCTCGCTGACGCCGAGCTTCTCGATGCCCAGCGACTCGGGGGTACGCCCGCGCCGCCAGTAATCCGTGCGGTGGATGATGCACGCCAGGCGGATGATGCTCTCCATCCCCCGCACCGAGACGCCGTAGCGCGCCCCAAGGGCGGCGATGGGCACCAGGCTCATGGGCACATCTTCAAAGATGTAGCGGTGGTTGAGTGTGCTGGGGGCGCGGATGCCGTAGTACCCCGGCTGGTTATGCACCGCCTCGAATAGGTCGCTACCAATGGTGTTATAGGCCATCTCCAGCCATTCCATGGCCGTGCGGGCGCGGATGCCCAGCGACGACGCCACCGTCACCCGCTCGCGGTCGAGCACTTCCAGCACACGGGCTACGGAGGGCGTGACCCCATCGATGTAAAACTGGTAATCGCCGTGGGTAGCCTCGATCCAGCCGGCGTTGAGCAGGGTCAGCGCGGGATGGAAGATGGCGCCCATGTTGTTCAGCCCGGTGTGCAGCACGTTCACACCGTTAATAAACTGCGGGTATGCCGGGTGGATGGCATCCAGCACCATTTTCGTGGAGGTCGCCGGCAGTGCTGCCAGGGGCACGGCCTCCTTAATGCGGAAAATGCGCGCTTGGGCTGGGCCATCCGAGCGGCTGGCGTAGATGAAAGTCTCGGCTTCGGCGATGGTCACGTTTGCCTTGCACCCGGCATCGCGCAGCGCTTTGGCGAACTCGAGCGCGCCGCAGGTTCTCCCCGGGTGGAGCACGACGATCTGCCCATCCTGCAGGTGCGGGGCAGCTTTGCGGCCGATCTCGGCATGGGCGGATGACGGCAGCACAACCATCACCATCGTCGCCTCCGCCAGGGCTTCAGCCAGGTCAGATGTGACCAGTTTGAGCGTGGCGAAGCCATGCGGCCCGTCGGGGTAGCTCTCCAGGTCGATGCCCCCGCGCGCCTGGATGGCCGAGATGTGGTCGAAGGTGCGGTTGTACAGGGTCACGGGAAAGCCCATCAGCGCCAGGTGCGCGGTCATAGCCTTGCCGCCATGTCCTGCTCCAATCACGGTGAAGCTCTGCGCAATGCTCATTGTGAGACCTCCAGTTCCAGGCGGGATAGGCGCTGCTCTTCGCTGAGCGGCCTGCCCGCTTCATCAACAGCCAGGGATTTGCCAGCTACGATGCGCGTGGCCACCTGGCCTTTGCCAAAGGGGTTGTTGCGCAAGTGGGGCGCATCCAGAATGCCGCTGGTCACGGCACGTCTCAGCGTCGCCGGGTCTGCCAGTGGGTCAGGAGTATCCGGCCGAGCAAGCCTGCGGATGGACTGCAGCGTGAGCTGCGCCTCAGCCACCAGCTCATGTGCCCGCTGCTGAACAGCCGGGTCGGCTGTCAGGTCCGGCTGCCCGGCCAGGGCGTTTTCGATTGCCCGCCGCGCCAGCTTGCAAGCCTGGATCACATCCTCGGCAGTCGCGGCGTGGTGCGCTTCGCTGTGCCCTACCACGTGGACAATGTGCGGGCGCAGCGCCATCTGAACATAGACGCTGGCTGCCAGGTGACCGCGGGCCAGGTCAATGTCGAGCGGGTAACTGAGCAGGCCGGTGCGCGTCTGCCGCCAGATGCGGAAACCAGGCCCTTCCAGCGGAGCCACCAGCTCCAGCGCCGCCAACATGCGCGCCAGGTCCATGGCGTCGGAGAGGCCGGGTGGGCTGTTAAACATCAATTGGGCAATATAATCTTGCACGCCACACTGGCGGGCGTTGTAAGCGGAGAGGTAGGCGGCAACGACGAAGACCACGTCCGGCGCGTCGCGCATGCCCCAGTGGTGCGGCTCGTTGAGCTCCACCGGCACGCCCCGCTGCCCGTACCAAGCCATCACCTGCTGGTGCTGCCAGATGGAGCCTTCCAGGTCCCACGGTCCCCGCCCATCCATCTGGTTGAACCAGAACAGAGGGATTGCGCACCAGGCGATTTGGATAGTCTCCAGGTACATCTCTGCCAGGCGAATGAAGTCATCCGTGCCGGAGTAGGTGCGCATCAAGGGGAAGTTGCCCGTCCGGCTGGCTTCGTACAGCGCCCGGTAATCCTGCGGGCTGCGCACCGGCACCCCGCCAGCTCCCTTGCAACGCGGCTGTTGGCGCTCCGGGTGGAAGAAGTTCTCCTGGGCGTCCTGGTCGATGCCCAGCGAGATGACGTCCAGCGCGGCGGCCTCGGCGATCTGCCGGACCCCTACCAGGGTATCCTGCATTGACGGCAGGCCGAAATGGTGGCGCAGCAGCGGGTAAGGCGCTTTCCAGCGGATGCGCTCCACCGCCGTCTGGGGGAAGCTGGCTGCGCCGGCTTCTGGGGGAAGGTCGCCTCTCAAGTAAGCCAGCACCTGCTCGGGGGGCTGGCTGCCGTCGAAGACCCGCTCGAAGAAGCCCAGCGCGGCAGCGCGCTCAGCCACCGGCGGCGTGCCGCCAAAGGCAAAGCGCACCCCTGCGCTGCGCAGCTCGTCGGCGGCCTCGGCAAACTCGCCCAGCAGGCGCTCGCCCGTCTCAGGGGTCAGCCGATAAGAGACGCCCACCAGCTCGGCCTGCTCATCGCGAGCGGCATTAATCAACCTCTGCGCAGACACAGCCGGCCCCAGGAACACCGTCCGCCAGCCAGCCGCCTCCGCCAGGCGCAGGAAGTTCATCACCCCAGCCACATGGACACACTCACCCAGAGCAGCGGCAACGACGGTTTTCATGGGATATCGATCCTTCCTCCCCGGTCAGCCGAAATGCATGGATTCAATTTACTCTGAAAACCGCCGGGTGTCAACAGTTCTGCGCTGGCACCTCGAGTCGCGGGGCAACTCTTGGGTATAATTTGCACAGTTCCGGATGAACAGGTTAATCCATCACGATGTGAATTAACGTTAGAGGCGGTCGAGAATGAAAATATTGCTGATCATCATCGCTGTTTTGCTGATGCTGGCTGGCGTGGTGTGGTTCCTGCAGGGCATCAACATCCTGCCGGGGAGTTTCATGACCGGGCAGATCCAATGGTCGTATTACGGCACCGTGGCGGTGCTCGCTGGGGCCGGCTTGCTGGTATACGCATTACGACGTAAAAAGTAGCGGGTGCTCAGAGTGCGCGTACCCTGAGGGCCGTCTTTTGAACGGGCGCACCCTGAAGGCTGTTTTTTGAACAGACGTAACCTGATGAAGACCGGTCTTAGACCAGGCGTACCCTGAGGGCCGTTCTCTGGCCCGAAGGGTCTCAGACTCGTCACCTGCGGCCCTGAGACTCTTCGCTAGCGCTCAGAGAGCGCGCACCCTGAGGGCCGGTCTTTGGCCTGAAGGGTCTCAGAAGAGATCGAGACTCTCGCTAAGTTTATCCCGCGCAGCGGGGCTCAGAGTGCAGATTTAAAAATAGCTCGTTCCGGCTGTCCCCCGTGACATGCCGGAACGAGACAGGTGTTACAGGTCTTTAGAGAATAACACTGGCGTACTATTGGTCTGCCGGGGCGTCTTCCTCCTGACCAGACAAGGCCGGGAAGTTGCCCTTGCCGCGCTCTCCGTTGATATCCTCGGTACTCATTGCGAATTGCAGAACGGAGAAAGCCACCGCGTCCGAGTTGGTGTCAAAGGCAGACAGATTGATGTTGGCGAAGGTGTCGCAGGCCTGGTGGTAGCACGGGTCATAAGCCATACCGGCTGTGCCGCCCCACTGGGCAGCTTCAGCCGCAGTCTTGATGCCCTCCGCGCCGGTGAACAGGCCGCCAGCCGGGATGCCCGCAGCGATGAAGGGGCCGTAGTCCGATCGCCCGCTGAAGTCGGTGCCTTTGAAGGGTATGCCGCGCATGTTATAGAACGCCTCAAACACCTTCTCAATCTGGGCGGAGCCTTCCGGTCCGGGGCCAGCGCCAAAAGCGTCGGAGTCATCACCATCGTAGATGAAGAAGACGTGGTTCGGCGAGCCGATCATGTCGAAGTTCAGGTAGAGGGTGATCTTGTCCTTTTCTTCCTGGCTGAGGTTGTTCACGTAGTAGGTGGAGCCGACCAGGCTGGATTCTTCCGCTCCCCACCAGGCGAAACGGACTTTATTGACCGGCTTGACCTTGGCCATCTGCAGGGCGACCTCCAGGATGGCGGCGCTGCCCGAGCCGTTATCCTGAATACCCGGGCCAGCGTTGACCGAGTCGAGGTGGGCGCCAGCCATGATCACGTTGTCCGGGTTACCGTCCACGGATTCAGCCAGCACGTTATACGTGGTGGCGATGCCGCGCAGGGTTTCTGTCTTCAAGCGCAAGACAAGACCCGGTGTGGCTGCCAGCTGCTGTCCGACGGCCTGGGTCACCGAAGTCACCCCGATGTTGAGTGTGAAAGTGTTACCCAGCGTGCCGTTCAAAGGACCGGCGATGTTGTTGTAGATTACCACTCCGACCGCGCCGGCATTATAGGCGTTGGTCGCCTTGAGGGCGAAGGTGCAGGCAACAGGAAAACCAGGAGGAGCGCCGCGTGAGACCAGGGCAATGTTACCGGCGGGGAAGCCGGCGAAGTCGGCTGCGTTGCAGCCACGAAAATCGCCGCTGGGTGTACTCACGGCTGCTGTGACATCGCCGCTGCCCGAGTAAGACATGATATTGTTGGGGATCGGTCCGGCTGGCGGCGGTGCTACCTGCTCCAGGATGGATGGAGACAGGGAGACAAACGTCTGGAACGTGAAGGGCTGCACCGTGACGTTGTAACCGGCAGCGGTCAGCTTGTCGGCGACATAATCCACCGAGAGGTCATAGCCCGGTGAGCCAGACACGCGGGTGCTGCCGTTGGCATCGGCAATTGCCTGGAAAGCCTCCTGGTGGGCGCGCGCGCCGTCCACCGTGACGCATTCCAGCAGCTTGTCGAAGTTGTTATTGACGCGCGTATCGCACGCCTCATCGCCTGCCAGGGCCAGCGGCACAAGCGCCAGGGCAAGCAGCAGGACGGTAAACAAAATCAACAACTTAATGGGTTTCCTGATCATGGTCCATTTCTCCTTTGGTCTGTATAAGAATGTGGCTTGCAAAATTTCGGAACGGTGATGATGCTAAGTCGGTTGGCGTTCCCCTCCAACCGGCGTGGGGACCCCCGTGTGTGTAGCTTCGGCTCACCTCCTAGTTAAAAACTTGCTTACCGGGATCGGACCTTACAAATTTGACAAATTCTACCATATTAACCCATCATTCGTCTATACATTCCGGGCGCGTCTCTTCAACAACCGTGAATTTATACGGGAACAGGTTTTTGGAGAAGTAACTGGTGTCTTCCAGCAGCTCGTAATCTCCGTTCAGGTAGGTGTTGAAAACCAGGCGAAAGCTGTTCACCGGCGAGATATTTTCATACAGCCGGTCATTCCCACCATCTGGCAGGTAGTAAGCATTGAGGATCGCCATGCGGTCGTGCGCTTCTGTCTCCATCCCCCCGTGGTCGGCCTGCAGGATGATCACCGGCGGTGTAGCGGATGCGGAGATGATCTCCCGCAAGATGGGGATCATGCGTGAATTCAGGTAGATCACCTGGTCGCGGTAAGCTTCGACGGCAAAATGGTCCTGCCGCTCGGCGGGCACTTTCTCACCGTCCGGGCCAAAGACAAACGGTTCGTGCGGCGAGCCGATATGGGCGAAGACGAACTTTGGCCCGGGCATGGCGGAGACGCCGCCCAGCCGGTCAAGGATGTTCAAGACTACCCGGCGATAAGACTCGTTGGGATATTCCAGGCTGGGGCGAATGAAATCG
>Ga0316622_100002305_pt1 | contig 13121 bp, 7 predicted proteins | sample OWC_Aug_OW2_C1_D_FD_207646 | JGI IMG/M metagenome (GOLD analysis project Ga0316622, IMG submission 207646) | Wetland soil microbial communities from Old Woman Creek delta, Ohio, United States - OWC_Aug_OW2_C1_D5_C | ecosystem: Environmental > Terrestrial > Soil > Wetlands | place: USA: Ohio... | reverse complement strand
GGTGTATCTCACGCAGGGGATGGGGACAATCGCCTATGTGCTCCTGGGGCTGGCAGGGGTGGCTCTGCTGGTGATGCTCACCCGGCGTTGAGGCCTCCGGCCCTTAGGATTCAGCAGAGGCGGCTCCCACGCCACCGGTCGATAGGGACCGGGTGTGCAGATCTTCACAAAGATCAATCAGCGTGAATCTGCGTGAATCTGCGTCCGATCGAATTCCAGGATCTGAAGGCTACAACAACAGCATCGCATCCCCGAACGAGTAGAACCGATACCGCTCCCGGATCGCCTCCTCGTAGGCCCTCAGGATCAGCTCTCGCCCGGCAAAGGCCGACACCAACATCAACAGCGTGCTGCGGGGCAGGTGAAAGTTGGTGATCATCGCCTCCACGACGCGGAAGCGATAGCCGGGATAGATGAACAGGTCGGTGCGGCCGGTGTAGGCCGCCACCGCCTGCAGGCCACACGCCTCCCCATCCGCACCACACCCACGGGCCGCCGATTCCAGTGCCCGGACCGCCGTCGTCCCGACCGCGATCACCCGCCGGCCCTCCAGCCGGGCACGGTTGATCTGCTCCGCCGCCTGGGCCGGCAGCTCGAACCACTCGGTGTGGATCTGGTGGGCCTCGACCTCCTCTTCCTTCACCGGCCGAAACGTGTCGAGCCCGATGTGCAGTGTCAGAAAAGTCATCTCCACGCCCATGCCCCGTAGTTCCAGCAGCAGCTCGGGCGTAAAGTGCAGCCCGGCCGTGGGCGCCGCCGACGAGCCCTCGATCCGGGCATACACCGTCTGGTAGCGATCCCGGTCCGCCAGCGGCTCGTGGACGTAGGGGGGCAGGGGAACCTCGCCCAGCTCGTCCAGCACCGGCTCGACGGGCCGATCAAAGCGGACCAGTCGGCCTCCCGACTCGGTCTCGGCGACAATCTCGGCCGTGAGCTGCCCCCCGGTAAGCTCGATCCGCTGCCCGGGGCGCAGCCCCTTGCCGCCCACAAGCGCCTCCCAGGTGTGCTCGTCGCGCCGCGCCAGCAGCAGTAGCTCCACCTTACCGCCCGTGCCGGCCTTGCGCCCGCGCAGCCGGGCGGGGATGACCCGCGTCTGGTTGGCGGCAAGCAGGTCGCCTGGGCGCAGGTACTCGCCGACGTTGCGGAAAAGGCGGTGCTCGATCTGGCCTGTGGCGCGGTGGACGACCATCAGCCGTGAGGCGTCACGGGGCTCGATCGGCGTCTGGGCGATCAGCTCAGGGGGGAGGTAGTAGTCAAAATCGCTCGTTCTCATCGCTAACGGTTCAGCAGGCGGACGACGATGTTGAGGATGATGGTCAGCAGGATACTAACTACGATCATGCTGACGATCGGAAAATAGCAGGACATCCCGTCGCGCTGGATGTGTAGGTCACCCGGCAGCCGGCCCAAAGGCACCCCTGACCGGCCCAGCAGCCAGATCAGGCCGCCGGCCAGGATCAGCACCGCGCCCAACACGACGATGGCCTTGCCCAGGGATGACAGGTCCATCGCTGCCCCTTACAACGCTCCGAAATCGACCAGCTCGATGTCGGGCCGGCTCAGCCTGGCCTTGATCCGCGGATCGAGAAGCACTTGCAGGTCCTGCTCCCGCCAGTCGACACCATAGCCGGGATGGGTCATCAGCTCGCTCGTCCAGCCGTCGCGCAGGCCGTCCAGCACCGCCAGCAGGTACTCGGGCGTGCGGTTGCCAACCGCAGAAAAGTGCTGGATGAAGGTGTTGGGGCGGCGGATGCCGGCCCGGTCCACCCGGCTGCGGTAACGCTTGCCCATCCAGCCGATGAGCCACACCGGCAGCCTGTTCTGCCGGGCAAAGGTCGAGGCATGCTCCTCAAAATCGTCGCCAAAGGGGGCGCGGATCGGCAGCCCGTACACCTTTGCCAGGTCGAGCGTCACCCGGAAGCGGTCAGGCCGGACGTACGAGATCGCGCAGTGGTTGTCAAGGTGGGTCGGCCGGCGGCCAACGTCGGCGATGAACCGCTCGATCTGCGCCCCCAGCTCGGCGCGGAGTTGCGCCGTCGTGCCCGGCCTGAAGCTGCGCAGGATCTGCCCGTCGTTGAGAAAGCGCCCATCGGGGCCGACCAGCGCCTGGACCTGCGCACCAGGCAGGACAGGCTGCCCGGCGTTGAACACCAGGTGCACACCCGCCCCCAGCTCAGGATGCTCCCTCAAGTAAGCAGCCGCCTGCGGCCAGGCCGGCATGTTGGTCATGCACGACGTGCTCGAGATGGCGCCTGCCCGGTGGCAGTCGATGATCCCCCGCGCCACCCCCTCGTCGTGGCCGTTGTCGTCGGCGTTGATGATCAATCGTTTCACGGCTGCACGACCTCCGCCTGCATGCTCCACGGCCCGGTCCAGGTGATGCGCACCGGAACCAGCCGTCCGCTCCAGTCCTCCTCGCCCACGGGCAAGAAAACCAGCTTGTTCGTCCGCGTCCGACCCTGCCACTTGCCGCGCCGCCGCGTCTCGACCAGGATCTCAACCGTCTGGCCCAGCAGCAGGGCGTTGATCTCGCCTGCAATCCGCTCCTGGAGCCGGTCCACCGCCTTGCGGCGGCGTTCCTTCTCCTCCGCCGGCACGTCGTCGGGCAGCCGCTCAGCCGGGGTGCCGGGCCGGGGCGAGTAGGCGGCCACGTGAACCACGTCAAACCGCACATCTTCAAGCAGCCGGTAGGTAGCCTCGAACTGAGCCTCGCTCTCGCCCGGAAAGCCGACGATCACGTCGGTGGCCAGCCCGGCGCCCGGCATCACCGTTCGGATACGGGCTACCAGGTCCCGGTAGCCGGCCACGGTATACCCCCGCCCCATGCGGCGCAGGACGGCGTCATCGCCCGACTGGACCGGTATCTCCACATGCTCGCACACCTTTGGCAGGCGGGCCGCCGTCTCGATCAGCCGGTCGGACATCTCTGCCGGGTGGGAGGTGAGGAACCGGATCCGCTCCAGCCCTTCCACCTGGTGGACTGCCTCCAGCAGTTCGGCCAGGCCAAATGCATACGAGTCCACGTTCTGACCCAGCAGCGTCACCTCTTTGACGCCGCCCCCAGCCAGGCCCCGCACCTCGGCCACGATCTCTTCCACAGGCCGGCTCACCTCCGGCCCGCGGCGCAGGCGCACCACGCAGTACGTACACACGTGGTCACAGCCAAAGCTGATTGGGACGCCGACGGCTATGGGAGTTGATTCTGCTCCCTGACGGCCAGGGGTCGGCTCTCTCTGCTTTTGGATTGCTGCTTGCCGCTCCGCCAATTCAACGACCGAATCGACATCGGACGGCTTGATAAAGGCATCGACCCACGGGTATCGGCGCTGGAGTGCCGGAATCTCGCTCACAAAGCAGCCCATCAACGCCACAACAGGCGCAGCCCGCGCAGCCGGCCGGCCCTGCGGCTTACGCTTCAGACTTTGCAGCGAGGTGAGCCGGCCCACCACCTTGTCTTCGGCGCTCTGCCGCACCACGCAGGTGTTGAGCACTACCAGATCGGCATCCTCGGGGCGCCCGGCCTCTCGGAAGCCGTGCTTTTGCAGCTCCTCGGCCACCCGCCGTGAGTCGGCGAAATTCATCTGGCAGCCGATGGTCCACAGGTAGTACTGCATTACAGTCTGCGCAGGATCTCACGGGCGGCGACCATGCCGGTCGCAGACGCCTGCACCAACCCTCGAGTCACGCCCGCGCCGTCGCCGGCGGCGAACAGGTTGTGCACCTCCGTCTCCAGATCACGGGTCAGCTTTAGCCGGGAGGAGTAGAACTTGGCCTCAACGCCATACAGCAGGGTGTGCCGCGAGGCGACGCCGGGCGCCAGCTTGTCCATTGCGTCGAGCATCTCCAAGATGTTGACCACGTAGCGATAGGGGAGCACCAGGTTCAGATCGCCGGGGACGGCGCTCGTCAGCGTCGGGCGGGTGATGCAGCGCGACAGGCGTTGGTCGGTTGTGCGCCGGCCCTCGCGCAGGTCACCCAGCCGCTGGACCATGATCCCACCCGACAGCAGGTTGGCCAACCGGGCGATATACTTGCCGTAAGCCGTCGGTTCCTTGAACGGCTCGGTAAAGTTCTTGCTCACCAGCACGGCAAAGTTTGTGTTGTCGGTCTTTTTTTGGGCATAGGAGTGGCCGTTGACCGTCATGACGTCGCCGGCCCATTCGGTGACGACCTCGCCGTAGGGGCAGACGCAGAAGGAACGTACCTTGTCGTCAAAAGCCGCCGAATAATAGATGAGCTTGGGCTCGTACAGCAGATCGGTCAAGGGCGACAGCACCGAGGCTGGCAGCTCCACCCGCACGCCAATGTCCACCGGGTTGATGCTCAGGCTCAGCTTGAGCTCGCGGCTGATTGCGGTCAGCCAGTCGGCCCCCTCGCGGCCCGGCGCAACGATGACATGCCGTCCGGTCAGCACCGCGCCCCGGCCTGTTTCCACCCCGATGATGCACCCATCGTGGGTCACAAGGCGGGCAACATCGGTCCGGGTGCGGACCTCCACGCCCCGCTGCACCAGCTCCTGGTACATGTGGCCCAGGATATCGCCGCTCCGCTCGGTGCCCAGGTGGCGGATCGGGTAATGCAGCAGCTTCAGGCCGGCATGGGCGGCGCGATGGTCAACCTGCTCGATCTGGTCCCGCTCGCCATGGAAAAGCTCGCTGTCCGCGCCGAACCGCACCCACAGCGCATCCACCTCCTCCACCAGCTTTTCCGCTTCGTCATCGCCTCGGATGTCCGCCAGCAGGCCTCCCACCTGAGTGGTGATGGTCAGCTTGCCATCACTAAAAGCGCCGGCGCCTCCCCAGCCGGTCACCAGCGCGCAGGTGGCGCACTGCAGGCAGCGGCCCGACTCCCGCGCCGGGCAGCGCCGCTTGTCCAGGTCCGGGCCCTTATCCAACATCAGCACCCGTGGGCGGGCGGTCTCGGTCAGCTCCAGCGCGGCAAAGATGCCGGCCGGCCCGGCTCCGACGATGATTACATCATATTCCGATTGGCTCATTTTACTCTCCCGAAAACAGCCCGCATGCACGCGGGCCTGCGCCCTATTGTAACACGCCTGCCCCAAACCCTCAAATCTGCGCTGACATTGACAACCATACCTTTTCGTGCTATCCTGAACCCAACTGAGGTCCGGCTCCCTCTCCCCCCTGGGGGGAGAGGGCTGGGGTGAGGGAGTCCATCTCTAACACAGTTCTAACACTCTTCACATGCTGGTCTAACGCAGGCCGGATAGAATAGGTCAACCACTTGATGGGGGAGTTGTAGCTATGGATTTGAACCGTTTTACCGAAAAAGCACAAGAAGCGGTCGCCCAGGCACAGAGCCTGGCCACGGAATATAACCATGGACAGATCGAGGGCGAGCATCTGTTGCTGGCGTTACTGCGTCAGTCGGACGGCGTCGTGCCGCAGATCGTGCAGCGGCTGGGGCTGCAGCCAGACAGCCTGATCCAGCAGCTCAGCGGCGAGCTGGACCGCCGGCCGCGGGTGTACGGCGGCGCGGCCCAGGTTGGCCTCTCCCGCGAGCTGCAGCAGACGCTTCAGCAGGCGGTCAAGATCGCCGAAGGGATGCACGACGATTTTGTCTCGACCGAGCACCTGCTGCTGGCGCTCAGCGAGGACCGCGCCGGAAACGTTGGCCGGCTGCTGCAGGCCCACGGTCTGACTAAAGACAACATCCTGCGCGTATTGGAGGGCATCCGGGGCAGCCAGCGGGTAACCTCACAGACGCCAGAGAGCACCTACCAGGCGCTGGAAAAGTATGGCCGGGACCTGACCGAGCTGGCCAGGCAGGGCAAGCTCGATCCGGTCATCGGCCGCGACGAAGAGATCCGGCGGGTGATCCAGGTCCTCAACCGCCGCACCAAGAACAACCCCGTCCTGATCGGCGATCCGGGCGTGGGCAAGACGGCCATCGTCGAGGGCCTGGCCCAGCGGATCGTGCGCGGCGATGTGCCGGAAGGGCTGAAGGATAGGCGACTGGTGCAGCTCGACCTGGCGGCCATGATCGCCGGCGCCAAGTTCCGCGGCGAGTTCGAGGAGCGGCTCAAGGCCGTGTTGAAAGAGATCACCGACGCCGAAGGACAAATAGTCGTCTTTATCGACGAGCTGCACACGGTCGTCGGCGCAGGTGCCGCCCAGGGAGCCATGGACGCCAGCAACATGCTCAAGCCGATGCTGGCCCGCGGCGAATTGCACGCCGTGGGTGCTACCACCCTGGACGAATACCGCCAGTACATCGAGAAAGATCCGGCCCTCGAGCGCCGCTTCCAGCCCGTTCTGGTCGACGAGCCCAGCGTCGAGGAGACGATCTCGATCCTGCGCGGGTTGAAGGAGCGCTACGAAGTCCACCACGGCGTCCGCATCCAGGACTCGGCGGTCATCGCCGCTGCCGTCCTGTCGGACCGCTACATCAGCGACCGGTTTCTGCCCGACAAGGCGATCGACCTGATCGACGAGGCGGGCAGCCGGCTGCGGATGGAGATCACCTCCAAGCCACAGGAGCTGGACCGGCTCGACCGCCAGATCATGCAGCTCGAGATCGAGCGCGAGGCGCTCAAGAAGGAAAAGGACAAGGCCAGCAAGGAGCGCCTGGGCAAGCTGGAAAAGGAGCTTGCCGACCTCCAGGAACAGAGCCGGGCCCTGACCGCCCGTTGGGACCAGGAAAAGGCCGCCATCCAGAGCCTGCGCGATACCAAGGAACAGATCGAGCAGGTGCGCCACCAGATCGAGGAGGCCCAGCGCGCCTACGACTACCGCCGTGCCTCCGAGCTCCAATATGGGGATCTGAACCGGTTGGAGGGGCAACTGGCCGACCAGGAGGCCCAGCTCAAGGCTCTCCAGAACGGCCAGCAACTGTTGAAAGAAGAGGTGGACAGCGAGGATGTGGCCGAAGTGGTGTCGGTTTGGACCGGCGTCCCGGTCAGCCGGCTTCTGGAGGGAGAGATCGAAAAGCTGCTGCACATGGAAGAGCGGATCCACGAGCGGGTAGTAGGCCAGGACGAGGCGATCGACGTCGTGGCCAACGCCGTGCGCCGCAGTCGGGCCGGCCTCCAGGATCCCAACCGGCCGATCGGCAGCTTTATCTTCCTGGGGCCCACCGGCGTGGGCAAAACCGAGCTGGCCCGCGCCCTGGCCGAGTTCCTGTTCGACGACGAGGCCGCCATGGTCCGCATCGACATGAGCGAGTACCAGGAGCGGCACACCGTGTCGCGGCTGATCGGCGCCCCGCCCGGCTATGTCGGCTACGAGGAGGGGGGCCAGCTCACCGAGGCAGTGCGCAGGCGGCCCTACAGCGTGGTCCTGTTCGACGAGATCGAAAAGGCCCACCCCGAAGTGTTCAACACCCTGCTGCAGCTCCTGGACGACGGCCGGCTGACCGACGGCCACGGCCGCACCGTCGATTTCAAGAACACGGTCGTGATCATGACCTCCAACATCGGCACCGAGTACCTGACCGGCGGCGAAGGCGAGAGTGAGGAGCAGCGGCGCAACCTGGTGCTCGAGGCGCTGCGCCACCACTTCCGGCCCGAGTTCCTAAACCGGGTAGACGAGATCGTCGTCTTCCACGGCCTGACTAGGGAGCACTTGCAGCAAATCGTAGACATCCAGGTGCAGCACCTCGTCAAGCTGCTGGCCGGCCGCCGGCTGGAGATCGAGCTGACCGACCGGGCCAAGGAGTTTCTGGCCGAGGAGGGTTACGACCCGGCGTTCGGCGCCCGCCCGCTCAAGCGGGTCATCCAGCGGCAAGTCCAGGACCCCCTGGCCCTGCACCTGCTCAAGGGTGACATTCGCGAGGGAGACCGCGTGCGCGTCGACCTCCGCGACGGCCACCTCACCTTTGACCGCGTTACCAAAACGCCCGACGCCTCCTGAACCGCCACCGTACTTCCGGCGTCTGCCCCTCCAGGGCAAACGCCGGAAGTACGGATTTGCCATCCTTTTGCCAGAAAACCTGAAAAATGGTACAATATGCGCCAAGAAACACGAGGTTATTGACCCATGATGCGTTTTGATCGATTCACAGAGCGAGCGCAGGACGCGGCCATGAGGGCCTACGAAGTCCTGCAGCGTTACGGCCACAGCCAGGTGGACACCGAGCACATGCTGTTGGCCCTGATAGAACAGCCGGACGGCGTGATCCCCGATCTCCTGCGCTTCCTGAACATAGACATCGAGCAGATCAGCCACCGCCTCGACGAAGAGCTGAAAAGAACCCACCGCACCCAGATCTATGGCGGGGGTGTGGGCCAGGTCTACATCACCCCACGCCTGAAACGGGTCATGGACCAGTCCAACCAGGAAGCAGCCAAGCTGAAAGACGACTACATCTCCACCGAGCACCTCTTTCTGGCCCTGGCCGCCGAGCGCGAGGCCCCGGCAGCCCGCATCCTGCTCGAGATGGGCGTCACCCGCGATCGGATCCTCGAGGCAATTAAGGAGGTCCGGGGCGGACAGCAGGTAACCACACCCCAGGCCGAGAGCCACTACCGCACCCTGGAAAAGTTCAGCCGCGACCTGACCCAGTTGGCGCGCCAGGGTAAGCTCGATCCGGTCGTCGGGCGAGACGACGAGATCTTGCGGGTGATCCAGGTCCTCAGCCGCCGCACCAAGAACAACCCGGTGCTGATCGGCGGGGCTGGCGTAGGCAAGACCGCCATCGTCGAAGGCCTGGCCATCAAAATCGCCCAGGACGACGTGCCCGAGATCCTGAGCGGCAAGCGGGTCATCCAGCTCGACCTGGGCGCTATGGTCGCCGGCACCCGTTTCCGCGGCGAGTTCGAGGAGCGGCTGAAGGGAGCCATCGAGGAAATCCAGCACGCCGAAGGCGAAGTCATCCTCTTCATCGACGAGATCCACAGCGTCGTCGGCGCGGGTGGGGCCATGGGCGCCCTCGATGCGTCGAGCATGATGAAGCCGGCTCTGGCCCGCGGCGAGCTGCGCTGTATTGGCGCCACCACCGCCGACGAGTATCGGCGCTACATCGAAAAAGACAGCGCCCTCGAGCGTCGCTTCGCCCCCATCTGGGTCGAAGAGCCTTCAGTCGAAGAGACGATCCAGATGCTGCAGGGCCTGCGCGACCGTTACGAGGCACATCACAACGTCCGCTTTACCGAAGAGGCGTTGGTCGCCGCCGCCCGCCTGTCGGCTCGCTACGTCACCGACCGGCGACTGCCCGACAAGGCGGTCGACCTGATCGACGAAGCAGCCAGCAAGCTGCGCCTGGCCATCTACTCCTTGCCGCCTGACCTCAAGCAGATGAAAGCCCGCCTGCAAAAGCTGGCCACCGAGGAAGAGGCGGCCTGGGCAAGCCGCGACTATGAGCGGGCCGCCCAGTACAAGGCCGAAAAGCTCACCCTGGAGACCGATTTTAACCAGCAGCGCGACGCCTGGCGCCAGGAGACCGGCCTGGACGAGTTCGTGGGCGCCGACGACATCGCCGATGTCGTGGCCCGCTGGACCGGCATCCCGGTCTCAAACCTCTTGCAGACCGAGGCCGACAGGCTGCTGACCATGGAAGAGCACCTGCACAAGCGGATCGTCGGCCAGGACGAGGCGATCAGCGCCATCGCCGACTCGATCCGCCGGGCGCGCAGCGGCATGAAGGACCCACGCCGGCCGAACGGCAGCTTTATCTTCCTGGGCAGCTCGGGTGTCGGCAAGACCGAGCTGGCCAAAGCGCTCGCCGAGTTCCTGTTCGACGACCAGGACGCCATGGCCCGTATCGACATGAGCGAGTATCGCGAACAGCACACGGTCAGCCGCTTGTTCGGCGCGCCGCCGGGTTACGTCGGCTACGAAGAGGGCGGGCAGCTCACCGAGGCGGTCCGCCGCCGCCCGTACCAGATCGTGCTCTTTGACGAGATCGAGAAAGCCCACCCTGACGTTTGGAACGCGCTGTTGCAGATCCTGGAAGATGGCCGCTTGACCGACGGCCAGGGGCGCGTTGTCGACTTTCGCAACACCGTCCTGATCATGACCTCCAACATCGGCACCGAGTATGGCAAAGTGGGCGGCACCCTTGGCTTTATGCGCTCCACCGAGTCTGACGACGAGGCCCTTAAAGCCAAGGAGCAGATCGAAGAAGGCCTGAAGCGTACATTCCGCCCCGAGTTCCTGAACCGCATTGACGAGGTCATCATCTTTCATACCCTGACCCCCGAGCACATGGAGCAGATCGTTGACCTGCAGATGGCCGAGATCCGCGAGCGGCTGAACGAGCGGGGGATTGCTATCGAGCTGACCGACACAGCCCGCCGCTGGCTGGCCCGCGAGGGCTATGACGCGGCCTTTGGCGCCCGGCCGCTGCGCCGCACGCTCCAGCGTTACGTCGAGAGCCCGCTATCCAAGCGCGTGCTGCGCGGCGAGTTCCAGGCCGGGGACCACGTGCTCGCCGAGCTGGGAGCCGAGACCGGCGACGAAAGAGGGCTGGTGTTCGAAAAGCAGGCGCCCGAGCCAGTGGAAACGTCCGAGACGCCTGAAACGCCCGAGCCGGCCGAGACGCCTGTGCAGGCCGAGTAGACCTTCATTCCACCTCAAATCAATAGGGGGACGGCCAATCCGTCCCCCTGCTCTTTGTACTCTACCCCATAGTCCCCGGCGACCGCCCCCCCAGGATCTGCCGCAAAAAGTGCCCCGTATACGACCGCCGCACCCGGGCTACCTCCTCGGGCGTGCCCTCTGCGATCACCCAGCCGCCTGCGGCGCCCCCTTCCGGCCCCAAGTCGATGATCCAGTCGGCCACCTTGATCACGTCCGGGTTGTGCTCGATCACCACCACCGTATTGCCCTGGTCCACCAGCCGCTGCAACACCTCCAGGAGCTTCTCAACGTCGGCAAAGTGCAGCCCGGTGGTCGGCTCGTCGAGAATGTAGAACGTCTTGCCGGTCGAGCGCCTGGACAGCTCCTTCGACAGCTTGATCCGCTGCGCCTCGCCGCCTGACAGCGTGGTCGCCGGCTGGCCCAGCCGGATGTAGCCCAGCCCCACATCCGACAGCGTCTTCAGCTTGGTGCGGATCGCCGGGATGTTGGAGAAAAAGACCAACGCCTCGTCCACGGTCATCTCTAGCACATCGGCGATATTGCGTCCTTTGTACAGGATCTCCAGCGCCTCGCGGTTATAGCGCCGGCCGTGACACACCTCGCACGGAACGTACACGTCGGGCAGAAACTGCATCTCGATCTTGATGATGCCGTCGCCCTGGCACGCCTCGCACCGCCCGCCCTTCACGTTAAAGCTGAACCGGCCGGGCTGGTAGCCGCGCGCCTTGGCTTCGGGCAGCCGGGCGAACAGGTCACGGATCTCCGTAAACAGGTTGGTGTAGGTCGCCGGGTTCGAGCGGGGCGTCCGGCCGATCGGGCTCTGGTCGATATTGACCACTTTGTCGATATGCTCCAGCCCCAGGATCAGGTCGTGCTTGCCCGGCTTGTCCTTGGCCCGGTAAAAGTGCTGGTTCAGCCGCTTGTACAACACCTCCACGATCAGGCTGCTCTTGCCCGAGCCCGACACGCCGGTCACGGCGATGAACTTGTGCAGCGGAAAGTTGACCGTGACGTTCTTCAGGTTGTTTTCCAGCGCGCCGGTCACCGTCAGGAAATTGCCGTCGCCGGGGCGGCGTTCGTCAGGAACGCGGATCTGCAGCTCGCCGCGCAGGTAGGCGGCAGTCACCGACTCCTTGCTGCGCAGAAACTCCTCCAGCGGCGCCGAGCAGACCACCTGGCCACCATGCTCGCCGGCCCCCGGCCCCAGGTCAAGAATCCAATCGGCCGAGCGCATCGTCTCGGCGTCGTGCTCCACGACAATGACCGTGTTGCCCAGGTCGCGCATCCCGAGCAGGGTGCGGATCAGCCGGCCGTTGTCGCGGGGATGCAGGCCGATGCTCGGCTCGTCGAGGATATACAGCACCCCCAGCAGCCGCGAGCCGATCTGGGTCGCCAGCCGGATGCGCTGTGACTCGCCGCCCGACAGCGTGGTCGCCCGCCGGTCGATCGTCAAATAGTCGAGCCCGACGTCGACCATGAAGGTCAGGCGGGCGTACAGCTCCTTCAGGATCTGGTGGGCGATCGTTTGCTGCCGGCTGCTCAGTAGGGGCGGCCCTCTGTGGCCGCCCTCTTCCTGGGGGTGGCCACTCTCTTCCACCTCGGCGCTGCCCTGCAGCTCCTGCACCCAGCGCAGCATGCCGGTGACCGACATGCGCGTCACCTCATCGATCGGCTTGTCGGCCACAGTCACGGCCAGCGCTTCCGGCTTCAGCCGGCGGCCATGGCACACCGGGCATTCCCGCTCGGCCATGTACCGCTCCAGCTCCACCTTGGCCGAATCGGAATTGACTTCCCGGTAGCGGCGCTGCAGGTTAGGAATGACCCCTTCGTAGTGAGTAGTGTAGGTGCGCTGGTGACCCTGGGCATTCTTGTAATGGAGCGTCACCTGCTCACCGCGCCGCCCTCCGTACAGGATCGTATCCAGTTGCCCCGGCGCCAGCTCGCGGACCGGCACGTCCAGAGGAACACCATACTGGGCTGCCACCGCCTCAATCAGTTGCCGGTAATAGCCGTCACTGGCCGCTTCCTTGTCGCGGGTCCACGGCTCGATCGCCCCCTGCGCCAGCGACCTGCTGCGGTCGGGAACAACGAGGTCGGGGTCGATCTCCAGCTCCACCCCCAGTCCAGTGCAGGCCGGGCAGGCCCCGTGCGGGCTGTTGAACGAAAAGGTGCGCGGCTCGATCTCGGGCAGGCTGATGCCGCAGTGCACACACGCAAAGTGTTCCGAGAATAGCCAGTCGCGCGGGCTCTCGGCTGTAACATCCGAGACAATGACCACCCCGCCGCCCAGTTTGAGCGCCGTCTCCACCGAATCGGCCAGGCGGATGTGGTCCATCCCGCCGCCTGTGGCAGGCGCATCCGGACCACTGCTGTTTGTGGTGAGCGAAACCTCACCTCCGCTGCCGTTGTTTGTGGTCGGCGAAGCCTCACCACCGCTGTGCACAATCAGCCGGTCGACGACCGCCTCGATGGTGTGCATCTTGTACCGGTCTAGCTCGATCTCTTCGTCCACGTCGTGGACCTCGCCGTTGACCCGCACTCGGACAAAGCCCATCTTGCGCACATCCTCGAACACCTTACGGT
>Ga0316622_100002304_pt1 | contig 13122 bp, 17 predicted proteins | sample OWC_Aug_OW2_C1_D_FD_207646 | JGI IMG/M metagenome (GOLD analysis project Ga0316622, IMG submission 207646) | Wetland soil microbial communities from Old Woman Creek delta, Ohio, United States - OWC_Aug_OW2_C1_D5_C | ecosystem: Environmental > Terrestrial > Soil > Wetlands | place: USA: Ohio... | reverse complement strand
GCACCTCGCAGAACGGCACGTGCACGTAGAGCTGGCAGGGCGCGGCGGGTGCGACGGGCATGACCTCGGCTGCGTCGTCCTCGTCGAAACGCATTGCGCCGGCGTACTCGCGCCGCAGGACGTGCAGGAAGGGCCGTTCGAACCAGAGCATCGTCGCAGTGTATCCGGATCGCTCGCAGCGGTTGATGGTCAGGACGCGGCGGCGGCCGTCCGCCCGAGGTGTTCGGCCACCTGCCCGTAGCTCAGTCCGCCGTCGTTGCAGGGAATTCGCCCCGGCAGCAAGACCCTGAAGCCGCTCTGCTCGAGGTGGGCCGTCGCCGATTCGAGCAGCAGGCGGTTCTGGAACACGCCACCCGTGAGGCCGACGACACTTGTGCCCGATCGGGAGCGCTCGGCCTCGGCGACCCGACCAATCGCGTCCGCCAGCGCCGCGTGGGCCGCTCCGGCCCGTTCGGCTGCGCTGCGACCTTGCTCGCTGCAGTATTCGAGCAGCGGCGCCCAGTCGATTCGCAGCAGGCCCTCGGCAGCCGCCGCGATCGGCAGCGACGGAAACTCGGTGACCGGTCGCGCGCACGCCTCGAGGCACATCGGACCCTGGCCCTCGAAGCTGGTCTCGACGGTGCCGAGCACGATTGCGGCCAGCGCGTCGAAGACCCGCCCTGCTGCGCTCGAGCGCGGCGCATTGACGCCCCGCTCCCACGCCGCGCGGACGATCGGGTCGGGGATCGCGACCGGGCAGTCGACGCCCGCCTCCCAGCAGAGCGCGGCCGCGCTGCGCCACGGCGAGCGGCCCGCCTTGTCGCCACCCGGCAGCCGGAAACTGCGCAGGCTCGCGCAACGCTGCCAGCCGCCCGGGCGTCCGACGAAGGTCTCGCCGCCCCACAGGCTGCCGTCGCCACCGTAGCCGACGCCGTCCCACGCGAAGACGATCGCGGGCTCGGTGCACGCATGTTCCATCATGATGGCCGACGCGTGCGCGTGGTGGTGCAGCACGGTCAAGTACGGCCGCCCTTGGGCCTGCACCCAGCGCGTGGTCGTGTAGCCCGGATGCGCGTCGCAGAGCCAGTGCCGCGCCTCGACGTCGTAGAGCCGCTGCAGGTCGTGGGTCACCTGCTCGAAGACCTGCTCGCTGCGTAGCGTGCCCATGTCGCCGATGTGCGGGGACACGACGATGCGACGGTCCCAGGCCAGTGCGACGGTGAGCTTCAGGTGACCGCCCACGGCGAGCACGGGCTCTGGCAGCGCAAACGGCAATTCGAGTTCGAGCGGCGCGACGCCTCTTCCCAACCGGATCGGTCGCGGCCGTCCGGCTGCAATCCGCACGACCGAGTCGTCCGCCGGACGCACGATCGGCCGATCGTGGTGCAGGAACGCGTCGGCGACCTGCACGAGGCGCGTCTCGGCCTCGGCCGGGTCGGTCAACACGGGCTCGCCGCTCACGTTGCCCGACGTCGCGATCACCGGCCCGCCGAATGCGGAGAGCAACAGGTGGTGCAACGGGCTGTAGGGCAGGAAGGCACCGATCTCGGCCAGCCCGGGCGCCACGGCCGGCGCCAGTTGTCCACCCGCCCTCTGTCGCACCAGCACGATCGGCCGCGCCGAATCGGCGAGCGCCGCCTGCTCGACGGCACCGATCTCGAGTTCGCAGCGCGCAGCGTCGAGACCATCCGTGCCGCGCTGCGGAAACATCACCGCCAGCGGCTTGTCGGGACGTCGCTTGCGCTCGCGCAGCCGGCGCACGGCGACCTCGTCGCAAGCGTCGCAGAGCAGGTGATAACCGCCGATGCCGCGCACCGCGAGCACTCGGCCGGTGCGCAGAATTTCCACCGCGGCCGCCACGGCCGCGGCGTCACCCGTGACGGGCGCGCACTGCGGTTCGACGAACGCCAGGTGCGGCCCGCAAACGGGACACGCCACCGGCTCGGCGTGGAAACGGCGATCGAGCGGGTCCTGGTACTCGCGACGGCAAGCGGCGCACAGCGGGAATCCCGCCATGCTGGTGTTCGGACGGTCGTAGGGCAACGCCTCGATCAGCGTGTAGCGCGGACCGCACTGTGTGCAGTTGATGAACGGATAACCGTAGCGGCGATCGGCGGGATCGGCGAGTTCGGCCACGCAATCGTCGCAGGCGAAGAAGTCGGGCGGCACCGAGACCTGCGGCGCGTCGGCGGCGCGGCTCGGCGCGATCTCGAACCCGCGGCTGGCGGGTGCGTCGCAGGCTGCGATGTCGCGAATCCGCGGTTGCGCGAGCGGCGGCGCACGGTCGACGAGTTCGCGCGTGAAGGCTTCGACCGCGGCCTCGGCACCCGCGACGATCACCTCGACGTCGCCGCGGAGGTTGCGCACGAAACCGTCGAGCGCATGCTCGTGCGCGAGGCGATAGACGAACGGCCGGAAGCCGACCCCCTGCACCCGGCCGGTCATGACGATCCGGCGGGCGACCCGCGGCCCGTTCGAATCGATCACTGCGATTCGAGCGTCACGCCTCGGCGCCGGACGCCTTGCGCCCGGCCCAGACGTTCTCGCGTACGCCGTTGGCCCACCAGATCCGGCACGCGCCTTCGTCCGACACCATGCAGGGACCGACCGGCTGGCGCGGCGTGCAGGCGAGCCCGTACAGGCGGCACTCGTTCGGATAGATCTTGCCGAGCACGACCTTCGCGCAATCGCAGCCGGGCGGCATCTGGCCCGCGCGCTTGCGCGCCATCTCGGTATAGGACGGCAGTCGCACGCGCGAATCGTGCGCGGCGAAGGCGGGCTTCAGCACATAAGCCGAGTCCGGGATCGGGCCGATGCCGCGCCAGTTGCCCGCAACGATGTCCATCGTCGCATCCATGAAGCGTTGCGCGGCCGTGTTGCCGCCCGGGCGCACGACCTGGGGATAGCAGTTGTCGAGGAAGCACTTGCCCTCGATGCGCTGCCGCAGCACCGAGTAGAGCGCCGCGAGCAGCGACTCGGGCGAGAAGCCGGCGATCGCCGCAGGCATCGCGTGGTCGCGCGGCACGAATTCCCACTCCTCCGGTCCCATCACGGTGGCCACATGCCCGGGCGCGATCAGCGCCTCGAAACCCGGCTCGCCGGAGTTCAGCAGCATCGCGACCGCGGGCCAGGTGCGCCGGCCCGACATCAGGAACAGCAGGTTGTCGGGCGCACCCTGCGCAAGCAGTGCCGCCGCCGGCGCAGACGTCGTCTCGAAGCCGGCCGCGAGAAACACTACGGTGCGGGACGGATTCTCGCGCGCGACACGCGCCGCCTCGAGCGGGCTCGCGATCGGGCGCACGTCGGCGCCCGCGGCCTTGGCTTGCTCGAGCGAACGCGGCTCGCTCTTCGGCGCATTGACCGGCACGCGCAGCATGTCGCCGTAGGCGACCAGGATCACGCCCTCGTGCAGCGCGAGCTGGATGGCCTCGTAGATGTCCTCCTCCGGACAGATGCAGACGGGGCAACCCGGCCCCGGCACGATCTCGATGTTCGACGGAATCGCCTTGCGCAGCCCGGCGGTCGTGATCGACCGTTCGTGGCCGCCGCAGACGTTCATGACCTTGATGCGCTCGGGCAGCGGCAGCGCGCGGATGCGCTGCAGCCATTCGGTCGCTGTGGTCATCGCTCTACCCCCTTCAGCGCGGCGGCCGGTTCGCGGCGTGAGCGCTGGCGCCTTCTGGCTGGATGTTCGGTCGCACGGACTGGCCTTGCGTCGCCCGGCCGCGCTGCGCGGCCACCTCGCGCTCGAGCCACGCGAGCCAGGCTGCGAAACCTTCGCCGCCCCGGTTCGTCAGCTCGATCGTCTCGCCGCCGAAGCCGATCTGCCGCAATGCGGCTCGTGCGCGCTCGAGGCTGAACTCGGTGATGTACGCGAGCAGGTCGGTCTTGGTGATCAGCGCGAGATCGGCCGCGCGGAACATCACCGGGTACTTCGCCGGCTTGTCGTCGCCCTCGGGCACCGAGAGCAGCGTGACGTTGCGGTGCTGGCCGAGGTCGAAGCTCGCCGGGCAGACGAGGTTGCCGACGTTCTCGATGAACAGCACGTCGAGGTCGGCGAGCGGCAGGTCGTGCACCGCGTCATGCACCATCTGCGCGTCGAGGTGGCACGCGTTGCCGGTGGTGATCTGCACGGCCGGCACGCCGCAGGCGCGGATCCGGTCGGCGTCGTTCTCGGTGGCGAGGTCGCCCTCGACGACCGCGACTTTGAGCCGGCCGTCGAGCGCGCGGATCGTCGCCTCGAGCAGCGATGTCTTGCCCGCGCCCGGCGACGACATCAGGTTCAGGGCCAGCAGGCCGCTCGCGTCGAAATGCTCGCGGTTGTGCGCCGCGACCCGGTCATTCTCGCCGAGGATCGCCGTGATGACTTCGATGGTCTCGGTGCGGCCCGGCGCCGACAGATCGGCCGCCAGCGGTGCGCGCGTCGCCGCAGGTCCGAGGGAACATCCACAGTCGCGGCACATCTCGACTCTCCCGGTGAACGGCCAGTGAATGGCTAGTGAACGGCCACGGGCTCGGTTTCGATCTCGACCCGCTTCAACAGCATCTCTTCGCCCGCGACGACGTCGACCTGCCAGTCGCTGCAATCGCCGCAGACCAGCCGGTTGGGCTGGGCCGGCGTTTCCGCCTTGCAGCTGCGGCAGCGCACCCGCACGGGCACCGTCTCGATCGTCAGCGTCGCGTGCTCGGCCACGGATCCCGCTGCGGCAATCGGGTACGCGTGCTCGAGCAGCGCCGGCTCGACCCCGGACAGCGGCCCCACCTCGATGACGATCGAGATGACGCGCCGCGCGTCGTTTTCGCGTGCCACCCGTTCGACCTGCCCGATCAGCGCCTGGCAGACCGACAGCTCATGCATGCTCGACGATCTCGTCGAAGAGGTCCCAGGTCAGGCGTGCCTCCTCCTCGCTCACCTTCTGTATCGCGTAGCCAACGTGAACGAGCACGTGATCGCCCGCGGCGACGTCCTCGCCCTGCATCATGAACAGGCTCACCTCCCGCTCGATGCCCTTCGCCTCGCATACGGCGGCAAAGCCATCCACGGACTTGATCCTCATCGGCACGGCCAGACACATGTCGGTGATCTCCCCGCGGGTCGGTTCCGCAGAATGCGCGGCAGGCTGGCAAAGACCGGCGCCTCGCACAACCCCGTAAATGCCGACGGCGCATACGCGCCGTGGCTCGTCGCGGACAGCATAGTCCCGCACGGCGCGCCGGTCGAGACAGGGTCCAAAAATCTGTAAGCTATTGTTCTTGTGGAATTTTATCGATCTCGGCCAGCCGCAGGACCGATGCGAATCAGCGCGGGCGCCCCCCGGGCGCCACGATCTCGACCGACAGCGTGAACACACGCGACTCCGTCGGACGCAGCGCGCCCACGCCGACCACCTGCCGCGTGAGCTCCTCGCCGCGCTCGTTGCGGATCGACAGCACGACCGAGTACTCCCAGTCGCCGCCCTGCTCCGGATGCTGCACGGTGCCCTCGACACGCAGCGCCGAAAAGCTTTCCAGCTTGTCCTGGCCCTCCGGCGCAGCCGCCGCGCCGAACTTCAGGTGATGGCGACATTGCGGACAGATCGGCGCGCTCTCGAGGATCGTCGCCTTGCAGTGCGGACAGACCCTCGTCCGGCCAGCCGTCCCGGCGGATCGTCCGGTGATCATTCAGGCCGGCCCGGGCATCACTTGCGCGTCGGACTCTGGTCGCCCCAGCCGAAATCCGCCTGGCCGCGCATCCGCGAACCCGCGGCCACCGTCAGGACCGCCGCCTTGAGGTCGCCGTTGATCACGCCGGTCTCGAGCAGCTCGACGCGCGCGCTGGCGTTGATGTTGCCCTCGACCTCGCCGCTGACGATCACGGTCGCCGCATTGACCTGGCCGGTGACGTGCGCGCCGTTCTCGATCGTGACGTTGCCCTGCACGTTGACGTCGCCCTTGAAACGCCCGGCGATGCGGACGTGGCCTGCGCCCTCGATCTTGCCCTCGATCGTGACGTCGGCGGCAATCAGGGACTCTTTTGCTGCACCGGCCGCACCGGGCACCGGGCGCTTGGCCGTTTCACCCGATGGTGTCGGCACGCCTACCGGCGTCGGTCGCTCGGGAGCGCGCGCGGCGGGCTCGGTCGTGGCGCCGGAGGCGTCGCCGCCGGTTGAAGGGTCTTTTGCAGTCGGGTCTTTCCAAAGTGCCATGGCTGTCTTCTCCTGGTGTCCTGCGATCCGCAGCGGTGGTGCTGGCAGAGGGAGTCGAACCCCCGACCTGCCGCTTACAAGGCGGCTGCTCTACCAACTGAGCTATGCCAGCGCGATGAGCCCGATTCTAACCGCGGCCGCGCCGTCCCGCTCAGGGTGTCCGAACCTCATTCGCCGTCGCGGGCTCGGACTGTGGACAAGGTCGCAACTCGAGTGGCGGCGAACCGGCCGGATCCCGCCCCTGCAGGTCCTCGAGTGCGGGCAGGCCCGCATTGGCGAGTCGGTCGATGTCGAGCCAGAACACGTCGGCCGGGCGCAGGCGCTCGACGACCTGTGGCTCGAATCCCGCCATCCTGGCGATCGTGACTGCCTGCCGGGCGCGCGCCTCGTCAGCGAAAACACCGAGCGAAATGATCGTGCCGGTCCCTTCCTCGGCGATCACATAGGCATCGGCAATCCCGGCCGACCGGATCAAGTCGAGCGCGTTCGCCGCGTCCTCGGGAGTGGCCAGGTTCTCGAGACGCACCCATTGGCCGACCCGGATTTCCTCGCGGGCCGGGCGGCTGCGCGATGCATAGCCCAGCCGCGACAAACGCGCCGCGGCCTGCTCGGCCGAGGCCCGATCCACGTACGGACCGGCACTCACGCACACCAGGGAAAGGCCGTCGGCAGCTGCGGGCGTCGTTCCGTCGCTCCCGAATTCCCGCGCCAGCGGCGCCTCACGCAGCAGCCGGATGGCCTGGGGATCCGCTGAGACCGGGGTCGCGCGACCGACCGTGGTCGCCGGCGGCGCCACCCAGCGGGTCCAGGCGACGAACAGCAGGTTCGCCAGCAGCAGCAGCAGGAACAGAGCGCGCAAGGGATGGACTCGCTACACGGGCCGGAATGTCGGGGACCGCATGTTAGCGGAAAAAGTGAGGCCCGCCCCCCTTGCGGGAGGCGGGCCTCGTATCGATCGCAGCGATCGTCGAGCTTACTTGCCGCCAGCGGCCATGTAAGCGGCGACGTCGGTGATCTCCGCGGGGGAGAGCTTGATCGCCTGCTTGTGCTTCATCGTGCCGGCCGCCATCTTGGTGAGCGAATCGGCCAGGGCCTTCGCATCCTCACCCTCGAAGTCGCCAGCCTCGTGGCACTCGGCGCAGGCTGCCTCGAACTTGGCCTTGCCAGCGGCCGCGTCCGCGCTCGCCGACATGCTCCAGCCCGCTACGCCGAGCCCGGCCATTGCAACGACCAGAATTCGATTCATCTTCATCGCTATCTCCTCGCTCTCAATATGTGTGCCGGTATTGCCGGACTCAACACCTAAAACGCACTACGTGACCGGAGGTTTACTTGCCGCCGGCCGCCATGAAAGCCGCCACGTCGGCCGCCTGGGCGTCCGTCAGCTTCAAGGCCTTCTTGTGCTTCATCTGGCCGGCGGCGATCTTCTTGATCGTCGCGGTCAGCTCCGCAGCATCTTCGCCCTCGAAATCGGCCGTCTCGTGGCATTCCGAGCAGACGTCATTGAACGTCGCCTTGCCGGCAGCCGCGTCGGCCAAAGCGGCGCCGCTGAAGCTCGCGAGGGCCGCGGAAGCCAGCGAAATCGTCAACAAGCCACTGATTTTCATATATTTTCTCCTGGGTGACCGAGCCGGCCGCGGCGCCTTCGCCGGGAACCGGTGCAAATTCGCCTGCCATGATACCTGAGGGCGTCCGCTCACTTTGAGTCCGCAGATGCCGCAGGGTTCAAACCGGCTCGGCGCCGGCCAGGACCGCCAGCCCGCGCAGCACCAGGTCCGGCACCAGTTCGACCGGGCAGCGCAGGTCGGGCTGCACGTCCGCGGCGGCCCCGCCCGTAAGCAGCAACGCTGGGAGGCCCCCTCCGCCGGCGGCCTCCTCGACGCTGCGGTCGATCAATGCGGCCACGGCCAGCCGGCAGCCCCGCTCCATCGCGTCACGCGTGTTGTCTGCAAAGCGAGCCCCGGAAGCCGGACCGCTCGATTCGTGGCGCGCGCCGAGGTCGCTGGTGCCGGACACGAGCGAGGAAACCATCAACGCTGGCCCCGGCACGATGAACCCGCCGCGGTGCTGCCCGTCAGCGGCGACGACGTCGATCGTCGCCGCCGTGCCGATATCGGCCACGACGCAGGCTCCGCGAATGCGATGGTAGGCACCGATGACGGCGAGCCAGCGATCGACGCCGAGCAACGATGGATCGGCGTAACCATTGCGGACGCCCGCTGCTTCGCGCGCCGTCGCGACGAATTGCGGTTCGACACCCGCGGTGATGCGCGCCGCTTCGGCCAGGGCCGCGGCGCTTGCGTCGCCTGCGACGGTCGCGGCAAGCACTGCGTCGACCGGACCGTCGTCGAACAAGCGCATCTGCCAGTCGGCCGCGGTCCAGCCCGCATGCGCGGCAGCGCGCTGGGTGCCCAGTACGTTCCGCTCGAGTCTCGCCCACTTGACCCGCGAGTTGCCGATGTCGACGAGCAGCATCACAGGTCCAGGTCCCCGATCGGGCGCAGGCTTACGTCGCCTGAATAGAAACGCTCGATGCGATCCGCGACGGCAACGCGCAGCGCGCCGTCCGCTTCGACGCCCAGCGCCGTTCCTTCGATGCTCTCGGTGCCATGGCTGACCCGGACTCGGCGACCGGCCAGCGCATCGAGGCCAGTCCACCGTGCAGCGAAGGCTGCGAATCCCGAGTCCTTGAACTCGGCCAGCGCTGCAAGCATCGCCGCGGCCAGCGCAGCCGCAAGCGCATTGCGCTCCGGCACGCGCCCGGGATCGATTTCACAGAGATCGGTCGCGGGCAGCAGGTCCGGTCCCTCGAGTGCCGAGCGCAAAGCCGCCGGCAACGCGATGTTCAGCCCCAGCCCCGCGACGACGCTGGCACCACCGCCGATCTCGGAGCGCATCTGCAACAGCAGCCCGCCGAGCTTGCGATTGCGCCAGACGATGTCGTTCGGCCACTTCACGCGGACCTCGACGAAGCCAAGCCGATGCAGGGCCTCGGTGACCGACACGCCGACCGCGAGGCCGAGGGCCGGCAGGTCGGCCGGCGTCTCCGCAAACGTCCAGGCGACCGAAAACGCGAGGCCCGAGCCGAACGGCGCGAGCCACGAACGACCGCGGCGCCCGCGGCCCGCGCGCTGCAATTCCGCGAACACGACGCGTGGCCGACCCGGTGCCGGCGGAGCCGCGTCGTTCAGGTGGACGTTGGTCGAGTCTGTTTCGAACAGGACTTCGAGATCGGCTGGCAACGGCGTTCCCTGCAGCTGGGCCGCGGCGCGGATTTTCTGCTCGTCGAGCAGTTCGACGCCGCGTGGCAACCGGTAGCCGCGGCGCGGCAGGCTTTCGACGTCCACGCCGAGATCGCGCAGCTCACCGACCATTTTCCAGATGGCGGCCCGGCTGACCTGCATCTCGGCCGCGAGCGCCGCGCCCGAATGCAGCGAGCCGTCTGCGAGCAGGCCGAGCAGCGCCTCGGGCCTGCTGCTCATCGCGGCCGCAGCAGCCAGAGCCGGCGCGCGCGGTTCTCGACTCCAGCGCGCATCCGCTCGATGTTCGAGCGATGCGTGTAGACGACGAACGCGGCCATCACGACGCCGAACACCAGCAGCGGCAGCGACAGTGGCCGCGCGAACGCGAAGTAGACTGGCAGCGTGGCGGTCGCGACCATCGTGCCGAGGCCGACGTAGCCGCTGAGCGCGACGCAGGCCAGCCACGAGAGCAGGATCGGCACGAGCGCGGCGGGTGCCAGCACGGCCACGGCGCCGATCAGCGTCGCCGCCCCCTTGCCACCGCGGAATTCATACCAGACCGGGTAGACGTGTCCGACCACGACGGCCGCTGCGCAGCAGACGATCAGCCAGTCGCGATCCACCGCAGGATCGATTCCGATCAGCGGCAAAGCGAGCCCTGGCAGCACGCCCACGGCCAGCAGCGCCTTGCCGACGTCGATCACGATCACGCCGAGCGCGAAGCCCCAGCCCTGCGTGCGCAGCGCATTGGTGCCGCCGGCGTTGCCGCTGCCCTGCTCCCGGATGTCCACGCCGCGCAACCGCCCGACGAGCAGGCTGCCGAGCAGCGAGCCCAGCAGGTAGGAGAGCAGTGTCTTGACGCCGAGTTCGAGCACGATTGGATCCTCGCCGCGATTCTAGCAGCGGCGAACCGGCGCGCGCGGCCGCGTACACTGGCTGCTCCGATGAACGCCGCAGGAGACCGGACTTGGGCAAGCTCGAGCAGGATTTCGCCGCCTACCGCGCGCGCATGAACGAACGCGTCCTCGCCGAGGACAATCGCGTCATCAAGCGCATCTATTCCGTCGACTCGCTCGCCTACGGCGAGGACGGCGCGTTGCCGAAGCAGACCAAGGAATTGCTCGGCCTCGTCGCCTCCCTGGTCCTTCGCTGCGACGACTGCGTGAAGTACCACCTCGTCGAATCACATGCCGCCGGCCTCAGTCGCAAGGAGATCGTCGAGGCGATGAGCATCGGGCTCGTCGTTGGCGGCACGATCGTGATTCCGCACCTGCGGCGCGCGGTCGAGTTCCTGGACGATCTCGAGGCGCCGAAGCCGTAGTCCGCGAAAAATAGGGGACATTCTCCTTTTCCGCCGTCTCAATCGCGTGCCCCGGCGATTGCTTGGAAAAGGAGAATGTCCCCTATTTTTCGCGGATTACGGCTGTGGCGCGCGACGCCAGAGAATACGGTGGCGGCGCGACGTGCCGGGCGTCTCGAGTTGTTCCAACGCCCCTAGCTCGAGACTGTCGCCATCGAGCGCAACGCTGCGGACCTGGCGGGTACCGATCAGGTTGGGATTCATCGCATGGCGGACATCGTGGATCACGTTGCCATTCGAGACGCTCCAGGCGCCTGAGTAGTGCAGGTAGGTCGCGAACGCCGCGGCTTTCTCGGCATCGGTGACAGCGTGCGGATCGGCGCGCGACAGCGGCGGGCGGTTCCGGCGCTGCATCACGGCCGACATGTGGCCGTCGGCGGTGTAGACCAGCAGGCCTTCGGGATCGGGGCCGAACGGCTGCGTGACGCGGCCGCTCGACGGGTACTCGATCGTCCAGCGGACGAGTTGCCACGCGCCGGTCAGAGCGCGGGCGAGTTCGCTGTCGCTGGCCGTCGACATCAGCGGTCCTCCGGGAATTGCGCAGCAGCCGCGCTGCGGGGCAGGAATACTTCCGCGAGCATGCAGCGCACCGATCCGCCGCCGAGATCCTCGATCGTCGTCACCGGTGCGGTCACGATGCGATCGACGCAGGCGGCGAGGCGCTCGCGAGACGCGGGCGCGAGGCTCGCGAAGGCTCTCTGCGACATCGCGAGCACGCTTGCGCCGGCGCGGCTGCGCAGCTCGAGCGCGTTGCCGGCGAAGTTCATCATCTGTGCAACGCCGATCGTCTCGACGCAGCGACCGCTGGCGGCGAGCCGCTCGAGCAGCGCGCCACGCTCCGGTTCCGCGACAGCGTCGGCGCAGATCACTGTGCAACGGCTGCCGATCGAGAGCACGACGTTCGTGTGGTAGACGGGGGTGCCGTCCGGGCCCGCGGCGTGAAACGCCACGCCCTGGTAGCCGAGTTCGTCGCAAAGCTCGCCGAGCACCTCGACATCGGTGCGCGGCGACAGGCATGCATAAGCGACGCGGGCCGCGTGATCGAACACGACGCTGCCGGTGCCTTCGAGGAAGCGACCCTGCAACTCGTGATGCGTGAGGTCGAGCAACCGCGTCACGACGAAGCGGCCACGCCGCTCGAGTTCCTGCAGCAGCTCGAGACGCCGCTCGCCGCGGCGATTCGGCGCAAGCATCGGGTAGAGCACGACGGTGCCGTCCGCGTGCAGCGAGACCCAGTTGTTCGGGAACACCGCATCCGGGCGGGCCGGCTCGGGAAGGTCCGCCAGTGCGTGCACCTCGACGCCGGCCTGCACGAGCGCAGCAGCGAGTCCGTCGAACTCCGCAATCGCGCGCGCGCCCGGATCGCCGGCCACTGCGGGCGGCCGCGGGGGCTGGAAGTGATTGCTGACGCCCGTCTGCGGATTCCAGCCAAACGACGCCGGTCGCACCATCAGTACGGCATCGGCCGACTGCGCCCGTGTCGCTGCAGGAATCTCGTGTTGCGCTGGCATCGGCCGGATTGTAGTGCCTGCGCGAAGTGGGGCAGCGGCTAGCGATCCGTATGGGCGATCGCCACGACCTGCTCGCGGCTGGAAACCACGGCGCCATCCGGCCGTTCGACCGTCACGGCGAAGGCAGCGGGACGGGACACGCGCACCGCCGGTTTGACCGGGATCACGACGACGTCCCTCCCGGCCGGCACGTCGAACACGCCGCCGTCGACCGGGTAGCGGTCATCGCGACCAGCATCGAAGATCCACAGCTGATAGCGAACGGCGTGAGGATCATTCGGGGTGAATCCCTGCAGCCGCAGGAATCCGTGCTGCCGCTCGTTGTCCCAGACCACGTCGCCGGTGCCGTGAGCGCCGTCGCCTTCCCAGACCCACTGGCCCACGCGCGGCACGTCTTCGAGCATGCGTTCGCGACCCAGGGCGGCTCGCCACTGGCTGGCCAGGCTGGCGACCGCGACTGCCTCAGGTTCGAACAGCCTCGGCCACCAGCCTGCGACCGCAACGCAAAACAGTACGAATGACAGGCTCCACGGGATGACGAGTTGCGCCGCAGACCAACGCGACCGCGCCGGGGGTGCGGTGCGCGGCGCGCTCAAACCGCACTGTTCCAGGTAGTCGTCGGCACAACGATCGAGCCGACGTCGCAGCGAACGCGGCAGTGAGTCTGGTCCCTCGCGGGATGGCTCGCCGGCCGCGTCGGGTTGGCTCAGGGAGTCGCCTCCCCGATCCGGACCGGATTTTCGATCTTCATCCACTGGCGTACCTGGATCAATCCGCGCCGCATCTGGGTCTTCACGGTGCCGAGCGGCATCCCGGTGGCCGTTGCGATCTCGGAGTGCGTCATC
>Ga0316622_100002303_pt1 | contig 13123 bp, 8 predicted proteins | sample OWC_Aug_OW2_C1_D_FD_207646 | JGI IMG/M metagenome (GOLD analysis project Ga0316622, IMG submission 207646) | Wetland soil microbial communities from Old Woman Creek delta, Ohio, United States - OWC_Aug_OW2_C1_D5_C | ecosystem: Environmental > Terrestrial > Soil > Wetlands | place: USA: Ohio... | reverse complement strand
GATGGACGCGGAGACGCGCAAGTCGGCGATCGAGGAGAACCCCGCCGCCAGGCTCGCGGTCGCCTGGCACCTCGCCGGAGGCGGCCATGGCCTGCGCAACATGGTCGTCCTCCCCTACCGGGACCGTTTGCTCCTGCTCGGCCGCTATCTGCAGCAACTGGTCATGGAATCGCTCGGGAAGGCGCACGACGTCCGGGGCGGCGTCGTTCACCAAGGCCTCACCGTCTACGGCAACAAGGGCTCGACCGACCAGCACGCCTACGTTCAGCAGCTTCGCGAAGGCCCGGATGATTTCTTCGTGACCTTCCTCGCCTCACGGAAAGACGCGGGTTTGGGCGGGCGCGGCGCGCATGCAGGAACGCACGCGACGGCCGGGGAGAATCTGGAAATCGACCCCGGCGTCACGAGCGGCGATTACCTGCTCGGGTTCCTCCTCGGGACGCGCGAGGCGCTCGAGGAGAAGGGCCGCCCGTCGATCTTCCTTTCCTTGCCCGACGTCTCCGAACGCACGCTGGGGGCGCTCATCGCGCTGTACGAGCGCGCGGTCGGCCTCTATGCCGCTCTGATCGGCATCAACGCCTACCATCAACCCGGGGTCGAGGCGGGCAAGCGCGCGGCCGCCCGGGCGCTCGAGACGCAGGCGCGCGCGTTGGAGGCCCTCGCTTCCGCGCGCGAGGCGCTGGCCGCTCCCGAGGTGGCCGCCCGGCTGGGTGATGAAACGCAGGCCGAGATGGTCTTCCACCTCCTCGAGCACCTGGCGGCGAACGGCCGGATCCGGGCCGTTCCGGGAGCGAGGTGGTGGGAGGCACGCTTCGCGAGGAAATGAACCGCCCGCGGGCACCCGTCACTCCGGCTGCGGATCGGCCCTGCCCGACGATGAACGCGCGCGCACGAGAATACTCCGCTCCTGCCAGCGGGCCGCGACGATGAACTCGCCGGTCTCCTGCAAGCGGCCCAACGCTTCCTCGACGCGCTCCAGCGGAGCCCTCATCCCTGCCGCCCGGTCGGCTTCCCACACGATCGAGTCGAAGCGCGAGAGTGGGCGCCGGTAGGGCCAGCCACGCCAGTCCCGTTCGTAGTCTTCCAACAGAGGAAACGGCTCGAAGTGGGCGAAGAGGGTGCTCTCGAGATCGAGCCGGGCGAATGCCGCGGACACTTCGGGCGGGGCTCCCGGATGCGCTTCGATCCTGTACAAACGATCCACGTCCTCGGTCCTCGCCTCCTGCCCGGACGACCCGGTCCGGCGGATCGTCCACACGCGAGGCGCAAAATCCACGCTCGCATTCACCGCCGGCAGCCGGGGTGGCGTGGGACTGCTGCACAGCACCTGTCCGCCGCTCAAGAAACCGACCGTGAAGGCATAATCCCAATCGGTCTGAACATGGGTCGCCTGCATGTCGATCAGGCGCTGCGCGAGCGCCTTCGGCCGGGGGGGACCCGCCCAACCTTCCCTCGCCTGCAGAGTCGCTCCCGTCGATAGAGCACCGAGGAGAACGCCGCCAGCCAGAGCGACGGGAAGCGGGAGCGCGGCCAGGGCCGTGGCTGCTCCAACGGCGAGAAAGCAGGCGATCCCCAGGGTGTAGCGGAACCACTGCGGATCGCGCAGATAGTCCGGGCTTGCGAACAGGAGCAGGAAGTTGAGCAAGGCCAGCCAGAGCGTGACGACCAGGGCCGGCCGCCGCAGGAGGCGCGTCAAGACGCTCCGATCGCCGGTATGCTCGCGCAACGCTGAACGGATCGCGATGACGACCAGGGCCGTCACCACGACCGCGTAGACGACCGCGAGCGGAGAGACGTGGCCGCCCCTCCCCGGTCGGGTCGTGACGGCGGCCAATATCACCGGAACCACTTGTCTCAAGGACGCCAGGGTGAACACCTTCCCGGCTTCCAGCCCCACGCCCGCCCCCTCCATGCCCGGCGGCCCGAGGCCAAAGGGAACGAGCCGCGGAAGCCAGAGCGGAAGGTAGCCGAAGCCCAGGCCCGCTGCCGACGCCAGTCCGCAGAGCAGCCGGCGGCCGGGATGAAGGAGTAAGAGAAGAAGCGCCAGCGGCAGGAAGGCAAACGCCTGATCGTGGGTCCAGGCGGCAACGCCGAGAAGGGCTCCGGCCGCGAAACAGGCGAGCGCAGGTCGCCCCGCAGAGCGGGCCGGCGCGCCGCTTTCGGGTCGGTCCGAATGGGCCGAAGGCCGCAGCCACAGCAGGGCGAGCGCGAAGAAGCCCAGGACCAGGGCTTCCAAGTTGCCTCCGCGCGCCTTCATTCCGGCCAGGAAGAGCACCGCGGGAGGAAGGATCCAGCAGAAGGCCAACCACCTCAGCCCGCGCCCCCGGGACAAGCGGCCTCCTGCCGCCCGTTCGAGCAGGACGAGAGCGAGAAGCCCGAGCGCCACCCACACGACCGGCACCAGGCGAACGACATTGGGATGAGCCGAGATCGCGAGGAGAGGCGCGGCCATGAGCGACTGGAGAGATCCCATGTACGACTGGCCGGGCAGGAAGAGAGCGCAGTGCCCATGCAGGAAGTCGCGCGCCTGCATGGCGACCAGCGCTTCATCGGCATCGAAATTGAGCTCCCAGCGGGAGCAGAAACGCGCTCGCAGCCACAGGGAGGAGAGGAGCCCGAGGACGAGCAGCAGCCAGGGGGCAAGGTCCGCGAAACGATGTGACCGGCGCGCCGGGATCTCCATTGGTCCGATTCTAGGGGGGGCAAGGGAGCGAGTCACCAGGAGAGTCGGCCGAGATCACCTGTCGCCTCCTCGAAACGTCGCCGCGAACGGCCGGGGCCCTGCCGCCATCTCGGGACGATCCCTCCAACGGCACGATCCCTCCCTGGACCGGCCTCATGCCGGGTGTTACACTTCCTGTGTAAGGGCGCCTCGGTTACAATGCGCGTGCTCATCGAAGAGATCAATGTGCGATCGCGGCCAAGCCCTCGCGCCCGAGCCTGCCCGCTTCCAAGGAGAGAAGACGATCCGAGGAGGCTTCTCGAGGAGGTGATCACGATGAAACGAATGTGGCCCGTCCTGGTCGTGCTGGGGATGACCGTCGGCTCGGTGGCCGCTCAGCCCGGCGATCTCACCGGCGGCGTCTTCATCTGTCATGCCGCGCCGGGGATCGTGGAAACGGATCCTCCATACTATTGCGAGAACTTCGCTCTCGCCAATTGCGACGACCAGAACACGATGATCCCGAGCGACGACTTCGCGGCCCGCGCCTGGTACATCGTGAGCAACTTCTACGAAGCGAAGATGTTCAACGCGATCGAGTACGGCATTTCGTACGGGGGGACCCAGTATGCGCCCATCTTCGCCGCCGTCTGCGCCCCGTCGCCCTTCTTGACAATCGAATACCCGACGACGGGCGCCTGGCCCGCGGATGGATCGGCGATTGCCATCGCCCTGATCGGACACGACACCTACTGGCAGGGCACGATGGTCACGACGGGCTACATAGCCGGCTACCACTACAGCTACAGCAGCCCCGGTACGATCCGTCTGGTTTCGTCTCCCCAGACCGGCTTCATCGGGTGGGCGAGCGACTACATGCACCCGAGCATCACGTTTCCGCCCACATGCATCGGCTCGATGGGCTTCGACATGCCCGGGGTCACCTGCTGTTCGCAGCCGCCTCCGTTCATGGCCTGCTGCCTGCCCGACTACAGCTGCATGGACGTCGCCAGCGAAACATTGTGCGAGTCCCTGCGCGGCACTCTCTATCCGAACGCGCTCTGCCAGGACGATCCTTGCCCGCAGCCCCCCGCGGCCGCCTGCTGCCTGCCGGACTGCACCTGCATCATGGCGACCGAGGCCGAGTGCCTCGCGCAGGGAGGCGTGTGGCATCCGGAACACCATTGCGAGGACTCGAATCCCTGCGGCTTGACCCCCAGCCCTCGCACGACCTGGGGCGAGGTGAAGGCGATCTACCGGTAGTGGGTCGACCGGCGCGCGCAGGCGCGGCGATGCGAGCGGACGGCCGGCCGCCCCGCCTGGAACGCCAGCCACGATAGATGGCCGGATTCCTGCATTCCCCGGGCGCCGGGCCGCGGCGGGCGCATTTCGGCGCTCGCCGCCCAGCCCGCTCGCGTCTCCCCGCCCGCCCCGATCTCGACGCCCATCCGCCTCGCGGAACTGCTATAATCGTTTGAACGGCAAGCCGTGCCGGCGATTCTCGAAATACGACTTCCGACGACTCCACGCACCGATCGCGGAGGCACCGATGCTCTTCAGCGGGAAGCGTTCGTCCCTCGTCCGTCTGGCCCTCGCGCTCCGGTCTCTGTCCCCCGGCCTCGGCCTCTGCTTCGGCCTTTGCTTCGGCCTCACGCTCGCGGCGCTGGTGTCCCCCGCTCTCGGCCAGACCTACCAGGCGGTCGAGCAAGGCGAGGTGCCCTCCCTGCCGCACGCCATGACGCCCGACGAGCAGGCGATCCGCGACCAGATCGGCATCCAGCACCGGACGAGCCCGCCTCCCTCCGCCCAGCCGGTGCGCAACATCGCGGAGTTCGAGCGGATGCGCGGCGTCCTCATTCGCTACCCGCTCGGCATCAGCACGGCGATCGTCGCCGAGATGTCCGAGGACGTGATCGTCTACTGCATCGTGACCGCGAGCCAGCAACAGACGGCCTACAACACGTTCGCCGCCGCGGGCGTGAACATGGCGAACGTGGTCTTCTTCAATGCCGCGACCGACTCCTATTGGACGCGCGATTACGGGCCCTGGTTCATCTTCGACGCCGGCGGCGAGCTGGGCGTGGTCGACGTGATCTACAACCGCCCGCGGCCGAACGACGACGTCATCCCCGCGACCTTCGGCGCCTTTCTCGGCCTGCCCGTCTACGGGCCCGACCTCATCCACACGGGCGGCAACTGGATGACCGACGGCCACGGCACGGCCATCTCGACGACTCTCGTCTACGAGGAGAATCCCGGCAAGACGGTCGCGGAGATCGAGGCGATCGTCCACGACTACCTCGGCATCGAGACCTACTACTGCTATCCCGACGTGAACGGCGAGTACATCGAGCACATCGACTGCTGGGCGAAGTACCTCGCGCCCGACAAGATCCTGATCCGCCGAGTGCCGGCGAGCCATACGCAGTACGACGAGATCGAGGCGGCGGTCGCCTACTTCGCCGCGCAGACGAGCGCCTACGGCACGCCGTATCAGATCTTCCGCGTCGATACCCCGGGCAACGAGCCCTACACGAACTCGCTCATCCTGAACGACAAGGCGCTCGTCCCGATCATGGGCGGTTCGCATCCGGACGCCGCGGCGATCGCCGCCTATCAGGCGGCGATGCCGGGCTACGAGGTGCTGGGCTTCACCGGAAGCTGGGCCTCGACCGACGCGCTGCATTGCCGGGCGAAGGGCGTCGGCGATCCGAGCTACCTCTACGTCTACTCGATCCCGCTGCGCGACACGGCCAACGACGAGGAACCCTATGCGGTGGCGGCGGAGATCATCGCTCACAGCGAGGCCGGACTGATCCCCGGCGATCTGCGCGTCTACTGGCGCAACGGAACCGGGGGGCCGTGGACCGCCGCGGGAATGGCGGCGATCGCGGGAACGGACTCCTTCTACACGGATATCCCCGCGCAGCCGCTCGGCTCGATCGTCCAGTACTACGTGCACGCGGCCGACGCGTCCGGACGCCAGGAGGACTGGCCGCTCGTCGGACCGGCCGGGCCGTTCTCGTTCGCGGTCGCCCCCGACACGCAGGCGCCGTTCATCAGCGGGACGACCGAGCTACCCTGGACGGACGACACGACCGGCCCCTACCCGGTTTCCTGCACGGTCACCGATGACATGGAGCTCGACTCGGTGTTCCTCTGCTATGCGGTCGGCGGGGGGAGCACCCAGACACTCGCCATGGACCGCGTGGGCGCCTCGCTCTACTGCGCGGCGATTCCCGGGCAGGACTACCCCTCGCGAGTCGAGTACTACATTCGCGCGGAGGACTTCGGCGGCAACGTCGCGTTCGATCCTCCGTCCGCACCCACGACGCCGTACGAGTTCTGGGTGCTCCTGAAGACGATCGCGCTCGAGGACGGCTTCGAGAGCGGCTCAGCGTGGACGCACGGCGCGGTGACGGCCGGATTCGGGGACCAGTGGCACCTGAGCACGCAGCGCAATCACACGCCCGGCGGGACGACAAGCTGGAAGTGCGGTATGGCGGGCGCGGGCACCTACGCGACGCTCCTCGACGCCGGCCTCGTCAGCGAGCCGGTCACGCTCACGACCGAGAGCGCGCTCACCTTCTGGCAATACGTGGCGGCCGAGTCGAGCAGCACCTACCCGGGGTACGCCTACGACGGCGCGCTGGTCGAGATCGACACCGGATCGGGCTGGCAGGCGATCGCCCCCGACGGCGGCTATCCCTTCCGCATCCGCGGCACGGCCGGCCCCTTCACGCCCGAGACGGGCGTCTTCTCGGGGCATCGCGGCTGGCATGAGGTGCGTTTCGCGCTCGGCGCCTTCTCGGGCAGCGCCCGCATCCGCCTGCGCTTCGGCAGCGATACGGCCGTGGGCGACGAAGGCTGGTACGTGGACGACGTCCGCATCGACGGATTCGTCCTCGACCTGCAGGCGGTCGAGCCGGCGCCCTGGACGGCGGCCGGCGAGCTGCGCCTCGTGTGCGGCCCGAACCCGATCGCGACGCGCGCGGTGCTCAGCTTCGATCTCGCCCACGCGACGCCCGTGCGGGTGGGCGTGTACGATCCGGCCGGACGGCTCGTGCGCACGCTGGCCGACGTCAAGCTGCCGGCCGGCACCCATCATGTGATGTGGGATCGCTCCGACGACCGCGGCCGGCCCGTCTCCTCGGGCATCTACTTCTCGAAACTCCAGGCCGGCGAGCGCTCGGCGGTCACGCGCCTCGTCGTCCTGGAGTAGCGCGGCGGCTCGGGCGTGACGAGCATGACTTGCGGCCCGCCCTCGGGCCGCAAGTCACCTCAGGCGGATAGGGGCGAAGGGCGCGCGGGCGCTGCTCCGGAACCGGTCGCGGATCAGGGCACGCGGACGTTGTCGATGTAGAACGTCCCGGGGCCATCGTCCCAGGAAGCGAAGCTCACGTGGGTAAGCGCGTCGGGCGGATTCGTCTTCTTGACCCGGAACGCGGCCACCGTGAGCGGCGTCTGGGTCACGCCCGCCACGGTGACCTGGTAGCTCTTCCCCGCCGTGTCCACGTCCACCCGAATCGTGTACCACTTCTCGAGATCGAGATCGGCGACGAGCAGTGTGCGCTCGTCCCACGCGTCGGCGTTCTTGCCCTCGAAGGCGAAGAGATTCATCTTCCCCGGCCGGCCGGCGTTCTCGAAGCCGAGGAAGACGAAGCGCTCGGGCCCGCTGCCGTTCGGCCCGCGGCCGCGCGCCTTCGCGTTGCCGATCATCTGGAAGGCCGAACGGTTGAAGGGCGGCATGATCTCGCGGACGAAGACGTCCCACTGCATCGAGAAGCGCGCCTTCTGCGGCTCGCCCAGGGCCTGTGAGAGATAGGTGTTGTACTTCGGATCGCCCTTGATCATCGCCTTGCGCGTGGCGTTGCCGCCGACCGCATTCGTGCTCATCATCAGTTGGAGGCGAGCGTCTTTGTCCCCGCCGATGTTGCGGCTCTCGTACCAGCCGGCGTCCTTCCTCCCGCGCAGGTCGTTGCCGTCCTTCACGCTCTCGAAGTCGCCGTCGACGATGAGCGCTGCCGCGGCCCGGGCCTCTCCCCAGGCGAACGACAACCAGGCCTGCGCGCGCTCGGCCTGCGGGCCGAGCAACGAGAGCCCGGCCGGACAGCCGCCCAGCCAGTGGCCCACCGGGCCCGTCCAGGCGACGAGGGCCAAGGCCAGCAGCAGGTGGATCGCGAGGCTACCGGGATGACCGTCTTTGCGTGGCATGCTACTCCTCTCCCGTGCGGGGCCGCGGACTCAGGCGGCGGGTGAGGCCGCCCGCTTTCTCCTCGGTGGTGCGGACAAGCCTAATCGATGCCTGCGAAGGGCAGAAGCGCTTTTCTCGCCGGCCTGCGCACGCATTGCCTCGCGCATTGCCTCGCGCTTGCCGGGCGGGCCGGAGTGCGGGTAGACTCCTCGTTTCACGCTTCGCGGCTGCGCCAGGCGTCCGGCCGAGGGAGAGAGCCCGAATGGGCGAGTTCTACGCCCTCCTGTGCACCGTCATCTGGTCGTTCGCCGTGATCCTGCTCCAGCGCGCGACCGAGAACGCCTCCCCGGTCGCGCTCAACCTCTTTCGCTCTTCGGTCAGCGTGCCACTCCTCTTTCTCACCCTCGCCGTCACCGGCACGCCCCTTCTCAGGGAGGCCCCGGTCAGCGACTACGTGATCCTGATCGCGAGCGGGGTCCTCGGCATCGCGGTCGCCGACACGCTCTTCCACAAAGCGCTCCAGTTGGCCGGCGCGGGCGTGAACGCGATCGTGAGCACCGCCTATTCGCCGCTCGTCGCCCTGATGGCCTTCCTGATGATCGACGAGCGCCTCGCTCCGCTCGATCTCGTCGGCATGCTGCTCATCCTGAGCAGCCTCCTGCTCGCCGCCACCCTCCAGCCCTCCGGCTCGCGCACGCAAACGCATCTCTGGAAGGGGATCGGGGTCGGCCTCGCCGAGATGGTCTTCCTCGCCTTCTCCATCGTGCTCGCGAAGCCGGTGCTCAACCACTCGCCCGTGCTGTGGGCGACGACCGTGCGCCAGACGGGCGCGTTCGCCGCGCTGATCCTGCTCACGCTCGCTTCCCCCGGCCGCCGCCGCACGCTCGCGCTCTACCGCCCCTCGCCGCACTGGCGCTTCATGGTGCCCGGCGCGGCGCTCGGCTCGTACCTCTCGCTCATCTTCTGGATCGCGGGCATGAAGTACACGCAGGCGAGCATCGCGGCGATGCTCAACCAGACCTCGACGATCATGATCCTCATTCTCGCGGTCATCTTCCTCGGAGAGCCGTTCACGCGACGGAAGGCGGTGGCGGCCGGATTCGCGGTCGTGGGAGTCCTGCTGATCACGCTCTTCTGATCGGCTCGCGTTTCGTGATCCGTTCGCTCAGCGGGGGCAGCCTGCCGCGCGCCGGCTCGCCCGCCTCGCCCTCGCGGATGAACTTCGGGTGGCGGCCGGCGATGACGACGGTGACTTCGCCGCGGATCGCGCGGTCGGCGAAGTGGGCGGTGAGGTCCTTGAGCCAGCCGCGGTGGGTACCCTCGAACTTCTTGGTCAGCTCCACGCAGACGGCGGCCCGGCGATCGCCGAGCACCTGGAGGGCGTCGTGCAGGAGGACGGCGACGCGGTGAGGGGATTCGTAGAAGACGAGCGTGTGGGGAGAGGCGGCGTCGGCTTCGAGGAAGCGGCGGCGCGGGCCCGGCTTGCGCGGGGGGAAGCCCTTGAAGGTGAAGCTCGCGCCGGGAAGTCCCGAGGCGAGCAGGGCCGGCTCGACGGCGCCGGCGCCCGGCAGCACTTCCACGCGATGGCCCGCGTCGATCGCGGCGGCGATCAGGCGATACCCCGGATCGCTCACGCCCGGATAACCGGCGTCGGAGCAGAGGGCGACGTCCTGCCCTTGATCGAGCAGCGCGGCAATGCCCGCCGCCGCGCGCTCCTCGTTGTGCTCGTGATAGGCGAGCAGCTTCGCCGGGCGGGGAATCGTGTAGCGCGCGAGGAGCTTGCGCGTCGTGCGCGTGTCCTCGCAGGCGAGGACGGGCACCTCGCCGAGGACGCGCACGGCCCGGTAGGTGATGTCCTCGAGATTTCCGATCGGGGTCGCGACGACATAGAGAGTCGCCATGCTCGCCTCCGCGGCCTCGTGCGGCTGCCTGCAGCAGGGGGGGCCTGGCCCGCCCGGCTACTTCTTCTTGCGGACCGCGGCCGTTTTCGCCGCCGTCCCCCCCCGTCGCGGAGTCCGTCCGCCGGCCGCGCGTGCGCCGCCCTTCGTCTCCGGCTCCCGCGTCACGATCTCCATCAGCCGGTACCCTTCCCAGTGCATCTCGAGCCTCGGGCGGTCCGCGGTGAGGCGCTTTCCGAGCACGTATCCGGCGAGTAGCGGCAGCGCGACGCTCGGCTCGACCCAGGCCATCGCATAGCGCGCCTGCGAGTCGATCTTGCCCCACGAGCGCGCCTCGCTCAGCGTCGAGCTCGAGAGACCGCCATCGGCCGTGACCGCGGTCGTCACCTGGATCGCGTAGTCGTGCCCGCGTTCCAATCCGTAGAGATAGCCCATCACGACCGAATCGTTGATGTAGTTCTTGGGCACGCCGCCTGCGACGTAGATCGCCGCGGTCTGCGGCGAGCGAACGACGATCTCGGTCAGCTCCTGGTTGTCCTGGATCGAGTCGATCGAGATCGGCGTGCGCCCCTGGGCGAGCGCGCGCAGGCGATGATCGGTGAGTCCGATGCCGATCGAGGAGTCGTTGATGGCCGGGGCGAACACCGGCACGCCCCAGCGCCGGCAGGTGGCGAGGATCGAGCGATCGTCCTCGAGCCGGCCGGCGAGGTGGTCGAGCAACTGGCGGCTCGAATAGTTGCCCGGCGGAAGGGTATCGGCCATGCGCCCGACCCACTGGTCGGTGTCCCAGAAGAGGTCCTCGTCGACATAGGTGTCGTAGATGCGATCGATGCGCATGCGGCGGAGTTCCGCATCATCGGCCTGGGGAGAGCCGCGGTAGTGGCGGAACCCGCGCGCCTGGTAGATGTCTTGATAGAGGATCGCGCCAGTCGAGACGACGACGTCGACCGCGCCGGCGGCGATGAGATCGCGGATCACGCCCCGCAGCCCGGCCGCGATGAGCGGCCCGGCGAGACCGAGGAGCACCGTCGGCCGGCCGGGATCGGCATAGAGCGCCGCGAGCACCTGGGCGCACCGGCCGATGTTGCGCGCCTGGATCGACATCCCGGCCATCGCTTCGACGAGGTCCGCGACGCGCATGTCGGGGGTGAGAGCGAGCTGCTCGACGGGCTGCGCGAAGAGCTGGTCCTTGCGCGCCTGCAGTCCGCGGGATAGCGGGCGGTACTCCAGGCGCGCCTCCTTGCGGGATCGCTTGGGCATGGTCTCTCCTTCATCAACGAACCGTGGCGGGCACCGGAGCAGCCGCGGGCCGGCCCTTGCGGCGGCCGGTCGCACGTGCGCCAACCGAGGCACTTCGCATGATACGGACCGACCCGGCCGGGCGCAAGATCGCGCCCAACTTCAACTCGCTCCCCCGCCGCTGCTTAGGCGGGCGGAATTCGCGCCCGGCAGCGGATGCCGGTTGACTTCCGCCCCGCCTCGCCAATACGCTCTCTGCATCGCGCTTCCGTCGATCGCTGCTGCGCCGGATGGACGCCGCCCGCACGGAGGGCACGGCCTTGACGCGGCGACGAGGGAGCGCGCGGCCATCGGGGAGGATCTGATGTCGCACGGCCGGATCTCGCGCACCTGGATCGTCGCCGCCCGAGCGGCGCTGTTCGCCGTGGCGATTCTTTCGCTCGCCGGCGGGGCGATCGCCCAGGAGAAGAAGGCCCCGGACTTCAAGCTGGCCGATCTGGACGGCAAGACGGTCCGCTTCTCCGAGCTGAACCGGGAGAAGCCGGTTCTCGTTTCCTTCTGGGCCACCTGGTGCGTCCCCTGCCCGCAGGAGATGCAGCATCTGCAGCGTTTCCACGAGCGCTACGCGAAGGACGGCCTGAACATCCTCGGCATTTCGATCGACGGCACGAAGACGGTCTCCAAGGTGAAGCCGTTCGTCAAAGGCCGGGGCTTCACCTTCCCCGTACTCCTCGACACGAACAACGACGTCATGCGGCTCTATCAGGTGAGCTCGGTGCCCTCCGTCTGTCTGATCAAGCCCGGGGGCTCGCTCTCCTTCCACCACACCGGCTACAAGCCGGGCGACGAGGTGGGTCTCGAGCGCGAGATCCGCAGCGTGCTCGGCCTGCCGGCCGAAGAAGGCTGCGCGCCGAACAGTGCAGCCGCCGGGAGTGAATCGAGCGCCGCTGCGGAAGGCTCCGCTCCTCAGGACAGCACGCCCCGGCCGGCCCCGGAGGAGAGCGCCCGGTGAGGCCGCGCCCGCGTCTGCCCGAGAACCCGTGGAACCTGCTCGCCAGCCTGACTCGGCTCCCCCACCCGGGCTCGCTCGCTCGCCTGGCTTGGCTCGCTCGCCTGGCTCCGCTCGCCGGCCTTGCGACGCTCGCGTGCATCGGAGCCCTTCTCGCCGCCGGCTGCGGAGAGGAGCTGCCCCGCCCGATCGACGACACCGAGGGATACGACCGCGTCGTGCTGGCCGAGCTCTTCACCGCCGTCTGGTGCGGCAACTGCATCTATGCCGAGCAGGCCCTCGACCGGCTGCAGACCGAAGAGGACTCGCTGCTCGCGGTGATCCACTGGCATCCCTCGTTCGGCCAGGGCGATCCGTTCGCGATTCCCCTCTCCGACGAGCGCATCGAGGACCACCGGGCCTTCTTCGGCGAGCAGATCGGAGTGCCGCAGGCGATCTTCGACGGCGTGGCCGGCATCGACACGGGCTCGCCGGCGACCTACGGGTCCTATCGGATCCGGTACGACATCGAATCGGCCAGGCGCAGTCCGGCCCACATCGCCCTCGCCCGCAAGATCGAAGGCAACGCGCTGACGGTCACGGCCGTGGTGACCGGCTACCCGGACATCGACCCGCTCGAGCTCGAGCTCTTCACGGTCGTCGTCGAACACGAAGCGGTCAATCCGGGGACGATGGGCGCCGAAGCGATGAGCTTCGTCGCGCGCGCTGGCGGCAGCCAGGCGCTCACCCTCTCGGGCGACGAGACCGTCACGCGCACGGCGCACTTCACCCTCGATCCCTCGTGGAAGCGCGCCGATCTGTACATGGTCGCGTTCCTGCAGCAGGCCGAGGTTCCCGCCGGAGAGTCCGCGCGCGAAGTGGTTCAGGCGCGCATGACCCGCCTCTTCGCCGCGGAGGACGAGTTCCACGCGCTCGATCTGCGCGCGCCCGAGACGCGCATCGGCATCCAGGCCGGCGGCGCGCGGGCGGCCGCCCTCTCGCTCGCCAACACGGGCACGCTCGATGACACGCTGCTCGTCGATCTCCCCGCGGCGCTGCGCCAGGTGCCCGCGTCCTGGTCGGTGGCGCTGATCGAGGAGGGCGAGCCCGTCCCGCTCGCGCTGCCGCTCTCCCTCCCGCTC
>Ga0316622_100002302_pt1 | contig 13123 bp, 8 predicted proteins | sample OWC_Aug_OW2_C1_D_FD_207646 | JGI IMG/M metagenome (GOLD analysis project Ga0316622, IMG submission 207646) | Wetland soil microbial communities from Old Woman Creek delta, Ohio, United States - OWC_Aug_OW2_C1_D5_C | ecosystem: Environmental > Terrestrial > Soil > Wetlands | place: USA: Ohio... | reverse complement strand
GACCGCGGTCTTCTTCCGGGACGGGCACGTGATCGCGTGCTCCTCGGACGGTCCGGCGATGCTCCTGGGCCAGTTCCTGGTCTTCCGCGGAGTCATCGACGAGGCGACCCTGCGCGAGGCGATGGCCGTCCAGAACAGGACCGGCCGGATGCTGGGGCAGATCCTGAACGAGAGCGGAGCCATCGAGGACGCGGTGCTGGATGCTGCGATCGCCGCGAAGGCCAGGGAGACGCTCCTCGGCCTGTTCGACGACGAGGACGCCGGCTTCTGGTACGAGGAAGGGCTCGCGCCCGGCCGCACGGTGATGCGCATCGACCTCGATGGAGAGGACATCGAGCGTGAGGGCAGGAACCGGCGGGAGACCCTGCGCAGGATCCGCGACGAGTTCCCCGACCCGGGCGCGATCCCGTGCAAGACCGCGCGCACGCCGGACCCGGCAGAGTTGAGGGGGTTCCCGGAACGGCGCATTTACGAAGCGGTGGATGGAGAGCGCTCCATCGGCAACATCGTGCTCGTCACCCACGGAACCGAGTTCGCCGTTCTCAGGCACCTCTCGGACCTGCTCGCGGCCGGCCTCATCGAGGTCCCGGAGCGCTCCTCCGCTCCCGAGCCGATCCCCGCGCAGCTCCGGCTGTCCGTCGCGGAGGTCGGGGAGCCCGAGCCCGCGGCGCCGGTGGCTCCCCCGGCGCGGACCGGAGCCGACTCGGGGCCAATCCTCGAGGAAGCGCGCCACCTCATGGAGCAGGGCAGGTTCGAGGATGCCCTCGAGCTCCTCGGGGCCGCCAACCACCACGATCCGAGCGACCAGCAGGTGAGCGAGCTGATGTCCCACGCAGAGAACGCGGTCCTCGAGGAGCTCAGCAGGGCGGGTCTTCCGCCATCCAAGGTGCCGGTCCTCGCTCTCGCCCGGGAGAGCGTGAGCCGCGAGGGGCTCGCCCCGGCCGAGGAGTTTCTGCTGGACATGATCGACGGGAGCTGGGACGTGCGGTCGCTCACCTGGATCGCGCCGATGCGGGTCGTGGAAGTCCTGCGCGCGCTGAACAAGCTCCTGGGCCGGAAGATGATCCGGCTCGAGGATCCCGTGAGCGAGCCCGCGACCGCCCCCTAGCCGGATTCGCCGGCTTTTCCCGTACCATTCCCGTCGGTGCTCGAGCCTCTCCCCATCGACGGGCATTTGTCCCGCATCGTCGCCGTCGTCCGCGAGCGGCGCTTCGCCGTCGTCTGCGCGCCTCCCGGCTCCGGGAAGACGACCCGGATCCCCCCGGCCCTCCTTGAGCTAGGCCCAGTGATTCTGCTTCAGCCCCGGCGGGTCGCGGCGCGCTCCCTTGCCCGGAGGATCGCGGAGGAGCGGGGGTTCTCGCTGGGCGAGGAGATCGGCTGGCAGGTCCGCTTCGAGCGCCGCTTCTCGACCCGGACGCGCCTTCTCGTGTGCACCGAGGGGATCCTGACGGCGCGCCTGCAGTCCGATCCCCTGCTGTCCGGGTTCGCGGTGGTGGTGGTCGACGAGTTCCACGAGCGCAGCCTCCACGCCGATCTCGCGCTCGCCCTGGCGCGGCAGGCCGCGCGGGCGCGCGACGACCTGCGCATCGTCGTGATGTCGGCGACCCTCGACGCCGCGCCCGTCGCGGAGTTTCTCGGCGGGTGCTCGGTGCTCGAGGCCGGGGGCCGGCCGCATCCGCTGCGGGTCAGCCACGCGCCCGGCCTGGGACCCGCGCAGGCGGTGCGCGAGGCGCTCTCACGCGAGGGGCGGCACGCCCTCGTGTTCCTCCCCGGCGCGCCCGAGATCCGCCGGCTCCTGGAGGAGCTGCGGCGGACTCCCCTGCCGGCCGAGGTTCTGCCACTCCACGGATCGCTCGATCCCGATGCGCAGGACCGCGCGCTCGCCCCTTCGCCCGAACGCAAGGTGATCCTCGCCACGAACATCGCGGAGACCTCGCTCACGGTGGAAGACGTCCAGGATGTGATCGACTCGGGGCTGCACAAGGTCCTCCGCTACGATCCATCCGTGGCGCTCGATCGCCTGCTCACCGAGCGCATCTCGAGGGATTCCGCGGAGCAGCGCGCGGGCCGGGCGGGCCGTACCGGACCGGGACGCGTGCTGCGGCTGTGGGATGAGCGGGACCATCTGCGCGAGCGCCGCGAGGCCGAGATCGAGCGGGTCGATCTCGCGGGCCCGATCCTCCAGGTCCTCGCCTGGGGCGGAGACCCGCTGCTTTTCGAGTGGTTCGAGCCGCCCCCCGAGGACCGCGCGCGCGCCGCGATGGAACTCCTCACCGCCCTGGGCGCGGCGAAGGACGGGCGGATCACTCCGCTCGGCAGGACACTGAACCGCTTCCCGCTCCACCCCAGGCTGGCCCGCGTGCTCCTGGATGCCGGCGGGGCGCGGGAGGCCGCGAATGCCTGTGCCGTGCTCTCCGAGGGCTGGAGCGCGGGACGGCCCGCCCTGCCGGCGGGCGACTCGGATGCCCTGGCACTGTCCGACGCGATCTCCTCGGCACCCGAGTCCGTGCGCAGGGCGGCACGCGATCTGACCGCGCTCGCCGCGCGCGTCCTCGGCGACGAGGGGAGCGCTCCGCTCCCGCCGGGAAGGGAGGATCCCGCCCACGAGCTCTTCCTCCGCGCGCTGCTCGCGGGCTACCCCGATCGCGTCGCGCGGCGGCGCGCTCCCGGCTCGGACCGCGTGCTCCTCGCGAGCGGGCATGGGGCCCGGCTCGCGCGAGAGAGCGGGTTGAAGTCGGCGGAGTGGCTCGTGGCGCTCGAAGTGCGCGGCGCCGCCCCGGGCTCCGGAGAGGAGGCCCTGGTGCGCACCGCGAGCCGGATCGAGCCCGCTTGGCTCGCCTCCACGCGGCGCGCCGTGGAGCATCGGCTCGAGCGCGGGGTCGTGCGCGCCGTCGAGGAGGAGCGGTACGAGGCTCTCGTCCTCGCGCAGCGGGCGGTCGCGCCCGATCCGCAGGAGGCGGCCCGGCTGCTCGCCGCGGCGATCCGCGAGCGCGGCCTGGGCGAAGCCGAGCGCGCCCTGCTGCGCCGCCTCCGCTTCGCCGGGATCCCGTGGGACGAGGAGGAGTGGATGGTGCGGGCGTGCGCGGGCCGCGTGGCCCTGCGGGACGTGGACCTCCCGGCCGCCATCCCGCGACCGGTGATGCGCGACCTGGAGCGGCTCGCTCCCGAGTCGATCCCGATCCCGAGCGGGCGGCGCGCAAGGATCGAGTACCGAGACGACGGCAGCGCCGCGGCGGCGGTCAAGCTGCAGGAGCTGTTCGGCCTGGCCGCGACGCCGCGCGTCGGGGCGCGCGGCGAGCCGTTGACGCTTCTGCTCCTCGCCCCCAACGGGCGGCCGGTGCAGACCACGCGGGACCTCGGCGGGTTCTGGGAGCGCGTCTACCCGGAAGTGCGCAGGGAGCTGCGCGGCCGCTATCCGAAGCACCCCTGGCCGGAGGATCCATGGTCGGCGCCGCCCACGCATCGCACGAAGGCGCGGCCCAAGGGAAAGGCGGGGGGATGAGCCTCGTCGACTGCCACGTCCACCTGGCCGCCCTCCCCGACGGCAGAAACGGCTGTCTCGTCTCGCGGCGGGCGCTGAAGAGCCTGCCGTTCCGGTACCTGCGCTGGAAGCTGTCGCTCGGGCTCGAGGATCCGTCCGCGTCGAACCGCAAGTACGTGACGGATCTCGTGGCCGAGCTGCGCTCGTCGCGGCACGTCGATCGGGCCGTCGTCCTGGGGATGGACGGGATCTACGACTCCGCCGGCCGTCTCGACGAGGCCCGCACCGACTTTCTCGTTGCGAACGACCACGTCCTCGAGGTCGTGGGCGAGCACGCGGAGCTGCTCGCGGGCGTGTCCATCAACCCCCGGCGCCGGGATGCCGTCGAGGAACTGCACCGCTGCGCCGAGCGGGGTGCGGTCCTGGTCAAGGTCCTCCCCAACACGCAGCGCTTCGATCCCGCCGACCCGGCCTTCCGGCCCTTCTATCGAGCCCTCGCGGAGCGCAAGCTGCCGCTCCTGAGCCACGTCGGCTACGAGTTCACCCTGTCCGGTCACGACCAGTCGTTCGGCGATCCCGCGCGGCTGCGCGCCCCGCTCGACGAGGGAGTGATGGTCATCGCGGCGCATGCGTGCAGCTCGGGGCTCGCGATCCGCGAGCAGTTCTTTCCCTCTCTCCTCGACCTGGTTCGTCGTCACACGGGGTTCCACGCGGACGTCTCGGGGCTCACCCTTCCCAACCGTTGCGGGATCCTCTTCCGCCTGCGCCGCCATCCGGAGCTCCACCCGCGCCTGCTCTTCGGCACCGACTACCCGCTTCCGGTGCTGCACCTCCCCGCTTGGGGGCGCGTGGGTCTCCCGCAGCTCCGGGAGATCGTCCGCGCCGGGAGCCGCTTCGACCGCCAGGTCCTCGTGTGCCGCGCCCTCGGCGTCGGGTTCCGGTCGTTCGAGGCTGTGCGGTCGCCGGCCTGAAGGGAACCGTGTCCCAGTCATGAGGAACACACTGGGGCCTGATCCCCGGCACTGTTCGGAAGTATCCTTTCGTCCGCGGTAGGCGATACAGGGGACATTCGGAGAAGCGGACACGCGTACACTCCGTGCTTCAGGAGGACATCAATGAACGGCAATCCGGTCGGCTGGTTCGAGATCTACGTGCAGGACATGCCCCGCGCCAAGGAGTTCTACGAAGCGGTGTTCGGCGTCGCGCTCACGAAGCTCGAGAGTCCGGAGATCGAGATGTGGGCCTTCCCGGGAGACAGGGATCGCTACGGCTCTCCCGGGTCGCTGGTGAAAGCACCCGGCGTTCCGTCCGGCGGGAACAGCGTCATGGTTTATTTCAGCTCCGCGGACTGCGCCGTCCCGGCCGCGAAAGCGGCGGCGTCGGGCGGCCGCATCGTCCGGGACAAATTCTCGATCGGCCGGTACGGATTCATCGCGCTGGTGAAGGACACCGAAGGCAACCTGATCGGCCTGCACTCCATGCAGTGATCGACCGCCGCCTTTCGACGTTGAGCGTTACCGGCGTCGGGCGAGCGGGAGCGACGTGCCGACGAGTGTGATTTCGTCGTGCAGCGACGGCAGCGGAGCGAAGGCGGGGTGGACCTGCCGGTTGCCGATGGCGCGCACCAGCGCGAGGCCGTCGTTCGACCAGCGCCAACACGTGAACGCATCGCTGGTTGCCTTGGCCCAGGACTTGGGGAAGTTCCTGCAGGCGTCACTCGCATGCCGCCACCCGGCGTGGCGTCCCGGAGGAGCCCGTCCCGGGATTCCGGCCGCAGGCGTTGCGCGACGCGACCAGATAGAAGCGCGCCGCTCCGGCGGGAGGAGCGGGATCCGAGTCCTGCGCGAGCGCGAGCGGGGTCGCGGTGGCGACGCAGAGGGCGGCTGTGAAGTCCGCGGCGCTCGCGCTCCCCACGACGTCGTAGCTAACTTCCGCGGCCCCCGGCTGCGAGGGTGATTGCCAGCGGAGCCGAGTCGGTTGTCGCCCGTCGAGCCTCAGTTCCCTCGCGTCTCCGGGGGCGGACCAGATCGCGGCGGTCCGGGGCCGGCAGTCCGACGCGTCGTCCACCCCGTCGCCGTCCGCGTCGGGGTCGCACGGATCGCCCGTGCCGTCCGCGTCGAGGTCCAGCTGGTCCGGATTCGCGAGCCCGGGGCAGTTGTCGCAGGCGTCGTCGATCCCGTCCGCGTCCGGGTCGTTCTGCGGAACGGGAGGGGCCCGCTCGTCCAGCGTCGCGGTGGCCTGGCTCGTGCCGAGGGCTCCGCTGACCCGCACGTCGTCCACGTACCACCCGTCGTCATCGGCGATCGGATTCCAGGCGAAGGCGCTTTCGAGGGTGGGAAGATCGACGATCTTGATGCTCGTGAAGAGGAAGCGAAGCTCCACGTTCCGGCCGCGAAACCGCGAGAGGTCGAAGCGCGACTCGACCCAGGTTCCGGTTCCCACGCTCCCGGCGAGACCGGGTCCGTCGCTGGCCCGGCCCAGGTTCTGTGCGGCGAACGGGGCGTCGGTGTCGCCCAGGTACGAGAACGCGAACTCGGGGAAGCACGAGGATGAGGGCCCGTGCGGGAATTCGGGTAGGGTATCGGCGAACCAGTTGTACTCGTCGTTTCCGTCGTCCACGGGATCGAACATGCAATTCGAGAAGGCGTCGGTCCCCTGCACGTCCCACACGTTCGAGAACGGCTCCACGTTCTGCCAGGTTCCCGTTCCCGCGACCCGGGCCTGCAGCACGGCTCGATCGGTCGCCTGCCCGAACGGCGTCGTCGTCGATCGGGAGTCCACCGTCGAGACCTGGTGCTTGAAGGACAGCTCCGGGCTCGCTGACACGCACGGCCCCCCGCCGACGGCCGCGCAGTCGGCGCCGGTCGCACACGCTCTCGGGTTCGGTGCAGGGTCGTTCTGGCAGACCCTGGCCGCGAGCGGGATCGGCGTCTTGCTGCGCAGCGCATCGAGCTGGCTCAGCGGGTAGGTGTCCAGGCCCGGATTCCCCGACACGTGGGTCCCGTAATGCACGGACGCGATGCCGCGGTACGCGCGTCCGCCGTCGGGCGCCGTCGTGGAGTGGACATGCCAGGAGTTGACGGGCGTCTGACCGGACGCGAAACCGAGGTAGCACGGCTCCTGGCATCCGACTGCGCCGCAGCCAGGTCTGTCGGGGGAGTGGTACTGGCAGCGGTACCCGCTCGACAGATTGTTCGACGCGCGGTTCGCGTCGAGGTTCTGCCACGCGAAGCTCCCGAAGCCCGCCTCGAAGTCCTCGAGCAGGGTCGTGGTCGAAAGGACCGGGCTCGTCGAGTCGAGGTCGAGCTCCAGGCGGACGCGATCGTCGTTTTCGAAGGCAAGCTCGGTCGCCGAAAGCCGCAGATCGAGGACTCCCGCGTAGTCCTGGTCCACGCCCCGCTGACACTCGGCCGGCGTCGAGCAGAGGGCCGGCACCCACCACGGCTTCGGAGGCTCGTGGTAGTTCGAGCACACGCCCGCGCTGCAGGTCACCCCGCTTCCACCGCGCTCGGCCCGCGGGTTCACGGTGAGGCGGACGGGGGACGGGACGTCGACTTCCGCTCTCGGAGGAATGGTGCCCACGGTGAGCACCGAGGGCGACACGCAGACGAGCCTCGAGTCCGAAGAGGAGACCCTGGCCACGACACCGGTGAGGCCCGTGGCCAGCTTGTTCGAGACCTTCAGGTAAACGTCCACGGTCTCCCCCGTATCCGGGAAGCCGTCGTGGTCGCCGTCGAGATCGTCGACGCGCGAGACCCGCACCAGAAGGTCCTGCGGCCCGGCGCACGGACCGAGATCCCGGATCGCGAGGCCGAAGCCGGCCGCGCCCGCTGCCGCCGGGCTCGACACCTCCACCCAGTACATCCCGGCGGGAATGCACAGCGTGTCGATCGCCGACGTCAGGTCGTAGGCATTGCGGTTGTCGCTCTGGCCGATTCCGCCGTAGCTCTCTCCCGAGCTCGCGGCGCAGGTCGCGAAAGCCCTCAGGGACGTGTCGATGTCGAAGGGATCCCCCAGGGTCTCGATCCGGAGCCGGCGCGGCGAGAAGATCTGGAACGACCGCCACTCGATATCGCCCGGACCGACCGTGATGCTCGTCTCCAGGTAATCGGGAGGGACCGCACCTACCGGGATCGCGGTGAGGCAGGTGTCGGCCCCGGGATTTGCGGACGCGCGTCCTGTCGACGGAGGTGATTCCAGCTCCGGCGCGGTCACCGCGAGGACCACGGGGGCGAGAAGAAACCCGGCCGTGGCGGCGAGGACGACGATCACGAGTCGTCCCATGTCCCCCTCTTCAGGCCCGACAAATCGCTGCTGATCGCCGGAAGTATACGCTGAGCGCGCTTCAGGCGGTAGTACAGCCGCCCCGTGCTACATTGATCCGTCTCTTCGCGGAGGACCGCCGATGAAATCGCCGACGCCCATCGACTTCTACGACGTTCGCTCCCTGCTGAGCGAGGAGGAGCGCCAGGTCCAGGACACGGTCGCCCGCTTCGTCGACGAGCAGGCGCTCCCGATCATCCGCGACGCGTTCGACCAGCACCGCTTCCCCTCCGAGCTGATCCCCCAGATCGCGGAGCTCGGGCTCCTGGGCTGCAACCTCGAGGGGTACGACTGCGCCGGGCTCAACCACGTCTGCTACGGGCTGGTCTGCCAGGAGCTGGAGCGGGCCGACAGCGGCCTCCGGAGCTTCGTGTCGGTCCAGGGGAGCCTGTGCATGTTCCCGATCCATCGCTACGGGAGCGAGGAGCAGAAACGGCGCTGGCTGCCGCGCATGGCGCGGGGCGAGGCGCTCGGCTGCTTCGGGCTGACCGAGCCCGACGGCGGTTCCGATCCGGGAGCGATGAAGACCCACGCGCTGCGCAAGGACGGTGCCTGGGAGCTGAACGGCGCCAAGATGTGGATCACGAACGGCTCGATCGCCGACGTGGCGGTGGTCTGGGCGCGAACCGACGACGGCGTGCGCGGCTTCCTCGTCGAGAAGGGGATGCCGGGGTACACGACCCGCGACATATTGAAGAAGTACTCGCTGCGCGCCTCGATCACCTCCGAGCTGTTCTTCGACCACGTGCGCGTTCCCGACGAGAACGTCCTGCCGCTGGCCCACGGGCTCGTCGCGCCGCTCAGCTGCCTGACCCAGGCCCGCTACGGGATCAGCTGGGGGGCGATCGGCGCGGCCAGCGCGTGCCTCCAGGAAGCGCTCGAGTTCACGCGGACCCGCACCGTGTTCGCGCACACTCTGGCCTCGACGCAGACCATCCAGCGCCGCCTCGCGGACATGTGCCGCCGGATCACCACGGCCCAGCTGCTCTCCCTGCGACTCGGCAGGATGAAGGACGAGGGGACCATGCACCACGCGCACGTCTCCCTGGCCAAGTGGAACAACGTGCGCATGGCGCTGGACGTGGCCCGCGATGCCCGGGACATCCTGGGCGCCAACGGGATCAGCATCGAGTTCCACGCGATCCGGCACATGATGAACCTCGAGAGCGTGATCACCTATGAGGGAACCGAGACGGTGCACGAGCTGGTGATCGGCCGGGAGCTGACGGGGATCTCGGCGTTCTAGGGGTTTTCCGCCCGATCCCGCCGCGCGTTTCCGCCCCTCGGCGCTGTTTTGCCTTGAGGCTTCCGGACCCTCGACGTATGCATCCCTCGTCATGCCCCCTGTCCGTGCGCCACGCGCGAGCGAAGTCCTGAAGGTCGCCGATCTCTACCGTCTCGGCGAGCTGCCGACCGAGAGGCCGCATCCGGAGACCCGCGACCTGGGGCACTGGGCGAGAACCGACCTTCCCAGGGCGGTCGCGGCGCTGAAGGCCGTCGATCTCGCGGCGCTCTCGGCGCTCGAGGAGCGCGCCGCCGGAATCGACCGTCTCGCCGCGAGCGTACGCGCGACCCTGGCCGCGGGGCGAGGCGTGTACCTGTGCGGGTGCGGGGCGACGGGCAGGCTCTCCCTGTCCCTGGAGTTCCTGTGGCGCCGCCAGCGGGCCAGCGACCGGGTGCGCTCGTTCATGGCGGGTGGCGACGTCGCCCTGGTCCATTCGCTCGAGGGGTTCGAGGACTCGGGATCCTTCGGCGCGCGCCACCTCGAGCAGAGCGGCTTCGGCGAGGGCGATCTGCTGATCGCGTGCACGGAAGGGGGCGAGACCCCGTACGTGATCGGGGCGACGGAACGGGCCGCGCGAATCTCGTCCCGCGCGCCGTACTTCCTGTACTGCAACCCCGACGCGGACCTGCTGCGGTCCGTGGAGCGCTTCCGGCGCGTCCACGAGAACCCGAAGATCCGCAAGCTCTGCCTGTACGTCGGCCCGATGGCGCTCACCGGCAGCACGCGCATGCAGGCGAGCACGGTCCTGCAGCTGGCCGTGGGCCTGGCGCTGTTCTACGACGGGCAGCCGGCGGCCGCGAGGACCGCACGCTTCCGCGACCGGATCGCCGCCACCGATTTCTCCTTCCTCGCCGGGTTCGTCGAGGAGGAGTCCGGGATCTACGAGGCCGGGGACCATGTCCTGTACCGCACGCGGGACTACGGGATCACCGTGTTCACCGACACCACGGAGCGCTCGCCGACCTTCAGCCTGGCGCCGTTCGATCAGCTCCGGGAGCGCAAGGCACGGCACTCGCTGTGCTACGTGCTGCTCGACGATACGGACAGCGCGGCGGGAGCGTGGCGGCGCCTGCTGCACCGCGAGCCTCGCGCGCTGAACTGGCCCGAGGTGGATCCGAGAACCGCGCCGGACTATCTCCAGGGATTCGACTTCAGCCGCCGCGCGCAGGCGCTGCGCCAGCGGCTCATTCCGGACCGCGAGCATCACGAGTTCCACGTGAGCGGCTCGGGCGGCGCGATCCTGCTCCGGCTCGGGAACCAGCGGCGGCAGGTCCCGGCGCAGGATCTCCCGGAGCTGGAGCGTCACCTCCTGCTCAAGCAGATGCTCAACATCCACTCGACGCTGGTGATGGGACGCCTGGGGCGCTACGAGGGAAACTTGATGACCTGGGTGACCCCCACGAACGGCAAGCTCATCGATCGGGCCGCGCGCTACGTGCAGCATCTGCTGGCCCGCGACGGACGCGCGGACCTCGGCTACGCGGACGTCGTGCGGCAGCTGTGCGCGGAGATGGAGCGGGTCCGCCCCGACGAATCGGTGGTGCTGCGCACGCATGCGTCGCTCCTGCGTGCGGGACGCGCTCCCACGGGCCGGACTCCGGGGGCGGGTGCGGCGAGTCGCCTCTCGGAAGGGCCCCGCCTCTAGAAGCCGCGTCCCCCCAGCCTCACGGAGAAGATCCGCAGGAGCGCAGGGAGCAAGCCCCCCTCCTCCCACGCCGATTCCTGCTGCCCGCGCCAGGCGTCCTCGGGGGCTTTCGGCTCCACGCGGAAGCGCGCCGCCGATGCCGCCTGCCGCTCTTCCTCGCGGCGCCGCTCCTCGGCCAGTGCCTCCCCCCCTTCGCGGACCCAGCGCAGGACGGCGTCGAGCTCTGACTCGTCGAACCAGCTGCCGTGATCGCGGCAGCGATCGATCACGATCCCGCTGGAGCGGCCGAAGTTCGTTCGGTTCATGGGACGGGAGCAGACCGGGCACGGCCGGTAGACCGGACCTCGTGCGGGGATCGCCGGGCCGGAAGTATGGAACTCGCGGTGGACCGCCGCGGCATCCGGAGCCGGATCGGCGGAATCGCGCGCCCGATCGCTCAGCACTCGGAACGCCTCGTCGGCGACCCAGAGGCCCGCGCAGCGGATGCACTCCAGCGCCGAGAGTCCCGACTCGCCCAAGGGACGGCTCCTGAGGTTCCTCCCCTTTCCACACACGGGACACGAACGGTCCGTCTCGGCGCCGGCCGGGTCCTCCGGAACGATCGGGGTGGCGCAGTGATGGCAGAACCGCGCGCGGTCGCCGATCCGCGCGAAGCAGGAGGGGCAGATCGTCTCCAGATCGCGCTCGTGGATCGTGAAATCCGAGCCGCAGTAGCGGCAGGCGGCCGCCCCTTCCTCGCGCGTCGCGCCGCAAGAGCTGCAGCGCACGACGGCGGCGTCGTGGGCGGCGACCTCCGGAACGGTGATGGCACGCCCGCAGCGGCAGCGGAACCGGCTACCGACCTTCAGCGACGAGGCATCGAACTGACGCTTGCAGCTCGGGCAGGCGAGCAGGGTACGCATGCGGGGCTCCCCGGGCCGCAACGCGGCCCGGGGCGGAATCTAGGTAGGGAGCTTTCCGGGTGCAAGAAACGGGCGAACGCGGCTCGGATCTACTTTCCGAACCGCACGCCGAAGCCGAGCTTCAGTCCTTTGTCCAGATCCACGCTGTCCGCCGCTTCGACGTCCGCCGTGACGGCGGCGTAATCGAGGAAGATCTGCATCTTCGGGTTGAAACGGTATCCGGCTCGCACGCCCCACTCGAGGATCGAGTCGGTGTCCCCCATCGCGAAGACGCTGGGCGTGTAGTAGGCCCGTCCTCCGACGAAGGCGCCTTTCCAGTTATCGGGTGCCCAGTTCGCCTCCCCGCCGATCCCGATCCCCTCGACGCTCACATCGTCAGAGGTACTGCCGAAGTACCCCTGGAACCCGAGGGTGAAGTCGACCTCGTCCGACGCGGCCGGCTTGCCAGCCCAAGCGGCGATCACGCTCCCGACGCTGGTGTTCTCGTCGTCGGCGTACAGGTAGCGTCCCCCGAGCAGGAACTGGGCGGTCTCGTCCTTGCCGAAATGGAACCCGCCCCGAAGGTCGAACGCGTTATTGTCCAGGGCCAGGTCGAAAAAACCCGCCTGGGCCACGCCCACGGCGGAGAGAACCACGATGCAGGCAACGAAGCCTTTCAATCTCATGTTGTGCTCCTCGGCCGTCCCGCCCGGCGGGACGGAGCCGGCATTCTAGCAGACCCGCTTCCCCGGACCGTGGCGGATCATGTAGACTCTCCCGCGCCGAGTTTGATGGGGTTTTCCGTGTTCTTTCTTGCCCGTGCAGGGAACTCCGGGATCGAGACCACAGGGCCGGATGAGGCCGCAACAGAGGGGAGAACGAGGATGAGCAGGGATCTCTTTCCACGTGTGGCTGCGTCGCTCGTTGTCGTCGGCCTGACGCTGCTCTTCGCGCCCTTCGCCCACGCGACCGGCGGCGAGCAGGGCAGCTGGGAGGCGGGGTTCTTCGTGGGCTACGGCCTCCCCGACCAGTACGCCTGGTACGAGCCGGCGAACGATCTTCTGTGGGGTGCCCGCATCGGCGCCTTCCAGAGCCCGACCTGGAGCGTCGAGCTGAGCTTCCAGCAGTTCTCCTCCACGATCGAAGTCCCCCAGACCACCCAGGACTTCGAGATTTCCTCCGTGCGCGTGAACGGCCTCTACAACTTCCTTCCCGGGAACCGGTTACGGCCCTTCGTGACCTTCGGCGCGGGGCTCGAGGTTACGGACGCGGCCGGGATCCACTCGCCGGATCCGGGCCTGAACCTGGGCGGCGGTGTGCGATGGCTCCTGGGCGATTTCTACGGCGTGCGTCTCGACGCCCGCTACGTGTACACGGACGTGGGAGGCACGGTGGGCGACTGGCAGGGCGACATGGAGGCCAACGCCGGAGTCCTGTTCACCTGGGGCGGGAACCCTCCGCCGGACGCGGACGGGGATGGTGTGCGCGACCGGAAGGACAAGTGCCCG
>Ga0316622_100002301_pt1 | contig 13124 bp, 12 predicted proteins | sample OWC_Aug_OW2_C1_D_FD_207646 | JGI IMG/M metagenome (GOLD analysis project Ga0316622, IMG submission 207646) | Wetland soil microbial communities from Old Woman Creek delta, Ohio, United States - OWC_Aug_OW2_C1_D5_C | ecosystem: Environmental > Terrestrial > Soil > Wetlands | place: USA: Ohio... | reverse complement strand
TGAACGGGCTCGTATTGAACGGGAGGAGGGAAATACTCTCATCGTTCTCCGGACCCCCCGTCGGGAAGCCACCGAAGCCGATATTCCCTTCACCACGCTTCCGGTCGGTATTATCCTTACACAGGGCCTGGTCATCACTATCACCCTGACCGAAGTCGATGTGGTCCAGGAGTTCCTGAACGGAAAAGTCCGGAACTTCTCGACAGAGAACAGGACACGTTTTGTCCTCCTTCTCTTCCTCCGCACCTCCCTGATGTTTCTCCGTTATTTAAAAGAGATCAACCGCATGACCAGCGCCATCGAAAATGATCTCCACAAGGCGCTCCGGAACGTGCAGCTGATCAGGCTGCTTAATGCGGAAAAAAGCCTGGTGTTCTTTATCACATCTCTCCGTTCAAATGCACTCATGCTCGAGAAGTTCAACACGTCCGGTTGCATGAAGATGGCTGAAGATGACCGGGATATTTTTGAAGAAGTGGTGATCGAGAACAAGCAGGCTATTGAGATGGCAAATATCTATACAAGCATCCTTTCGGGTATGATGGACGCCTTTGCTTCCATCATCTCAAATAACCTGAACGTGATCATCAAGCTCCTAACCACCGTCACTATTATCCTGATGATTCCGACACTTGTGGCAAGTATCTATGGGATGAACGTCGAGCTGCCATTCCAGCACAGCCCTTACGCGTTCCTTATAGTAATCGCCTTCTCTATCCTGGCCTCAGTAATCGGAATTGCCTTTTTCTGGAGAAAGGAGTTCTTTTGAGCAAATAACCTCTCTGCGGCAGGACCCCTCCCTCCCTTGATAGACACAGGGGAATGTTGATAGACTTACAACTCAAAAATTACTCTGATTCATATGAAAGGGATGCTACCGTTACTCCTTCTTCGCCCCGACGCATTTTTCAGTGAACGGATAAAGGAGGCTGAGGATCTGAAGATTCCCGGAATTATTGTGATAATAGGCGCAATCATCGCTGCGGCTGGAGCGTACCTGCTGTCCGGAATTTATACAGGTTTGTTTTCCGCGGCTGCAGGAGAGGGTATGGCTTCAGTAATGGGAATTATCAGTGCAATATCTGCATTTTTTGCCTTTATCATCATCTGGTGGCTCATTTTTTCGGGTGTATTCTATCTTCTCTCCATGGCTTTTACAGGAAGCGGCACATTCAGGCGTACTCTCGAATTCGTAGGATATGGTCTTGTTCCTGTCATCATAGGGGTGATCATTTCCGCCATTGTATCCCTCTATTATCTCCCCATGGTAGAAGTACCAGTCATCTCAAATATCCAGGATCCTGCCGCTGTGCAGCGTGTCATGAGCGATATTCTTGCGGATCCGGCATTCCGGGAGTATACCCAGATCTCATCTATCCTCTCGGTAATCTTCCTTGCATGGAGTGCTAACCTCTGGATCTTTGGTATCAGGCATGCGCGGGCCCTTTCATTTCGTAATGGCATCATCGTGGTTCTTATTCCCGTCGTCATTTTTGCGATCTATACCCTGTATATGGCGTTTATCGGAACGCCTTTTATCGGAGGATCGTGATGAAATCGAGTATTGTACTGGTAATTTTCGGATTGATTGCCTGTTCCCAGTTCATTCCCCTTGTGGTAGCCCAGGACACTGGCGATGGCGCAGCTCAGATCGAGGTTTCGAGCGTCGATATCAATCCCGGCGTTTTCTTTGAGGGTGATACCGGCATCGTCACGATAGAGATAGTGAATAACGGACAGGACAGTGTCGCGATACGGAGGGCAACGATGTATGATGCCGATATCTCAATCCTTTCAAGCTCCTATGATACCACGACGAATGTTGGTGCCGGCAACCGGATGCTGTTTACCTTCACCATAAAGGCGGATGTTCCACCCGGGATTTATTACCCAAGTTTCTCCCTCGACTTCCGTGATGCCGGGTACCTCCGGTATCCGGTCCAGGTTCGCGTGGAAAACGATCCACTCGAAATTTCAGTCCTCAATAAACCCGATTCTTATAGCGTTGGAAGAAAGGAACAGATCGATATCATGGTGGGGAATCCGAGGGATAATTCCGTTGGGAGCGTGATTGTCCATTTCCGGGGAGCTGCTCTCGATCCGGCCCCCTCGAGTTCCTTTATTGGGACTCTGGATCCTGATCAGGCCCGGCAGGTCTCGCTCAATATCACCCCACAGGAGTCAACCAAGCTTGATATTATTGTTGATTACAAGAATGGGATTAATCCCCATTCTTCTCTCGTATCGCTTCCTATCGTCTTTGGGGAATCAAAAAAGCAGGCCGACCCTATTCTCTCAAATATCCTTGTTGAATATGAAAACGGGAAATACACCCTTACCGGGGATGTTACCAACGCAGGTCTTGAAGTGGCAAATTCAGTCGTGCTTTCGGTCGGTGACGGTGCTCAACCAGTGAATCCGTATCGGGAGTATGTTGTGGGATCTCTCCAGCCTGACGATTTCTCAAGTTTTGAGATCACATTCCTTGCCGAAAATACCAGTCAGGTTCAGGTCAACGTAAAGTATCGTGACGTGGACGGCAATCCCTACCAGCGCGCCACTCCGATAGTCATACCTCCCAAGAACAGTGTGAAAGAGCGTTCATCTGGTATTTCACCACCCATCATTGCCGTTATTCTTGTCTCGGTTGCGGTAATTGGGGGTGCCATCTGGTACTCATGGAAGAAGCGATAAATTTGGAGTGTGACGGTGACACCATCATCAGGTTCCGCGAGGTGACTAAAGTATACCCCCTTCCGGGAGGAGATGTGGTGGCACTCGACAAGGTAAGCCTGGACATTGGAAAGGGAGATTTTATTGCCATCATGGGCCCTTCAGGCTCGGGAAAATCTACTCTCCTGAACCTGATGGGGTGCCTTGATACCCCGACGGCCGGCAACCTCTGTATCAAGGGGAGGAACATCCGTGGTATGAGCGATGAAGATCTCACGATTCTAAGGCGGGATTATCTTGGATTCATATTCCAGCAGTTCAACCTTCTCCCATTGCTGACCGCGCTTGAAAATGTACAATATCCCTTGATCCTAAAAACCGGGAGCCGGGAATGCCTCGACCGCTGCAAAGAAGTATTGGAGGCAATGGATCTCGATGAAACACTGTTCTCACATAAGCCCAGTGAATTGTCCGGAGGCCAGCAACAGCGGGTTGCAATAGCGCGCGCACTTGTCAATGACCCCGAGATCCTGCTTGCTGATGAACCGACAGGCAACCTCGATTCAAAAACCGGCGCAGCAATAATGCATCTTCTTGATGATCTCAACAGGAATCGGGGAAAAACGATCATCATGGTCACCCATGATCCATCCATAGCAGAATATGCCCACCGGGTAATACGGATCGTTGACGGAAAGATATCATGAATATGAGGGGATCCAACGATTCGGGAGAAGGAGCAGTCTATCCATGCATTCCCTGATGTTCTTTGAACTTGCACAGAGGAATGTCAGGCTCCACTGGCTTCGCTCCCTCCTTGCCATCCTTGGAATCATAATCGGAGTAGTGACCATCGTCTCGATGGGAATTCTTGGGAACAGTCTGGTCCTCGCCATCTCTGACAGCCTCTCTACGGTCGGGGACTCAATCATTGTCACTCCCCATGTAGGGGGAATGGGATTTGGGGGAAGTCAGTCCTCCAACCTTCTTTCCGAACGTGATGTTGAACAGATCCGACGTGCAGCCACCCCGCATGTTACCATCCCCGTGTATTCGGGGAGTTCGCGGATGAAGATAGGGTCAGAGGATACGGTAGGAACGGTATACGGTCTCAAATCTGATGACATCCCCCTACTTCTCGAGATTGAAGACGGCTCATTTCTCCGAGGCTCATCCGGTGCAATGGTAGGATCCACTTTTGCTGAAGAGAACGATATCAAGGTCGGATCCCGGATCAACCTTGGAGAGAAGGGATCAGTCAGAGTTGTGGGAATCCTTAAAGAAAGAGGGATGGGATTTGATATCAATCCTGATTTCGGGATTGTTGTCGAAGACCAGTGGTTCCGGCAGGCGTTCGAGCAGGAAGAGTATAACCAGGTTATTGTCAAGGTCAAAGATCTCAATCAGATTGAGGAGGTGAAAGATGCCATTGACCGGACAATGAACCGGAAAGAGACGACTGTTGATGTAATCGATACAAAGGCAATTCTTGAGACGATCCTCACAACGTTTGGCCAGATCTCTATGTTCACCACTGTCATCGGGGGTATATCCCTTATCGTTGCAGGGGTGAGCATTTTGAACATCATGCTGATGTCGGTCACCGAACGGATCAAGGAGATTGGCGTGATCCGGAGTATCGGAACGCAAAGAAAGGAAGTAAGACGCATGTTCCTCTATGAAGCCCTCATCCTGGGCCTTATCGGAAGTGCAATCGGCGGGGCCCTCTCAATTATTGGTGGTTACGCAGTGAGCATGGTGATGCTCCAGACCACCGAGTATCTCTTCGTCCCATCAAGTCTCGTGTATATTGTTTATGGAGTTGGCTTTGGCCTTGGCACAAGCCTCATTTCAGGACTCTATCCGGCGTGGAAAGCATCGAATCTGAATCCGATCGATGCGCTGCGGCATGAATAGGGGTCCAGAAACATGGAACGATTACAGGTAAGTATGCCAAGCCGCAATCAAACCTGTTTGGGATTACCTTTGCTCCAATATGTGAGAGATGTGAGGGAACTCGCTGTACGAAAAGCGAATCGGGATGAGAGTTACCAGTTCATATAGAGGGATTTTGTCCGTGTATAGGAATTGTATGCAGATATACCGTTCTCCCTTCCCAGTCCACTCTCTTTCACTCCGCCAAAAGGAACTTCTGGCGGGAGGGTGAGATGCCGGTTCACCCAGACAATCCCGGCGCCAACCGAAGAAAACACCTCACGAACGATGGACAGGTCCCGTGTCCAGACCGAGGCTCCAAGACCGTACGGAGTGGAATTAGCTTTTATTATCGCAGTTTCGAGATCATTGACAGGAACAATGGGAAGTACTGGTCCGAAGACCTCTTGTTCAAGCAGGATACATTCCGGGACGGTATCGGTCACGAGTGTCGGGGCATAGAAGAATCCGTTCTTAAAGGCTTGACCTGAAAGGACTGTCCCTCCGGTCAGAATGGTACCTTGCCCCTTCCTCTCAACAGTATTGATAAAGGAGATCACCTTGTCAAGTTGTGCCCTGCCTGACAGGGGACCCATGTCGGTACCTGGATCTATGCCATTTCCCACCCTGATCTCGTCCACCTTGCTCTTGAGCCGGATGATAAACTCTTTTGCAATGTCGTGGTGGACGTACAGCCTTTTTACCGCGGTGCAGGTCTGCCCGGCATTATAGAAGCGACCCCTGATTGCACCCGCGACAGCCTTCCCCACATCAGCATCTTTCCAGACGATCATGGGATCGGACCCTCCCAGTTCAAGTGAAAGATCCTTCAGCTGCGATCTGGCCAGTTCCTGAATCCGGCCTCCGGTAATCCTGTCCCCGGTAAATGAGATTTTTCTGACTGCCGGATGCCGTACAATTCCTTCACCCACTACCTCCCCTCTCCCCGTTACTACATTGAGGACCCCTCCTGGGAGACCGGATCGTTCAAGCAGGGATGTGAGGGCTAGACAGGTGAGAGGAGCAGAGGATGAGGGCTTGAAGACAAGGGTATTTCCGGCAAGCAGGGCGGGCGCCACCTTCCATCCCATAATGATAGCAGGCATGTTCCATGGGATGATAGCCCCACAAACCCCCAGGGGCTCTCTCTTCACCAGGGCATCCCCCAGAGAACCCAGGCTTATAAAATCACCCGGCATTGCACCCGATATTCCTGCATAAAATTCAAGGATATTTGCAAAGCCTCTGATTTCATCCACTGAGTCCCGGAGCGGCTTCCCCTGTTCCGTAGTCAGAAGCCTGGCGAGTTCCTGATGTTGTTCCCGGACCGTTCCTGCAGCCCGGTACAGTATCATGCCCCTCTCCCTGACGGTCCGTTTTGCCCAGTTGTCGAAGGCAGTCTGGGCGGAACTGACCGCATCATCCACCTCATAGAGTGTTCCCTCTGGAACCTGGTCAATCTCCTCCCCTGTGGCAGGATTGATCACCGGAATCCACCGCTCATCTGCAGAGGATACCTCCTTTCCTCCGATCTTCATCTGCATGCAGAGAGAGTGTATGTGCAGCTTATTAACCGTGTGTGAGAAATTTGCGTGCAATCATGAGAGGGAGGGTCGTTTCCGGAACTATTTTACCCATCATGCGACCACACAAGATCGGAGGTGTTTCCCTTTGAAAATCGGTATACTCGGGGACACCCATGACCATCTCCCGAACCTGAAAAAAGCCGTGAAGCTCCTGAATCGAGAAGCTGGGCAACTCTTTCTCCATTCCGGTGATTTTATTTCACCATTTGTAATCCCGGTGCTCTCATCCCTCCAGGGCGAGGTGAAGGGGGTTTATGGGAACAATGACGGGGATCATGACCTGCTCCAGGAACGGTGCAGGGAGACCGGGAATGTTAGTATCCCTGGCAACTATTTCGAGATGCACTATGAGGGGATCAGGATCGCCCTCCTGCATGGCCATGAGAAAGCCCTTCTGGCCGACCTCATCGAAAGCGGACTGTTTGACCTGGTGGTCCACGGGCACTTACATCGGGCGTTTGTTGAGAAAAGTGGAGAGACCCTCGTTATCAATCCTGGCGAGGTATGCGGTTACCTTACCGGAATCCCAACCTGTGCTGTGTATGATATTACGAAGGGTGAAGGCCGCATCCTCCGTATCTAATGGAGATACATAGTACTCCCCGGGTGGGCGGTTATCCCTGCGAAGTAAACGGTGTGAAGCTGGTGGACATTGCTGATAAAAGAGCAATCACCCACTCCCTTTGCAATGCTGCACCGGAATACCCGGCAGACAGGGTAAGGCGATCACGGAAGGTAGAGGCAGCAAGGCAGAATCCAGGGGGATACTCAACTGGACCAAGCATCCAAGCATCCTTGACCGGGATATCGTAGTCAACGACTCCTTCAGGGATGATACCGAGGTTGGTAAAAAAGGGATTTTTACCAAGAAGCCCCTGAAGTGTCTTCTCTTCCATATCTGCCAGGTTTTTTTCCACATTCCTAAACCCACTACCAAATTCATTCGTAAGGAGTGCGGCAGCTCCGATTCCGGCATGACTTGATTTGCATGATGCCATCAGCTCATGTATATGACCGATGATCTCCATCAAATCCATATTCTCCTGAATTATAATCGGCAGTTCGAATGCTACAGAAAGGTTGGCAAGAGAAGGGTACGAATCGGGTGAAAGGTATCGTCTCAAGTCAATCGAGGTCAGTACAGGGTTACAGGTCCCGGGCAGTGGAGGTGCAGTCTCCATAAGTGCAAGGACGTACGAAGAGAGAAGAAGGTCATTAACTGTAAAGGAATGACTATGGGTATATTGACGAATAGAAGAAAACACAGATTGTTCAATTGTCTTTCTTATGTATTGCCTCTCTCCGGTCCTCAACGAATCGAAAGGGATAGTCCATGCACCCTTCCAGCTCCTTAACCGTCCGGCTGCGGCATTCCGTTCTTCATCCGAAAAGAGGGAAAGGATACTCTTGAAAGAACGGTCATACGAGTTTCCTATTGGTCGGTACATTCCTTTTCTTTTTCCGGAACGATACAATCTCGCTAGAAGACTTCCAAAAGATTTCACCCCGTATGCATCACAAATGGTATGGTTGAATGATATAACGAGTAGATCGTTATCAGATCGGAGCAGTATTATTCGAGCCATTGGACCCTTCAGAGGGTCTAGAGGTGTTCCCAGGAGATCTGTAAGGGTGATATCCAGACTTCCGGTCGTGATTACACCAAATACTGGTGGGTTGGATTCTGGGAAGGCTGGTTCGAAATACGGGGAGTCCCCGGGTGTAAACTTGGATGTGGTGAGGATTTCGGCAGAAATAGCCTCCCTGACAGCCAGTTCCAGTGTGGGAAGATCGATCCGCCCTTCAAAATGGATAACAAGGTGAATCATCTGATCCCATATCATCTTTAAAAGAAAGTTCCACTGGTCATTCACCGATGCCTGAACGCTCCAGCAACCGCAGTGTTCATATGATTCTTCCGCAGCCGTATTTTCCGCCCCTCCGATTACCTCCAATAGAGTGTGCTGCAGGATAAATCAATCTCTTTGAAGTGAAGGGAACAGACAAACAGAGTTTTCACATGATGACTAATTGAAATTACATTCGTCAATACGCTAAAGTATACGACAATGTATATAATTGTACAATGTAAACTTATATTTATGCAGACAAAAATTGTCCTCGATGAAGAGGAGATGCCAAAGCGTTGGTATAATATCCAGGCGGATCTCCCGTCCCCTCTGGATCCCCCTCTCAATCCCCAGACAAAGAATCCTGCAAGTCCTTCTGACCTTGCAGCGATATTCCCCATGGAGCTGATACGGCAGGAGATGAGCGCCGACCGTTTCATCGACATTCCAGGGGAGGTCCAGGACGTTCTCCGTCTCTGGAGACCAAGCCCGCTTTACCGGGCAACGCGGCTCGAGAAAGCCCTGAAAACCCCTGCAAAGATCTACTACAAGTGGGAAGGAGTCAGCCCGGCAGGGAGCCATAAGCCCAACACCTCGGTTCCACAAGCATATTACAATATGAAAGAGGGGGTAGAGCGGATCGCTACCGAGACTGGAGCGGGCCAGTGGGGATCTGCTCTTGCGTTTGCCACGATGTTGTATGATATCCAGTGTACCATTTACATGGTCCGGTCAAGTTATACGCAAAAACCGTACAGGAAATCCATGATGCAGGTATGGGGTGCTGAATGCATTCCGAGCCCGAGCACGAAAACCAATGCAGGGCGGGCAATGCTCGAAAAAGATCCTGATACCCCAGGGAGTCTTGGAGTAGCCATCTCGGAGGCAGTGGAGGATGCTGCCACCCATGCCAACACGCATTACTCCCTTGGGTCGGTCCTCAATCACGTCTGTCTCCACCAGACTATCATGGGCCAGGAATGCCGGGAGCAGCTGGCATCAGTGGAATCCTATCCAGATGTTGTGATCGGTTGTGTCGGCGGTGGATCTAATTTTGCAGGCATATCATTCCCCTTTGCAGGTGACAAGCTGACCGGCAAGCACCCTGAAGTGGATATTGTGGGAGTCGAACCCGCCTCATGCCCTACTCTGACAAAAGGGCTCTATGCGTATGATTATGGGGACGAGGCGGGCCTGACACCTATCATGAAGATGTATACACTGGGACACGATTTCATTCCCCCCTCGATCCATGCAGGAGGACTAAGATATCATGGGGATTCACCGATTGTGTCAAGACTTGTTCATGACGGTGTGATGAGAGCAGTCTCCTACCATCAGACAGAGGTCTTTGATGCAGCCCAGATATTTGCACGGAGTGAAGGTATCATCGTAGCCCCGGAAACCTCTCATGCGGTCAAAGCTGCCATCGATGAAGCGCTGAAGTGCCGGAAGAGTGGTCAAGAAAAGACGATCCTTTTCAATGCATCAGGACATGGAAATTTTGATATGTCAGCATATGATGCATATTATGCAGGGAATCTCTCCGATTACGAATACCCGGACAGTCTGATCAGGGAATCCCTTAACAGGCTTCCGAAAGTCCCGTGAGGACCCCATTCCTCACCTCTCTTATACAGCACCAGGTACTTGTCATGATCTTCTCTCCTCTATGACGTTCACTATCGGGTTTCTGGTTAATCCCATAGCGGGTATGGGTGGAGCGGTAGGACTTAAAGGGACAGATGGTCTCTTGAATGAAGCCATCAGAAGGGGAGCCAGGCCGGAAGCAGGGAATCGGGCATTGGGAACATTACGTAAGCTGAAGAATGCACCCTTCCGTTATTTAAGTTGTTCTGGCTCGATGGGTGAAGACATACTCAAGGCTGCAGGTATCACTGGTTTCGAGGTGGTCTACCAGACCGTACGGAACACCTCATCAGAAGATACCAGGAATGCTTGCGCCGTATTTGAAGCTCGTGGTGTCGATCTGATTCTGTTCTGTGGGGGTGACGGGACAGCACGTGATGTCTATGATACCGTTCTCGATCGAGTTCCAATACTGGGTATACCTGCAGGAGTTAAGATGTATTCGGCTGTTTTTGCCACTACCCCTGAATCAGCAGCTGATATCATTCTCCAAACAGGAGTATTGGTTCGCCACCTACGGGATGCGGAGGTAGTTGATGTCGATGAGGAAGCATACCGCGATGGAGATCTCAGGACCCGACTGCATGGATATGCCAGAAGTCTGTATCTGCCGGGATTGGTTCAGGGAACGAAACATGTCCTAGAGGATCAGGATGAAAGCAGGGCCAAGGAAGGTATCGGCAGATTTCTTGCCGAAGTAATTCTGGGTACTCCTGATATTCTGTACCTTATCGGGCCCGGAAGTACAACAGGGGCGATTGCTAGGGAGCTTGGGTTTCAAAAAACCATTCTTGGGTTTGATGCTGTAAAGATGGGGAGGCTTGTCTCGTCTGATCTTAATGAAGAAGAGATATCCCGTTTATTGTTGAATGAGGAAAAATCGAGGCTTATTGTAAGTATCATCGGCGCACAGGGATCCGTCATTGGCAGGGGTACCCGGCAGGTAAGCCCCAAAGTGCTTCGTATGATTGGGATAGATAACATCATTGTTGTAGCCACCCCGCATAAATTATCGGAGACCCCTGTTCTTTTTGTTGACACCGGAGATAAAGACCTTGACAAGGCCTTCGGGCAGTATATTTCAGTGATATCGGGATACCAGATCGCCCAGAGGAAGCGGATCGGGGTGATGACGTCCGGAGGTTGATCCAGCTGTCTTCTCTTTCCTGTAATTCCACCGCTCAGCATGAACCGGGGAATATGTGATATGACTCTCCTCGAGGAAGGATTGATTGATAATATATCCTGTCGCACCAGTCCTTTCCCGGAAAACAAATGGAGAGATTATTCCTTTTCTACCGTAAAGCGCCATCTGCAGAACATATCTGCAGGATGGGGATCAGGAGGGGCAAAGAGACATTCGATGACGATTCGATCGTCAATCTCCTTGGCAAAACTGGTAAATTCAGCCTGGTGCATCTCTCTGCAGACATATTCCGAGAGATCCCTGCGGAGCCGCGCCTCCTGAGTTGGGCAGGAGGGAACTGATATGATCACTTCATCGGATCTCTCCTCAATATTGTAGTCTACAATAATTGCCCAGGGAAAAAGTCGTAGGGCCTGGACAAAACCCTTGAGTCCTTTTTCCGTGATATCAAAACGGCTCTTGATGTCTTTTGCAGCCATCGAAGCGACGCGGCCCCAGACCTTTTCATTCAGCGTTTCCGCAACAGGCTGCCCAAACTCATCGGCACAATAGAGGAACCAGAATGCATCTACTACACGGTAGTGCCAGAGGAGGAACTCGAGATAATCATGTTTCTCCTGGTTATTCATTCGGTCAAATCGTTCGAGGTTCATGAAATCTCCGTTTTCATCGAAGAAAATGAGAGGATGGTCACAGATACGTTCAGGTAATCCATCCTTTCCGGACCCATTCATTATATTCACCCGGTCTCCAGTCACGGTTCTCCTCTACGATCCGTGCGAAAAAAGTCCGGTTCTCTTCTATGATACCAGACTGTCCGGGATATTGCACTTGTGATCGTATGGCCTTTGTAAGCATCGTACCCAGTTCACGGGATTTCTCCTCTGCCTGGAATACTGAATCGGGATCATCCCCGATTGCAACGCTGATCCCTTCAAGGGCGAGAATTCCCAGGTAATTAAGGACATGGTTCAGGTACGAGACAACTTCCTCTCCTCCTGAACTCCAGGTCGTCGATACTGCGCAGCCATATTTTCCTGAAAACGTCTGGTAATGGATTGCATCAGCCAGCCGGTCGATGAATACCTTCATCTGACCCGTGACCTGATCGATATAAACCGGAGAGCCGAGCACGATTCCATCGGCAGCAATCATTCGCTCATAAAGAAACAGGAAATCATCATTGTAGACACACTGCCCTGTCAGAGAACAGCTCTCGCATGCAGTGCAGGCTTCGATTCGAAGCGATGGTAGGTCGATAAGCTCAGTGTTTGCTCCTTCGGTAGCAGAGCCAGCGAGAACCCATTCCAGGAGCATGCGTGTCCGGCTCTTGATGCCCCGCGGGCTGCCATTGATACCAACGATCCGTAGATACTCAGCCGGACGCTTCGCAACCTGTATCCTTGCACTTACCGCATCTCCCTCCATGATTGCTCCTGATGTTCTATTCGGCTCCGGGATTTTCCTGCCAGAGCCCGAAGGGATTCCCTTCTGTGTCGGTGCAGATCGCGAGATAGCCGAACCCCGGGACAGATGTTTTCGATAAGACCATCGAACCACCCAGTTTTGCCACTCTTGAAGTATACTCATCGATATCAGGGACACCGAAATAATTCATGATACGCTGGTCCGGGCTCCCCCGTTTTCCCAACCCTCCACCCGTCGCTGGTTTTCCATCGACGTCCCGTGTCTCGATCAGGTAGAAGTCGGGAAAACCGGGCGGGGCAGTGAAGGTCCACCCGAACAGCTCGGAATAGAATGTTCTTGCCCTTGAGACATCATCTGCCGGTACATCGAAGTGAACAATTGTCGGCATTCGGAATCACGATGTGATACTGATTCAGATCCGGTATTATGTTTTTCCCCTCACCTCTCTTTTATTCTCGATCACTGAAATCCCAAGGTAAAAGGAGGGTGAAATCTCCCTGCCATGAAGAAATTGTTCCAATATTGATCAACAGGGTATCTTATCTCTTTCCGACAGCAGCACAATAGAGAACAAACTCCTCTTCGATATTAACACCCAGCAGTTCAGCCATGAGTTTATCATCAAACGCCCCGATAGCACAGGCGCCACATCCCACCTGTTCTGCCGCAAGATAGAGGTTCTGGCAGGCATGGCCCGCATCAAGATGGACTAGCCGGTATGCCCGTTCAGAATACCTCCAGGCCATGCGGTAGATGATGGCTGACCAGAGAAAGGTGACTGCTGATAAACGGACAAAAGCCTGACCTAGACATGCAGCCATCACTCTGTCCGAAATATTGAGGTCGGTTTCGATT